>OLPH01001895.1_pt1 | contig 18815 bp, 20 predicted proteins | sample 1672951 | NCBI WGS metagenome assembly OLPH01 (sample SAMEA3136740, study PRJEB25190) | human gut metagenome | reverse complement strand
AAACGCACAGGCTGTTCGCCTGTGCGTTATTTTTATGCTATATTTTCTTTAAATCCTCCGCTCTTACCGCCGCAGTGAGCTGTCCGCCCTGACCAATAACAATATAGTCCTCTCTGTCACCCGAGCCTGCCTGCATAACCTCGTACACATTCGTGTACACGAACAACGCAAGCGAACCGCCGTTATACGTCTTTGCGCCGTAATTCACCTTGACTTTATCGCCTACAGCGAATTTCTGCATTGTGCCATTGTTTTTCGTGCTTTCCGCCTTTTCCGCCTTGTACAGATTCTCTGTATAAAGCCAGCCGGTAGGCACACCCGCTATGCCTATAAGCGTTTCCTTGCCGCTTGCCGACACCTGCTGAACGGTATAGATTGTATCATACACATAAGAATACGGCTCTACTCCGTTTGTAAACCTTGCACCACGCTTCACCCTCACGCTGTCGCCTTTTTTAAACAGATTCACGGGCTTTTCCGGCTTTTCCGGCATATCACCGCAGTTTTCCTTATACCATTTTGCCGTTATCGTAGGATAATCCACAAAGCAAATATCCCCGTCAACGTCCTTTCCTGCGATACTGTCAATACCCCACTGCCACATTTTCTGCCCATAGTCATATCTGCTTGCATAATCCGGTCCAGTGTGCAAGCCATATATCATGCTTTCCAACAATACGTTCCTTCTGATAGTAGCTTTCAAGCCACGAAGGATTAGCATACACTCCCGACGGAAGCCCTGCCTTATTCAGCCTGTCGCAGAACTCAAGCGCCATATCGGTTCTTTCCTTGCTTGTGAGGTTGTCTATCTGACGCTGTTCCTCCATGTCGCAGAACACGGGATATGACGGTTTTTCGTCACCTATCGCCTTGACGCACGCATTTATCTGCCTGTCAAGCTCCGCTGTGTCTGTCGCCGTAACATACCAGTAACAGCCGAAATCTATTCCGAGCTTTCTGCACTGCTCGATATTGCGTCTGAAATAAGTGTCCTCGTCCGTGCGTATGCCGGCACGGATAATTACAAACTTCACGCCTGCCGACACAGCAGCCGTAAAATCGAACTGCTCCTGTGCCCTGCTTATATCAATGCCCTTTGTTCTCACTGTCGTCCTCCCCGCTTTTGCTTTTTATCTGCCTTAGTACATTCTTTATTTTCTGCGGCACCGGCAGTCCCAGTGCCGATGCGTTTTCGACAATGCTGATTCCCTCGTTAGCGATATAGAAAAGCATTACCGCCGTCATAGCGACAGGCACACCGCCAAGCACATATGTGTCTGCAATATGACCTACCGACAGGAACACAAGTATCAGCAGCTTTTTCGCTATCCCCTTGAAGCCTACCGCACTTGACAGCTTCTTCTCTGCTATCGCCACAAGCACACCGCTCACATAGTCCAGGATCATAAAAGCGATAAGCGCACGGAACAAGCCGTTTACCTCGCCGTACATAAATCCCAGCACCGCTCCGACAGCACCTGCTATGCTGTCTATAATTATCTGTATCCTGCTCATATTTCCCCTCCTTTGCTTTGACTTTTTTACTTTTTTGTCATCCCTTGATTCAACCACCAGAAGCTCTGGGAATGAGGAGGCGTAGCTCCGCCGCCTGTTGCGGTTCTTCTTATAAGCTCGTCATCAGGCATACCCATTTTCTTAAACGTTGTCGGCTTAAGCTCCGGATGTATCTCATACAACAGTTCAAGATACGTTGTGCCCTTTGTGTCACCGGGTATCTCCATCTGCTCCACCCAGTCAAAGAAGCCCTCCTTATCACCGTAAAGCTGATATAGTGCCTCGATATATTCCTCGTCCGTGTAGATTTTATCCCCGTACTTGCTGATAAAATCATAAGCGTCTCTCGGCGAAAATTTCGTACTGCCGGTTTCCTCATTCTCCACAGCGTCTTTCAGCGAGCTGTTCAATTTTATCTGATAATTGCGGTCGCTGTCATACACCTTCTGAGCATAATCCCTGTCATTTTCGCTCACTCTACGGTTATAATCCCTGTCGTTTTCATATACCCTGCGGTTATAATCCCTGTCGTTCTCGTAATTATCCCGTTCAAACTGCGCCTGTAAATTACGCTGTGCCAGAGCGTCCTTGCTTTTATTATATTCAAAATTTCTGTTTGTGTTATAATCGTCAACGCTGTCACGGTATCTTCCGTAGTCCGACTTCTCAAGCCCTATAAGCGTATTGAGTCGCTTATACGCACTTTCCTCATCATCCTTATAACGTTCATACGCCCTCTGTTCAAGTTCGGGAATCTTATCGCTGAGCTTTGACATATAGCTATTGTACGCCTGCTGACCTGCAGTAACCGCATAGCTGTTGCCGTATCCGCCCGTAAGCGATGCCGCATTTCCCATTGTGTCACGCATAGCCGTTCTGCCCGACTTTTCATAGCTGTTCTTATACTGCGAGAACAGCTTGTCCTTATCTGCGTCATAGGTGAAGTTCTTCTTTTCCATAACCTTTGCAAGATTGTTTTTCAGTGCGTCGCCGTATCCGCTCTTATATACCGGAGCGCTGTCCTTGTCCTTGTTTTTCTGTTTTTCGCTCATATAACCTCCTCATAAATTTCAGTGCAATCGGCCTCGTTCATCTTTGCCTCAGACTCATTCATCTTCTCATCAAACCTCGCAATATCCTCCGCCGTTATCCTGTCACGGCTGTAATGATTGCCGAGCTGCATAGCCGCCCAAGCCCTGTCAAAACTGCCGCTTTTAACGCCGTTCACAGCAACCTCGACTATCCATCTGCCAAAATCCAACATTATACCTCACCTCCCGATACTGCCATAGCCTCAAGCGCCGCTACTCTTGCTTCAAGTGCCGCAATTCTCTCCGTGTCCTCTTCGGGAGCAGGCGACCAATCTGTAGCCTTAGTGCCTTTTTCGAGCTTGATGTTGCAAGCCTCGATCATGCCGTTTTTATCAAGCGCAAGCGCCACGCATTCGAGCTTTGCTATGTCGCTGTCGTCTATCGTCCAAGTCTTTTCGCAGTAGAGCCACTCGTCCTTTTTGGTTTTGCTGTTGACGGTAAGCGGTAAAATATGCAGCTTCGTATTATCAGCGGAACGGAATCTTGCCATTACATAGCCGCTTGCGTCAAGCTCGACATCGCTTCTGACCTTTATCCACGCCGAAAGCGTGTAGCTTGTGCCGACCTCGAAATCCGTCAGAAAGTGCCTCTTGCTCGTGCCAAAATATCGTGCATTGCCGGAATAGCCAGTTCTGGATATTGCAAGGCTATTTCCTGATATTCCGCCATCAACCGTTATTATAGTGTTACCGCTCCAGCCGTTTTTGATGTTCCCCGTGCTGTCATACAGCAGATTTCTTCCGCCAATCTCGACAGCATTCACCGCCGCAGTAATATCTGCCGCTGTTGCCGCTCCGACCTCGCTTGCCGTATACGCAGGCTTATTCTCGGTTTTCGTCCATTCGGGCATATCCGTAATATCCGACATATTATGTGTATGATTTTTCTCTGCCGCTCCGACTTCTTCCGCTGTATACACAGGCTTGCTTTCAGCTTTTGCCCAGTCCGCTATATCCGTGTTTTTCAGATACGCCGACAGATTCACCGAGATAACCCCGTCAGCCGTTACCGATATGTTATCGCCTATCATCACTCCGCCGAGCGTGTCGGCTGTCGCAGGCGACAAGGTATAACCTCCGCTGTCACCGCCGCACTTTATACTGCCTGCCACCCACAGATTCCCGCCATCGTCAAGCACCAGTGCATCGCTTTCGTAACTTCCTCCCGGCGAGCCGTTTCCGACAACCAAAAGTGCTTCTTTGGTCTTGTTGCTGATGCCGAAAGCCGCACCGCCTCGATAATTGGATACCGCATGCTCGCCGTGAGCGAAGGATGCTTCCGCTTTCGCTTCGCTGTTTATTCCTCCTGCGTGGCTGTAAAAACCGCTTGCTACGGCATTATACCCTTCTGCGTGGCTGTATCCGCCGCTTGCAGTAGCATTGTATCCTTCCGCATGGCTGCAATAACCGCTTGCTGTGGTGTTGTTTCCTTCTGCGTGCGAACTCTCCCCTGAAGCAGTTGTTTCTCTCCCTTCAGCGTGTGCGTATGAGTTGCTTGCTGTGGTGCCGTTCCCTTCTGCGTGCGCACCGGGTGCCGTTGCCTTCGTGCCGCTTCCTTCGGCGTGAGCGTAAAGCGAGCTTGCGATATTATTTTCATAGTCGTTGAATATCTCACAGCCGATTCCGGTAGCGGTGAGTTGTCCCACTTCGCCTGCAATCGTACTGTAAATAAGCTGTTTTTCCTCTTTGCCGTCCGACTTCTGTGCAATATTCTCATCTATGCCGTTAAAACAGAATTTTATCCTTTCGGTAAGGAGTGACAGATAATCCTCTACCGCATTTATCCGCCCTTTGTCCTCTGCCGTTTTATCGGGAGCAAAGCTTATATTCAGATTATCCACTTATCTCACTTCCCTTTTCACTGTCAAGATATATGCCGTACAGCGTCGCATAAGCGTCACCGCTTACTTCGCCGCATATCTTTATTTTTATCTTTCTGCTTCTGAGCGGTATTACAGGAGCGACAGCTATTTCTTCGCCATTCCCCTTTTCACTGCAAAGCTCATATACCTTCCTCCATTCTCCGCCGTCAGTGCTTATATATGCCGACAGCTCAAGCGTTTCGTTGTCCTGCTTTTTGTGATACAGCGACATTCTCAGCTTTTTATATATTCTGAATATACTTCCCCTGCCAAGTTCGCCGCTGACCGCAGAGAATTCGCTCCTGTCACTGTCCGTATAACCGCTGTCGTTTCCGACAAGCGTTACAAGCCTCATCTTTTTATTGCTGTCACGGGTAACGGCATACAGCCTGCCGTTTATCTCGTGCGCCGAGATTACATCCGAAAGCTGTCTCGTGTACCACGCCGAGTAGCGCTTGTCATAATAATACACCATTTTGTCAGCCGCACACATAACAACATATCTTCCGTTTGCCGTCATCACCGCCGTATCGGTAATATCATCACCCAGCTTTGCGTCGATCCTCACCGATGCAGAGCCGTTAAAGCTGAATATCCCCTCAGGCGCCTTATAATAAAGCAATCCGTCCGATATGCACAGCGAGCCGTCACTGCCCTTCTGAACGCCTCTCAGCTTTACAGTGCTTAGCGTAAAGTTTGACGCTCTTGTGCCGTAGACAATATGGACGACATTTTCCTTAAAGAACAGTACGCCTCCCCCGTACACGCAAACTCCGGTGAAATCCCCGTCAGAGCCTACCGTTGCCGCCCATGCGTCAGTTGAGATGCCGTCATAGCTTCCCCACTCCGTAGCACTTCCGAGCTTTGAACAGTATATTTCACGATTTGCCGACGAACACCCCCACAGCCTGTTGTTATGCTCTGTTATAAAATCCATCTTCGGTATCGGACAGCTTAAGACCGCATTCTTTATATTAGGCACCATGAATTTGTCCATCTTCCGCTTTTCCGTATAAAAATAGTAGGTATCGCTGTATGCACTCGTGTCGAAGTTAATCGACACGCACCCGTCCATACTGTAGCTTTCCTTTCCCACCGAGCTTATCACTACAGACAGGTACTGTTTCTTTCCGCCGTATTCATAATCTATCCTGACCATATCGCCAACGCTGTAGCTTGACAGCGCTACGCTTTCCTCAGGCACATCAAGATACAACAGCTTATATATAGAAACCGTAGGCCGTGTCTGGTTCTGGTTATATTCGAACAGCGTGCCTGAAAGCGAGGGCTTCGCCGTATACTGCACGCTTGCAGGCGTATCAGCGGTATTTACAAGCACCTCGTCCGGCATTATCAGTATGTATGCTCCCAGCGACACAAGCTGTTTTTCCCCTGCACTGAGATTTACCGCCGTTTTCACTCCAGAAATATATATCCCGTCCGCCTTTGTGTATACTATCTCCCCGTTTTTTATGATATACCCCGTTATACCGTCAGCCAACGCCTTGTACGAAAACGGCTTTACCGTTTTAAGCGCAGGAAAAGCGGTAAAATCCATACCGTACAGCTCCTGCCAGTATCCAAGCGGCGTACCGTTCGAGCGATCGATACCGCCGAACTTTACGGCACTTTCCGTACCACCCGTTATTTCTCTTACCGCCAAGTTCTTCCTCCTATCCCGTGATTTCAGTTCTCACGCACGAAATATGCCTGCTGTTCCAGAAACGGCAGCAGCTTTCATATAGAGCCTCAAAAAGAGCGTTGTCATTGGCATATCTCTCATACTCCGCATGGTAAAAATCTATCAGCGAGCAAAGATAAAGAACGTATATCTCATCGTGCGGAGCCTTTATAAATAGCTCCGTTGTACCGTCGCTCGTGATCTTTTCCGTTTCGGTAAACCCGATTCCCTCATGCTCGTGCGTAACATACAGATCCTCATATATTCTGCTTTCAAGCTCATAAAGCCACTTTCTCTTGTCCTCTGCGGCAATTTCGTTCGGTCGCAGTGCGTCAACCGTTTCAATGACTTCCTTTACCGTCATCACTTACCCTCCTGCACTATCAGCGACTGCTTCCATCCTTCATCACGGTAGTACTCCGCTCTCTTTCTCTGAAGCTCAGCTCTGTCCAGTTCCTTTTTTATGAACAACGGCACCATCACCGTTTCACCTCTGCGTATAAGATAATTGTTGCAGTTCACCGATACAAACACATCTGAGCTGTACTTGTCATTGTCCTTGAACAGCCTTACCGCCACAAGCTCAGTTAAGTTTTCTTTCATATATTTCTCCTTTGCAATATTATTCCCCTTACCCTCCCGCACTGCCGTTGCTGTCACCATACCCTGCAGTGACCCTGTGCCGCTTATTCCGGTTTTTCTTTACCGACTTTAATTTGCACTCGTCTTTTCCGAATAAACAGGAGAACAGCTCTCTATTCTCACCATATACTCGTCCGTAAGTATCTCGGCTGTGCGTACCGCCTTCCAGCCCACGCTCGCTCTCTGGTTCAGAGGATCGTCGCCGTAGCCGAGCTGCTTTACTATGTGCTGAAGACCGCCGCCTGCAACGTCCGTCACCGCATAGGCGTGCGCTCCTATAACCAGAGTAGAGAACACCGCAAGCGCCTTCTTTTCGTAATATGTCGAGGCTGTGACCTGTCCGCCTGCCGAAACGCTTGCCTTCTGATAGCTGTCGCCCGACTTCGTATAATAATCCTTTCCCTCAAGAAAATTTGCGTCGGAGGTCAGCTGATAGAACTGCGGACAGCTTTCATCGGCAAATATCTTCGCCTCCGTGCTTTTTACAAATCTCACATTGCCGAGCGAGCCTATCTCCCCCTTGAATATGCTTTCGGGATCGGCATACTTATGCACATCGACCCACTCCGCACTTCTCATAAGGTCATATGCGGCATAAGGGTGTATTATCGCAACATAACTCTCCCCGTCTATTCCGTCTGCATTCATGCTCTCAAGCTGTGCGGCGGCACGGAATACCGTATCCACCGATAAAACGCAGTCCTTGCTCAGTTCATCTCTTGACAGCACCTCGCTGCCGTCCTTGCCGCAGGCATATATAACATTCGTCCCTGCGTTAACTATCTCTCTTGTTATCGTGTCAAGCGTTCTTCCCGACTGACTGCCGAGCAGCTTTGTTGACTGCACTACATTGTTGTCTATTGCGGTAAGTTCCAGCATATCCGACAGCTTGATATAGTCGCCGTACTGATTTACCGTTGCCGTCTTAGCTGTTACCGACAGCATATTTCCCGCAGGTGTAACGCCCTCGACAAGCGGCGTTGTCGCCTTTGCAAGCGAGCTGTACTTTCTCAGTTCTATCGTCTTGCCGTTATTCTTGGGTATCGGATATTTGTCTGCAAAGCGGTCATGCACCAGCTTAGGCTCTGCCATATCTATCAGCGTGTTCTCATAGAACGTTTTCATCTCGGCGGACAGACTTGCCTGTCCTGTTGTCTGTACATCGAACAGATTTAATTTAACTTCTCTCATCTTCATATAGATTTCCTTTCCCGACGGCTGATACCGTCATCTTTCTATTTTCTTATCGTTTTTTCTTATCGTTTCTGCCGCAAAACTTTTCCCCGTGCGGCTGCGGCTTTTTTAAATTCCCGCCTGCCCTCCCGTTGCAATATTCATATCTCACCACCTTCCTTCTCATTCATAAACGATCAAAGCACCACTCTTTCCCCTCTCTCTGTCCGTCTGATAAGCTCCTTCCGCTCATTTTTAGACAGGCTTTTCTCGCTTTTCGTAACCTCTCCCACAGGTGACAGCGCACCCTCCTTCATTCTGCCGCTTTTACAGAACGCACCGCTTCTCATAAGTTCAGATGCCGCATATTCCATTGCGGCGATAAAAAGCTCGTCCTTATGCACGATAAGATAAGCCTCCTCAAGCCCCACGCCCTTATAGCACAGCGAAAAGAATCTTCTGTCACTCATTTCTTTCGCAAGGTCAAACTGAGGATATGTCTGCTTTACCTCCTCGCTTTCCTTTTGCCACCGCTCCAGCCTGTACTCCATATCGTTTCTTCTGCACCGCTCGAAATTTCTCTCGGATACTGCATTTTCTATTCCGTCATAGTCGCATTTATCCGCTCCGCAAAACTGCGCCACAAGGCTCAATATCCGTTCTGCCCTTGCCGCCTTCTCACGCTTTGACTTAAGCACTGCCTGCCTGAAAAGCTCCGCCTTATCCTCGTTTTGCTCTCCCTCGGCTTTATCCGGTTTATTGTTTTCGCTCAGGCTTTCATCACTCTTTTGTACCTTTGCTTCTTCACTTGTTTCAGCATTTTCCGCCGCCTGCACATTCTCTGTCGCTTCCATATTTACCCCTCACTTCTGCAGCAGGATACATATTCCGGATAGTTTTCCTCCAGCATATCAAACCCCTTGCATATCCCGTCAACCGCCGTGTTCAGCCCGTCGTCGTCCGTCACATAGCTTATGACCGCCTGACCGCTTCTCAGCGTAACATCAATAATATCGGTATCCCCCGTGTCCTCGCTGTCAAAAACATTCTGCGCTATCGTCTGCGCAAGCGTTGTCATCGCCGCACATACAAGCGTAGCCTCTGTCGATCCGCTGTTTTCGTTCGCACAGTGTCCCGTGATATAAATATCCCTGCCAAGACCCGACTTGTCTATTCTTACTCTTGTCATATCTTCACCTCGTTCATTCCTGCGTTATCCCTTATTACACGCTCAATTTCTTCTTTTCCCTCAAAGTCCATCATTGCAAGACAGCCCAGTGCCTGCACCGCCGTTTCCGGATTGAAAAATCCAAGCTGAAAAAGCTGCTTTGCAAGTTCATTCTGTGAAGCTTTGGAAAACGGCGATTTCTTCGATGCCGTACATACTATATCAAAGACAGGCTTCTTCGTCCCAAGCTGTACCCCGAAAAGCTCCCTGCTCTGCTCCTTTATGGCAGAGTTGTCAAAAGCGTCATATCCCCCGGTTATCCTGAAGCTCCTCGGCGTATCATAAAACTGCCTTATCAACTCTATTATCAGATAGCACACCTGCTGGAACGCAAAATACGTTCCCTTTATCATATCCCTCGACAGCTTGCTTCCTGCCTCCTGTAAAGCCGCAATGGCGCTTGCCGCCGTAACGCCGTTTGAAACAGACCCCTGAGAAAAATCCCTGTTTCCGCTCGTTTCCTTCAGTTCGTCTATTTTAAAACTCAGTGCATTCATCACCGAGCTGTCAAGCGGCTCTGCCTTAATTTCCCTTATATCCTCATCGCCGAGATTTCCCGCAACGTGAACGAACCTGTTTTTTAAGTCGGCAAATTCGGCTTCGTTAACCGCACTGTTCTGTCGGATAAAATATCTCTTTCTGCTCATCATCACCGTATGCTCAAGAACGACCTGCGACAGCTTATCTATATACATCTGTGCGTCACGCATAACATCTATGTATCCGAATCCGCACGGAGTTCCCTCCTGCACAAACAGCGTATCCATAACAAAGGGATAACGGCTGTGTTTATAGAATCCGTCGGCACAGCTTTCATCATCCTCGCTCGAATATATCACCCTGTCGCCGCAGAATTTACAGTAGCAGAGCTGTTTTCTGCCGTTTATCGTTTTCTTGTAGTACCAGTCGACGACTTCGACCTTCGCACTGTCGTCCGTCTTATCCTCCGTTTTGTACTTTTCCACGTTTTCAGTACCGCCCGCAACGCTTTCGGTATCTTCCCCCAAAAGTTCAGGGTACATCAGATTCAGCCGTTCACGGTCAACAAGCGTCACATAGAAAAGGTTTGCGCTCTCCTCAATATCCTTTATACCCGGCTCCCAGAACAGATTCAGAATATCAACGTTTCTTATCGCTATATCTCCCATACCGCCGTCAGCGTCAGGGTCCCATACAACAGCCGTACACATACTGCCGTTCTTGAGCTTGTACCACCAGCCGTCGCTGTACAGCTTTTCGTAGCCACAGCGTTCAAGTATTGCAGGAAGTATCAGCGATAACTGCTTTGCGACCTCCTCGTCGCTTTTTTCTCTCGGAAGCACCGCAGGCTCAGGTATATTGTCCATAGCGTCAGCGTGCTTATTTGCCAACGAGTTGAACAGCCACGCCGATGCCGGCATAGGCCTTGTATCGTCCTTGTCATAACCTATTTCGCCCCAGTGCCTTAATTTCCACCACTGCTCGTTTGACACGATTCTCTTGTCGAGTACCGCCTTCCCCTCCTTATACTTTGCAAGCGTCTGCCTTGCCTTACGCACCTGCTCCTTACCGATTTTCTTCATATTTCTCCTTTCATAATCACATCATATAGAACGATTCCGCTCTTTCGGGCTTTCTCTGTTCAAGAGGATCGTCGCCTGCCGGAATCTCCCCACGCTTTACCGGTGCGGCGATAGGATGCTCCATAAGGACATACCTGCATTCGTCATATATGTGATCCTCCATCGTTGTGTCAATATCCTCCACGTTCTTTTCGTCATACATAAGCGCAGGAATAGTCCTGATAAACTCTCTGCAGGTGTTGAAGCAATAGAACATCGCCTCCCCGTCACTGTTGAACGCCAGCCTGTTGTGGTACTGCATCTTACCCGATATTCTTGCGTTGTCCCCCGGCGACCAAATTATAAAGTAAGGCGACCGTGCCATAAGGTCTGCGACGCTTTCCCCACGGCTTTTATCGAATATTGAAGGGTCTGCGACCCCGTACACATTTCTCCCTCTTATATTCGGATCGTCACGCTCTATTTTTCTGATATTCTCTGCAATTACCGAAGGCTCAAGCCTTATGCCCTCATTCGCCTTATCCGTACAACCGTAGTATTCTCTTATCCTGTAGATGCACCCTTTAGTATCCACCGCATACCACCCTACCGAAAACGGTCTTGTATACCCGAAATCAAATCCCCTCACTATCTCCCAGTGGCGAGGTATCTCAAACGGCGCTATGACGTGCGTCCATCTTCTGTCGCAATAATGCTCCGGGTCATCTCTCCATTCGGTGAAAACCTGCCCCGTAAAGCTGTTCCAATCCCCGTACAGAAGCGCCTTTCTCTCGGCGGTCGGAAGCATAGACAGGCTCGCAAGATATTCCGGATCGTTTCGCAACAGCTCCTTATTGTCAAACACGCTCGCCGGGATGAACACTCTCGATTTTCTTATGATTATCTCCGCCCCGTCGGGCTTTTTCACCTTATGTTCTTCTATTATCGGTTTCATCGGCTCGCCAGCCGTTATAAACCTTTGCTTTACCCACGAATGACCCGGACCGCCCGGATTCGCCGTGGCTCTGATGTACACTCTCGTGCCTTTTCCGCCCGGCCTGTTTCTCGAAAACATATAACTATACTCATCAAAGGAAAACTGCGTCAGTTCATCGAACCCCACAAAGTCATAATGCTTGCCCTGATAGTTAAGCCTGTCTTTCTTATGCTGCATCGCCCCGAAATAGATTTTAGCCCCGGACGGAAAGCTCCAGCAGTGCTTGGTCTTGTTGTACCTTGCCGCAGGATATGCACCTTTATAAAGCGTCTGCGACCTGTCCTCAAGCTCCGTCAGCTGCGGATACGTTTTCCTGAAAATTATCCCCCTGTAGCAAGCCTTATCCGCCTGCCTGAGTGCCTCCGCCAGAAGTGCGTCAGATTTACCTCCGCCGGCGGCACCCCCGTACAAAGCCTCATACTCTCCCCTTTGCATAAACTCCGCCTGCCTTTCCTGCGGCGACCATACCACCCTCCTTCCGCCTTTTACATCGTTATCTTTCATCTCAGCAACACCTCCCGTTTTTCTGTAAATCCATCGCCATCCCCACCTGTCCACCATTCCAACTTCCCACCATCCCCACAACCCTCTCAAAACCATATCCATCCTCATCAAAACTCACCCTCATTCTCCGTTCTCGCCTCGGGTATCACCACAACTCCTCCTTCGTTTTCCTCATCGTCAACCACGCCGCCGTCCCACTCGTAACCGCATCTGTTCTTCAGCCAGAAGATCTGCGCCGTTGTGCTTGGCATCACCTGCTTTTCAACCGTTTTGACAACACCCAGCTTACCGTCCTTTCCGACCTGCCTTGTGATTTCCGTCTGTGTGTATCCTATTGCACGCTTCAGCAATGCCTCCTCGACCTGCTTTTTTCTCTCCTCGTCACCGTCTTGTCCGTCACTTTGATATAATCTCCTTATTTCATCGTGCGTCAGCTTCCAGTTTCTCAGCGTTGTGCGATGTATCCCGAGCAATTCCGCCGTCTGCACATCGCTGTACCCAAGCTCGATACAGTGGCTGATTTTATCAAGAATTTCCTGCGTGATTTCTATGCCCCTTCTTCTTTCCGTGTATATCTCCCCCTTCCTGACCGTTTTCGCCTTGATTATAACAGTTCGTCATAATCGTACACGTCGTCGCTCCACTCTCCGCAATACTCCACATCGTACCCGCAGGCAGGACAGCTCCGCTCGGTTTCATATGCAGCCGTTCCCTGATATTCTCCACGGTACTGAAGCGTCCGTGTCAACTCATTGCTGTCATACGTTCCTCCGCATCTTAAGCATCTGTACATATATCCCCTCCGTTTTTCTGATTTTTTCTTCATTTTCGAAATCGTGTACGTTTTTTAGTACACAAAATACGCTATAATAGCCTTTATAGGAATTATCAAGCGTATCAAAAATGATGACCGTGAAAGTCGTTGCAACTTTCCGTTGTCATAATGATAGCACACGCAGGACTATTTGTCAACTGTTTGTAGCATAAATTCATCATTTTCGTTGAACTGCAACAATCTTTGACAACACTTTGTTTCTTTTATTGACAATTCAACACAATGTTGTTATAATTATCTCAGACAACAGAACGTCAATACGAAAGGATGAACCTTAAATGAGCAAAAACTCCGGCACAGTTTCAGGCGCATTTTCCGAGAGGATAAAACAGCTTCGTAAAGCAAAAGGTGCGTCACAGGCGCAGGTAGCCGAATATCTCGGCGTAACCAAGCAGGCGTACAGCCTTTACGAAACAGGAAAGCGTGAGCCGCCGTTCGCCACATTATTGAAAATAGCCGAATATTTCGGCACAGACACAGACACGCTTCTTATGAGCGGCGATACCGCAAGGGTATCCGACCCCCGCCTTAAATTCGCACTTTTCGGTGAAACCGAAATAGACGACGATGTACTCGACGATGTAAAACGTCTTGCTATGCTCCAGCTTGAGCTCCGCCGCAGCAAAGAAAAGGACGGAAAGAAGTAAACCGATGCAATGCTCTGAAGGGAGGGCAATGATAATTGGAACAGCTTATAAAAACCGCACAGGATAACGATATACTTATTGTAGATATGCGTATGAAAGGCAAACAGGGCGCTATGAGCCAATGCACCGACGGTATGTGCATTATCGCCATAGACCCTCATAAAGTGAAAAGTATAGCCGACCGAAAAGAAAAAACCGTTCACGAGCTCGGACACTGCATGACCGGCGCCTTCTATGACGCAAACTGTCCCGTCATCCCCCGCGGCAGATGTGAACGCCGTGCTACAGCGTGGGCTGTGACCCACACGTTCACCAGAAGAACGCTTATAAAAGCAATCAGAAGCGGCCTTACAGAGCTTTGGCAATTAGCCGATTACTTCAACGTGACCGAGCATTTTATGAAAGATGCCCTGACCTACTACGAGCTTTACAACGGCGAATAAGCATAACAAAAAAGCTCCCTTATGCGTTTTTTCGCATAAGGGAGCTTTTCGCTCTATAACCGTTATATAATTACAACACTTGAGAAAAATCTCCGGATATATTTATGGAACTGACTTTTCCGCTTCTTTTTCACCCATTGATTATGCTTTCAAGAATTTTTGAAGGAGCATAATAATCCGTTGTGTCATTTCCCGACATTGTGATGATTTCCGCAAACGGTTCAATTTTGATACCGATATTTTTTGCAAGATCGTGAACAGTGCTGTCGCTGTCGGCTGAATCTGATTTTCCGCAAATAATATATAGCCCCCTGACAATATCTTTGGAATTGATCGTACTGATAGAAAACAAATATTTATACACCAGTTCCTGAAGCTGTTGCCGTCTGATTATATCCGTCGTACTGAATTTAGCATCCAGTATCAGATATTGCGATATACCTTTGCTTTCTGTTTTTATAATATAATCCGGAGTATAGATATAACCTTTGTCGGCCGTATCGTTTTTAACAGTTGTAGAAGTGTTCCGGAACAAACCTATCTCATTTTCCGCTAAATCATTTCCGCTGATAACAGGCTGAAAATAAACGGTCAGTCGTATTTCATTATTTTGAAAAATAAATGTATTGTTATAACACTGCTTTGGTGCGAACAGGCTGATAAAATTGCTTGTTGAATTGTATTCCTGTATTATAATTTACTGCATCCAACTCGTCTGAATGAGTGGCAATGTATTGCACAGTGCAAGGATTGAATGAAGTAACTTTTGCAAACGGCACAATTTTTTCTTCTTTACGCAGCTTGGTATACGGATTGTTCTGAAGGTATCTATACGATTGTCTATATATGTCCCTGATCTCGTTCAATAATTGAATTTTTGTAGCCATTGAAATATTATTGTAATGTGTAAATTCATCGCCAAGCGAAGCGTATTCAGTTTCATTATAAAGAAAGCCACGGCTGTTGTCAGAAATGTATTCAACCATTTTTAATAGATTTCTGCCTTTACAATTATCATTGACCATAACGGATATACTTTTTGAACTGTATATCTTCCCATGTATCTCTAATTTAATGCATACTGTGCCAAAGTAGTCGAAAAAAAGACAATGCTTTGAATCCTGTAACAAAGGCTGAAACTTAATCGTGTCTGAGGTGATTTCGTCTGCATCAATTTCAAAATAGTCTTCATTTACGAAAAGCTTTGTCGGAAGGCCGTATTTTGAAGAAATTGAAAAACTGTAGTTTTCGTTGTTAAACACATAATCATTACTTGAGAATATTTCTTCTTCACCTAGACACAGCGGAATAATTACACAACCGTGCCTCCTCGTAGTGAGAGTTATTTCGATATTATCCATAAGAATTACCACCTCAGATAAGATACTGGCAGTATCCCATGTTGCGTCCTTGTGATTCTTCAATTTTCTCTATTGCAGAAAGTGTTTTGTTCAGATTGTATTTTTCGCAAAGCTGTCTGATTGATTTAAAGAATTGCTCATAGTCAGAGTAATATCCGTTGATTTTCGGAAGTAATTTCTGAACAACCGCATAATCTATTGCAATCTCTCTAGCCAGTGCATTATCGCCGCCTGTCATAAGGCTTTGGGCCGTCTTGATATATTTTTCTATGCTGAGCTTTATTCTCGGACTTACACTCATACCGAATGTTTTAAATGTGCCGTATATGCTTTCAAGGGCGGTTTCAGTCGATGTGCTGAGTTCATCATCCTTTGCAAATGCGTTATATAAGGCATCCCAGGTTATATGCTCACTCGGCGTATCTGTGTTTGTGTTCTTTTTCAGTTTAGCTTCAGGCAGTTTTATGATGCATGCTCTGTCAATAAGTCTGGGTGAAAGCGGTTCTGTTGTCTGATCGGTATTGATAGTTGCCAAAAAGCGTAATGTTCTGGGAACAAAAAAATCGTTTTCAGTACCTATGTTGATATATGAATCAAGATCGGATGTCCTGTCTGCAAGGCGCATGAAATCAGACCAGTAGTATTCCATCTGGCTGAGGTTTGCTTCATCCAAGGTAATTAGATATGGGTATTCTGAATTATCTCTTTCGAGATCCAGCGTCTGCAGAGCGTCAAAAACCTTACTGTTGTTTTTATCATACTTTTTTGTAAGTGGATTATAATATCCTATAAAATCACGTTTCGAAGACCAACCTCTTTCTACCGAAACCGAAACGAATCTGTTTATATCCTTGCCAAACTGATTCAGACCAAGTATGTCACCTATTATATTGCACATAGACGTTTTGCCTGTTCCGGGTTCTCCGGAAAAAACGGTAAGAAAATTTTGCGTAACGCATGTGAAAATATTAATTATATCATTACGGATGTAATTTCTTTTATCACCAACATAATCAACAATATAATTGATCAGATCATCTCCGTATAGCGATGACGGCTGTACTTTTGATAATATGTTCGAACGTAACGTATAAATATCCTTTTCTTCTTTTGCATCCCATAAAGCAGCTTCCTTCATCATTCTGTTTGATAAAAACGGATCGAATGCTCTCGAAGCAACATTTTCTATACCTGTTTTAATCGCATTGCTGACTTTGTCCTGTGCGGAAATCAATTTGTCGTTGTATTCCTGCGACTTATTTCTCAGATATTCGTTATTTGTTTCAAGCGTTTGTTGTTCATCACGCAATTGTTGTATTTTGTGTTCGGTTTCTTTTTTATCCGTGATTATTTTTTTATATTCGGACAATTCTTCTTTAAGTTTTATTGCTTCATCAGAGGAAATATTTGAATTGCCACACTCAAGATCTGAAATTTTCTGATCCTTTTCCTGATTTTCTTTTTTCAGTTTCTGGATTAGTTTTTCGTTTTCTTCGTTCTTGTTTCTTTCATCCAGATACTGAGATTGAAGATCTTTATATTCCTGTGATTCCGTAGCCATTTGATTAGACAGATTGCTTGCTGTATCCGGAAGTGATTTCAGCAAACTACTCAATAATTCCTGCTTTATATCAGAAAAAGCCTCTGTGTCAGAAATGATCCTTTGCAACCGTTCCAGCCTTTCCTGTGCAACGCTGTCAGGAAGTGTGGAAACAAAAGGCATTTTCATATAGCTGTTGATAAATTCTTCCGGTTTTTCTGCGGCTACCTCTAATGAAATATTCTCCGATATACTGCTTAGCAGAACTTCATCTGGCATAATATCTGCAAGCTTCGGAGCGCCGGTTGTATATATGAACGGCGTATATGTCGGATCTTCATAAAACGATTGCTTCTCCAGTTCAAGATACTGAACGTTTTCATTGGGGTAAAACGGTACAAGGTGGTTGGTATTGTCTGGTTTGATAAAATATTTGCCGTTACTGTTGCTACGTTTAACTTTAAAAGGTCCGTAGTATTTTCCTTTGTGGAACATGACAACATTTTCATTTTCAATGATGTTTGTATTGTTCAGCATTATATTGTTGCCCATTATTTCAACTAGAGGTTTATTTGTGTATTCGCATTCAACCACTTTATATATGCCGCTTTTATAAGCGGGAGTGATAATTTTGTCGAGCATTATGCCGTCATGTACAAGTCTTGTTAAATTCAGTTTTACTTTATATGTTTCATTGTTGTTTTTGTCAAGATAGTAGCTATCTATTTTTACAATATAAGAATTAGTTACAGCATTGTCATCATCACGATCTATATTTTTACTTTCAAAGAATTGTGCAGTTCCGTCAGAGTATGACACAGCCAGATTGATTCCACCGATGTCCGGATAATCTTGCTTAAGAGTAACAGGAGATAACTCTTCCAGATTTCCGTCTTTAAGTTCAAATTGAGGGAAAAAGTTATAAAATGTATTCCTTTTTTCTATATGTCCTATAAATATCATTTTATTGTCCTCCATATTATCTGAATATTCATTTGTTTTTGTTGTTTTTTTGGTGGATGTATCAATATCTACCATAACAGTTTTATCGGCTGTATTGGCATCTGGCGCTTGTGAATAGATAGTATTTTCATTTGCAGCGTCAATTTCATCGATAATTTCATTTTTTTCTATGGTCACACCTTCAGATTGAACACTTGTTGATGTGCTTTTAACGGATAAAAGATGTTTTGTGGCTTTTTTGCCTTGCGGAACGTCGGGTAATTCAGAATCAATGAATTGATCAAAAAATCTATCATTGCTTTCTCCGTTTTTATCATTTTCATAACACCATCTGAAAAAGAAAATACAATATAATTCCTTATTTTCTTCGTTTATTGAGTTTATGATATCATAGTAATCTGTGTCTGCCAACGAAAGAGGAATCTGTTCCCTTACTTGTTCATAAAGATTATAAGTAAAACTTTTTCTTAAGGTTGGCTCTTTAATAATTATAATTACTTTTTCAGTTTTATTCTTTGTTTTTGAAAGGCTGCGCCTGTAATGTCTGTTTGCATCCAAATTAAGAATTGCATTTTTAAGCATATCATCTGGAAGTGATTGATAGAAATTAGCTAGTTTAATTTCATTTTTAATTTTATCGCTCATTTTTTCCTCCATTAATTTATTATTATATTATATCATTATAGCACTTTTTCAAAAAAAATCAACCACTTCTGCCGTATTTATGTTTAATGTTTTGTGCAATATCACGCATATCGTTCATATAAAAACGTTGCCCTGCGATACTTTTGCA
>OLPH01001890.1_pt1 | contig 18862 bp, 14 predicted proteins | sample 1672951 | NCBI WGS metagenome assembly OLPH01 (sample SAMEA3136740, study PRJEB25190) | human gut metagenome | reverse complement strand
ATCTCCACCACGTCACAAACCACCTACGCCCACTCCGCCACCGCAGCCCAAAACGGCGTCACCTTCACCGTCTCGTGGAACGACGCCCCCGCGGGCACCCCGACGACCTTCCACGTAACCCAAGCCAACGGCTCGTCCCAGGCCAAGGCGCGCATGGACGTGCCCACCTATTGGGACGGCGGCAGCCAGGAAAGCGTCTGCGACCCGTCGCGTGCGGCATGGGCCAGCTACTACAGCCTGGGCACCGCGGGCCACGACTTTACCTTTGACTTCACGGCATCGGGCACGTACCGCATCTACTTCTACTTTATGGACAACGACAGAAACGACCCCCAAAACGACAAGGGGATCTACTACCTGCGCACCACGGCGGAGGTGACCGTAAACGACGCCGCCCGCCCGAGCGTCACGCAAATCGTCAACGACGCCGTGGACCTGTGCAGGCAACAGACAAACGGCTCGGAATACGACATGGCGCTGTGGCTCCACGACTGGACACTCGACCAGCTGGAGTACGACCACAGCCTCAACTGGTGCTCGGCCGAAAGCGGCCTCACGCGCCACCAGGGCACCTGCGAGAGCTACCAGCGCATCTACTCCAAGCTCCTTGACGCAGCGGGCATCGCCAACGGCCGCATCACCGGCAACGGCCACACCTGGAACGCCGTAAAGATCGACGGCAAATGGTGCCAGATGGACCTAACCTGGGACGACACCAGCGACAACTGGTATGGGGACCTGGACCAGCGTCATCTGTACTTTGGCCTGACCGACGAGCTCATGGCAATCGCCCACTCCGACCACACGGCAAACTATCAGAAGGACGGCTACGTCTACCGCTCGACCGACCTGTCCAACAATTACTTTGTGCGAAATGGCAAGGCCGATGAATGGGCAAAGAAATATGCCGACCGCATTCAGCAGCATCTGGACGCCAAAGAAGAGAGCTTTTCCATCAATGCTGACAATCAATCTTTCCCGCCGAGCATCTCGGGGATTCAGAATGGGATCATTGCGTATGCGATGAATCTGAGAGAGTGGAAGACTGAAACTGACCAAGCAGATCTAAAAGCGGCATCAATAATCACCACGCAAACCAGCACTACTTGGATTGCTACGTTCAAATTCACGGCAAAGTTCTTGCAAATCAAACCAGCCGCTACACCGGTTTTGCCCAACGGAATGTATTCCATATACTCTTGCCTCGACCAATCAAAAGCCCTAGACGTCCGCATGGAGTCGAAGAACGATAGGGCGAATGTACAGCTCTGGCAAGATCACGGCGGCAGACAACAAAAGGTCAACCTCCAATTCCAAAACGACGGCACCTATCTTATTACGTTCGTTCATTCAGGAAAAGCGCTGTCTGCTGAATCAAGTCGTGATGGATCGAATGTTAGTCAGTCAAATATAGATGGTTCCGATCTACAGAGATGGGTTGTCGAACGAATGGGGACGGGATATACAATAAAAAATAAAGCAGGGAACCAGTGGCTAAATGTTAGAAGAGCCGACACAAGAAACGGCACAAATATTCAAACTTGGCCAAATGGCGGTGTGGCCGAAACAATCTTTAATCTTGTTCCAACTGAACTCGATGCACTTCCAAACGGTAGGTACGCCATAAAAACCAAACTTGACACGACAAAAACAATCGACATTCGCTTAGCGTCCCAAGATGATTTTGCAAATGCTCAAATTTGGACTGACTACAATTCCCCAAATCAATCAGTTGATCTTAGAAGACAGGGAGACGGAACATACACATTTATTTTTGTACACTCCAAAAAGGCGCTAACAGCAGAAGCTGTCAAGGACGGCGCAAACGTTTCGCAGGCAACATATACCGGTTCAAATCTTCAGCATTGGAAGCTATCAAAACATAGAAATGGATTCACCGTACAACTAGCTGGAGCAAATGAATACTTAAACGTTAGACTTGCAATGGCAAGAGATGGAGCAAATGTTCAAACATGGTCAAACGGCGGAACAATAGAGACACTATTTAAGTTTGAAATGAGATAGATATTTCATTACTACAAGACATATTTACAAGTGATACACACATGATATGACCCGCCGCGACACAAATCGTGGCGGGTCATATTTCAACAATTCAGAAGGCGCAAATTAAAGCAAACTCAATTGAAAAATAAAGTGCAAATGACATTCACGTAGCATCAATCGAATCACAAGAACAGCAATAATAGAAAAGCAACACTGCTAAGAGGACAGTCCCCAAGACCTAAAGCTTTTAGCAAAAGAAATAAAAGAGTCAGGGAGCAATATTTTAAGTATCCTCTTTGAATGAAATTTAAGTCCTCGCTCGCGCCTCAAATACAATTTGCAGATTGACTTCCAACCGCCCTTCGTAAAAGCATCGATATACAATCCTCTGTCGTTGGGAAGATCACTAGGATGGCGGAGCTGGTCGTTGCCCTTGGCGATATCGTCGAACTCAACAGGGTACAAGTCCAGAGCATTGCTAGACTCAATGAATTCCCTGCCGCGGTCGTTATTAACCAACAGGCAGGAGACGCCCTTCACCTGATTAAACTTCTCAGAATCCTTCAGAACGTCAGGCTTATTAACATCGACACCCCAAAAATCGCCGATGGTAAGATCACCAGCGCGAAATTCCCCTGCATAGGGACACATATAGCAGCTGTCGCGAAGCGTCTTAAGGTTCAGGAACATGTCGTAGTAGGGAGATTTTGCCGCAGGAATGGTAACCTCTCTTCCGTCCTCAAGAAGAAGAAGAAGAAGGGAGTGCCCCCACCCCTCGCACTTGCACCTAAACCGGAAATCAACCACGGGAGATCCAAACTGCTTGCCATAGTCCTCCACGCAATCCGCGAACATACGAGCGGAAGGGACACCGTGGCAAATCAAGTCAATAGTTGTCAGACCCTCATAATCGCGCCTGAGGAAACCCCTAAGGCCAGCAACCTGGCAAGGCGTTCCACAAAATAAGACTCGCCTTCCCTCGCATAGATCCGCCTTGATGTCGGCAAAGCAAGATCCGGCGTCACTCTGGACATATTTTGAGTTGAGAAGCGGGCGGAGCTCATCAACGCTCGCCGCACGACGATGTCGCACACGAAGCGTATTCCCCTCGCGCTCATAGGCAGCACCGTATGCGATCCCACCAGAGGAAATGTGTTCACGTGCAACGGCACCGAAAACTCCCCCGGAAGCAGACTCCGAGACATCGTCCCTACCAGCAGCGGCAAAGAACGGTCCGGCAGAATTAGAACCTATCCCTCGGTTGAGGCCGCACGCCCTCGTGCACGCACCGCAACCGATACAGAGTTCGCTGTTAATTACAGGAAGAACAAACCCGTTCTTGCCCTCAGACATGGCGATGGCGCCCTTCGGGCAAGCGGAGGCACACGCCCCGCATCCGCAGCAATGAGTTGGCGACTCAAACAGTGTGGGAACTTCGCCCCTTTTCACGATAGACATGCAGTTATCCCCCTACTTGCGGGCCGAGATGAGCTTGCGCAGAATATCGGCATTCATATAAACGGAAAAAGCCAGCGCAATTGCCAAACAGGCGATCGCGCTCAAAATGCTCCCACCACAGACGGACAGATAATAGAAAACGAACACGCCGACAATTGAAAACAAAGACAGAACTTGTTCAACGCGATCTTCGACAAGCTTCGTAAACTTAGCGACCTTAATTCTACGGTACTCATTCACCACGACCATCGCCAAGAGCGTTGCAACAGATGCACCATAAAGACCGAAGTGCGGAATTAGCAGGACACACAGCACGGCGCAAAGGGCAGCTGACACCGCAGTCGTGGTACCCATAATTCCGGTGTCCTTATGCGCGGTGAAAATACCGCCGTAAAAGCCGGAGATGTTGCTGAAGTACGTCGCCAGGAGCAATATCGGCACATACAGCAGGCCCTCACCGAATGAGCCCTTAATCAAAATGCCGTACACGAGAGGCATGAGCGCAGACATAAGTAGAACGACGCTCATCATGAAACGCCTTAGCGCGCGATAGACAGAATTGTAAAACTTGGACTCATCCTCATCAGAGTTAAGAGCGCGCGCCGAGCTCTCCTTCCAGGATTGATAGAAGAAGCCATACACCTGATCCATGACGCCGGGAAACTTGTACGACACGGCATACACGCCGGCAGCAGAAGCACCAAGCGTATTCATGATAATAAGCCTATCCAGCAGGTTATTAATAGTCCAGGAGACCTTGTTGGGAATGAGAGGAATAGAATACCGCAGGAGATCTAGAGCATAAGATGCAGAAAAGGCTGACGGATCGATATAGCGCCAGAGCTTCCGCATGACCATGAACACGAGGGCAACACCGCCCTGCGCAATAACCGTGGCGGAAAGCATGCCCACAACGCCCCAACGCAGAACGGCGATAAACAGAACGTTAAGCACGATGGTAAGAGCGCTCGCTGTGAAGTTCATGACGGAGTAACCCACGGTATCCCCGAAACCACGTAGGACCGCAGACGCCATCTGCAGAAGCGCACCAGCGACAACAAGCCCTACGACCCAGACAAGATTTTCCGGCTTAAATAGCAACCAGACCAGAATCGCCAAGACCGCAAAGCATACGCAGCCAGCAAGGAGAACAGCGCATGACGCAGTCACGGCCTTAGATCGATCCCCATCGGCATGACAGTCGATAAGAAATCGGAAAAGCGCTTCGTCCATAAGCAAAGAAACGGCAGGAACGCAAAACAGGGCGATAGTATTGATATAGTCGACGGTGCCATAATCGCCAGTGGAAAGAACTGAGGTATATAAAGGCAGCAGAAGAAACGACACAAGCTTAGTTGCCATACCGCCCACTGCAATAATGCCAGTGTTTTTGATGAGTCGGCTTGTCTCCCCCATTAAGATAAGGCCCTCCTGAGGTAGGCCCACGAGTGCTCGCGGAGGGAATTCAATCGACGATCCACTTCATTCCAATCACAATCAATAATCCCAGAACTACAGACAGCGTCAACGCAACGAGATGAAAGACCGATATTATTCAACAAGTCACGCATGCGAGCGCCCGATTTGTCCGTAGCAAACACACGGAAAGGCTTTTGAAAGAGTACTGAAAAGACTGTCGCATGAAAAGAGTTGGTGAGAACAAGATTAGCGTGAGCGATGAGTGAGACGAACTCCTCAGGACCAACGCCAAATAGATTTATAGAGTTCGGGATATCGAAGTCTTCTTCAGATATATAAACTACTTTCAATTTCTCGGCCTTTGCCATCGCGACAGTACTTTCGATGAGTTCAGGACAGTCACGAAGTAGATACATGAAAATGTAATCACTTTCCAAGACCCTATTTGAGGTCATCTTTAAATAATCCCCCCTATTCATAAGTAGAGTGGGATCCAAAACAACATCGATGGGTTTATCTACAAGAGGCTGGAAAAGGGGTACAGTCTCCTCTTCGCGAACAGAAAGAAAGTCGAAATGAGACAGCAGATGAGAAACGCATTCCTTATTAAAGTTCTCGGACCTAAAAGAAGTGTGCGCCAAACTTGGAGCATAAGCGATCCGACGCTTATCACCAGCAAATGAAAGAAAGAATGGAGCAACTACCCCATTCGTACAATCAAGATTCCAGATTTGATCACTACCGCATATGAAGCAATCAAAAATATTACTGAGGTCGAAAAGACGGTGTTCATTTTTGTATGAATAGCTCTCGGAAGTCAAATTAAAATAACGAGCTGAAAACGTCTCAAACGAATCTTTTCTCGTCTTATTACGAGAATAATTATGAATCATTTTCACCATATTTTTAGGCTTACGAAGTCTAAGCAGTTTATAAGAATCAAAATTTTTCGATCTATAGTCAATGATAGTCGCCTTATGACCGAGCTTTTCGACAGCAATCTGCAACGCGTAAGCTTGCAAAGCAGAGCCATAGTTATAAGAACAGTGAAAAGTCACAATTCCTGTATTCATCCATCCTCCAAATGGCAAACTGAATTTCTATTACTGCTGAGTAAAAATAATTTGGTAGGATACAAGCCATATGATACAAGCCATATCAAACTAAAAGTCAATTTGAATTAACGTTCAAAAAATTCGCTTTAACGAAAAAATAGACCTACAAATAACAAATACGGGCCAAGCGAAACCACAACCAATCAATCTACCCGCAATCCTCCAAAATAAAGAACAGCAAAAGCTGTCCGTGGGAACACACCGAATCGCACGCTTAAAATCGGAACGACCGAATAAATCCATATATTCTTTAACGAGCAACGACGAAGAAGAACGAGATAATTTTACAAGTCTCTGAAATTGCGAGATTACCTCTCGAGCAATCAAATAATTTGATTCGTCAGAGTCAATGGATTCCATTTCAACCATCTGATTAACGATATTATGGAAGACAAGTAACGAACAAGCGTCATCGTTGTGTAATGTGCCACACGTTTGAGAGCTCTCATAATCCCAAAAATATAGATCAACTGGCACAAATTCTATTTGTTGATCTTCCAATAAACGCAAATAGGCAATATTAAATAGCCTGTCTTCGGAAAAACGAAGATTGAGGGGGAAGGGGCCAAATAACCCTTTTGTTTCTTCTTTTAAGTTAACGAGAAGATCGCGTCTATATAGACGAGACCATGCGGAATTTACCTCATAACGCCATGAATCTTTAACACAATCAAATAAATATTTTTTAATAATTGTATCGACAAGATGATTTGCGGGCATCGTACAAGAGACAGCGGAATCCCAAATAGAGTCCTCACTTCTGCATTGCTCGCCATTTGCGTTCATTCCGAAAATAACAAGAGGCGAATCGGAAGTTTCGCAGCAATCTATCATTTGAGATAAAGCTGATTCGATTAGATAATCATCAGAATCCAAAAACATGACCCACTGCCCAGAGGAGGCCTCAACACCCCTGTTACGAGCAGCCGATCTACCCATATTATGCTGTGAAACAATTACCAATCTAGAATCATGCGAAGCCAGCTTGTCAAGGAGAGGCTGAGTCCCATCACTAGAGCCATCGTTAACGACAACTACCTCAATTGCATTGCTAGGAATCGAAAGGACGCTGGCAACTGCCCGTTCAATAGTCTGTACAGATTGAAAGGTTGGAATGACAACGCTCAGAATTATAGAATTCATACGAAATCACAATCTATTTTGCTGGGATCGGGATCAAAATTACCTTCATAACAAATAAAAAATCCTATCTAAGAGGCAATAGCAGCATCTCATAGCTGTTAAAAACCAACAGCATCATCAGAAGCTAGCTGCTGTAGCAGACCTTCTCCAAGAAGCAACATTGGAAAACAAATGGAAAAATCAATCATATGAACCTCGGTGAATCCAAATATTGCGCAAACAAAAAGGACAGCGAGTTTGGAATAATCATTAATCTTAAATGCTTGGTCAATAGAACTAAAGTATAGGTAATAAAAAGCTATAAAGGACCAAATACCGAGCTGTAGAAGCGTTGCGGCATAAAAACAATCAATGGTTACACTTGGATAAAGCCAACCATTTATAAATTGATCTCCATACAAAGTGACTTGTCCGAACATAGTCCATCCAGCAAGTTGATTATATTGCAAAATCCAATAACCTGGACGACCATTGAACAATCGATTCAAAGTCACGATAAAAGAATCGGGAAGCACCTGCAGCATTACGAGCATCGAAAGAAACTCGCATATAAGTGGAGAAACTAAAATAATAAACCTCAATTTACTATTATTAAATTGAGGGCATAAATCAAACAAAACACGGATAAGTAAATATAGAAATAATAGGGCACAAGATGTGCGCGAATCAGTCAAAAATAATATCAAAAAACCAATGGATATACCCATTAGACAATCACTAGCTGAAAGGTTTTCGCTGCATACAGTAAAACCAATAAATGACATTAAGGCCATTGCTCCGAGAATGTTAGGATGCTCAAAATAAAACGATAATCTAAGTCTGCCGCTCGATCGAAGCACAGAACCAGCAAGATCACCAGTCAAAGCCCAGTCCATAAGTTGAATTAAGCCAAGTCCAACAATCAGCAATAGAACGCAGGCAGAGATGGCCTTAATCGTGTTTCTAATGTTAATGCCACCAATTCCACAAAGTAGCAAACATGCAGTCGGAAGATACGATTGACCACACTTAAAATAAGAAACAAAGCTAAAAATAAGCAATACGAATGAAATAAAAAAACGCTTTAAATCAAGTCCAAGCGAGACGCCAACAAACCTAACTAATAGAAAGAAAAGAGCAACAGGCATGAGAGGAAGAACAGCCAAATAATCTAAATTCAAATTAGCGGAAGTTTGATCGATAATACGATTGATAATCACCAATACTAAGCCAGCATAGAAAAAAAATCTTGTCAATCTTTCTGCAAAAGCCTCCGTCGTAAAAGACTGATTCTTCGCGTTACAGGACTCAGTGGCCTGATTAAACCTTATCGAGTGTTGATCAATTCTCATCGTCACGGATAAACTCCTTCGCTGAAGATGCTTTATTTGCACCAATAGAATTAATTAGACGGCGCGAAATAGGTCCTTATTCTCTCCTCAAAAATTTACATAAAGTAAAATTGAAATAGCTGCATCACACATTTAATTTAAAGTATCAACGGGCATCAATGAGTCAAATAGTGTGATTAATAGACGGTAGGTTCGTCTAGAGACTCAATTTTCCACAAACCGTCATACATATAACCATACGTGAGAACAACTTAATCGTTAAAAATAGGACATGCCAACTTATCAGATTCAAGGAAATCATCAGTGAGAAAACTAAATACGACAGCGATATTAGTATCGCTGTCGTGCGTATCCGAAAACGTCCAGGATTCCGTAAATAACAGTTGCCCGAAGTCATGGTTTGCAAGTTATCTATTCAGCAACTCCTTTAAACGAGCGACATGCTGGACTCCGACAGCATTAAATAATTTTCTTTTCACCCTTTCATTCAACGGGCCCCATGAATTTGAATAATGATGGATTGAGACCGTTTCAGAACAAAACATATTTTCAGAATCTTTTCCCGGGGCAATCGGATCAAAGAAACGACAAGGATATACCGTCGCATCTTTTAGATTGACGATCTCGTCCGTATACGAATAGCCCAGTTCACTGAAAACAGAATTGTTACTAAAAGGGCAAGCCAGCTGTGACATCTGAGAAGCATCGAATTTTAAGGAACGATACTTATCCAACATGGCATTCACCACTGGATTGGCTTTTTCTGCACCAAAACCCAATCCAGTGTTACATAGGCGTCCATCTTGTTGAACGCCTATGTAACACAAGGTGTCCAAAAGAAAGTCCAGATTTTTTACAAGCTCTACATCAGTGTCAAGATAGATACCGCCATTGTCATAGATTACTTTCAAGCGAGCCCAGTCAGACACAAAAGACCAAGCACCTTGAGCGTATGCACTCTCGCAAAAAGGGTGTTGGCTAACATCAAAATTTGACTCATCCCAACAAATTATCTGATAGTCCGGACAATAGCGTCTCCAAGAGGCGATGCACTTCTTCACATCCCTCGGCAGCTGCTTCCCCCCAAACCAGCAATAGTGAATTACTTTTGGAATCATTGATATCACTGAGCCTTAATTAATCGTATCTCTTAATCAAACATGCTGGTGAACCAGCATAGAGCGCACCCTCATCGCATAGGTTCCGCGTGACAACGGAGTTTGCAGGCACAAGTGAATGGTTTGCAACCGTGCAGCCACGAGTGACAACCACGTTGGCGCAAAGCCAGCAGTGCTTGCCAATAATAACGGGTTCGCGGTACAGCTCCGGTCGTACACCTCCACGATCAAAACGGTGGTCATGATCATAAATCTGCACATTGGGTCCAAAAAGAGTGCCCTCGCCGATGCTTATCGACTCATTTGCGACTACTCGGCATCCCTCATTCATGTAAACACCATCCATGAGAACCAAGCTAGCGCCGTCACCAACTTGAAGGAAACAACCTGGACTCAAATACACACCGGTGCCGAACGATAAGCTCGCACCTTTACCAAGTACCACTCGGACGCCCTTTCCAAGATAAAGAGGTTTTCCAGAAGTCAATTTCAGATGCGAACCATAAATAGCACGGGTTTTAACAACCCGCAGCGCCGACATGCCCCATTTAATCGCTTTAAATATTCTTAGGTTCACCGAAAAGCCGCCTTATAAAAGTCAAGATACCGATCGACCCAAACATCATAGGAGTAACTGGTTAGAAAATCGCTTAAAGCATTTCTTCCAAGTTTTCTTCGCAACGGGAGGTCAAAGAAAACACGTTCAATTGCCTGGGAAAGAGAGTCGGCGTCTGCAGGCTCAGCCAAGAGTCCATTGTCTCCGTCCCTTATGACATCAAGAACCCCATCACATGCGCTAGCAACAACGGGAACACCAACGCTAAAAGCCTCGAGAAGAACGAGCGGCAGACCTTCCCAAAGTGATGGAATGACACAAACATCCATCTGCGAAAGAAAGTTTTGAGCGTCATTACGCTTACCGAGAAACACAAAAGAGTCGCGCGCAATAGATTTGCTAGCTAAATCATGAAGCTCATCGTCCAACTCGCCATCGCCAACAATAAAGCATCGGATAGAATAGCCTTTAGCCGTCAAAATACCGACGGCATCGATAAGATAACGCACGCCTTTTGCCTCAGTCAGGCGTCCAACAAACCCAATCTTAAAAACGTCAGCAGGCAGAGAGGCAACTTCGGGGATCGGTATGACACCGTCGCTGTAACAAGGAACACTATTGGGGATAAGCTTCACATGGCTACGTGGAATTCCAAAGTAGGAAACCAAGTTATCCTCAACTCTGCCGCCACAAGCGGCAACCTGCATCCCATGATAAAGTAGTCGCGTGGCACACCGATTTCCCTGGAAGACATTGTGTGCCGTTGCAACGATACACAATGTCTTGGGAAGCGAAATTTGGCAGTACAAAGCCGCCATACGATGATGGCAATGAACCAGATTCACATTATTCTCGCGTACTACTTTTTTTAGTCTACGCGATACTCTGGAAATTGTAACAGGGTCCTTTCCATTGATGTCGGGTACATCAAAATGGGGGACGCCCATGTCATCTAGCCGAGACACAAGTTCACCGCCACATGACATAACACCCACAAACGCCACCTTGTCCTTTAAGGCGCGACAAAGCTGAAGCACCACTTTCTCGGTGCCGCCCATAGACATAGTACGTGCAAACAAAAGAATTCGCATATCGCTTAGCTCAGCCGACAATCTAGGCACGCCCCCTATGCTTCCAACATATCGACAAAAAATGCCAGCTATCAACGAAATAACGCCTAAAAAGTCTCTTCGGTTCTTTAATAAAACGATAGAACCATTCCAAACTATGATCTTGCATCCACTTTGGAGCCCTATCAACGTTACCAGCCGCAAAATCAACTGCGGCACCAACGTTAAAGACAAAAGAAACACCAAAATCATAGAGATAATGCTTTGCAAGTAGTCCACTCTTGGGCTCGCCGAGGCAGAGAAATAGAATATCGGCTTTCAGAGCAGCAACCTGCGACAACAGCATCTTAAGCTTCGCAGAGTCTTTCTCGAACCCATACTCAGGAGAAATAGTGCCCTTAAAAACCAAGCCTGAATATTGAGAGGCTAAAATAGAGGCAGCTTGATCTGGAACGCCAGGCATGCCACCGACAATTGCACAACTATACCCCTTGGCAGCAGCATACTCGCAAATGCGAGGCATTAAATCCGACCCAGATAACTTTTCAACGCAACCAACGCCCTGCTTGCGTGCAACCCTCATAAGAGGAGCACTATCCATAAGAATAAGGTCGGCACCCTCAAGGGCGTCGCTAAAATCAGGATCTTTATCCGCTCTAATTAAGATATCGAGATTCATCGACATCATATAGCCTGGAGTGTGACTTGCGATGTGATCATCGAGCACATCGCACACCTGATCAAACGTTACGTCATCAAAGAAGCTAGAGAGAATTTGTTTCCTGTTATATCCAGGCATCTTTATATTCCCTATTCCTTCCAAAATAGGCCAAGGAGATCAATATCCTCTTTCACCAAAGTCTCGCCGTGCTGGACCTCAATCACATGCAAATCCCCGTCAAGAGCGCGGGCTGAATGCGGTGTGGATGCAGGTATTTGAACGACAGATCCAGCACGTACGGGCTGCACTAGACCATCCAACACGATCTCGCCGATACCTGAGATAACCGTCCAAACCTCGCCGCGATGTATGTGGAACTGGTAATCAAGCTGACCACCTTCACGGATGATCAGCTCCTTGGTCAGCGCCTTGGCCCCGTCGGGGAAGACGCTGTTGTCGATGACGCGGTACTCGCCCCACGAGCGCTGCTCGTACATGGGCCGGCTCTCGGCGACGGCGTTGACCTCGGCCTTGATGTTGGCCGACGCCTCCTTGCCGGAGACGAGAATGCCGTCGGGAGTCGCCACCACGACGGCATCGGAGATGCCCGCGACGACCATCGGGAAACCCGTCTCGTTGATCACGTGGACGTTCTCGCACGTCTTGGAATCCACCACGACGCGGCCCGAGGTATACTCGGCCATCTCGTCGGTCAGCGTGTTCCAGGTACCAAGGTCCTTCCACTCGCCCGCGTAGGAGACCGCGCCGATGGACGACGCCCTCTCCACAACCTCATAGTCGAAGGAGTTCTTGGGCAGCTCGGAATAGCGCGAGCGGAACTCCTCGAAGGTCCCGCACTCCAGGTACTTGGCGGTGAGGCCGGTGAGCCAGCCGAGCCTGAAGGCGAACACGCCGCAGTTCCAGAGGGCGCCCTGGGAGATGAGCTCCCGTGCGGTCCCCTCGTCGGGCTTCTCCGTGAAGCGCTCGACCCGGCGGGGCCATCCCTCCCCCGCCGCGGGCACGATGTAGCCGTACTTGCCGCTGGGGTAGGTGGGCTCCACGCCCATGAGGACCAGCTCTGCGAAATCAGACTGGACGGCCTCGTCGAGCCTCACGACGCTGTCGTAGTAGGCCTGGTCCGCGTAGCTATCGATGGGCATGACGATGACGGTGTCGCCCTCGCCGGCGCCCTGCTCGAGCGCGAGGTGCGCGCAGGCGAGCATGATGGCGGGGGCGGTGTCGCGGCGCTCGGGCTCGAGCACCAGCGCGTAGGCGCCCTCCACCTGTCGGCGGATGGACTCCTCCTGGCTGGCGCAGGTGGCGATGGTAATGTCGACATCAGCGTCGACGGCGCCGATCTGTCCGAAGACGCGCTGGACCATCGAGACGTGGTTGCCGTCGGCGTCGCGCAGGACCTTGAGGAACTGCTTTGAGCGGGTGCTGTTGGAGAGCGGCCACAGGCGCGTGCCCGAGCCGCCGGAGAGCAGGACGAGGTGGATCATTATCGGGTTCCTCCCAGGATCGACTTGGCGTCCGCGACCAGCGCGGCGAGCCCGGCCTCGGACTCGGCGCGGTCGGCACCCTTGGCGAACACATAGGCCTTGGCCTTGGGCTCCGTGCCGCTGGGACGGACAAGCACTCGAGAGCCGTCGGCGAGCTTGAACTCAAGGACGTCCGCCTCGGGAAGGCGCTGGGGCTCGTCGGTCGGGTTGACGACGGGCATCGGCGCGCCCTGGGCGTAGTCGATGCGCTCCGCGACGGCGGTGCCACCGATATGCTTCGGAGCATGTCCTCGGAGACCGGACATCATCGCAGCCATGTCGGACGCGCCCTCGGGGCCCTCGTATGCCTGGCCGAGCAGCGCGCTCGACCAGAAGCCGAAGGTCTCGTAGAGGCGCTCCATTGCCTCGTAGAGGTCCAGCCCCTGCTTCTTCCAATGGGCAGCGAGCTCGCAGATGAGCATGGAGGAGACCACGGCATCCTTGTCGCGAACGGAGGTGCCGGCGAGGTATCCGTAGGACTCCTCGAATCCCATGAGGAAGTCGGCCTCGCGGCCCTCGCGCTCCAGCACGCCCACCTGCTCGCCGATGAACTTGAAGCCGGTGAGCGTGCGGCGCAGCTCGATGCCGCGAGCGCGAGCGATGTCGTCGGCCATGGGCGCCGACACGATGGTGGTGCAGGCGACCTCATGGGATATGTCGCGCCCGTCCTCGGAAGCCTTCTCGGCAAGGAAGTCGAGCAGGAGCAGGCCGACCTCGTTGCCGGTGAGCAGCTTGTATTCCCCGGCATGCGGTACGGCGATGCCCACGCGGTCGGTGTCCGGGTCGGTCGCCAGGAGCAGGTCGGGCCTCACCCTGTCGCAATAGTCGAGTCCGAGCTCAAGCGCCTCGCGCACCTCGGGGTTGGGGTACGGGCAGGTCGGGAAGTCGCCGTCGCGGACGCACTGCTCGTCGACGGTCGCGACCTCGGCGACGCCGATGCCCTCGAGCACGCGCGAAACGCATTCCAGTCCGACGCCGTGGAGCGGGGTGTAGACGATGCGGAGTGCCGAGCAGTCCTCGCCCGTGGAGACCTTGAGCGTTTCCTCGAGGTAACGGTCTAAGACTCCCTCGGGGACCCACTGCACGAGTCCAACCTCAAGCGCCTTCTCAAACGGCATCGCCTTGACTCCATCGAAGCAGTCGACGGGATCGATGGCCGCCTGGATGGCCTCCGCCGCCTTGACGGTGATCTGGCAGCCGTCAGCGCCGTAGACCTTGTAGCCGTTGTACGCGGCGGGGTTGTGGGAAGCGGTGATGTTGACGCCGGCCGAGCAGCCCAGCTCGCGGACGGCGAAACTCAAAGCCGGAGTGGGCTCGACGCGCTCGAACAGGTATGAGTTGATTCCGTTCCCGGCGAGCACCTCGGCGACCCGGCGCACGAACTCCTCGGAACCATGACGGGTATCACGGCAGAGCGCAACGGACGGTATATCAAAAGAGTTATTCAGGTAATCCGCCAGACCTTGCGTGGCCTTGCCGACGGTATAGACATTGAGACGGTTGGGGCCAAATCCGAGTTTGCCGCGCAGTCCGCCGGTACCAAACGCAAGATTACGAAAAAACGAATCCGCCTTAGCAGACCCATCTAATGCAAGGAGCCCGGCACTAGCAGAATCTGGTAAGCAGGACACCCATCTTTGAAAAGCAAACTCTGCCTGACTAGTCATCAATTCAATTCTTTCTGAATCTTTGGAGGACATTATTAGCAAGCACCGCCACCGGTAAACACCTCAACAACAGTGAGGAGAACGATTTTCAAATCCGTAATCACGCCGCGCTTGGCGATATATTCAAGATCACGACGAACCATGCCGTCGAAGTCGGTGTCGTTTCGGTCGGTGACCTGCCACCATCCAGTAATGCCGGGCTTCACTGCTAGGCGCTGCAGGTCATACTCGGTGTACTCCGCGACTTCACTAGGCAGCGGCGGGCGCGGGCCCACGACAGACATCTGCCCCAGGAACACGTTCAGGAACTGCGGGAACTCGTCGATGGAGTGCTTTCGGATAAACCTGCCGATCCTGGTGACGCGGGGGTCCTCCTTCATCTTGAACATGGCGCCGGCGATCTCGTTCTGGTCCTTGAGCTCGGCGAGGCGCTCGTCGGCGTCCTTGTACATGGAGCGGAACTTCCACATGCGGAAGGTGGTCAGGCTGCCGTCGGGGCGAGTCTGGCCCACGCGGATCTGGCTGTAGAAGGGGCTACCTTCGCTCTCTAAGCGAATGGCCGCCGCCAGCACCAGGCTGGGGATAGAGATGACGACGAGCACGACGCCGCTGAACACGATGTCGAACGCGCGCTTCACTGCCCTATAGGCCAGACGCGATCGGTCCCAGTCCATGATGGATTGCATGGCCTTGTAGCGGCTGGCGCCATCGCGCCGGTCCATGGCCTGAGCAATCAGCGCCGCCCCTACGGGCGCATTGCTCTCTGTTACTTCCTTAGCAGCCAAAGTCAAACAAACGGCCCTGTCCTCCAGGACCCCCCCCCCAATCGGTAAATTCAAAAATGCGAACGAATAGCTGGTGCAACGTCTCCCTTACGTTTTGCTGGGAACGTCGAGCGGCAGCAGCTCCCTAAATGTGGAGTCGCCCTCGCCCACGTCTACCAGGCACCAGCGTTTATGACGGTCGATCTTTTTAACGCGAGCCTCTTGCCCCACCAAGGGACCCTGCTCTATGTGCAACACGCCGTCTTCTATGTGAGCTACGCTGTTGCGTACCACGCCGTCGTCGTCCAGCACGCTGCGGTACCAGTCCTGCGCATCGTCGGGCATGGGCATATACGCCCGCTCCCTACTGCCGGCGATGCGACAACCAAAGCTCAACTGGGCCAAAGCCCTATCGAGCGCAGCGGCATCGTGCGTGGCGACGAAGAAATATTCCTTGTACATAGGTTTGATTTGGAGCGACCAGGCGCCGTCCCGCTTAAACCAGAACTCCTTTTGCATCACAAAAGCGTCTTTCATAAGCTCGTGCGGGATAATGCGGCGGACCTTTTCACAGATCTCGCGCTCTTTTCCATTAGGGGTGTGGACCAGATACCAGCGGACGCGACCGTGCTGGCTGTTGGTGGTGGCGCCGTTAAAAGCGCCCGGCAGCTGCTCTTGGCGCCGTGCCGTCTGTTCCATGTTCTCGCCCCCTCTTTTGGCTTTGCGATGCACGCAAATTCAGGGGCGTTTAGAACAGGCTTCTCGCTCACAGCTAGGCGCAGTCGCAAAAGTACAGGTTTTTGTATCTTTCGACAAACGACATTATACAAGCAATTAATCAGCGTTTGTCCAGATTACGCAAAATGCACTGCCGGTAGATACATCTCCATACCCCTCTACAAAAACCTGTACCTTTTTGTGCAACAAAAAAAGCCGCTCAACCAGCGGCTTTTCTTATTTCGGCATGAAAAAGGCGACCGCCCTTTGTGGACGGTCGCCTTTGTTAATTGTTGTGAAGTTTGCCTTAGGCGCGGGTCTTGATCTCCTCGAGCACCTTCGCAACAAACTCGTCAACGCTCATCTGAACGGTCTCGTTGGAGCGATCGCGGACGGAGATGTTGCCGGCCTCGACCTCCTTCTCGCCCAGGATGAGCATATAGGGTACGCGATCGATGCTGCGGGCCTCGCGGATCTTGTAGCCGATCTTCTCATCGCGGTCGTCGCAGACCACGCGAATGCCGGCCTCCTCCAGCTTGGCGCACACCTCGTGGGCGTAGTCGCGGCTCTTCTCGGACACGGGCAGGGCCTTGACCTGCACGGGAGCCAGCCAGGTGGGGAACTTGCCCGCAAAGTGCTCAATCAGAATACCAATGAAGCGCTCGATGGAGCCAAAGCATACGCGATGCAGCATGATGGGGCGCTTCTTGGTGCCGTCGGCGTCCACGTACTCCAGGTCAAAGTTGAGCGGCATCTGGAAGTCGAGCTGCACGGTACCGCACTGCCAGGTACGGCCGAGCGAGTCCTCCAGGTGGAAGTCGATCTTGGGGCCATAGAAGGCGCCGTCGCCCTCGTTGACCTCGTAGTCCATGCCCAGCTTCTCCAGAGCGGTGCGCAGGCCCTCCTCGGCGCGCGCCCAGTCCTCGTCGGAGCCCATGGAGTCCTCGGGGCGGGTGGAAAGCTCAACGTGGTACTTAAAGCCAAACTTTTGGTACACGGAGTCGATGAGATTGACCACGCCCACGATCTCGTCGGTCAGCTGGTCGGGACGCACAAACAGGTGGGCGTCGTCCTGGTTAAAGCAGCGCACGCGGAACAGGCCGTGCAGGGCGCCGCGCAGCTCGTGGCGGTGCACCAGGCCAATCTCGCCGGCGCGAATGGGCAGCTCGCGATAGGAATGCGGCTTGGAGGCGTACACCAGCACGCCGCCCGGGCAGTTCATGGGCTTAATGCAGTACTCTTCGTCGTCAATAACGGTGGAGTACATGTTGTCCTTGTAGTGGTCCCAGTGACCCGAGGTCTTCCACAGCTGCTTGTTCATGATGAGCGGCGTGGAGATCTCCACGTAGCCGGCCTTGTGGTGGATCTCGCGCCAGTAGTCCAGCAGCGTGTTCTTAATGATCATGCCGTTGGGCAGGAAGAACGGGAAACCGGGGGCCTCGTCGCGCATCATAAAGAGGTCCATCTCGCGGCCGATCTTGCGGTGGTCGCGCTTCTTGGCCTCCTCCAGCATGTGCATGTGCTCGTCGAGCTCTTCCTTGGTGGCAAAGGCGACGCCGTTGATGCGGGTGAGCATCTTGTTGTCCTTGTCGCCCTTCCAGTAGGCGCCCGAGACGCCGGTGAGCTTAAAGGCCTTGAGGGCCTTGGTGTAGCAGATGTGAGGGCCGACGCACATGTCAATGTAGTCGCCCTGCTGGTAGAAGGTGATGCGGGCGTCGTCGTCCAGGTCGCCGATGTGCTCGACCTTGTACTTCTCGCCGCGCTCCTCCATAAGGGCGATGGCCTCGGCACGGGGCTTCTCAAAGACGGTGAACTTGAGGTTCTCCTTGACGATCTTTTTCATCTCGGCCTCGATCGCGGGGAAGTCGTCCTCGCTGATCTTGACGCCCTCGGGCAGGTCGACGTCGTAATAGAAGCCGTTGTCGGTCGCGGGGCCGTAGGCAAAGTCGGCCTCAGGATAGAGGCGCTTGATGGCCTGCGCCATGATGTGCGCGGCGGAGTGGCGGATGACGTGCGTGACCTCGTCCTGCGGGAGCTCGGCCACCGAACCGTCATTGTAGAGTGCCTTCATGGGTATGTTTTCTCCTCTCGGATGCCTGATGCAAGTGGATGCGATGCGCTCGGCGTTTTTGACTTGCATCATTATAGGCAGGTTGCCTTGGTATACAAGCGCCCGCCGCACCTTAATGGCACGGCGGGCGATTTTCTACGCATGCTTCATCGTGTGGGGCGGGGCGCGGGGTGCGCGTGGCTTGCGCGAGACGCACGGTGCCCGTGGCTTGCGGCCGGCCCGGC
>OLPH01001884.1_pt1 | contig 18901 bp, 13 predicted proteins | sample 1672951 | NCBI WGS metagenome assembly OLPH01 (sample SAMEA3136740, study PRJEB25190) | human gut metagenome | reverse complement strand
GTTGTTGGGCGAGCAGAGCCACAGCAGTTTGCTCCGTTCGTCCGCCGCCGCGAGCAGCCGTTCGACCGGCAGCGAGAAGTCGTCGCCGAGCGGCACTTCGCGCAGTTCAACGTCGTTGACGGCCGCCGCGACGCGGTACATGCCGTAGGTCGGTGCGATCGAGACCGCGTTGTCGATGCCCGGCCGGCAGAAGATGCGGTAGGCCAGATCGATCGCCTCGTCGCTGCCGCTGCCGATGAAGATACGGTCGGCGGCGATGCCCTTGCGTGCGGCGAGCATTTCCCGCAACCGCTGCTGGCGCGGATCGGGATAGCGGTTGACGCCGTTGTCGTAGGGACTTTCGTTGGCGTCGAGCCACACGTCGATGCGTTGGCCGCCGTACTCGTCGCGTGCGGTGGAGTAGGGGGCGAGCGTGCGGATGTTGGGGCGGATGAGTTCTGCGAGCGGTCTCATCGCACACCTCCTTCCAGCCGGATGCGGACGGCTTCGGCATGCGCGTCCAGTCCCTCGGCCCGGGCCATGGCGACGACCGTCGGGGCGAGTGCGCGAAGCCCTTCGCACGTGAGTTCCTGATAGGTGATGCGGCGCAGGAAGCTGTCGATGTTCACGCCGCTGTACGCGCGGGCGCACCCGCCCGTGGGGAGCGTGTGGTTCGTCCCCGAGGCGTAGTCGCCGGCGCTTTCGGGGGCATAATCGCCCACGAAGACGCTGCCGGCCGTCGTGATGCGGCGGGCGGCGGGCCACGGGTCGCGCAGCGAGACGATCAGGTGTTCGGGGGCGTAGGCTTCGGCGAAGTCGAGCATGTCGTCCTGCGTATCGAATACGACGATCCGGCTTTGCGCGAGCGATTCGCGGAGGATCGCATTGCGGGGACTCGCGGCCGTCTGCCGGCGGAGGGCGTCGTTCACGCGGCGTGCGAACGCGACGGTGCGGCAGACGAGCACCGCCTGACTGTCGCCGCCGTGTTCGGCCTGCGAGAGCAGGTCGGCGGCCGCGAAGTCGGGCGAGGCCCCTTCGTCGGCGAGCACCAGCACCTCCGACGGTCCGGCCGGAAGGTCGATGGCCGTGCCTTCGGCGCCGACGAGTTGCTTGGCGCGGGTGACGTAGCGGTTGCCCGGCCCGAAGATCTTGTCGACGCGCGGCACGCTTTCGGTGCCGTAGGCCATGGCGGCGACGGCCTGCGCCCCTCCGAGCGCGAAGACGCGCCGCACGCCGCACAGCGCGGCGGCGTAGCGGATTTCGGGGGCGATGCTGCCGTCGCGGCCGGCAGGGGTGCAGAGGACGATTTCGGCGCAGCCGGCGATCGCGGCCGGCACGGCGAGCATGAGCACCGTCGAAAAGAGGGGCGCCGAGCCGCCCGGGACGTAGAGCCCCACGCGGCGGATCGCCACGGCGCGCTGCGAGCAGCGGACGCCCGGCATGACCTCGACCGCAACGGGGCGGGGCAGTTGTGCGCGGTGGAAGGCTTCGATGTTGGCCTTGGCTGTCGCCAGCGCCGTTTTCAGTTCGGGCGAGATGCTGCGGGCGGCTTCGTCGAGCTGTGCCTGCGGCAGTTCGAAGCGTTCGGGCGCGAAGCCCTCGATGCGGCGGGCGATGCGGCGCAGCGCCTCGTCGCCGCCGGGGCGCTTCTGCCCGCCGGAAAGTTCAAACGGGCTTTTCTGCAGCAGCTCGTCGGAAAGGCCGACGAAAGCAGCGGCCTCCTTCACGCGGCGGTCGATCTCGGCGTCGTCGCGGGTGACGCGGGCCGTCAGCGCAGGCCACGCGTCGCGCGGGGGATTGTCGTAAACTCTGATCGGTTCCATATCGTTCGCTGTTTTCTATCGGATCATGTTTTCGAGCGCCAGCACCAGAATGCCTTCGGCGCCGATGGCTTTGAGCCGTTCGATGCGCTCCCAGAGCTGCGCCTTGCCGATCACGGCGTGCAGCGAGCACCACCCCTCCTGCGCCAGCGGCAGGATCGTCGGGCTGCGCATTCCGGGGAGCAGGGCGGTGGCTTCGGCGACCTTTTCGACAGGAAGGTTCATCAGCACGTATTTCATGTCGCGGCTTTCGCGGATCGATCGGAAGCGGAAGACGAGCTGCTCGGTCTGGCTGCGTTTGTCGGCGTCGAGCGACGGGCAGGCGATGAGCGCCGCTTCGGAGCGGAGAACGGTTTCCACTTCGCGCAGGCCGTTCGAAACGAGCGTCCCGCCCGACGAAACGATGTCGAAGATCGCGTCCGACAGCCCTACGGCCGGTGCGATCTCCACCGATCCCTCGATGGTGTGGATCTCGGCTTCGATGCCCTGCCGCGCGAAATATCCGCGCAGGATGTTGGGATAGGAGGTTGCGACGCGCCGTCCGCGGAAGTAGTCGGGGCCCGTGTAGTCGGCCGCGTTGGGGACGGCCAGCGAGAGGCGGCAGGCGCCGAATCCGAGCGGCATCGCCTGTTCGACGTCGTATCCCTTTTCGGCCACCTCGTTCTGGCCGACGATACCCAGGTCGGCGACGCCCATCGAGACGGCCTGCGGGATGTCGTCGTCGCGCAGGAAGAGCACTTCGAGCGGAAATCCTTCGGCGCGGGCGATGAGCCTGCGTTTGCCCTCCGCAACGGCGATTCCCGCTTCGAGGAGCAGGCCGAGGCTCTGTTCGTTGAGCCGGCCTTTGGCTTGAATGGCTATTCTTAACATAAGTCGTTTGGTTTGAATTTTCGTTTCAACCGCCCGACCCCGGCGTGCAGACATGAAAAAAAGCCCGCCCGCAAGGGGTGAGCTTCTTTTGTATTTGCCGGAATATCAACGCATATACACGATCGATTCGCCCCTTCGGTGAAAGTGGTGATGATGATGGATATGGTTGAAATTCGTCATTTTTCGATAACTCGTCTGTCGCAAATGTAGGATTTAATTTCCGGAAAACAAAATTTCGGGTCGTTTTTTTGTCTGTCGGCCACGGGCGGGGCTACGGCCGCGTCTGCCCGTCGCCGGCGATCAGGTATTTGTAGGAGGTCAGTTCGCGCAGCGCCATCGGCCCGCGCGCGTGGAGTTTCTGCGTACTGATTCCGATCTCGGCGCCCATGCCGAACTGCGCGCCGTCGGTGAAGGCCGTCGAGACGTTGGCGTAGACGCAGGCGGCATCGACTTCGCGCTGGAACGTGCGGATCGCCTCCGCGTCTTCGGCTATGATCGTCTCGCTGTGCTGCGAGGAGTAGCGGGCGATGTGGGCGAGCGCCTCGTCGAGCGAGACGACCGTGCGGATCGAAAGGCGCAGGGAGAGAAACTCCGTCCCGAAGCTCGCTGTGTCGGCCGCACGCAGCAGCGCTGCGGGATAGTTTCCGTGCAACGCCGTCCGTGCCGCTTCGTCGGCTTGCAGTTCGACCCCTTTTTCGGCCAGCGGACGGCAGAGGCGCGGCAGGTCGGTCAGGCGGTCGCGGTGGACGACGAGCGTGTCGAGCGCGTTGCAGACGCTTACGCGGCGCGTCTTGGCGTTCAGGACGATCGCCGCGCCCTTTTCCGTGTCGCCCGACCGGTCGAAATAGGCGTGGCAGATGCCGGCGCCCGTTTCGATCACCGGTACGCGGGCGTGGTCGCGCACGAAGTCGATCAATCCCCGCCCGCCGCGCGGAATGACCAGATCGACCAGTCCCGTGGCACCGAGCAGCGCGGCCGTCGCTTCGTGCGTGGGAGGCAGCAGGGCGAGGGTGTTCTCGTCGAAGCCGTGCGCCGCGAGCGTGCGGCGGATCAGCGCGGCGATCGCCGCATTGGAGTCGCGGGCGTCGCTGCCCCCTTTGAGGATGCAGGCGTTGCCCGACTTGACGCAGAGCGCGAAGACGTCGAACCCCACGTTGGGACGTGCTTCGTAGATGACGCCGACGACGCCGAACGGTACCGAGATTTTGCGGATCTCCATGCCGTTGGGGCGCACCGTGCGGTCGAGGATGCGTCCCAGCGGCGACGGAAGCGCCGCCACGTTGCGCAGGTCGGCGGCGATGCCCAGCAGCCGCCCGCGGTCGAGCAGCAGCCGGTCGTAGGCTGGATCGGCGGGGTTCATCCGGCTGCGGTCGCGGGCATTGGCCGCCAGCAGCTCCTCCGTGCCGGCCTCCACCGCGTCGGCCAGCGCCAGCAGCAGGCGGTCGATCCGTTCCGAGGCGGTGCGGTTGAGCGCGCGGGCGGCCTCGCGGGCGCGTCGAAAAGTGTGTTGCGTCTCCATGGGTCAGTCCAGATAGAGGTAATCGTAGTGTATGAGTGCCCGTGCGCCGCGGCGGCCGATATTGCGGCGTGCCGTCGTGCTGTCGCAGGAGACCTTGCCGGCGCCGACCGGCCGGCCGTCGGGGGCGACGATGCGCACGATGTCGTCCTTCTCGAAGACCCCCTCCACGCGGCTCACGCCGACGGGCAGCAGGCTCACGGCGCGCGGGCCGCCGAGCGCATCGAGAGCTTCGCGGGTCACGTGCACCTCCCCTTTGGCGAATCCTTCCGAGTGGGCGATCCATTTCTTGACGCCCGAGATGGGGTGGGGCGAGGGGAGGAAGCGCGTGCAGAGGGTGCGGCTCCCCTCGGCCAGCAGGTCGGGCAGGATGCCGTCGCGGCGGCCGTCGGCGATGATCGTCTCGATTCCCTCGGCGGCCACCTTGCGGGCGATGCGGCTCTTGGTGAGCATTCCGCCCCGTCCGAACGACGACTTCGCGTCGCGGATGCAGTCCGGCAGGTCGCGCTGCCCGGGTGCGATTTCGCGGATCACTTCGACGCCCGGCGCCCCCGGCGTACCGTCGCAGATGCCGTCCACGTTGGTCAGCAGGACGAGCGCTTCGGCGCCGATCATCGTCGAGAGCAGCCCCGAAAGTTCGTCGTTGTCGGTGAACATCAATTCGGTGACCGCCACCGTGTCGTTCTCGTTGACGATCGGGACGACGCCGTTTTCGAGCATCACGCGGATGCTGTTGCGCTGGTTGAGGTAGTGGCGGCGGGTCTCGAAATCCTGCTTGGTGGTGAGCACCTGCCCGCAGACGATTCCCCGTGCGTCGAAGAGTTCGTAGTAGCGGCGGATCAGCTTCACCTGCCCGACGGCCGAGAAGAGCTGGCGGGCCGACACGGCGTCGAGCCGGTGGCCGGCCGCGATCACCCCGCGCCCTGCGGCGACAGCGCCCGACGACACGACGATGACCTCGACGCCGGCACGGTGCAGGGCTGCGATCTGGTCGGCCAGCGCCGCCATGCGGTCGGTATCGAGCGTGCCGTCGGCGCGGGTCAGCACGTTGCTGCCCACCTTTACGACGATGCGCCGGAAGCGGCAGCGTGCCGCGTTTGGTGCGATGTCCGGATTCTCCATGATGTTTATCGGCTGAGCAGATACTCCTTGAACGCTTCGAACTCGGCGCCGAGCGCGACCGTGCGTTTCTCCCCCTTGACGAACTCCTGCAAGCGCTGCGGAATCTCGACCGGCCGGCCGGTGATGCTTTCCACCGTATCGAGGAACTTGGCCGGATGGGCCGTTTCGAGGAAGATGCCCGTTTCGCCGTCGCGCAGTCCGTCGCGCAGCGCACGGTAGCCGCAGGCGCCGTGCGGGTCGAGCAGGTAGCCCGTGCGGGCGAAAGTGTCGGCCACCGTGGCGCGGATCTGGTCGTCGTCGCAGCGGAACGCCGCGACGTCGGCGCGCAGCGCGTCGAGCGAACGGCCGTAGAGGTCGAGGATGCGGGCGAAGTTGTTCGGGTCGCCCACGTCCATCGCGTTGGCCAGTGTCGGAACCGACGGCCGGGGGCGGTAGCTGCCCGTGTATTCGTAAAAGGTGTCGTTGGCGTTGTTGGCGGCGATGAAGCGGTCGACCGGCAGCCCCATGCGTCGGGCGAACAACCCTGCGGTGAGGTTGCCGAAGTTGCCGCTCGGCACGCTCACCACGATCGGCGAGGTTACGCCCTGTGCGCGCAATTGCGCATAGGCGTGGAAGAAATAGAAGGTCTGGGGCAGGAACCGCGCCACGTTGATCGAGTTGGCCGATGTGAGCCGCATCCGTCGTTTAAGCTCCGTATCCGCAAAGGCGCTCTTGACCAGCCGTTGGCAGTCGTCGAACGTGCCTTCGATCTCCAACGCCGTGACGTTGCGTCCCAGCGTCGTGAACTGCTTCTCCTGAATGTCGCTTACGCGCCCTTTGGGGTAGAGTACCACTACGTCGATGCCCTCGACGCCGAGAAACCCGTTGGCCACGGCGCCGCCCGTGTCGCCCGACGTGGCGACGAGCACCGTGACGGGGTGTTCGTCGTCGCGGCCTTCGATGAAGTGGGAGAGGATGCGTGCCATGAAGCGCGCGCCTACGTCCTTGAAGGCCATCGTCGGGCCGTGGAAGAGTTCGAGCGCCCAGATGCCGTCGTCGACCCGGACAACCGGAATGTCGAAGCAGAACGTGTCGCGGACGATGCGCCGCAGCGTTTCGGGTTCGATCTCCTCGCCGAAAAAGGCGTCGGCCACGCGGCAGGCGATCCGGTGGAGGTCCAGACGGGCGATCCCGTCGAAGAATGCGTCGGGCAGCCGCTCGATCCGTTCGGGCATGTAGAGCCCGTTGTCGGGCGCCATGCTGGCGACGACCGCCTCGCGGAGCGAGACTTCGGGCGTGCGGCGGTTTGTGCTGTAATATTTCATCGTGTGGAAACTTGTATTTTTCGTCCGTTATTCGGTACCGTGGATGAAGAGGTCGATGAAGGCATCGCCCCGCAGGTGGCCGTAGCGGCCCCGTCGGGCGCTCTGTTCGTCGTAGGCCCCCACCATGTCGGGATGGCAGCCGCTCCGCCAGATCGTGAAGGGGACCGGCGCGGCGGTGTGGGTGCGCAGCAGGCAGGGCGTCGGGTGGTCGGGAAGGATGGCCAGCGAGACGGGACACTCCCATGCGGAGACCGCTTCGAAGATCGGCCGCACCACTCGTGCGTCGAGCGCTTCGATCGTCCGTACTTTCAGTTCGGCGTCCCCTTCGTGGCCCGCCTCGTCGCTCGCTTCGATATGCAGGAAGACGAAATCCTCGTCGCGCAGCGCCCGCAGCGCGGCCTCGGCCTTGCCTTCGTAGTTGGTGTCGTAGAGCCCCGTCGCTCCTTCGACTTCGACGGGCGTCAGTCCGGCGCAGACGCCGATTCCGCGGATCAGGTCGACGGCCGAGATGACCGAACCGTTGCGGATCGGGGCGTAGCGCTCCTGCAAGGTCTGCATACGGGGGCGGTAGCCCGGCGACCACGGCCAGATGCTCGTGGCCGGCTGTTTCCCGGCAGCCCGGCGCGCCCGATTGACGGGATGATCCGCCAACAACTCCTGCGAACGGAAGATCAGTTCGCGGAGCTGTCGCGCCGTAGGTTCGGCGGCAGCGTCGGCGGCCGACGGCAGCACTTCGGCGAAGGGGCGGTCGGGTACGTCGTGCGGCCCGACGGTGTGCAGCCGCTTGTCGCCGCCGCGGATCGTGAGCAGGTGGCGGTACGAGACGCCCGTGTGGAACCGCACGTCGCCGCCGCCCAGCCGCCGTTGGAGGAAGTCGATCAGTTCGGCCGCTTCGGCCGTGGAGATATGGCCGGCCGAATGGTTGCGGATGCGCTCCTGCTCGACCGTAATGAGGTTGCAGCGCATGACCATTTCGCCGCGCCCGATTTCGACGCCCATGCCGGCCGCTTCGAGCGAACCGCGTCCTTCGAAGACGGAGGGAACGTCGTACCCCAGCAGCGAGAGGTGTGCGATTTCGCTGCCCGGAGCGAACCCTTCGGGCACGGTGTCGAGGATTCCCGAGGCGCCGAGCGCTGCGATGCGGTCGATCGTCGGCTTGCGGGCGGCTTGCAGCGGCGTGCGGCCGCCGAGCCGTGGAATCGGTTCGTCGGCCATTCCGTCGCCGAGGATGATGAGGTACTTCATGGTCTATCGGATATTGGCGATGCGGATGATGTCGGCGAAGACGCCTGCGGCCGTCACCTCCGCGCCGGCGCCGTACCCCTTGATCTGGATCGGGTATTTGCGGTAGCGTTCGGTGGTGATGAGGATGACGTTGTTGCTGCCCGAAAGGTGGTAGAACGGGCTTTCGTTGTCGACCTCTTCGAGCCCGACCGAGGTGCGTCCGTCCTCCATGCGGGCGATGAAACGCAGCCGTTTCCCTTCGGTTTCGAGCCGTCGCCGCCATGTTTCGAAGCGGGCGTCCGTTTCGGGCAGGCGATGCCAGAACTCGTCGATGCTCCCCTCGAAGCAGCTTTCGGGCAGGAAGGTGCGCCGCTCCACGTCGCGCTGTTCGACGGCATAGCCCGCTTCGCGCGTGAGGATCACCAGCTTGCGGATGACGTCCGTGCCGCTCAGGTCGACGCGCGGATCGGGTTCGGCATAGCCTGCCTCCTGAGCCATGCGTACGGCGCGGCTGAACGGAATTTCGGCGCTCATGCGGTCGAAGATGTAGTTGAGCGTCCCCGAAACCACCGCCTCGATGCGCAGGATGCGGTCGCCGCTGTTTATCAGGTCGGAGATCGTGTTGATGATCGGCAGACCGGCGCCGACGTTGGTCTCGAAGAGGAATTTCGCGTTGCGTTTGCGCGAGACGGTTTTGAGCTCGCGGTAGAGGGCGTAGTCGGACGACGCGGCGATCTTGTTGGAGGCCACCACCGAGACGTTGTGGTCGAGCAGCGAACGGTAGAGCGCCGCCACCTCCGCGCTGGCCGTGCAGTCGACGAAGACCGAGTTGTAGATGTTCAGGGCGAGGATCTCGTCGCGCAGGCTCTCCGGCGTCGAGGGCGTTCCCTCCTCTTCGAGCCGCCGGAGGCAGTCGTTCAGGGCGATGCCTTCGGCGTCGATGAGCCGTTTGCGGGAGTTGGCGATTCCCACGACGCGGATTTGGAGTCCGTTGTCGGCCATGAGCGTGCGCCGTTGCAGGCGGATCTGTTCCAGCAGGTCGCGCCCCACCTGTCCGACGCCGGCCACGAAGATGTTGAGTACCTGATACTCCGACAGGAAGAACGAGTCGTGGATCACGTTGATCGCCTTCGGAAGGCTTTCGAGCGTCACGACCACCGAGATGTTGGTCTCCGAGGCACCCTGCGTGCAGGCGATGACGTTGATGCCGTTGCGTCCCAGCGTCCCGAACAGCTTGCCCGCGATGCCGGGCGTATGTTTCATGTCGTCGCCCACCACGGCGATCGTCGCCAGGTCGTGTTCGGCGGTGATGCTGCCCACCTCGCCGATCTCGATTTCGGGGGCGAACTCCCTGGTGAGCATCGCGATGGCCAGATCGGCGTCCTCGTTGCGCAGTCCGATCGACGTGGTGTTCTCCGAGGCGGCCTGCGACACGAAGAAGACGCTGATGCCGGCCCTGGCCAGTGTGCGGAAGATGCGGTGGTTGACGCCGATCACGCCTACCATGCCCAGCCCTTGAATGGTCACCAGACAGGTGTTGTTGATCGAGGAGATCCCCTTGATCGCCTTGTCGCGCCCCTGCACCCGCTCGCGGGAGATGAACGTGCCCGGCGCTTCGGGGTTGAAGGTGTTCTTGATCAGGATGGGGATGTCGCGGTGGTAGACCGGGAAGATCGTGGGCGGATAGACCACCTTCGCGCCGAAGTTGCACAGCTCCATCGCCTCTTCGAAGCTCAGCCGGTCGATGACATAGGCATCGCTGATGACGCGCGGGTCGGCCGTCATGAAACCGTCGACGTCGGTCCAGATTTCGAGCGTCTCGGCGTTCAGCGCGGCAGCGATGAGTGCGGCGGTGTAGTCCGATCCGCCGCGCCCCAGATTGGTCACGTCGCCCGTGGCGCAGTCCGAGGCGATGAAGCCCGGCACTACCGACACGCGGGGGCGGTCGGCCAGACGCTCCCTGATGAGCTTTTCGGTCAGATCCGGTTCGGCGATGTGCTTTCCGAAGTCGGTCTTCGTGCGGATGAACTCCCTCGCGTCGTAGAGCCGCGAGCCTTCGAGCACGGCGGCCACGATTCCCGACGAGAGGCGTTCGCCGTAGCTGACGATCGCGTCGCCCGTGCGGGGCGAGAGGTCGCGGATCAGGTAGACGCCGCGCAGGATATTGGCCAGTTCGTCGAGCAGTTCGTCCGTCCGCCGGCGGATCGCGCCGCGCAGCCCGGACGCCACCGTTTCGTCGATCGTCGTGCGGTGGCGGGCCACGATTTCGGCCAGCGAGTCGGTGTAGTCGGGCTTTCCGGCCGCGGCTGCGGCCGCCGTGGCCAGCAGACGGTCGGTGATGCCGCCCAGCGCCGAAACGACCACGACGATCTGGCCGTCGTTGGCGGCGACGATCCTGCGCACCTGTCGCAGACCTTGTGCGGAACCTACCGACGATCCGCCGAATTTCAATACTTTCATCTGTTTCGTTGTTTTACTGCCGGAGCAGTCGTAAATACTCGGAGTTTTCCGTCCGTCCCGTCGTCATTCGTCCCGGGCGGTGCGGTGGACACCCTGCACGGCGCGTCCGGACGGATCGTCGAGGTTGCGGAACGATTCGTCCCACGCCAGCGCCTCGGCCGTGCTGCACGCCACCGAAGGCACCGACGGCACGCACTGCGCGGCCGTCTGCGAGGGGAAACACTCCTCGAAGATCGTGCGGTAGTAGTACTCCTCCTTGTTGCGCGGCGGGTTGACCGGAAAGCGGTCGGCCGCCTGCGCCATTTCGCGGTCGGAGACCGCGGCCTCCGTGAATGCTTTGAGCGAGTCGATCCAGCCGTAGCCCACGCCGTCGGAGAACTGCTCCTTCTGCCGCCAGACGATCTCCGGCGGCAGGAGGTCTTCGAACGCCTTGCGCAGAATCCACTTTTCGATGCGTCCGTCGCGGGGGCGTTTGGCTTCGGGGTCGATGCGCATGGCCGTGTCCAGAAACTCCGTGTCGAGGAACGGCACGCGGCCTTCGATCCCCCACGCCGCGAGCGACTTGTTGGCGCGCAGGCAGTCGTACTGATGCAGGCGGCCGATCTTGCGCACCGTCTCTTCGTGGAAGGCGCGGGCGTCGGGGGCCTTGTGGAAATAGAGGTAGCCGCCGAAAACCTCGTCGGCACCCTCGCCCGACAGCACCATCTTGACGCCCATCGACTTGATGACGCGCGCCAGCAGGTACATCGGCGTCGAGGCGCGCACGGTCGTCACGTCGTAGGTTTCGATGTGGTAGATCACGTCGCGCAGGGCGTCGAGCCCCTCCTGGACGGTGTAGTGGATTTCGTGGTGCACCGTACCGATGTGGTCGGCGACCTTGCGTGCGGCACGGAGGTCGGGAGCGCCTTTCAGGCCGACGGCGAACGAGTGGAGGCAGGGCCACCACGCACCGTCGCGTCCTTCGGTCTCGATGCGGCGGTCGGCGAAGCGTTTGGCTACGGCCGAGATGATCGACGAATCGAGTCCGCCCGACAGCAGCACGCCGTAGGGAACATCGGACATCAGCTGCCGTCGGACGGCCGCTTCGAGCGCCGAGCGCAGCGCGGCAGGGTCGGCGTCGCCCTGCTCGACGGCTTCGTAGTCGAACCAGTCGCGCGTGTACCAGCGCGTCGTCTTCCCCTCGCGGCTCCACCGGTAGTGCCCCGGCTCGAAGGGGCGGATGACGTTGCACACCCCTTCGAGCGCCTTCAACTCCGATGCGACGTAGCACCGTTCGTCGGCATCCCAGCCGATGTAGAGCGGAATGACGCCGACGGGGTCGCGGGCGATGAGGTACTCGTCGCGCTCGATGTCGTAGAGCGCGAAGGCGAAGATGCCGTTGAGCCGGTCGAGCAGCCCCGCGCCGTATTTGCGGTAGAGCGGGAGGATCACCTCGCAGTCCGAACCGGTGCGGAAGTCGTACTCGCCGGCCAGCTCGCGCCGCAGTTCGCGGTGGTTGTAGATCTCGCCGTTGACGGCCAGCACCAGCCTGCCGTCGGGGCTGTAAAGGGGTTGCCCGCCCGACTGCGGGTCGACGATCGAGAGGCGTTCGTGAGAGAGCACGGCGCGCGGGCCGCAGTAGATGCCCGACCAATCGGGCCCTCGATGCCGGATTTTTCCCGACATCCGCAGCACCTGCGCACGCAGGTTCTCACCGTTTCGTCCGATTTCGAACACTCCGACAAAGCCGCACATAACAGTAGGTTTTAGTTGTTTTCGGGGCGCAGCTTGCGCACGACGGCGCCGGCCTGCCACATTTCGCTTTCACGCAGTTCGCGCAACTCCTCTTCGAGCTTCTGGCGGTAGTCGGGCTTGCTGTTCAGGTCGATCGACCGCTGTGCCTCGCGACCGGTGGCCACCTCTTCGTAGAGCTGTTCGAAGACGGGTTTCGCAGCGTCTCGGAAGCGTTTCCACCAGTCGAGCGCGCCGCGCTGCGCCGTGGTCGAGCAGTTGGCATACATCCAGTCCATGCCGTTTTCGGCCACGAGCGGCATGAGCGACTGCGTGAGCTCCTCGACCGTCTCGTTGAAGGCCTCCGAGGGGGTGTGGCCGTGTGTGCGCAGCGTCTCGTACTGGGCGGCGAAGATGCCCTGGATGGCGCCCATGAGCGTGCCGCGCTCGCCCGTCAGGTCGGAGTAGACCTCGCGTTTGAAGTCGGTCTCGAAGAGATAACCCGAACCGACGCCGATGCCGAGGGCCACCACGCGCTCGAAGGCGTGTCCCGTCGCATCCTGGAAGACGGCGAAACTCGAATTGAGACCGCGTCCTTCGAGGAACATCCGCCGCAGCGAGGTGCCCGATCCCTTGGGGGCGATCAGGATCACGTCCACGTCGGCCGGCGGGACGATGCCCGTGCGCTCCTTGTAGGTGATGCCGAACCCGTGCGAGAAGTAGAGTGCCTTGCCGGCCGTGAGGTGTTTGCGGAGCGCGGGCCACACGGCGATCTGGCCTGCGTCGGAGAGCAGGTACTGGATGATCGTGCCGCGCTCGGCCGCCTCCTCGATGCCGAAGAGCGTCTGCCCCGGTACCCAGCCGTCGGCGACGGCCCGTTCCCAACTGCGGGTGCCCTCGCGCTGGCCTACGATGACGTTGAAGCCGTTGTCGCGCAGGTTGAGCGACTGTCCGGGGCCTTGTACGCCGTAACCGATGACGGCGATCGTCTCGTTTTCGAGGACTTTGCGTGCCTTCTCCAATGGAAACTCTTCGCGGGTGACGACGGTTTCGTTTACACCGCCGAAATTGATCTGTGCCATAGTCGTAACTGTTTTTTATGAAAGTTTTCTGTCGTTTCGTGCGAGTTCTTCGAGATATTCGTTGAGCAGTTCGCGCCGCGATTTGACGATCGCCACCGTGCCGCTGCGCACGAACTGCTGTACGCCGTAGGGTTGCAGCAGTTCGAACAGTTCGCGCGTTTCGCTCTTGTAACCGGTCTTTTCGACGACGATGTAGTCGTCGTCGATTTCGAGGATGCGCACGTTGTGCCGGCGGACGAGCTGTTCGACGTTGCGGCTGCGCGTCACCTTGTAGAGGGCGATCTCCTGCTGCACCACTTCGTCGGAGGTGAAGACGAAGACTTTGAGCACGTCGATGCGCTTTTCGACCTGTCGCGCGAGCTTTTCGATCTTTTCGGGATCGGTGCGCACGACGATCGTGAATTTGTGGATGCCCGCGAGCGCCGATTCGGAGGTGGTCAGACTCTCGATATTGACGTTGCGGCAGGTGAAGACCGTGGTGATCTGGCTCAACAGACCCACCTTGTTCTCCGAAAAGACGGTGATGATGTATTCCTGTTCCATACTGTCGTTGTTATTCGAGCCGGATGTCCGAGACCGGAGCGCCGGCCGGAACCATCGGGAAGACGTTTTCCTCGTTTTCGACCCGCACTTCGAGCAGATAGGCGCCCGCATGGGCCTTCATGGCGGCGACGGCCTGCGGCAGCTCCCCGCGCCGCTCGACGCAGCGGTATTCGATTCCGTTGGCGCGGGCGATCAACCCGAAATCGGGGTTGACCATCTCGGTCGACGAGTAGCGGCGGTCGTAGAACAGCTCCTGCCACTGGCGCACCATGCCCAGGAAGGAGTTGTTGAGCAGGACGATCTTCACGCAGACGTGCGACTGGAAAATCGTCGCCAATTCCTGAATGGTCATTTGCAGCCCGCCGTCGCCCGCGAAGAGGACGACCTCGCGGTCGGGAGCGCCCAGCTTGGCGCCGATGGCGGCCGGGAGGCCGAACCCCATGGTTCCCAGACCGCCCGACGTGACGACGCTGCGGCTGCGGCGGAACCCGAAGTAGCGGGCGGCGAACATCTGCTGCTGCCCCACATCGGTGACCATCACCGCGTCGCGGTCGTAGGCGCGTGCCACGGCGTCGACCGCCTCGCCCATGCGGATGCGCCCTCCGTCGGGACGGATCGCCCGCCGCACCACACGCTCGTACTCGATGCGGTCGCAGGCGCGGAACTCCTCGATCCATGCGCTGTGGTCGCGCGGGCGGATGCGTTCGGTCAGCAGCGGGAGCGTGCGCTTGACGTCGCCCACGAGGGGCACGTCGGCATGGACGATCTTGTCGATTTCGGAGGGGTCGATCTCCAAATGGATGATCCGGGCGTTGGGGCCGAAGGCGGCGGGGTCGCCCGTTACGCGGTCGTCGAAACGCATTCCGACGGCGACGAGCAGGTCGCACTCCTTGTTTTTGATGTTGGGGCCGTAGTTGCCGTGCATCCCCAGCATTCCCACGTTGCGGGGGTCGTCGCTCGGCAGCGCCGAGAGGCCCAGCAGCGTCGAGGCGGCCGGCATGCCGCTGCGATCGAGAAAGGCCCGCAGTTCGGCTTCGGCGTTGCCCAGGATCGCTCCCTGGCCAATCATTGCCAGCGGCCGCCGGGCTTCGTCGATGAGCCGTGCCGCTTCCTCGATGCGTCTTGCGTCGGGCGTAAGGGTGGGTGCGTAGCTGCGGATCGAGGTGATCCGTTCGTAGCGGAAGGGCGCCGTCGCGCATTGGGCGTCCTTGGTGATGTCGACCACGACGGGGCCCGGGCGCCCCGAACGGGCGATGTAGAAGGCTTTGGCGATGGCCGCCGGAATCTCTTCGGGGTATTTGACCTGGCAGTTCCATTTCGTGACAGCCTGCGTGATCCCGACGAAGTTGGTCTCCTGAAAGGCGTCGGTTCCCAGCAGTGTCGAACCTACCTGTCCGGTGACGAGCACCAGCGGCGTGGAGTCCATCAGCGCGTCGGCCAGTCCGGTCACGGTGTTCGTCGCACCCGGGCCGGAGGTGACCAGGCAGACGCCCACGCGGCCGCTTACGCGGGCATAGCCCTGCGCGGCGTGGACGGCGCCCTGCTCGTGGCGCACGAGGATGTGGCGCAGCCGGTCGCGATAGTCGTAGAGCGCGTCGTAGACGGGGATGATCGCGCCGCCGGGATAGCCGAAGAGGGTCTCGACGCCTTCGCGCAGAAACGATTCGATCAGGGCTTGCGATCCGGTGAGCAGCGGCGCTTCGGCCGTTTGCCGTTCTTCGGGTCGGAAGGGTTCGGTCGTATTCATATCCAATCGGTTTTATGCGTTGTCGGGTGTATCGATCAGGCGCACGGCGCCCTTGTCTGCCGAGCTGACCAGCAGGGCGTAGGCGCGCAGCGAGGTCGGGACGCGGCGTTCGCGTGCGGCCGGCGCATACCGTTTCACGGCGGCCTTACGCGCGGCGATCTCCCGTTCGTCGACCAGCAGCCGGTTGGGAATGTCGATCTCGATCGGATCGCCCGTGCGCACGATGGCGATCTCGCCGCCTGCGGCGGCTTCGGGCGATACGTGCCCGATCGAAAGCCCCGACGTGCCGCCCGAGAAACGCCCGTCGGTCACGAGCGCGCATACCTTGTCGAGCCGTTTCGATTTGAGGTAGGAGGTGGGGTAGAGCATCTCCTGCATTCCGGGGCCGCCTTTGGGCCCTTCGTAGCGGATGACGACTACCTCGCCCGGCCGTACCTCGTCGCCGAGAATCCCCTCTATGGCCTGCTCCTGCGATTCGTAGACGCGGGCCGGCCCGCGGAAGAGCAGCAGTTTTTCGTCGACGCCGGCGGTCTTGACGACGCAGCCGCAGCGGGCGATGTTGCCCGTCAGCACGGCCAGCCCTCCGTCGCGGAAATAGGCGTGCTCCGTGTCGCGGATGCAGCCCGCCGCGCGGTCGGTGTCGAGCGTTTCGTAGCGGGTGTCCTGTACGCCCAGCTGCCGGTCGCCCTTGCCGGCGGGGGCGCTTCGCCAGCGGCCGAGGGCGTCGTCGCCCACCGTCGCGCTGCGCAGGTCGCAGGCGGCGATCGCCTCGCCCAGCGTGCGGCCGTCGATCCGCCGCACGGAGGTGTCGACGAGTTTCGCGCGGTCGAGTTCTCCCAGGATCGAGAGGATGCCTCCGGCGCGGTTGACATCCTGAATATGGTAGTGCGAGTTGGGTGCGACCTTGCACAGCACGGGTACCTTGCGCGAGAGGCGGTCGATGTCGTGCATCGTGAAGTCCACGCCCGCCTCGTGGGCCACGGCCAGCAGGTGCAGCACGGTGTTGGTCGAGCCGCCCATGGCGATATCGAGCGACATGGCGTTCTCGAAGGCCGCCTTCGTGGCGATCGAGCGCGGCAGCAGCGAGTCGTCGCCTTCGAAGTAGTAGCGTTCGGCGTTGCGGACGATGAGCGCGGCGGCCTCTTCGAACAGCCGGCGGCGCGCGACGTGCGTGGCGACGATCGTGCCGTTGCCCGGCAGCGAGAGTCCCAGCGCTTCGGTGAGGCAGTTCATCGAGTTGGCGGTGAACATCCCCGAACACGACCCGCAGCCCGGGCAGGCGCAGCGTTCGATGCGTGCCGCCTCCTCGTCGCTGCAACGGTCGTCGGCGCCCATCACCATCGCGTCGATCAGGTCGACGTCGCGGTCGCCGAAACGGCCCGCTTCCATCGGCCCGCCCGAAACGAAGACCGTCGGAATGTTGAGCCGCATGGCGGCCATCAGCATTCCGGGCGTGATCTTGTCGCAATTGCTGATGCACACCAGTGCGTCGATGCAATGGGCGTTGGCCATGTATTCGACGCTGTCGGCGATGATCTCGCGCGAGGGGAGCGAGTAGAGCATCCCGTCATGCCCCATGGCGATCCCGTCGTCGACGGCGATGGTGTCGAACTCGGCGGCGAAACAGCCGCACGCTTCGATGCGCTGTTTGACCTGCTGGCCGATCTCGTGCAGGTGCACGTGGCCCGGGACCAATTGCGTGAACGAATTGGCGATGCCGATGATCGGCCGGCCGAACTGTTCCTCGCGCATGCCGTTGGCGCGCCAGAGGCTTCGGGCTCCGGCCATCCGACGACCGGTCGTCGTCACGGCGCTTCTGAGTGGATGTTTCATGGTTGTCCGTTCGTTTTCAACAGTCGTTTTCCCGCCGCGGCGCGGTTTCCGCAAGTGCGGCTCCGCTCATTCGGCTTGACGAAAACGGCTCCTTTTTTTCGTGTTTCCCTTTTAAACGGCGAAGCCCTTCTCTCGGGGGAGAAAGGCTTCGTCTATTCATATACATATAAACCACCCTTCTCCCGTCATGATTCCGTGACGACGAGCAGCAAATTAATGACGTGGATATATGTATGGTTCAACGTGTGCATGTACCGTATCCGGTTGCTGGTTACGAAGCAAAAGTAGGAATATAAAATTACATTACCAAGCTAATTCGTAAAAAAATATAATAACATAACAATCAATCGGAAAGTTTTCGACGGAGGTTTTTATTTTATTCCGATTCCGCTTGTTTGGTTACAATCCGTAACCGGCGTACAGAACCGGTTAAACCCTTTTTCGGCCGATCGTGCCGCACGGGACTCCGCCGGTTCCGATTCGGGGATTACGATCCGTCGTCCGGTCGCTGCCGGAAGGGGGCGCTCATATCTGCGCGGCGATGAAATCCCCGACTGCCGACGTGCGGTAGCTGCGCTGGCCCGGGGCGGTGAGGTCCTCGGTGACGACACCCGCGGCGAGGGTGCGGTCGATCGCCTTGCGCACGGCCCTGCCTTCGGCTCCGAGGCCCAGGTGTTCCAGCAGCAGGGCGGCCGAGAGGACGGCGGCCATCGGGTTGGCGATGTCCTTGCCCGCCGCCTGCGGATACGATCCGTGGACGGGTTCGAACAGAGCGCACTTCGCGCCGATGCTCGCCGACGAGAGCATTCCCAGCGAACCGCTGATGACGCTGGCTTCGTCGGTCAGGATGTCGCCGAACATGTTCTCGGTCACGATCACGTCGAAATCGGTCGGCCGGCGGATGATCTGCATCGCGGCGTTGTCCACGAACATGAAATCGACCGTCACGTCGGGATATTCGCAGGCGGTGCGCTGGGCCGTTTCGCGCCACATGCGCGACGTCTCCAACACGTTGGCCTTGTCGACTACCGTGAGGTGCCGCCGCCGTGTCCCGGCCAGCCGGAAGGCGACGCGAAGCACCTGTTCGATCTCGTCGATCGTGTAGGTGCAGGTGTCGTAGGCGCGCGTGTCGTGCCGGTCGCGTCCCTGCCGTCCGAAATAGATGCCGCTCGTCAGCTCGCGCACGCAGATGAAATCCGTGCCGCGCACCACGTCGGCTTTGAGCGGCGAACGGTCGACCAACGGTTCGTAGACCGTCACCGGACGCAGGTTGGCGAAGAGCCCCAGGGCCTTGCGCATACGCAGCAACCCCTGTTCGGGACGAACCTTCGCTTTGGGGTTGTTGTCGTATTTGGGATCTCCGATGGCGCCGAACAGCACGGCGTCGGCCTCGCGGCAGATGCAGTGGGTCGTGTCGGGGTAGGGATTGCCGGTGGCGTCGATCGCCGCGGCGCCTCGGTGTAGCGGATGCGGTGGCCGAATTTCGCCGCCGTGCGGTCGAGTACTTTCGTGGCTTCGGCGATGATCTCCGGGCCGATGCCGTCGCCGGGCAAAAGAGCGATGTTGATATCCATAGTCGTTGCAGGTTGTTTGGTCTCGTGAGGATGTTATCGTCGGGAGGCTTCGAACGCCTCGATCCGGTCGGCGATGCTCAGCAGGTAGTCCACGTCGTCGTAGCCGTTCAGCAGGCA
>OLPH01001869.1_pt1 | contig 19045 bp, 14 predicted proteins | sample 1672951 | NCBI WGS metagenome assembly OLPH01 (sample SAMEA3136740, study PRJEB25190) | human gut metagenome | reverse complement strand
TATCATCATGAACATGCCGATGGAACTGGTCCTTTTCAAAAAAAGTGGAATGAAACCCCATTGCCTGCAAGAATTATTCATCTTGCAGATACCGTTGATATCATAGGAAATAGTATTAAATCTGATGATAATAGATGGGATTTTATATGTCAGTATCTTTCCCAAAAAAAGGATAGTCTATTTGATTCAGAATGTGTTAATGCTTTTCTTCATGTATTCACAAAAGAATCCTATATGTGTTTAAGTGATGATTCTTTTGAAACGAAGCTGTGGAAAATTATCCCAAGAGAAAAAATGGTTTTTGATTGGGAAATGTGTAAAAATGTTGCGGATTTCTTTGCAAAGATTGTAGATTATAAATCTTCTTTTACAAGCAGGCATTCTATAGGAGTAGCTGAAAAAGCCTCCCTGCTTGCCAAATATATGGGATATGATTCAATCACGGTACAGAAAATGTATTTGGCTGGTGCACTGCATGATATAGGAAAAATGGCGGTAGGCAATGAAATTCTGGAAAAACCGGATAAGCTTACGGATGATGAATTTTCTACAATGAAAAATCATGCTGGTTATACATACCTTATATTATCGGAGGTTAATGATTTTGAAGAAATACGAGATTGGGCGGCTTTCCATCATGAAAAATTAAATGGAAAAGGGTATCCTTTTGGAAAAACCGCTGATGAATTAAATGAGCAGGAACGTATGATGGCATGTGTTGATATTTATCAGGCTCTTACGGAAGACAGACCTTATAAAAAGGGATTGTCCCATGAAAAAACATGTGATATCCTTGATGACATGGCACATAAAGGTTTTATTGATTCAGATATTTCAAAGACAATTAGAGAATGTTTTGGAAGAACCTGATGCCATATATGAAAACAGAGGGTGTTTCAGACAATAGTATTTTCAGTTATGTACTAGTATGACTCTTACGAGGGAACCACCGGCACGACATTCCAGATTACATCTCGTTCGATCGGAGAGGTAACTGTAGAAAAAATTGGTAAAAGTGCTGTATTTTTCGGGGTGGATGGGTACAACATTTTGTGTGAAAAATAGAATAATAAAATTGTTCCCGAAATTTATTGACTTTGAGAAAAAAATTTGATATATCAGAATCGAACAAAAGAGAAAGGAAATAGCAAACTATGCCGTCAAAGAAAAATATGATGAAAAAGAACTTGGAAAATTTACATCTGAAGGAAAGGATAAACTATGGCTACAGAAAAGTCATTATTATGATGTTAGTCTCAGGTCTGTTTTCTATTGTGGTTATAGGTATGCTATTTGCCAATACGATGCATTATGTACAAAATGTTACTGTTGCAGACCGGGCGGTGAAAATCTGCAGGATAAATGTTAACTCATCAGCGAGAAATATCAGGGAAATGGCATTAAATAATGATACATCCTCTTATGACGGTTATGAGCAGACGGTAGAAAGACTGCTTGCAGAAGTTAATACCCAACTGAAAAATTTAAAGAACTCCGGAGTTATTCCGGATGCGGATTGTGAAGAATACGCATCTGCCCTTACAGACTGGGGAAACATTGGTTATTCCATCATGAAAGAAATCAAAAGCGGTGACAAGGATAAGGCAGTTGATTCAATTCTGAATGATTGTACCCCGGCATTAAATAAAGCCGTAAAAATTGCAATAAGATTAGATGAAATGACCGATGAGGTAAGCAGCCAGGCAGTCAGAATTACGGTTATTTCTGCAGTGGCAGGAATTGTGTGTATTATTATTTGTCTGGTTTTGGCATGGAAACTGGCAATAAAAACAGGCAAAAAAGTACTTGAGTCAATTTTAGTACCATTACGTGAAGTGGAAGCCGTTGCACAGGAATTAACAGATGGAAACCTGCACAGCACGCTGGACTACCATTCAGATGATGAGATTGGAATACTGGCACACAATATGCGCAAATCCATCCGCATTCTGGGAAGCTATGTAGATGATATTGGACGTTCAATGAAGATGTTTGCAGAAGGAAATTTTGATGTGCAGCCGGAAGTAGAGTGGAAAGGGGATTTCGTTGGAATTCTAAACTCCTTTATGTTGTTTGAAGAAAGCATGGCAGAGACAATAAAGGGAATCCAACATGTTTCAGATGAAGTTTCGGGTGCCGCAGATCAGGTAGCATCAAGTTCCAATGACCTTGCGGATGGAGCAACAAATCAGGCAGCAGTTGTAGAAGAACTGACCGCAACAGTCGCAGGTGTTTCTGAACAGGTAGGAAAAAATTCACAATCCGCAAAAGAAATCAGTGGAAGAGTAGACGAACTTGGAAATGCCATTCTGGAAAGCAATGGTAAAATGAGGGATATGGTTGATTCCATGAATGAGATCAACGGGGCATCAAAAGAGATTGACAAGATCATTGCAACAATCAATGAAATTGCGTCCCAGACGAATCTGCTTGCATTGAATGCTTCCATTGAGGCTGCAAGAGCAGGGGAGGCAGGAAAGGGATTTGCAGTGGTAGCGAATCAGGTCAATGTGCTGGCAGACCAGAGTGCCCAGGCAGCAAAGGAATCCGCAACATTGATTGAAACCTCTGTGAAAGCCGTGGAAAAAGGTATGGTGATTGCAGGGCAGACGGCATCACAATTGCAGGAGGTCGCTGAGAATTCCCAGATCATTACAAAAGAAGTCACAAATATTGCAGAAACGTTAGAGACACAGACAACAGAAATCCAACAGATTAATGATGGAATTGAACAGATCAATGATGTCGTACAGACGAATTCGGCAACATCTGAAGAATGTGCAGCAGCCGGTCAGGAGATGAGCAGTGAAGCAGAAAATCTGCGTGAAATGATCCAGAAATTTAAAGTTGCAGAAAATAAAAATTAAAAACGGTGCAAAAAATTATTGATGTTGAATTTACATATAAAGTTGTCGCAGGTAGGAACTATAATTTGACTTGTGACATATATAAATGCGGGAAAAGGATGCAATGAGAAAATGTGCGTTATTGGTTTTAAACTGATAACGCACATTTTAAATTATATGAATAGTAATATCATCGCAAAAAAGCATAAAAGTAGAAAAAGTTAAAAATATCGTGGATATAGTGCTAGAATTGTTGAAAAAAGTAAGTTAAAATACAGGAAAACAACAAGTGTAAAGGGGAAATTTTATGGAATATTCAGCAATTTTTCATGATATGGATAAAAGGTTTAGCTATGCAGTTGATAAGGATTTATTTGTGATACGCGTGCAGGTAAAAAAGGATGATATGAAGGAGGTAATCCTTCACTATGAGGACAAGTATATACCTATGGAGCGTAAGGATACCAGAAAGACAGTTCCGATGAAGAAGGTTGCTGTCTCACAGTTTCATGATTATTATGAAGCACAGATAAATATGCATTTGATCTGTCTGCGTTACTTTTTCGAATTTACGGACACGCAGGGAGAAAAGGTATATTATGGAAATTATGAGTTTGATAAGGAATGCATTACAAACAGGGACAGAATGTTTGACTGTCCGCAGAACCTCCGGGAGGAAGAGATGTTTGAGGTGCCGGAGTGGGCAGCAAACAAGGTCGTGTATCAGATTTTCCCATCCCGTTTTGCAGCTACGGAGCCGGTAGACAAAGAACTGTGGTATAAAGCACCGATTACGCCTATGGATGATCTGCATGGAAATCTCAGGGGAATCATCGAACATATGGATGATATTCAGAATCTGGGAATCGATGTGCTGTATATGACACCTATCTTTCAATCAAATTCGTGCCATAAGTATGATACCACGGATTACTACCAGATAGACCCGTCCTTTGGAACAACAGAGGATCTCAAAGAGCTGGTACAAAAAGCGCATGAGCGTGGTATGAAGGTAGTCCTGGATGCGGTATACAATCATACGGGAAGAGAATTTTTTGCGTTTGCGGATATCCTGGAAAATGGTGAAAAATCCAAATACCGGGACTGGTATTTTATTGATGGATTCCCACTTAAAAGCGAATGGGGAGAGATCCCAAACTTCAAATGTTTTGGTTATTATGGCGGAATGCCAAAGTTAAACCTGAAAAATCCTGAAGTTGAAAAATACATTACGGATGTTGCATGCTACTGGATTAAGGAATGCGATATTGACGGATGGAGACTGGATGTAGGAGACGAAATCAGCCATTTCTTCTGGAAGAATTTCAGAAAGGCAGTAAAGGCTGTGAAGAAAGATATGCTGATCATTGGGGAAATCTGGCATTATGCAGGAGATTTCCTTGAGGGGGATGAATGGGATACAGTCATGAATTATCCATTTTACCTGAACCTGATCGATCTGCTTGCAGACGAAAAGATTACGGTCAGCCAGTTCGTACAAAATCTTGGATATTTGAAGGGACGCTTACACAAAAACTGCTATCCCCTTATGTGGAATCTGATCGACAGCCATGATACCGCAAGATTTTTACATCTGTGTAACGACAATAAGAAAAAGCAGCATCTGGCAGCCGCTTTTCAGTTGTTACTGCCGGGAATGCCGATGATTTATTATGGAGATGAGTATGCGATGCCGGGAGCAAACGATCCGGACTGCAGACGGGGCATGTACTGGGATGAAGAATACCAGGACAAAGAGATGTATGAATGGTACAAGCGGCTGATTCAGGTCCGGAAAAGCCATGCATGCATTGTAGAAGGCGAACTGGCTGGGATCGTTACGGAAGATGAGGAAGGGACAATTGTCCTGATCAGAAAAAATGGCGAGGAGACCATTGCCATGATTTTCAACTGCAGCAGCAGTGCAAAAAAATTTAATGAGTACACGCAGAAGTACAATCTGCTTACCGAAAACACCTTTGATGGAAATGTAGAGGGGTTTGATGCTGCGGTAATCGTGCTTTAAGAAGCCTTACGGCAGATGGTTTCCCGGGAGTTTGTCTGTGGGAAGAAGAGGGAAAGCACCAGTATTTCTGGTAATGTAAAGTACGGAGGATGATATGATGAATGTAAAAAAGAAGGATGGAAAACGGTTTGGGGCAATCGTACTTAGCCTGATATTATTGCTTTCCCTGGTGTTTCCATATCCTGTGATGGCAGACCAGACGGCGGCAGACCAGACAACGGCAGCTTCCGTTTATGCCATTCACAAGACAGGTGATGATAAGGAAAATTTTGTGATTGTTATCATGGGTGAGGGCTATACCCGGGAACAACAGGAACAATTTTTGAAGGATGCAACGGCAAAAGCACAGGGGCTGCTAAAGTGGTCCCCTTATAAAGAGTATTCCGACAGGATCAATATTTATGCAGTACAGACGGTATCCAATGAAACTGGTGTGGGCGTGATGTATGGGGAGTCGAACCCGGACACATATTTTCATGTGCAGGCATTCGGAAAATCCTGCTATTTTGCAAAGGACGGGGAAGATAAAGCCAGGGCACTGAGGGCAGAGCTGGAGAGCAGATATCTGGATACCGGTGCAGCCGTTGGAACCATCCATATCATTTGTAATACGACTGCGAATATTGGTTCTTCTTCCAATGCACTCTTTTCTTTTTCGGCAAATTCGGGTGAGAATGAGCAGGGGGATGTCATGACCCATGAAATTTCCCACAGCATCGGAAGATTAGGCGATGAATATGATAAAAAGATGCAGGGAGAAAATATTTCCGACACATCGGATCCGGATAAGATTAAATGGCATAAGATGCTTGGGTTCCGTGGAATCGGAATAACGGCAGCAGGAACAGAAACGGTATTTGCACCGAGCCGCGTCTGCATGATGCGGGATCTTGGGAATCCTTTCTGTGAAGTGTGCAAAATGGAACTGGCGCGGAGATTAAATAACCGTGATTATGTCAGCAGGCAGGCATCTGTTTATGTGTGCGATCCTGAAATTACAATTCCGCATAGCAGGACAGGAACACTTGACAGGGATAGTGACCAATACCGGATCGATGAGACAAATATCACAAAAGCAAATGGAAAGGATCTGGAATTCCGTACAGTCGTACAAAATATAGTGGATGCCAAACAGCATTTGAAGATTACTTTCCGCATTATTGGAGCAGACAATACAGTCAAATATGAAAAAGAAGAAACATATACCGTTCCGCCACACAGTAACTGGTATGATCCGGATGCTGCCAGAGAGTCCCTTTCTGTCACACTTCCTGCGGTAACGGGTCTGGTTTCCGGGGACAGACTGGAAGGAAAGATCATAGATGAGGATACTGGGAAAATTCTGGCTGACAATCAGACGGCAGGACAGGCGTGGAGTACCGTAACGATTCGTTATATGCTGCAGAACGAAGACGGAACCGAAACAACAGTGCCTGATACGGCACCCGCGACAGTATATGTACCAAAGAATTCTGCGTATACGTTAAGAAGTCCGGATTTATATGGATATACATGTGTAGGAAACAGTGAAAATCAGGGAGAAATAAACATCACAGAGGATCGTCAGGAGATCACTTATTATTACCGGAAAAACAGTGAGATGCCGGAAATACAAACCGTACCTGTCCGCGTAACTTATGATGGAAAACCCCATACATTTGATATCAGACAGGAAGATGGTGTACAAATCAGTTACAGTTTGACAGAAAACGGATCGTATACACAAACGGAGATGCCATTTTACACAGAAGCAGGCCGGTATAAGATTTATTTTAAAGCGGAAAAGGCATCTTTTATTCCAACATACGGGGAGGCTGTCCTGGAAATCGAAAAGGCTTCCACCAGCATGCAGCTGACTGCAAAAAACGATACGGTCAAAGGTGCGGGGACAGTAGAATTACAGCTTTGCAGACAGGGGATTCCGGAAGATGCCGGGATAAAAGTAACCTGTGATGTTTCCGGGATCACATTAGAAGAAAAGGGAACGGATCACTGGATGGCAACGCTTCCGAATGAAACGAAAACATATACGTTCACCGCATGTTATAATGGGAATGGCAACTATACAGGAAGTAAGGCAGATTGTCAGGTCCGTGTAACGGCAGATCATTCCCAGACCGGGGGCGGTTCTGGTGGAAGTTCCGGAGGCAGTTCAAGTGGAGGTTCCGGCGGAATATCCGGAGGCGGTTCAAGTGGAGGTTCTGGCGGAAGTTCTGGTGGAAGTTCCGGAGAAAATGCCGGTGGAAGCACGGACGGATCATCTGGCAATGTTTCACCGGATTCCGGCACATTACCGGCACCGGATCATGCAAAAGAAGAACCGGGGAATGTGACACCGCCACCCGCAGCAGATACGTCCGTTTCTGTTAAGGATATTAATGTCAAAGCAAAATCTGCAGTTAAAAATAATACGGTCAAAGTGAAGAATATTGCAGCAGTTTTGAAAAAAGAAATTACAAAGGCAGAAAAAGAACAGGGTGGCAGGATAAAAGACCTGTCTGTTGAAATAACTTTTGATACGGCAAAAGCCGGAAACTGGAAGAATCTGCATCTTGAAATGGACGGGCAGGCGGTAAATTTACTTGTCAAAAAGAATGTAAAAGAATGGAAGGTCAATGGTGGCAATGTAAATCTTACCTTTGATTCGAAGGCATTAAAAGAATTAAAGAAAGAAATGAATACAGCTGTGGTTATCAAAATGAAACAGGCTGACAAGAAAAATCTTTCTGCCAGAGCGGGGAAAATTATTGGAAAACGTCCGGTTTATGATTTTTCCGTCACAGGAATAAAGAAAAAGCAGTCGTCTGTCCTGAAAAAGGGACGGATCAGAGTCGCTGTTTCCTATAATGCTTCGAAAAAGGAAAAAGACAAAAAGATTTTTGCATATAAAATTGATAAATACGGTGTAGCAGTTAAGATACCGGGATCTTATTATGATTCCGATACAAAGACCGTTAACTTTGTAAGCCGTGGGTTTTTCACAGTTGCAGTAGGCTGTGAAAAGTGATGAAACATAAAAAATCATCGTTCACGTTAAAAAAACTGTAATTCATGTCGAAAAATACAAAAACCGGTTTTGATTTGGTATAATGATAGAGCTCATTTTAGTAAAAATGAGTTCATACTGTGAATGATGGAGGGGATAACAATCATCGTTTTAGAAGAAATATTAATGGCAAACGGATTGACCGTATTAATGATGTGGTTCCTTTTGTTTTGCAGACGAAAGAACAGAGAGAGCCTTCATGTGGGAGATAAAATATATGATGGAATAGCGATCGTAAATTTAGTGGGGGCATTGTCTGAAACCATTGCTTTTCTCGTAGATGGAAAACAGTTTACTGGCAGCCGGCAGATTAATTATATCTCTAACAGCATATGCTTTATAGGGACAGTCAGTATGGGTATGCTTTGGTGTATGTACGTGGAATTGCGTATCTATCGAAATTATAAAAGAATGGTTCAAAAAGCAGGAGTGGAGATATTTCCCTGGCTGGTAGAAGTAATTATGGTTTTATGTAATCTGTTTGGAACAGGGATTATGTTTAAAATATCCGGGGAGAATGTATACCAGAGAACTGCCGGTGCGCTGGTGGGATATATTTCGCTTGTCATATATTTTGCTTACAGTATCTATCTAGTGTATCATTCTAAAAAACAAGGGGTTAACCTGAATTTTTTCCCGGTGATCTATTTCGTTGGTCCTTGTTTTGCAGGTGTAGTTCTCCAGTTCCTTTTTTATGGAATTACATCATCATGGGTGCTGGTTGCGGTCGCATTGATATTTGTGCAGATGCAGTCATACGCAGAGAGTTTGTATATGGATGAGCTTTCCGGATTATACAACCGGAGATATTTTAATGCGGTGCTTGCAGAAAAGAAAATTGCAAGCCATAAATCCTTATATGGAATCATGATGGATGTAAACGATTTCAAGTGTATTAATGACAATTTAGGTCATAGTACGGGCGATAAGGCTATTTGTACGTTGGGAAATATACTCATCAGATCCATACCGGATGATGGTATGGCAATCCGGTATGCGGGAGATGAGTTTATTGTGCTGCTGTCAGGTGTTGATACGGAGCGTGTCTTAGCGACAATGGAGGAGATTAACCGTAATCTGTCCCGGTTTAATGAATCCGGGATAGAACCGTTTCATTTAAGTGTTTCCATGGGATACACGGAATTTGGGACAGAAGATGATGCAGAAACTTTTTTAATGCATATGGATGAGAAAATGTATGAGGAAAAACGGAAATATCATATGCGAAAGAAATCAGCCGGTTTGGAAAATAAAGTATAGCATTACGTTCCTGCCATTTGTCCGATAACTGGTTGCAATGGCACAAGAAAAGAAAATATTATAATCATCAAACGAGTAGCAGACTGGTGTAAATCCGGTTTTGCTGCTCGTTTTTATATTTATGGTTATAGGCAGGGATGCTCCACATTTCAAGATAGTAAATAACCGTGTTATGGTTGATGGAGAGGCATTTTTTGTTTTATGAGAAAACCAGTTACCCATATGGATAACTGGTTTTTAAGGGATAATGTTAATGAGTATGTGCGATAGTGGAGTTATCAAGAAGTGTTCGTAAGGCATCCTGAAGGACTTGTGAGCAGTTGATTCCGCGCTTGTCAGCAAGACGGACCATCCAACTTGGAAGAGAAACATTTTTTCGAACGGCGCGAGTATCTGTCTGGGCACGATATTCAATGGTATCTGCGGAAATCAGGGAATAGATTGTGCCGGCATCAACACTTAATTTTTCCTGTGGTGATGGAGGAGCAATCGGTTCGCCTTCATCCTCTGCAACAACAAGCCATGCGCTCATTGCATCGGTAATTTGGTCAATTGCATCAGAAAGACTATTGCCAGTAGTGATGCATCCAGGAAGATCAGGGACTTTTGCGTAGTATCCAGATCCGTCCTCGATAGGTGTAAACAAAGCTGTATAAATATATTTCATAGTAACCCTCCTATTTGGAAGCACTGAGTTGTTTAATCGTTTGTTGCCTTGGATTCATTATGTACCTCCTTTAATTATATCATACACAATATTACGCAAAAGTCAACTAAAATACACAAAAATACACAAGAAATAAAGCGAATGTGCACTACGGAATTTTCCAAATCAGCCGGAATTGTTTTTACCGGAGGCGGCGGATTGTGCAGAGAGTCATGAAGCAGAGGTTGGGGCGGATTGTGGAGGAGCAGGTCGGACAGTTGAGGATGGTTTGGCAATAATTTTTATTTGATATAATCGAACACATGTTTTATTATATAGGCATATAGGGAGGTAGCAAATGGGAGAAAAGCTAAGCAATGAACTTACGGATAAAGAAAGAGAAATGTATGAGTATATTGTAAAATATATGGAAGAAAATTTAATTTCTCCATCTTTTCAAGAAATCTGTAAAGGAGTAAACACAAAATCAAAGTCATGTGTGGGGAACAATATTTTCAGTTTTGCATACTGATTGTTGCTATTATCAATCTGATCGTAATGATCTTTTCTAACCATAAAAAATAACCGCCCCTACCAAAGACCGGTTATTTTTTAAAACTAACTTTGGCAAACCGCCTACACGGTATTGCTTTTTGTATTTTCATAATACCATTGCGTAATTTTTTGTCAATGATTTAAAGATCTTTGCTGGATACCGGCATAAAATAAGGTTCAGACCATTGTAAAACTCAAATGAATAATGAAGTTTATAATTAGTGTCTGCTTACTCAGCAGGCACTAATTATATTTTATTAAATTGTTTTATTATCTGCGAACAATTTCTAATCGTTCGCGCTGGATAAGTTTTTCATACTGCCTCAATTGAAATACTGTCTACCTGTGCACTTAAATGATTTTAGACACCAGATCCATATCTATTATAGAGTAAGATCAGTATAAGCAAAACGAGTATCACTATATATCTTTTTTTCATTATTATAAATAACTTGAAGCATAGAAATTGGTTTTACTCGAATAAGTTTGAGATGTAATCTTTACAATTCCTACATTTCCAACTCCAACATAAGTATCAAGATTTCCAGAACATTTTAAGGTAATACAGGAGGAAGTACATGTGGTTTTGTTACTTTGTCCAGAAAGTTTATATGTATATATAACAAAGTCAGAATCTACGCTTGCATTAGAAGCACTTGCATTTGTCCAGTGCTTTCCACTATAATATCCAACGGCATCACAACTATATATAATATATAGAGATGAACATTATAATTCCCGCAATTTCATTTCATTTATTTTCTTTTTGCGCGTAATCGTTCTATTTCTTTTTATCCGATTATAAATTGATATAACAGCAGGAATATTTGTAAGTATAAAGATAATGATACAATTATGTATCTTATCCTTTATAGACATCTGATTTTCGGAAACGAAACTATATGAGAGTGTCAATAACCCCTGCTTCTCAACGCGTTCAAAACTTTCTGGTTCAAAATTAAGATACACTATAATTAATACGATTGAAAGAACAAGAAAAATAATTGGTGTTAATGATACGGTAGTTGTTCTTCTTTTTTTATTTAAATATGATTCTAAAAAACGTACACAAATAATGGTTAATGCCATTATTATTACGATGAATAAAATTGTAGAAAATTTCATTTATTCTCCTTTTTGCTCTCTGTATTTTTTTATCAATATTTTTGCTGTGTCAAAATCAAGTTGATCATCTATTACCATTTTTTTAATTAATGAAATATAAGCGTCATTTTCTATTTGATCATTCATTTGCATTTTTTGTATAAGTCGATCAAGTCTCAATCGCACGGTAGGATATGTTATATGATACAATTTTGCAACCTCTTTTAAAGAGCCAGATGACATAACAAAATTTTTTATAAATGTGATATCTTCATCACTTAAATTGTATATCCATTCTTGCGCTTTTCGTCTCATTACCAACCCCTTTCTTTAATATTATTGATATTATCATTTAATAATGTTAAAGTCAACTGCTAATATTATGTTATTTACATCTTTTTATCTTAATAATCATTCGAAACCTCAAACTTGTAAAGATAAGGTTTTCAGATTCGAGGTTACTCTCAACCCCCTTGCTTTTGTTTATATTTCTTCAATCATCAGTTATAAAAAACAGAAGCATTTTAATCAGTTCACCATATCGGTTTCATTTATATTGGAAGCACAAGGTGTAGAGCAGAGATTGTCCGTGTCGGGTGGGTGGAGCAACTAAGAAATTGTTTGGTATTACAGCGGAAGAACTTTTGAAAAAAGCACGGTAAAATGCTGACTTATCAATTGAAAAATAATTATTTTGTATGGAATATCTGCATGGCCCCATAAGTATGCGGCAAATGCGGAGCCGTGACCTTTCTCGACGGGCAGGAAAAATTCCGGCAGGTTGCGCACGTATTACACAATTGCTTGAGATTGGCGTGTGTTGTTGTATCCAGATGCAGGATCAGCGTTGCTGTCTTAAGCGGCCGGAGCATCTGCCCCTCGGTAAGCCGGATGCCATCCGGGGCAAGCCGCCCATAAATCTGTGGGAGCAGGTCAAGGCAATAGGTATCTCCCAGAAAAGATAATTCTGCAAGATACAGGCGGCTCTGACGTTCTACCACATGTGCAAACTCTTCATAAGCCTTTGACAAAAGCATCAGGCTGATGCAGTCCACAATGTAAGCCTCCTGGATCTGTTCATGGTTCAGATATAATTCCGACAGTTCATCCACTCCGTTTCCAAGCGTCACAAACCCATAGGCATAGTGAGGCAGAGAAACCCCGTCTAAATCCTGATCCAGAGAGTAATACGCATAGGATTCAACCAGGGGAAGAAGTGCCGTATAAATTGCCTGAATATGAGGCAGGTCATTCGGAGGGAAATGGAAACGGCTGCAAAATTCGTTCCAGTCACCGGAGGATAATCCGGGAGTAAGTTTACATTTCATGGGATGCATCCTCCTTATCGGAAGCAGCCATAACGGCTGCAATTTCCTGAAAGCGGCCCGTGACCTTATCATAGTTCTTTCGGTGATGGGGAAAGCCACAGTTTATGCAGGATTTGATACCATTTTTTAAATATTCACAGTTTCCACCACAGGATTTCCCGAGTGTATAGAGGGGACAATAACAAAACAGACAGTTAAAGTCCGCCTCCGGGATTCCTTTATGGCATGGAAAATATTCACATTTTTTATTTTGAAAAAACTTATAATATTCGCTCAAAATGGTTTCCTCCAATCAAAGCACAATCATAGCATAATTATATCGGAACAACAAGCGGATCGCAAGAAATGCGAATGACATAAAAATTGCATTTCAGTGGGAAATGATACCTTTTGTCCCTTTTATCATTACATTATTTACATCTTTTTAAGAACGCAGGTATAGTGGCTCAGGCAATTGAGGGTTTGAAGCAAAAAGTTGAAAATTAAATAAAAAATACTTGACTTAAAGTTAACTTTAAATGGTATATTATGATAGATAAAATCGGAAGGAGAATTTATTATATGTATATCGAAAAGATTAACGGACCAGAAGATGTGAAGAAATTAAATATAGAAGAGATGACAGCTCTCGCAGAAGAAATGCGTCATGCATTATTAAAGAGGGCAAGTATTCACGGCGGGCATTTTGGCCCGAATTTTGGCATGGTAGAGGCAATCATTGCACTGCATTATGTTTTTGAGTCCCCAAAGGACAAAATGGTATTTGATGTTTCCCATCAGACCTATCCGCACAAGATGCTGACCGGTCGAAAAGATGCCTATTTATATGAAGAACATTACGACGACGTGACGGGATACAGCTGTCCGCAGGAAAGTGAACATGACCATTTTACGGTCGGACATACCTCTACATCCGTCAGTCTGGCATGCGGTCTGGCAAAGGCAAGGGATCTTCGTGGGGAAAGTGCAAATGTGATCGCAATTATCGGAGACGGTTCTTTAAGCGGAGGAGAAGCCTTAGAAGGAATGGATTTTGCAGCAGAATTAGACAGCAACATGATCATTGTAGTAAATGACAATGATATGTCAATTGCAGAAAACCATGGAGGACTTTATTCAAATCTGAAATTACTCCGCGAGACAAACGGACAGGCAGAGTGCAATTTATTTAAAGCCATGGGACTTGATTATGTCTATGTGGATCATGGAAATGACCTCAGGGAGCTGATCGGGGCTTTCAAACAGGTAAAAGACAGTAAGAAACCGGTTGTTGTCCACATTAATACATTAAAGGGAAAAGGTTATAAACCGGCAGAAGAGCATAAGGAAGAATGGCACTGGCATCTTCCATTTGATATTGAGACCGGAAAATCCCATTTTCCAGAAGTGGAAGATTATTCTTCGGTGACCTGTGAATATCTGATTGAAAAGATGAAAAAGGATCCGACAGTTGTTGCAATTACATCCGGAACCCCGACGATTCTCGGATTTACGCAGGAGAAAAGGAAACAGGCCGGCCGGCAGTTTGTAGATGTGGGAATCGCGGAGGAGACAGCGGTAGCACTTGCTTCCGGAATTGCCAAAGGTGGCGGAAAGCCGGTATACGGTGTGTATTCCAGCTTTATCCAGAGGACGTATGACCAGATTTCACAGGATCTGTGTATTGACGGGAATCCGGCAACGATTGTTGTGTATACGGGATCGGTATTTGGCATGACGGATGTTACCCATCTGGGACTGCAGGATATTCCGATGCTTTCTAATATTCCGGGACTGGTTTATCTGGCACCGACAACAAAGGAAGAATATCTGTCAATGCTTGACTGGAGTGTGGAGCAGAAGGAAATGCCGGTTGCGATCAAACTTCCGGGCGGAGACATGATTTCGGATGGCAGAGAAGTCACAAAAGACTGGAGCCAGCTCAACACCTATGAGGTAACGGAAAAGGGAAGCAAAATTGCACTGATCGGACTCGGAACATTTTATTCCCTGGCACTGCAGACCGCAGAAATGCTAGAGAAAAAAGGTATTCATGCAACGGTAATCAACCCGTACTATATTACCGGACTGGATGAAGGACTGCTTGAGAAGCTGAAGGCAGACCATGACACGGTAGTTACACTGGAAGATGGCATCCTGAATGGTGGTTTCGGAGAAAAAATCGCAAGATTTTATGGAAGCAGTGATATGAAAGTCTATAATTACGGATTGAAAAAAGAATTCCTTGACCGGTATGATGTAAATGAGGTATTAAAAGAGAATCATCTGACAGCAGAGCAGATTGTAAATGACGTATTATAGAAGGCAGAAATAAACAACAAACCTTGTGAGAATCGACACAATATGGTAAAATATAACATACTAGAGCTTATTTTGCATAGTGGTTAGAATAGCGGGCTCATGGAAGGAGCGGTATCATATGAAGAATAAAGATTCGAAAGCAAGGATGCAGATGATTTTCGGGATACTTTTGTTTGCGTTTATTTTTATGGCAGAGTTGTATGCCATAGTCAATTTCCCGAAGATGTTTATTGTTCTGGTTGTTTTGGCAGCAGCAGATCTGATATGCCTGTATGTTGCAATCAGAGGCGTGATTTCAGTATATGAGACAAAATATGCCCGGAGAGAGGAACAGTATGAGAGTATTTTCAAGTCGGAAAAGGCATCATATCTCATGCTGAAAAAATATTTTGAGGAAATATCGGTGAAGCTTGCATATATGGAAGAGGCATCTAAGATTCCGACAGAGGAAATTGTCAATGCACAGAAGGGAATAGCGAAAGTAATTATCAAGCGGTCCCATGAGAATACCGATGCATTGATGAATTCATACGAACAGCTGCTGGACCGGTTTGATACGTTCCAGAAAGGAATGGATGGGTTCGGTACAGTTGCGGGTGCTTATAAGGACGAGATTCTTTCAGCCTGTAAGGATGAAATTTCTTCGGTGCAGAAGGATGGAAAAGAACAGGAACATTCACAGGATAAAGAGATAGCCGCAAAGCTGCAGGAAATCATTATTGCAATGAAAGATATGGAACTGCGCCTGAATCAGACCATTATGAACAGTCAGAAAGTGGTTGTTTCCCAGCCGCAGGTTTCTGTACCTGTGGCAACACCTGTAGAGCCACAGCCGGCACCGCAGAATCATGTGGAAGAAACACCGGTAGAGCCGGAGATCTCACCAGAGCCGGAAGAAAGTATGGAGCCGGAACCGGAGATTTCGCCGGATCTGGAAGAAAACCCGGAACCGGAAATTTTGCCGGATCTGGAGGAGAGTCTGGAACCGGAGATTTCGCTGGAGCCGGAGATTTCGCTGGGGCTGGAGGAGAGTCCGGAGCCGGAGATTTCGCCGGAGCTGGAAGAAAGCCCGGAGCCGGAGATTCTGCCGGATATACCGGAAGAGGAGAATTTAAAGCCGGAGGAAGAGCCTCCGGTCATGGCAGCGGATGAGATTATTCCTCCAGATCCGGAAGAAGCCATTGAGGAAGCAGAGGAACTGGTAGAACCGGACCCGATTCCGGAGGAAGCGATTGTTGATGAAGCGGATGATGAGAACCTGCCGGAGGAAGAACTTCCACCGATGCCGGATCTGTCAGATCCAAACCGTTCCATGAGCCCGGATGAGATAGCTGCGCTGTTTGCGAATATGGGCAACGATAACAATGCGGATAAAGTTGAGGAACCTGCCGAGGAAACTGTGGAACCGGAGGATATTCCGGAGCCGGTTGAAGAGCCGGAAGCCGTAAAAGAAGCACCTCTTCAGCCGGAAGAACCGGCAGATCCCAATAAGGCATTAAGCCCGGATGAGATAGCTGCCCTGTTTGCAAGTATGGGAACCTGAAAAGAATAAAATAACAGGCAACGGACGCCATCTGTTCCACGTAAAAACGTTTGACAGATGGCGTTTTGCTATAAAAATGCCATACAATGAAAAAAATAGTTGCATTTCTTTTTCATTGTGTTATACTTAGGTCGTTGCAATTTAATAGTTTAAAGCAGAGTAGACACATGTGCGTTAAGTGCCGGATGAACAGGGAGTTGTCACCCGGACGAAAAGAGAATCTTGCGGTACATGAGTCGCATCCCGCTGCATCCGAAGATAATATTATCTCCAGTTGTAGTACGGTGAGGTCTGCAAAGGAGGTAATTTTTTTATGAAAAAATTCGTTACTTTGTTCACCGATTCTTTCCGTGAATTAAAAGCGGTAAGAACCATCACTACCATGGCAATGCTTGCTGCAGTTGCTGTCATTCTAGGATTTTTCTCCATTGAATATGGGCAGTTTATCCGTATCGGCTTTTCTGGTATTCCAAATGGTATCATTGATTATCTGTTTGGACCGGTAGTTGGAGGAATCTTTCATGGTGCGTTGGATATCATCAAGTATATGATGAAACCGACCGGACCATTTTGCCCGCAGTTGACACTGGTTGTCATTTTGGCAGGAATCCTGTATGGCTGCTTTTTTTACAAGAAAAAGCTTACCATATGGCGCGTATTGGCAGCGAAATTTGTAGTTATGCTGATCTGTAATGTGATTCTGACAACGCTTTGTCTGACCGTGTTATATGGACAGGCATTTATGGTGATTCTTCCGGCGCGTGCACTGAAGAATCTGATTATGTGGCCGATAGATTCGGTGATCTTTTTCGCTATTACGAAGGCGCTGGAACAGATTGGTCTGTTTCGGATGTTTCAGAAACCTGCACTGGCAAAATCCGCAAATATGCAGGGAAACTAAAACTTCATAAATAATAACAAAACCGTCCGAAATCTGAGATTCATCAGACTGCGGACGGTTTTTTGCAGATTCATTTATTTGCGAATGGGATGGGTGGCAATATGTTTTAAAATGCGGACAGCTGTCTGCATGCCTTCCACAGAGATGTGTTCGTATGGTCCGTGAAAACCATAGCCACCAGTGCCGAGATTCGGACACGGCAATCCCATAAAGGACAGTCTTGCGCCGTCTGTACCGCCACGGATCGGACGGGAGAGCGGTGTCAGACCTTCGGAGGCAATTGCCTGTTTTGCCAGATCCACGATCTCCATTTTATCCTCAATGACAGAGATCATATTCTCATACGAATGTTCGATGTCGAGCGTGACGGTTTCCGGTCCATATTTCTGATTCATGGATTGTGCAAGGTCACGCAGATTCTGCAGACGTTTCTCAAATGTGGTTTTATCATGGTCACGAATGATAAAGGAAAGGGTGGCGGAAGCCACATCTCCGGACATATCGGTCAGATGATAGAATCCTTCCCGGCCGCTGGTGTGTGCCGGCGTTTCCGCTTCCGGAAGCCGGGAAACAATTTCACATCCCACCAGTGCCGCATTGACCATAATGTCTTTTGCTTCGCCCGGATGAACATTTACACCTTTAATATGAAAGATGGCACTTGCGGCATTAAAATTTTCGTAAGCCACTTCGCCTTCGTAATCACCGTCCACTGTGTATGCATAATCTGCCTGAAAGATAGCAAGATCAAACAGATCCGCACCTGCGCCGACTTCTTCGTCCGGCGTAAATCCGATCCAGAGTTCCCCGTGTGGTGTACCTTCTGCAATCAGTTCTTCCACGGCTGTCATGATTTCGGCAACACCTGCCTTGTCATCAGCGCCCAGAAGTGTGGTACCGTCTGTCGTGATCAGGGTTCTTCCTTTTAAAGAGGCAAGGGATGGAAAATCACTTACCTTTAAAACATCCTGACTTCCTTTTAATAAGATATCCCCGCCATCATAGTCGGGAATGATCTGTGGTTTGACATCTTTTCCGGAAAAATCCGGGGCGGTATCCATATGAGCGATAAAGCCGATGGATTTACAGTTTTCCATGCCCGGTGTGGCAGGAAGCTTGGCATATACATAGCAGTGATCGGTGAGGAGTATATTGGTAAGACCGAGGGTTTCCAGTTCCTGCTTTAAGGTTTTTGCAAGCGTGAACTCACGCTCACTGCTTGGAATGTCACTGCAGGATTCATCGGAGGTTGTCCAATAGCTGACATATTTTAGTAATCTTTCTTCTACTTTCATGTTAAATTGTTCCTTTCAAATATGCTTTTAAAAAAATTTAAAAAAAATAAAAAAAGTGCTTGCTTTTTTAATACTCCTATTATATAATAATTCTTGTCTTAAGGAAAGACACAAAACAAACAACTTAAAAATGCGCGATTAGCTCAGCTGGCAGAGCACCTGACTCTTAATCAGGGTGTCCAGGGTTCGAACCC
>OLPH01001866.1_pt1 | contig 19055 bp, 10 predicted proteins | sample 1672951 | NCBI WGS metagenome assembly OLPH01 (sample SAMEA3136740, study PRJEB25190) | human gut metagenome | reverse complement strand
CGAACGGGCTCGCCACGTTCACGGCATCACGGGACGAAGCGCAGGCCGCGTTCAGCCAGGCTCTCAGGGAGACCGGCTACGCGGACGAAGCAGCCTGGGCCCGTGACCTGCTTCCCGGGGACGAACACAAAAAGCTTGAGGAACAGGAACGGACCCTGCAGCGGGAACTGGATCGTCAGAAAGCGCTGGAGGAGGCCGCGAAGAAGAAATACGACACCCTCGCCGCTTCCAGAGCCACGGACATGAGCATCGCCGAACTTGAAGCGCGGCTGCAGGAACTTGAACGCGTCTTCGCGGAGAAGCTCGGGCGCCGCGGCACGATTAGCGCGGATCTCGCCCGCGACGCGGCGATCCACGGGCAGAAAAACGCGCTCATTGCGGAGAGCGGGGAAGCCGATGATGAGCTTAAACGCTGGGATGATCTCAATAATCTCATCGGTTCCTCGTCAGGCGATAAATTCAGCAACTTCGCCCAGAGCCTGACTCTTGCCACACTGGCGCAGGAGGCCAACCTCCAGCTGAAAAATCTCGCCCCACGCTACACGCTGGAGACAGGAGGAAACTTAAACCTCGACTTTGACGTCATTGATTCCTGGCAGGAAAACGAGCGGCGCAGCGCCCGCAATCTCTCGGGCGGCGAATCCTTCCTCGTGAGCCTTTCCCTGGCTCTGGCCCTGTCTTCGCTTTCGCACGGAAGCTCGCATATCGAAACCATGTTCCTCGATGAAGGGTTCGGCACCCTGGATCCGGAGGCCATGGAAACGGCCCTGAACGCGCTCGCTGCCCTGCGGCAGGGGGGAAGCCGCCTCGTCGGCATCATCTCTCACGTGGAGGAGCTGAAGGAAAAGATCGACGTTCAGGTCAGGGTCAGCCGCGGCAATAACGGCGTCAGCACGATGGAAGGCCCCGGCATCTCCCGCGGCGGAAAAAAGAAGGAAATTAAATCTTTGCTTGAAGTATAAAAGGCTTACAGACTGAAAAAGCGCCGGGGCAGGGCGGAAAACGCTCTTCCCGGCGCTTTGTTTTTTTCTGGCCTGTTTTTTCTAGCCGAGACGCGTGCGCAGGGCTATGGCCGCGAGGCGGCCTGACGCGATAGCCCAGTGCAGGTTATAGCCGCCGAGGATGCCGGTGACATCGAGGAGCTCGCCGATAATGGAAAGCCCCGGCACGACGCGGCTGAAGAAGGTCATGGGCACCACTTCGGACGTGTCCACGCCGCCGCGGCAGACTTCCGCGAATCTGAGGCCGGCCGTGCCCGCGGGAACAAGTGTGTACTTTCTCAGGTTCTGCAGGAGACCTTCACGTTCCGCTTTAGCTATTTCGGCGCAGCGGCGGTCGAGGAGCTCCGCGGGCACGAGGCTGTCCACGAGGCTCTGGGGCATGCGTTTTGAGAGGATAGATCGCGGCGTGCCCCTGCCGCACTGTTCATCGCTGAAAATGGGGCCGGGATCCTGGCCGGCGAAGAAGTCGATGGTGACCGGCTCATCCCTGTGCCAGAAGAGCGACGCCTTGAGCGCGGCCGGGCCTGAGAGGCCTTCATGGGTAAAAAGAAGATCGTCGCGGAAGGTCCGCTTTGTTTCCCCTCCGACAGTCAGCTCCACGGGCAGACTCACCCCCTGCAGTCCGAAAAGAGCGGAATCTTCAGGCAGGATAAAAGGTGTCAGGGCCGCTTCGGGCGTGATGACGTGGTGGCCGAGAGATTGGGCGAGGGCGTAGCCGAAACCTGTCGCGCCCACGGCGGGGCAGGCCGGGGAGCCCAGGGCCAGCACGAGGTGTCTGCCTTTTACCGAAGTGCCGTCCTTCGCGGTCAGCGTCACGCTTCCGTCAGAAACACGGACGCCGTCGGCGGGCACGTTCAGGCCTGTGCGCAGGGCAAAGCGTCCCTTTTTGCAGCCGCGGATAAGGGCGCTCACAAGATCGCGCGCGGACGTCGCCAGAAAGTAGCGGCCGCCCTCGCGTTTTTCCCAGGGCAGTCCCAGGCTGTCCATGAAACGCGTCATGCCCATGGTGCTGAAGGCGTCCAGCACGGGATCCACAAAACCCGGCGTTCCGCAGAGGTAGCAGTCCGGGGTGAGAGAGGAGTTGGTGAAATTGGCACGTCCGCCACCACAGATGGCCAGCTTGCGCGCCGGCGTGCGTTCCCTGTCGATGACGCACACGGAGAGTCCGAGCTCGGTGCAGCGCAGGGCGCAGGAAAGGCCTGAGGCACCGGCTCCCAGAATGATCACATCGTACCCGTCGCGGCCGTCGAACTGGTTCCCGCGGAGAAAATCCTGCTCGTCCTTCTCATCGACAGTCCAGCGCTTCGCGAAGGGCTTGCGCTGCCCGTACCCGCTCCGGCCGTCATCGCCTGACGAAGGGGCGGGGCGGCTGTCCCCGCGGTATCCGCCGCGGGAAGAGTCACTGCGCGGCGCGGTGTCACGGCTGAAGGACGGCCTGCCATCGCGGGAGAAGCTGCGTTCTCCGAGCGGGGTGCTGTCTGCCCGGTCTTCCCGCATATACGGCCTTCCGGGATGACGCTCACTGTCAGAAAATGGTCTCTCATCACGGGAAGAGCCGCGCTCTGCCCCGTTCTCAGAGTTGTCATAGCTGCGGTCACGATGAAAAGACGGTCTGTCGTTATGCGGGAAACGGTGTTCGCCGCGTCCGGGAAAATCCTCTCTGTTTTCGCGGGAGTACGGTCTGCCGGGGCGGCGGTCACGGCTGAAGGATGGCCTCTCATCACGGGAAAAGCCGCGATCGGTCCCATCCCCGGAGCGGTCATAGCGGTGGTCACGCTGAAAAGACGGTCTGTCGTCATGGGAGAAACGGTGTTCGCCGCGTCCGGAAAAATCCTTTCTGTCTTCGCGCGTGTAGGGCCTGCCGGGGCGGCGGTCACGGCTGAAGGACGGTTTTTCATCGCGGGAAAAACCGCGATCTGACCCGTTCTCAGAGCTGTCATAGCTGCGGTCACGATGGAAAGACGGTCTGTCGTCATGGGAGAAACGGCGCTCGCCGCGTCCGGAGAAATCCTTTCTGTCTTCGCGCGTGTAGGATCTGCCTCCGCGGGAAGAGCCGTGCCCGGACTGCCCTTCCTCACGGGAAAACGGTTTGCCGGTCCTGCGGGGCCTTGTTCCGGCGTCCTCTCGCCGGGGCTGGCCTTCGCTGCTGTCCGGAGCATGCCTTCCGGCAGAAGGGAAGCGCGGCGCGCCGGATAATTCCGTTCCGTTTGACTTGTTTTTTGTTGAAGGGGTATGCATTTCAGACTGATTACCTTCTGTCTGCTCTTTACGCGGAGTCTCTTCCATGCCTCTTGTATCCTCTCTCTATGTGCCGCCTTTTCCTTTCCAAAATGGCCGGCTGAATACTGTTTTTCCCACGCTTTTCAGGCGCGTGGATTACCCTGACAGGCAGGAGGGAGGGGATTCCCTTCTGCGCCGTGAACGCATCAGCACGCCGGACGGCGATTTCCTTGATATCGATATTTACCCGTCTCCCGCAAGCCCCCGTTTTCTGGCCGTGCTGACCCACGGACTCGGCGGAAATTCCCGGCGCAAGTATGTGCGCGGCATGGCCAGGGCCTTCAGAAGAGCAGGGGGGCTGTGCGCTGCCTGGAACCACCGGGGCGCCTCCGGTGAAATCAACAGGGCAAGACGCTTCAGCCACATGGGCGAGACAGGGGATCTTGCCGCCGTCGTCGCCTGGGCTGAGCGCTTTGATCTGCCCATCGTTCTGGCAGGCTTCAGCATGGGAGCCCATCAGACCCTAAGCTATCTCGGGGGAGATAACGTGTCTCCGGCCGTCGTCTGCGGCATCGCCATATCTGATCCCTGCGATACTGTCACGGCGGGAAATCTCATCGATACCCCGCGGAACACGGTGTTCCGCCGTTATCTTCTGAAACAGCTGCTGCCCCTGGTACGGGAAAAGCTTTCGCGCTATCCCGATATCGCCGGGGGAGCTGACGTCGGGGGCATAACGGATTTTCATACCTTCGACAACCTCGTGACTGCCCCGGCCTTCGGCTTCCGCAGCGCTGAGGACTATTACAGCCGCGTTTCCGTCCTGCCGCGCATTCCCTTTATCAGAAAGCCTGTTTTTCTCCTGAACGCGCTCGACGATCCTTTCTGCACGCCGGCGTGCCACCCGTTTTCCGAAGCGGAAAAGAATCCGGTCTTCTGGTTCGAGGCCTCCCGCTGGGGCGGCCACATGGGCTTCGTCACGAAGGGGGATACCTGCTATCATGAGGAGCGCGCCGTGCGTTTCCTTAATGAAAGGATCGGATTCTGAGCGGGGCAGGGCGTCAGACGGGAAAAACGGGACTGCATTATTGAAGCAGAAGTTGAAATTTCCCGGCCCGCCGGAGCATCCCGCCCGCTGCCCGGGATGGATTCCGCCCCGGGCAGCTTTCATTATTATCTGACCAGGTGTTTGAGATCGCCATAGCCCTCTCTGTCCATTTCCTCATAAGGAATGAAGCGGAGAGCTGCGCTGTTGATGCAGTAACGGAGCCCGCCCCTGTCCTTTGGACCGTCAGTGAAGACATGCCCGAGATGGGATCTGCCGCTGCGGCTCCGTACCTCAACCCGGTCCATGCCGTGGCTTCTGTCCTCATGCTCCGTGACCACGGACGGATCGATGGGCTTCGCGAAGCCCGGCCAGCCGCAGCCGGTTTCAAATTTATCGGAGGAAGAGAAGAGGGGTTCCCCCGTCGCGACATCAACATAAATACCGCGGCGCGTATTCTTCCAGTACTTCCCGGTAAAGGGTCTCTCCGTTCCGGCGTTCTGCGTGACATCATATTCCTCAGGCGTAAGCTGCTTTTTCAGCTCCCCGTCGGAAGGCCTGGCATATCTGGCGGGATCCAGGGAGCCTGCTTTTTTCCCCTCAAGATCCCTGAGGCTGTCAAAGCTGATGTGACAGTAGCCGCCAGGGTGCTTTTTCAGGTAATCCTGATGGTATTCTTCGGCCGGATAGTAGTTTTTCAGGGGCATGAGTTCGACCGCGAGCGGCCTGTCGTACTCCTTCTGAACGGCGGCCATGACTGAGGCGAGGACCTTTTCGTCCTCCCCGTCCACGAAGTACATGCCCGTACGGTACTGGCTCCCCGTGTCATTGCCCTGCCGGTTTACGCTGACGGGATCGATGATTTTAAAAAAATGCTCCGCGAGTGTCCGGAGGCTGACGAGCGAAGGATCGTAGCGCACATGCACAGTCTCGGCGAAGCCCGTGTCCCCGGAACAGACTTCCTGGTATTTCGGGTTTTCCGTCCTGCCGTTGGCGTATCCCGCCGTAACGCCGCTCACCCCGGGAATCCGTGAAAAGTACTCTTCCACTCCCCAGAAACACCCTCCGGCGAAGTACACGTCCCTGAGCCCGGACGCGGCGGCTGTCTTCTTTTCCATATCTGCCTCACTGCTGCTTCCCCTTCCCGGGGAAGACGTATCTTCCGCCGCCATGGCCAGCGCTGACGCCAGCAGAAAGACGACGGACAGGAGAAATAACACCGTTTTCTTCATGGCTTCCTCCTTTGCGGGGGATCCGGAGCATCCGGTTCCTGTCTGGTGCTTCACATTCCGGGAAGGGATCCCGGCCGTTCATGGACGCGCGCCGGAAAAGATCCGTGTCCTGAGTTTCCGGCCGGCGCGGCATCCTGACAGCATGCCGCGCGCTGTACGGCGGAAGAGCCTTTGTACAGGAAGGGTATTCTCACACAGGCGGCCGGAGATGAAAAGCCTGACGGGAAACCGGGGAGAGCTGTTCCCCCCGGCCGGAGACGGGACTGAATGGACCCCCCCTGTCTGCCCCGGACCGGGATGTCCCTGAGCCCGCGATCCTTTAGAGATGGGGAAGGGCGGGTTTCGGAGGGAAAGAGAAAGGCGGGGACAACAAAAAACCCCGGGAGCTCTGTGAGCTTCCGGGGTCCTGCTTTCTGGTAGCAAGGGGGAGATTTGAACTCTCGACACTGCGGGTATGAACCGCATGCTCTGACCAACTGAGCTACCTTGCCGTGACACTCTCATTCGGTGCGAGGTCATTTATACGCACATCAGAAGGGCTTTGCAAGCTTTTTTTTGAAAATTTCCGAAAAAAAGATTCCGGAGGCTCCGCCTTTCTGTCCGCCGTACAGAAATTGGACGGGCAGGCCGATTTCTGGACAGCCTGAGAACAGAAGCTGGACAGGGCGGGAGGCACCCGGAAAAATTTGCGCAAAGAGTCCCCGAAACCGCTGTGCCAGCCCTTGATTTTTCAAAGAATATACATTACCTAGAACTGCTCAAACAGACAAAATACTCTTTTTAAGGAGACATCTTATATGGCTGATGAGAAAGTAACCGCGACTGAGGATTCTGGCGAGAATTTTGCCGAAATGTTTAAGGCGAGCCAGGAAAACGCTCAGGGACGGGTAAAACAGGGGGACAAGGTTACCGGAACCGTTATCGATGTGACCGACGACAGCGTCTTCGTGAACGTGGGTGTGAAGATTGACGGCATTATGGATCGCAAGGACTTCATCGACAATGAGGGCAACCTCACGGTGAAGGTCGGCGACGAAGTCGAAGCCTACGTCACCAAAGCCACTTCCCAGGAAATCGTCCTTTCCCGCTCCATGAACGGCGCCGGCATGGCTGCCATCGAGAACGCCAAGGACGCCGGCATTCCGGTTGAGGGCAGGGTCATCGACGCCTGCAAGGGCGGCTACCATGTCGAGATTCTCGGCAAGACCGCTTTCTGCCCCGGAAGCCAGATGGCTGCCGGCGAGCCTGAGAGCCTGCCCGGCCAGACCTTCCAGTTCCTCATCACCCGCGTTGAGAGCCGCGGCCGCAACATCGTTGTGAGCCACCGCGCTCTCGTTGACCGCGAGCGCGAAGCCAGCCTCGAGAAGTTCCTCTCCGAAGTGAAGGAAGGGGATATCATCGAAGGCAAGGTCACCCGCCTCGCTCCCTTCGGCGCCTTTGTCGAAGTCGCTCCCGCCGTTGAAGGCATGATCCATCTTTCCGAGCTGTCCTGGTCCCGTGTGGTCAAGGCCGACGAGGCCGTGAGCGTGGGGCAGGAAGTGAAGGTCAAGCTCCTCAAGGTTTCCAAGGAGAAGGGCCGCGACGGCCGCGAGCATACCCGCATTTCCCTCTCCCTCAAGCAGGCTCAGGGCAACCCCTGGGATGACGCCGCCTCCAAGCTGGTGATCGGCGATATCGTTGAGGGCCGCGTTGTGCGCCTCGCTCCCTTTGGCGCCTTTGTCGAAGTGCTGCCCGGCATCGAAGGCCTCGTGCACATCTCCGAGATGTCCTGGGGCCGCCGCGTGAACAAGCCTGAAGAGGTTGTGAAGCCCGGCGACACCGTCAAGGTCAAGATCAAGGACGTGAACCTCGAGAATCACCGCGTTTCCCTCAGCATGCGCGACGCCGAAGGCGATCCGTGGGCTGACGTCGAAACCCGCTTCCCCGTGGGCGCCAGCGTGACCGGCAAGGTCGAGAACCACTCCAAGTTCGGCCTCTTCGTGACCCTCGCCCCCGGCATCACCGGTCTGCTTCCCGAAGGCGTTATGCGCGCCACCAAGACCGCTGCCCAGTTCCAAAACCTTGAGAAGGACGCCGAGGTCGAGCTCGAAATCCAGCGTGTCGACCCCGCCGCCCGCCGCATCACCCTCGCCCCCAAGGGCGTCGAGATGCCCGCTCCCAAGGAAAAGGAAGCTTCTTCCGGCAAGCCCGAACGCAAGGGCGGCAGGCCCGGCCGTGAGCCCGAGGATAACTCCTGGCGCCAGCACCAGAAGTCCGGCTCCAGCAACAACAGCGTGATGTTCCAGGCTCTTCAGGAAGCCCTCAAGGCCAAGAAGAACTAACGACACTCTCTGACTGAGAAAGAATGTATGCAGGGGGAGGCGAGGCCGGACGGCTTTTCCTCCCCCTGCTATATTTTTGGCACACTAATTGCATAACTCTCAGTACACCTTTGAAGGAGATTGAGACTGTATGTATCTGAAAAAAGCTTTTACCGCTGTCATTGTTCTGACGGCTTTCGTTCTGGCCCAGACAGCCAGGGCTGAGAATCTTCCCGATTTCTCCGAGCTCGCCGCCGCGAGCGGTCCGGCCGTCGTCAACATCAATACCGAGCGCACCGCCAACGTGAGCGGCCCTGAAGACATGTTCGGCGATATGTTCCGCAACATGCCCCCCGGATTCGACCGCTTCTTCGGCGGTCCCTTCAACAACAGGGGACAGAAGGCTCCCAAGCGCAAGCAGAAGTCCCTGGGCTCCGGTTTCCTGATTTCCGCTGACGGCTACATCGTCACCAACAACCACGTGGTTGCCGACGCCGACTCCATCCGTGTCACCCTCGACGAGAGCGTGTACAAGGGTGAGCCCGTCAAGGCGAAGCTCATCGGCTCCGATGAGGAAACCGACCTCGCTCTCCTGAAGATTGACGTGGACAAGCAGCTGCCCTTCCTGAAGTTCGGCAGCTCCGCAAACCTGAAGATCGGCGAATGGCTCCTCGCCATCGGCAACCCCTTCGGTCTTGACCATTCCGTCACCGCCGGCATTCTTTCCGCCAAGGGCCGCCGCATCAACGCCGGCGCCTTTGACAACTTCCTGCAGACCGACTGCGCCATTAACCCCGGCAACTCCGGCGGCCCCCTTCTGAATATGAAGGGTGAGGTCATCGGCATCAATACCGCCATCATCGCTTCCGGCCAGGGCATCGGCTTCGCCGTGCCCAGCGACCTCGCCAACGACATCATCTCCAAGCTCAAGGGCGGCAAGAAGATCAGCCGCGGCTGGCTCGGTGTCGTGATCCAGGATGTCGATGAGAACACCGCCAAGGCCCTGGATATGAAGGATGCGCATGGCGCCCTCGTGGCCAGTGTCCAGGAAGGCCAGCCCGCCGACAAGGCCGGCATCAAGGAAGGCGACGTGATCGTCTCCGTTGACGGCCAGAACATCAAGGATACCGCTGAACTGCTCGCCGCCATCGCCAAGAAGGCTCCCGGCTCCGACGCGAAGGTGACCGTGTGGCGTGAAGGCGCCGCGAAGGAATTCACCGTGAAGCTCGGCGACCGCAGCGAGAACCTCTCCGCTGAAAACGGCATCCAGACCAGGGATGGCAGCGAAGCGAAGAAGTCCGAAGGCACGCTCGGCCTCTCCGTGCGTCCCCTCACCAGGGATGAAGCCAAGGCCTTCAAGATCAAGGACGGCGGCCTCGCCATCCTCAGCGTTGACGAAGACAAGCCCGCCGCTGCCGCTGACCTGCGCGAAGGCGACATCATCGTCAAGGCGAACATGAAGCCTGTCTCCACCGTGGCTGACCTTACGAAGCAGGTGAGCGAGTGCACCAAGCGCGGCGCCATCCTCCTTCAGATTAACCGCCGCGGAGACCTCATCTTCCGCACCGTGAAGCTCGGCAAGTAGCTTCCTCTTACAGAAGACTCCGTCAGGGGCCGTGTCCGTCATCCGGGCGTGGCCCCTTTTTTTGTGTCCTGAGCCGGGCTGCGGGAGGGGAGAATGCCCGCTATGGTATTGCGGACGGAAGTGGGGTATAGTCTTTTGAGGTGTATACCGTTTTTTATACAAAACCCGGATCCTTGCAGAGGAGGCGCCATGTCCATTCATCCTGAGGCGGGCAAACTCGCCGATCCCAGAACGCTTGAAAATATCCCGGCCCTCATGGCCGCCTATTACACGGAAAAGCCGGATCCGTCCGTACCTGGCCAGCGTGTCTCATTTGGCACGTCCGGGCACCGCGGCTCATCTCTCAAACGCACCTTCAACGAGGCGCATATCGAGGCCATCACCCAGGCCGTGTGCGACTACCGCTCCGCTGAGGGCATTGACGGGCCGCTCTATATCGGCTTTGACACCCATGCCCTGTCAGCGGCAGCCTACCGTACGGCCCTGTGCGTGCTTGCCGCCAATCATGTCAAAACCCGCGTTTCCAAAGATGGCAGATATACGGCCACGCCCTGCGTGTCCCATGCCATCCTTCTCTGGAACAGAACCCATGAGGGCATTGACCGCGCCGACGGCATCATCATCACTCCGTCCCACAACCCGCCATCGGACGGCGGATTCAAGTACAATCCCCCCCACGGCGGCCCGGCTGACACGGCTGTGACCTCGCGCATCGAGCAGGCCGCCAATGAAATTCTCGCGGGCGGCAACAGGGAAGTGCACAGGATTGACTACGAGGCAGCCCTCTCTTCGCCCGAGACCCAGGATTTTGACTTTGTCAGCGCCTATGTCGACGGTCTTGCCGATATCATCGACATGAAAGCTATCGCCAAATCCGGTCTGAAACTGGGCGTCGATCCCCTCGGCGGCGCCAGCCTCGAACTCTGGCAGCCCATCGCCGACAAATACGGCCTTAACCTGACCATCGTGAACAAATGCGTTGATCCCACCTTCCGCTTTGTCCCCCGTGACAAGGACGGAAAAATCCGCATGGACTGCTCTTCCCCCTGGGCCATGAGCGTGCTTCTCGGGATGCGCGATAAATTCGACCTGAGCTTCGCCTGCGATCCCGACTCTGACCGCCATGGCATCGTAACCAGCGAAGAACTCATGAATCCCAACCACTATCTGTCCGTGTGCGCCTGGTATCTCATGAAAACGAGGAAGCACTGGCCAAAGAAATGCGGCATCGGCAAGACTGTAGTGACAAGCAACATGCTGAACCGTATCGCCGATCACATCGGCTGCGGCATCGTGGAGACGCCGGCCGGCTTTAAATGGTTCGTCCCCTTCCTCACGAGCGGGAAATGCGGGTTCTGCTGCGAGGAAAGCGCTGGCGGCTCCTTCCTGTGCTTCGACGGCAGTACCTGGTCTACGGACAAAGACGGCCCGCTGCTCTGCCTGCTCGCCGCGGAAATGACCGCGAAGGAAGGCATGAACCCCAGCAAACTCTATAAGAAAATCACGAAAAAGCTGGGCGACCCCGTTTACCAGCGCATCGATTCTCCTGTGGATGACGTGACGCGCGCCACGCTGAAGAGCCTCACCCCCAAGAAAGTGGATCTGAAGAAGCTCGGCGGCGAGCCCGTGACGGAGATCCTCACCGAGGCGCCCGGCAACAACGCGCCCATCGGCGGCTGCAAGGTCGTCACTAAGGACGGCTGGTTCGCCGTACGTCCCTCCGGAACGGAAGCTATCTACAAGCTCTACGCTGAAAGCTTCCGCGGGGCCGATCATCTGAAGTCCATTCAGAAGGACGCCGGCTCCTTTGTTGAACGGCTTCTCGGAAAGTAAAACCAGGGGGCGCGGGTATATCCCGCGGCCCCCTTTGTGTTTCAGACCACATGCGCCGGGAATAGGATCCGCAGAGGAATCCCGGCGCTCTCTCCGGATCCGTATTATGCCGACTGTAAAAGGTCCTGAAACGCCGGCTCGCGGATTTTCTCCGGCGCCGTCCTCTGCGCCGGATGACAGCGTTCTGAAGAGAATGCTATTTCTGATCCTGAAAGGCTGAGCGGGCGCTTCCGGCCGTCTCAGAGTTTTTTGGAGAGTTCACCCTTTGCGAAGGAGTCATCCACATGACGAGCAGAATCATGCTTCATGCCGGCCCCCGTTGTCTGATCCTTCTCCTCTTTACTGCTCTTCTCTTTCTTTCCGCCGGCCCGGCCTATGCTGAGGATGACTGGCAGATGGTCACGCCCGGGTCCGGAGAAATGAAGAAACTGAGCACGTTCCTGAGCAATTTCACTGAACTCAGCCTCTATAACGCGGACACAGCGGAAAGCGGCGATCCCGGCGTCCTGCATCTTAAAAGCGCCAGGGGACAGAAGAATCTCATCGCGTTCGGCATCCGGCATAACTTCATCAATAACTTCAAGTCCCGTATCAGAGAGTGCACCACTCCCGGATGTCCGTACGGCGACAGCACCATCGACGCGAAGTTCGTCAGGGCTTCCGTAAAAAAATATTTCGGGCTGACGGTTCAGGACAGCTCCATCGACGACGATTTCGTCCGGGAAGATATGAAGGCCGGCGATCATAACGGCATCCTGATGGCCGCCCATTTTGACGGTGCGCGTTACCATTTTCCCGCAGCTGACGGGGAAGCCACGTACTACGCCCGGGTTGAAAAAGTGTTCAGGAATTCCGGCGGGCAGCTCCTTCTGACCGGGTATATCTACAATTCCGAAGATGAAAAGGACCGGACGGGCACGTTTACGGCAGTTGTCCGCCCTGCCGGGACTGATGGAAAGGGCGGATGGCATCTGGTCTCGCTAGAGAGCAGGTTCCGGGAATAAGCTCAGCCTTCTCCCATCAGAGGGAGACCTCCTTCACAACTGTCACAAAATGAGGAAGAACATGAATCGTTATTGCAGTATCGCCGGTCTCTTCATGCTTGCCTCCGTCTTCGCCTTCTCCCGTCCCGTCCCGGCTGAAAGCGGACATAATGTTTTCAGGGAATACAGCAGTTTTGAGGCCTGCTACGAGTCCGCAAAGCAGGGTGACGCGAAAGCCTATGAGGGCATGGGCGACTTCATGCTTCATCAGGGTATTTTCAATCCTGACAAAAAAGCCGCTGCCGCCTGGTACACAAAAGCTGCCAGATACGGCCGCGGGAGCGCTGCAGAAAAACTGCGTGCCCTCGGTGTCTCCGCTCCCGCCGTGGGCGAGGACAGGGCTCCGGTCTGTCCGGATCGCGAAGACGGGGACGCCAGCGTCAGCGGTGTCGTTGTCGATCCGCAGACCGATCATACCGACGCCCATGGCATTCTGCTCCGGGACGATTCCGGAAGAACCATCGACATCCTCACCGGAAACGGTGATGTTCCGGAATTCGAAGGTCTGCGCAGGGGAGATCGCGTTTCGCTCAGGTACAGTACCTTCATCAGTCTCGATACCTTCACGGGCGAGTGCGGTCCGACGTATTTCTATACGGAGAACTCGGGCCGTATCAGACGCTGAGAAAACCTATCGGCCGCTTTGGCTCCCAGCGCATGGTTCCATACTGATTTCTGACGTCCATCCGGCCTTCGCCGGCGGCCCTGATGACCGGAAAGAATATCCTCAGGGGTGAATTCATGAAAAAAATCATGTGTTTTCTGGCGCTCTGCGCTTCGGTTGCTTTCTCCGCACCCGGCGCCTATGCCGGCGGAGTCTCTGACTGTATGTGCAAAGGGCAGAAACTTTATGGAAAAGTAAAGGTGGTCAGAAACTTCGCTGACTTTAAGGTCAAGCGCGTGAGTAATTTTCCTGATCTCAAAGTGAAGAGGGTAAAAAATTTTCCCGACAGGTGTGGTGAATGGCAGTTCGTGGATAACTTCCCGGATTTCACAGTACAGTTCGTGGATAACTTTCCGGATTTTACCATTCAGTACGTGAACAGTTTCCCCGGCGAACGCTAGCCCGCCTGCTGGAAAAGCAGGGGAAAAGCCTCCGCCTGCGTTCCACTCTATATGAAAAGAAGCCTGTCCGTTCCGGAATAACCGGCTCGGACAGGCTTCTTTTATTTTAATGGAAGGTCAGACTAGAACTCGTACCTGACCTGGAGATGGCCCGTCACGCCTTCGCGCTTCTCGCCAAAGTAGCCAGTGGTGCCGAGCATGAAGGAGAAGTCGGAATCGGCAGCGGGTTTGAAAAACACGCCTGCTTCGGCAATGGCTGTATTACCCCTGAGATCAGTGGAAGGAACATCGTATCCGTAGATGCTGCCGGTGCTTTTGGCATCGAACTGGTGTTCCCATGCTGCGCCCAGGTACCAGCTGAAGGTTTCATCCTTCTTAAAGTTGAGACGGGCGCCGGTGCGCACGCGGCTCGAGTAGATGTCATCGAACTCAAACTTCTGCCCGCAGATCGTGCCGTCGTCTCCCCACAGGTGCCCCCAGAAGTATTTGGCGTACACGTCAGCCGTCACATTGTCCGTCACATCCCACATATAGCCGAGGCCGCCGTGGGCGGTGAGGTAGGGGGCGCGGCCATCCCAGTCTGCCGTCTGTCCGTCAGACTGAATATCATGGCTCTGCCAGTCACCCATCATGAGGCCGTAGCGGATGGAGCCCTCGGCGTACAGGCCCTTCAGAAGATCCCTGTTCAGGAAGACCTTCGCCAGGGCGCCGGCGCCGTAATAGTAGTCATGCCCCTCGCTGTCTATGGACCGGCTGTCGTCCGGCTCGTACTCGGAGTGGAAACGGCTGAGGCCGGTTTCGAAGAAGACGCCGGCGAGGTAGCCCACGGGACCGATTTTACACTGGCGGGCGATGCCGGCCAGCATGTTGCCGTAGCTCATATCAAAGGTCGTTCCGGCCTTGTACGTCGAGTAGCCGCCGTTCACGGCCACGAAGGCCTTGGCGCCGCAGGGCTCGCCCGGCAGGCACTGGCTTGCCTGAAGCGCGCGGTCAATGCCTTCGCCGGACACAAAGTCAGCGCCTTCGTCCATGAGGGCCGCGCTGGCCTGGCGGGAAGACGTGAACTCTTTGGTTTCAGGGTTAACTTTAACTGGCGCGTTCTTCTTCCAGCGGGCGATGAGATCCTGTCCGTTTTTGATGAAGTAATCCACCTCAAACGTCAGGAAGCCCTTCGTGAGCGCCTGGGATTTCGTCATGCCCGCCGACTCGGTGGCGTTGTCCATGGTGCCGTCGTTGGCCACGGTCCCGGAGTAGGGGACGTAAGAGCCGTCGGGACCGATGGTGACCACCGTGTCGCCGTTCACGTAGAGGTTCGTGCCGGTGTAGCTCGACGAGGCCGTCGGAGTATGGATCAGAACGTATTCCTCAGCGATATCGCCTTCCTGATTCCTGAGGTTCCCGATGAATACGTTGGTCATGGAACCCTTTCCGTCACCGATGACGGCGGACCGGGAGAGATCCACGCTGGCCTTGTCATCGGCCACATCGTAGAAGTTCAGGTTCTGGAAGTTCTGCAGGCTGGCGGCGTCGATCTGGCCGTATACCTTGAAGGTGTTGCCTGTGAATACGTCGGAGGACGAACCGCCGCTCTTGCCGCCATAGATGTCCGAGCCTGTGAAGCTGGCGCTGTCGTACAGGGTCACCGTGTTGTTTGTGGCCGTGCCGTCATCGTAGCCGCCGACCATTTCGGCGTTCACCGTGCCGCCCTTAACCGTGATCACGTTGCCTGTGGCGCTGCCGAGTGCCGTGTAGCCGCCGTACAGATGGTCAAGCACAGTACCGCCCTCAACGAGCACTTCGTTGCCGGCGGCGTTGCCTGAAAGCGTATAACCGGCTGTCACGCCTCGGCTGACTGTGCCGTTGACGTAGATGAAGTTGCCGGTGGTTTCGCCATTGCTGTTCCAGCCGCCGTAGACGCTGCCTCCGACCGTGCTGCCGCTTTCTATCCGTACGCTGTTCTGGGAGGCGCTGCCCGGATTGCTGTCGTTATTGCCCTCGGCCATACCGCCGTAGACGTCGCCATCAACCTGGCTGGTGTCGGAAACAGTGACGCTGTTCCCTGTCACATCGCCGATGCCCGAACTATAACCGCCGAATACGGAGCCGCTGATGACCGTACTCTCCGAGAGGTTGACGGTATCATCGCCCTCAACGCGGCTGCTACCGGAAATAAAGACTTTATTCACTGCCACATCGCCGATACCCGAACTATAACCGCCGAATACCGAGCCGCTGACGACCGTGCCTTCAGAAAGACTGACGGTATTATTCAAGCTGTCACTGGTTCCGGAATCGGTGCCGGAGCTGTAATCAAAAGAGCCTCCGTAGACACTGCCGTTCACTGTGCCTGCGGAGATGTCCACGAGGTTATTTTCAACACTGCCCGTTTGCGCGTCCAGGAGCCCGCCGTAGACATCGCCCTCAACACGGCTGTTCCCGGAAATAAAGACTTTATTCCCTGTCACATCGCCGATACCTAAATTATAACCGCCGAATATTGAGCCACTGACGACCGTGTCTTCAGAAAGGCTGACGGTATTATTCCTGATGTCGCTGTTTCCGGGATCTATGGCGAGGCTGTATTCAAAGGCGCCTCCGTAGACATTGCCTTCAACTGTGCCCGCGGAGATATTCACGTGGTTCTCCTCAACAATGCCTGTTGGCACGGCCAGGAATACACCACCGCCAACCACTTCGTAACCGGCGAAAGCGTTGTTGAGATTCACGGTATTATACTGGACTGTCCCTGTCCCCCGACCTTCCGTGATCACACCGCCATAGAGCCCGCTTTCCACACGGCTGCCGGATGATACGGTTACTTCGTTGTGAAGCACATTCTGATTTGTCGAAGAGTCCCCCTTGGAATGGCCGCCAACGACATTATAACCGACACGGGCTCCTTCAGACAGCTCTACGATATTATGGGAGGAATCGAGCGTGCCATAGCCGCCATAGACCCTGCCCTGAATGAAGGCATTGGAACCGGACACCGTCACCTGATTGTAACTGGATTCGCCGCTCCCTGTGTATCCTGCGTACACGCTGCTGCCTCTGCTGCCGATGCTGTCTTCATTGACAGTGCTGTCTCTAATCGTGCTGTCGATGATGGTCACGCTGCTGTAATTGGCCGCACCCGACTTGGTGTAACCGCCGTAAACACTGCCAGTCACGGAACTCTCCGTGATGGTCACCTTGCTACGCGTGTCATCATCGATTCCGCCAGCCTGACCTTTTTTCGTAAAGCTCGCGTAAACATCCTTTGGAGCAGAAACACCAGAGAGGGAAATCTCATTGCCTGTAGCGTTGCCATTCTCAGTATAGCCTGCGTACAGATCGCCGGTGAACGTCGTCTTGTTGGAAAGGAGCACCTTGTTGTCTGAAGCGCCTCCGGATGTCGTCTTACCGCCTCTGACTGTGCCAGAGACCTGAACATTATTCAGATCCACTTTGTTGGAGGAAGCGCCTGTGGTTCCGCGGCCGCCGTAAACGTCCCCGCCGACCGTGCTGTCCGATCCGGTCACTTTACTGCTGTTAGCCTGCCCTTTTGCCGTATAGCTCGCGTAAACATCCTTCGGAGCAGAAACAACAGAGAGGGAAACTTCGTTGCCTGTAGCATTGCCATTATCGGTATAGCCTGCGTACAGATTGCCGGTAAACGTCGTTCCGTTGGAAAGGGATACCTTATTGTTTGAAGCCTCCCCGGATTTCGTGTCACCTCCTCTAACTTTGCCTGAGACCTTAACATTGTCCAGCTCCACCGTGTTGGAAGAAGCGCCTGTGGTTCCCTGCCCCCCATAAACTTCCCAGCCAACTTTGCTGTCCGTTCCGGTTACAGAATTTGAGTTTGCTGTTCCTTCGTTGGCATAGCCACCGACCAGAGAACCGGTAACGGCGCCTTCTGACAGAATCACTTTGTTGGAAGAAGCTTCATTGGTAGCATAGCCGCCATATACTGTCGATTCAACATCTCCGCTTCCTGATATCGTCACAGAATTGGAATTGGCAGTACCAGTATATGCATACCCGCCTGCTACATAAGGAGTCTTAACGTTGCCCCCTGACACCTCCACAACGTTATCGGAAGTAACTCCGCTCCAAGTAAAGCCACCAAAAATACCTTGAGCAATATTAACAGCGCTGCCTGTAAGTATCACGGTATTGAAACTGGCAGTACCAGAACCTGCATATCCGCCTGCAAGGGATGACTGCGAGTCCGCAGAACTCTGGACTGTGCTCGAATTCAATTCTATTCTATTTTCAGAAGCGTTTCCATTGTTGGTATAACCACCGTAAACCCCAGAAGAATGTGGTTTGATCGTGCTGTCTGTAACAAACACCTTATTTTTCTGCGCATTGCCCAAATACGTCAGACCGCCGGCGAGTCCTCCGTCAGAAGTTGTTCCGTTGGAAAGGGATACTCCGCCAATATAGCTTTTCTGTACTATCACTTTGTTATCTGAGGCTGCATACTTTTCGGTGTCGCTGTTATCGCTATGGCCGCCGTACAGGTGACGGCTTACAGTCGTACCCTCTATATTCACGGTATTTCCGTGTGCACTGCCTGCGCCATCACCCCCCAATACATCTCCGTAGACAGTAGCACTTGTGGCAGTAACAGAGCTGTTCGTAGCTGTTCCAATTGAAGCTAGACTACCGGACACGAACCATACGTGGCCAGAGTTATCACCAATAGTTACGTCGCTTTGTATTGTCGTTTGCCCGTTAGTTGCATTTCCTGCCTTTGCCCAGTTAGACGTAAAATAATCCTTTCCTGTAGGTACTGCTTCAGATGCCACGGATGCATCAATAATGAGCTTGCCATCCTTAACCGTGCCACCTGCCTCTTCGCCTTTTTGATCGTAATGAACTTTGTTATCGGCAGGAATATCAGCAAAAGCCATCTCGCAGGGGACCAGTGTAAGCCAGGCTGCGGAGGCACATATTAGCCATGGCATGCTTTTCATTGCCCTGTTCATAAAACGCCCTTCATGTTTATCAGCGTTCAGGGATACCTTGTTCATACCGCTGAGTTTTCTAAAGCCTGCTTTCTTCTGATTTCGCATAGTGTTCCCCACTGATAAATTTGAAGAAGGTCGGGTACAGAGAGAATTGGTCTCTGGTAAAGTACGAGTTCCGGATTGTAGGAAAAAATAGTGTAATTCCTGAATATTTGGTGCTCTGAACTTTAAAAATATAGTCTAGTGGTTAACTATTAACCATATTTAGGTTTTTTGTAAACAGGAATTACTATTAATTAGATAGCAACAGGAAATGAGATTTTGAAAAAGCAAATACGGATTTTTAAAGGTTTCACAAAAATAATTAGTCCGTTACTTATGAATTTTAGAAGACTTGTTTCGTTTATATTCAGACAAAATAAAAAAAGCTTGTAAAAGCATTCAGTAATGAAAAAGAATATTATGATACAACAAGGAAGTTTTTATAAAGGCATAAATTTTTTGTTTTGTTTTTTCGAGTCGCTATAATGTATTAAAGCTATTCCTTATGCTCGTTGTAGAATCAGCCATTGAAATTTTCTGAGGGAGCTGCATAGATTCGTTTTTCTGCCGAACAGAATAAAAATGTATTGAAAAACAGAACATGATCCAGCAGACACTCTTAGGGAGCAGACAAATTTTCCACTTCCAGGGTATCCCCAGCCCCGTATTTTTCAGAAGGTTCCCATGCCGGATCCAGAAAAAGCGCATGCCCGCTCCGGATTCCGGAGCGG
>OLPH01001855.1_pt1 | contig 19150 bp, 18 predicted proteins | sample 1672951 | NCBI WGS metagenome assembly OLPH01 (sample SAMEA3136740, study PRJEB25190) | human gut metagenome | reverse complement strand
ATACCGCAACCAACACCGCCACTTGCCCGACTGTCAGAAAGCAGATCGGCAAGACAACCTATATCGTCCGTGTCCATTTCAGCCAGACCGCAAAAGAGACGATGGAGGACAAAATCAAGCGTCTGCTCCGTGAGGAAGTCCGCAAAATGTGACTGCTTTTTGAATTTGATGAAAAAGTCCTTGACTTTTCGTCTCTGGCAAGACCTTAAAATCCATTCTCATTTCCTGCGGTGCCCGGCTTGCTCCCTTCGACATCAAGGAGCTGCGGGACCTGATGGAATATGACGAACTGGAACTGGATACCCTGGGCGACCAAAAGACGGCGCTGTTTGTGATCCTGTCAGATACGGACAGCACTTTCAATTTCGTGGCCGCCCTCATGTATAGTCAGCTTTTCAATCTGCTCTGCGACAAGGCGGATGACTTCTACGGCGGGCGGCTGCCTGTCCATGTCCGTTTGATCCTGGACGAGTTTGCCAACATCGGCCAGATACCGAACTTCGATAAGCTGATTGCCACCATCCGAAGCCGTGAGATATCGGCTTCTATTATTTTGCAGTCGCAGAGCCAGTTAAAGACCATCTACAAGGATGCGGCGGATACCATCGTCGGTAACTGTGACAGCACCTTGTTTTTGGGAGGCAAGGAGAAATCCACCCTCAAGGAAATTTCGGAGCTGCTGGGGAAAGAGACCATTGATCTCTATAACCAGTCCGAAAACCGGGGCAGCCAGGTTTCCCACGGCCTCAGTTATCAAAAATTAGGAAAGGAGTTGATGACCCAGGACGAATTGGCAGTGATGGACGGCGGCAAGTGTATCTTCATGCTGCGGGGCGTGCGCCCGTTCCTTTCGGACAAGTACGACCTCACCCGGCACCCGAATTACAGATACACGGCCGACGCCGACCCTAAAAATGTCTTTGACATGGAACGGTACATGAAGAAGCAGCGTGCCGTGGTAAAACCCACGGACACCTTCGATGTGTACGAGATTGACGCAACAACTTAACCCAAAATCAAAAACATTTTTTAGGAGGATTATTTTATGGAATTTTTCAACAGCGCAGTTGGTGTTTTGCAGACTCTCGTAGTGGCCCTGGGCGCAGGTCTTGGTATCTGGGGCGTTATCAACCTTCTGGAAGGTTACGGTCAGGACAACCCTGCTTCCAAAAGCCAGGGTATGAAACAGTTGATGGCCGGCGGCGGTGTCGCCCTCATCGGCATCACCCTTGTACCTCTGCTCTCCGGCCTGTTCGGTTGATCGTCCGGCGGTGATCGCTTATGGGCGGCATACTCGACAAACTCGATGAATGGCTCCGAGGGCTGCTCATCGAGGGAATCACGGGAAACCTGTCGGGCATGTTCGATACGGTCAATACCAAAGTAGGCGAGATCGCCGGTGAAGTGGGACAGACGCCGCTGGCATGGAACAGCGGCGTCTTTTCTATGATCCGAAACCTCTCTGAAACGGTGATCGTTCCAATCGCCGGGGTTATCCTGACATTCGTAATGTGTTATGAGCTGATCCAGCTTGTGACAGAGAAAAACAATCTGCACGATGTAGATACCTGGATGTTCTTCAAGTGGATTTTCAAGACCTTCTGTGCCGTTCTCATTGTGACGAACACATGGAATATCGTCATGGGTATCTTTGATGTGGGGCAAAGCGTTGTGAACAGCAGCGCAGGCGTCATCATCGGGAATACCTCCATTGATATCAGCAGCGTCATCACGGATATGGAGGCGCAGCTTGAAGCCCTGGGCACGGGAGAACTGTTCGGGCTGTGGTTCCAGTCCCTTTTTGTGGGACTTACCATGAACGCCCTTTCCATCTGTATCATGCTTGTCATCTACGGCCGCATGATCGAGGTGTATTTGACAACTTCCGTTGGACCAATTCCGCTTGCCACTATGACAAACCGGGATTGGAGCCATACAGGACAGAACTACTTGAAATCCCTGTTTGCATTGGCGTTCCAGGCATTTCTAATCATGGTGTGCGTGGGAATCTACTCTGTTTTGGTACAGAGTATCGCCACGGACGGAAACATCTCAGGCACGATATGGGCCTGCATGGGCTACACGGTCTTGCTGTGCTTCGCCCTGTTCAAGACCGGCAGCCTCTCTAAGAGCCTGTTCGGAGCGCATTAAGGAGGCTTGATAAATTGGCGTATGTAACCATTCCAAAGGATTTGACGAAAGTAAAATCCAAAGTGCTGTTTGGACTTACCAAACGGCAGCTTATATGTTTCGGAGCGGCGGCACTCATCGGAGTACCGCTTTTCTTTTTGCTCAGACGCACGGCCAGCAACAGTGCCGCCGCGTTCTGCATGATTATCGTCATGCTCCCGTTCTTTCTGCTTGCCATGTATGAGCGGCATGGTCAACCCCTGGAGGTGGTGGCCGGACAGGTCATCCGCTGTATGTTCCTGCGGACGAAAGAGCGGCCTTACCAGACAAACAATTTCTACGCAGCCCTGGAGCGGCAGGCCCAGGCGGAAAAGGAGGTGAAAGCCATTGTTCAGAAAGCGAAAGCCAGAGCCGCAGGCACGACAGGCGGCAAAAGCCGCGGTAAAGCTGACCGCCGCAGAAAAGCGTGAGATCAGCCGTATCCTGGAAACCGCCAGAGGCGACGGCAAGGTACATTCCGCACAGGACACCTTACCGTTCCGCCAGATGTACCCGGACGGTCTGTGCAAGCTGGACGACCACACCTGGTCGAAGTGTATCGAGTTCGAGGATGTGAATTATCAGCTTGCAAAGCCTGACGACCAGACGGCGATCTTTGAAGCCCTCTGCGATATGTATAACGCCCATGACGCTTCTATCGGGATGCAGCTCTCCCTTGTGAGCCGCCGCATGAACCGGGAGGATTTTGTGAAGCGTATCGAGATCGCAGCGCAGGGAGATCACTTCGACCATATCCGTGAGCTTTACACGCAAATGCTCCGCAAGCAGCTTGAACGGGGCAACAACGGTCTTATCAAAACAAAGTACCTGACCCTCACCATCGAGGCACGGGACAGCAAAACCGCACGGGCACGATTTTCCCGGATCGTCATGGACGCCCTTAACCATTTCAAGGTCATGGGCGCCCTGGCAAAAGAACTTGGCGGCAAAGAGTGGCTGGAAATGCTCCACGGCATCCTGCACCCGGACGGGGAACGGTTTGCCTTTGAATGGAGCTGGCTTGCCCCTTCCGGCCTGTCAGTCCAGGATTTTATCGCGCCTTCTTCCTTCCGTTTCGGTGAAGCAAGGAAGTTCACGATGGCGGATAAATTCTGTGCCGTATCCTTTCTGCAGATCAGCGCGCCGGAAATGGATGACCGTATGCTCACCGAACTGCTGGATACGGACAGCGGGCTGCTTGTCAGCCTCCATATCCGCAGCATGGATCAGAACGAGGCAATCAAGACGGTCAAGCGGAAGATCACCGACATTGACAGTATGAAGATCGACGCCCAGAAAAAGGCGGTGCGGGAAGGTTTCGATATGGATATCATCCCCACTGACCTTGCCACCTACGCAGGCGAGGCAAAGAACATCCTCCGTGATCTGCAAAGCAGAAATGAGCGGATGTTCCTGATGACCTTTCTGGTAGTGAACTTTGCGGACAGCAAGCAAAAGCTGGAGAACGATCTTCTCCGTGCGGCAAGCGTGGCGCAGAAATATAACTGTTCCCTGGTACGGCTGGACTTTCAGCAGGAGGACGGCTTCGTGTCGGCTCTGCCCCTGGGTGTCAACCGCATTAAGATACAGCGCGGGCTTACCACTTCGGCGGTGGCGGTGTTCGTTCCCTTCACCACGCAGGAGATTTTCCACGGCGGCGAAGCCCTCTACTACGGGCTCAATGCCACTTCCGGCAACATGATCCTTGCCGACCGCAAAAAGCTGAAAACACCCAACGGCATGATCTTAGGCACACCCGGCAGCGGCAAGAGTTTTTCCGCAAAGCGTTCCATCGTGGGTGTGTTCCTGAATACAAAGGACGATATCCTGATCTGTGACCCGGAGGCGGAATATTTTCCGCTGGTGAACCGTCTGGAAGGACAGGTCATCAAAATCTCTCCAACCAGCACGCAGTATGTGAACCCTATGGATATCAATCTCAATTACAGCGAAGATGATAACCCGCTGGCGTTGAAATCTGACTTTATCCTGTCGTTCTGTGAACTGGCGGCAGGCGGCCGGAACGGTCTGGAGCCGGTGGAAAAAACGGTCATTGACCGTGCCGTGCGGATCGTGTACCGCCCCTATATCGCAGACCCTCGCCCGGAGAATATGCCGCTGCTGGAAGATTTGTATGACGAGATCAAACGGCAGCCGGAGCCGGAGGCACAGCGGATCGCGGCGGCACTGGAACTGTATGTGCATGGCAGCCTGAATGTTTTTAACCACCGTACCAACGTGGATATCAACAACCGCATTGTCTGCTTCGATATCAAGGAGCTGGGAAAGCAGCTCAAAAGCCTGGGTATGCTGGTGATCCAGGACCAGGTATGGAACCGTGTTTCCCAAAACCGGGATCAGGGTAAATCCACCTGGTACTTCGTGGACGAGTTCCACCTTCTGCTGCGCGGCGAGGTCGGTACCTGGAGCGTGGAGATTTGGAAACGCTTTCGCAAATGGGGCGGTATCCCCACGGGGATCACGCAGAACATTAAGGACCTGCTTTCCTCCCCGGAGATCGAGAACATCTTTGAAAACAGCGATTTTGTGTACCTTCTGAACCAGGCCAGCGGAGACAGGAAAATCCTCTGCGAGCGCCTGAATATCTCCAACCAGCAGGCGGCGCATATCAGCAACGCAGGCCCCGGCGAGGGGCTGATCTTCTTCGGCAATGTGATCCTGCCTTTTGTGGATGACTTCCCGAAGGACAATGAACTTTACAGCATTATGACAACAAAACTTGGTGAAACCGGGAAAGGAGGCGCGGCGCATGAATGATGAAAAATATGTGATTGGTAGCGGAAGTTTTCGGCTTCTGATCGGTGATTTGTATGATCTCTATTGTTATCATTTCAGTTTGACCCGCAGACTGGCGGAGGCTGCGGACGAAAAGGTACTTTTGAAAATCCAGAAAAGCGTGTCCGGCTATGAGCGCAGGATGAAGCGCCTTTGCAGGCGTTGGGGTCTACCCACGGATGATACGCCCTGGGCCTACGATACAATGGAGAAATCCATCCGGGAGCGGATGCTCCATGAATAACCTGACCCATGTGAGCCTGTTTTCCGGCATTGGTGGTCTGGACCTGGCGGCGGAGGCTGCCGGGTTTGAAACTGTCTGCCAGTGCGAGTGGGCGGATTTTCCGCACTCCGTCCTCTCCGCACGATGGCCGGATGTTCCCAGGTTCCGGGATATTACTACTTTTACGAAGGAGGCGTTTTTTGAAAAAACAGGACTTGAAACAGTTACCGTTATCTCAGGCGGCTTTCCCTGTCAGCCCTTCTCCACCGCAGGAAAACGGAAGGGCTTTGCGGATGAACGCTACCTGTGGCCGGAAATGTGCCGCGTTATTACCGAGTTGCGGCCCCGTTGGGTGCTTGGGGAAAATGTTGCTGGCTTCATCAATATGGGGCTCGACAAAACGATTTTTGACCTGGCAAAAGCGGGATACGCTGTTCTCCCATTCGTATTTCCGGCTTGCGGCGTCGGCGCATGGCATGAGCGCCAGCGAACTTTTATCGTCGCGGCTGATGTTTCCCACACCCCTTGCCTCCGACAACAACACCGCCAGGGACGCGGCAAGCCTGGATGTGTTCCTGTCGGACAATGGGATATTCCGCAAGAGGAACCGAAACGGGGCAATCTGGAGTCTCAGCCTGTCGGCGGCGGTATTCTATCTGACCCCGGTGGCATCGGACGGTTTCCGCTCGACCTTGAAGCCATCAGCCTTCGATCCGGCGAAGAAGGACGGGAACCTGTCGGCGCAGATCATCTCTCAGGAACAGCCGGTGTCCGAAACGGCAGCACTGAACCCGGATTGGGTGGAATGGCTCATGGGCTTCCCGAAAGGATGGACGGACGTATCCTCTGGACCGTCGAGCCCGAAGGAATCCCCCGCATGACCGAGCGCATGGATGACAGGGCGCTGCGGCTGAAAACTTTGGGAAACGCGGTCTGCCCGCCCCAGGCCTATCCCATTTTCCGCTATATCGCCATGATTGAGAATGGCACCTGCGGTGACTTCTGCCCCTATGGAAAGGAAGGTGACTGCCTATGAGGGAACTGAAAGCGACCGATAAGATTACGCAGAAAATGACCCGTAACGGTGCGATATCGGAAAATCTTGCCACGGGCGAGGTCGAACATATCAGCAGCCGGGAGCCGGAAACGGAACTGTCCGCTTCTTCGGAAGAATCCGCTGGTGCTGCGGCTGACCTTGCCCTGCGTGCGGCGGAACACCATGAAAAGAAAACCGCACGAAAAGCGGAAAAGGCTGACACCCAGGCGGTACGGGATGGTTCTGCCGCAAGGCAGCGCCCATCCTCCCGGCTGCAATTCACCGAGGAAGAACGTGTCGATCCCGCACTTGGAAAGTACATCGACCGTTCCGACCGTGCGGCGGACAGGCTGGACGCGGCAAAGGCCGCTATCCCCACAAAGAAAGTTCTCCGTACCGAGCATGTTTTTGACGAAGCAGCCGGAAAAGGCAAGATGCAGCTTCACTTTGAAGAAGTGGAGAAACGCCCCAATGGACGCCTGCGGCACAATCCGCTTTCCCGGCCGGTCCATGAGATCGTCCATGCCGCCCATGCGAAGGTGTATGAGGTGGAACAGGAAAATGTGGGTGTAGAGGCCGGACACAAAGGCGAGGTGTTGACGGAACGCGGGTTTGCCTACGGAAAAGGCAAAGTCCGTGCCGCCGTCCACCATCACCGCACAAAGCCCTGGCGTGACGCGGCGAAGGCAGAGCAGGCTTCGGTCAAGGCAAACGCCGAGTACCTTTATCAAAAGGCACTGCATGATGATCCTGCATTGGCAGCTTCTAACCCGGTATCCCGCTTTCTGCAGAAACAGCGGATCAAGCGGAACTATGCAAAGGAGCTGCGGCAGGCAGAGAAAACCGCAAAGAACACAGCGGCTACGGCGAAAAGTGCGGCGCAGAAAGCAAAGGACGCATTCAAGGAAACCTTTCTCTACATCAAGCATCATAGCCGGGCGGTTCTGTTGGTGATCGGCATTGGCGCCTGTGTTGCTCTGCTGTTTGGCGGGGTATCTTCCTGTTCCATGATGGCAGGCTCCGGTGTGGGCGGTGTATTTACTTCCTCTTATCTCTCCGAGGACACGGATATGCTGGCTGCAGAGGCGGCCTACTGCGAACTGGAACAGGGACTTCAATATGAGCTGGACCACTATGAGGCTCTGCACCCCGGATATGACGAATACCGTTTTGATTTGGACGAGATCGAACATGACCCTTATGTGCTGATCTCCATTCTCACGGCGTTCCATGAAGGGGTGTTCACCATCGACACGGTTCAGGCGGAGCTGCAAATGCTCTTTGAAAAGCAGTACATCTTGACGCAGACCGTGGAAGTGGAGGTACGCTATCGGACGGAGACACGGACAGACAGCGAAGGAAACGACTATGACGTGGAAGTACCGTACAACTACTATATCTGCAAGGTGAAGCTGGAAAACTTCGACCTTTCCCATGTGCCGGTCTACATCATGGACGAGGAAACGCTTTCCCTGTATGCGGTCTATATGGCGACGCTGGGAAACCGGGAAGATTTGTTCCCCGGCTCCGGCTATGTAGATAAGTACACCAAACCGCCCACCACCTATGATATTCCGCCTTCCGCACTGGAAGATGAAATCTTTGTAACACTCATTACCGAGGCAGAGAAGTACATCGGCTATCCTTATGTCTGGGGCGGCAGCAATCCAAACACTTCTTTTGATTGCTCCGGCTTCGTATCCTGGGTGCTGACGCAAAGCGGCGTCTGCAATACGGGCAGGCTGGGAGCCCAGGGGCTCTATAACATTTCCACCCCGGTATCCTCTGCCAACGCAAGACCCGGCGACTTGATCTTTTTCGTCGGCACTTACGATACACCGGGCGTTTCCCATGTGGGTATCTATGTGGGCGGTGGAAAAATGCTGCATTGCGGCGACCCCATCCAGTATGCAGATATCAACACAAGCTACTGGCAATCCCACTTTTACGCTTTCGGGCGACCGCCCTACAACTAAAAAACGATATGGAGGTAATTTGATTTATGGCAACGACACAGAAAATCCGCAATGACATTGTGAAAACCAAAGAAAAGATCACGGAGCAGCAGAAACGCCTTCGTGCGCTGGAGGCTCAGCTTGCGGAGGAAGAAAATCTGGAAATCGTCCGCATGGTGAAAGCCGTGAAGATGGACAACAAGGAACTGACTGCCTTCCTGAAAGCCTATGCCAGCGGTATGATCTCCCTGCCGGAAGGTATGCTGCAGGAGGGCAACACCGAGAATGAGGAAACGGAGGGATACGAGGATGAAGCATAACTTTATGACAAAAATGGTATCGGCTCTTTTGGCGGTGGTGCTCAGCACTGCCGCTTTTTCTGTCACCGCCTTTGCCAGCGGCGGCGAGGAAAGCACGGAGTCCGTGGCTGAACAGGAAACGGCCGGTGATGTCTCTGATCTGCTTTCCGCTCTGGCCGGCAGCCAGGTCACGGTATCCGTCACCGAGGACGGTATCCAGTTCAGTTCCGGCGAAAATGACTCCGGGCAGACCGGCACCGTCACCACGGGCGGCGGCAATCTGAATGTCCGCACGGGTGCGGGAATGGACTACACCGCCTTCACCCAGTTTCCCAACGGAACGACCGTGAAGGTGATCGGCACGGACGGCGACTGGCTGAAGGTCATCCTGCCAGAGAAAATCGGCTATGTCTATTCCGGCTACATGACGGTAAGTGACGGCGAGGCTGGCTCCGGGGAAGGTCCTTTCTCTCTGGACGCGGAAACGCTGGAAAATCTGCTGGGGATGCTGGGCGGCGGTCTGAATGGCGGTGCCGCCCTGACGCCGGACGGGAACCTTTCGCTAATCGACGATATCGGCAGCCCTACCACCAGTGGCAAACAGTTTATCACAGTGGAAACGAAGAACGGCAATGTGTTCTATCTCATTATCGACCGTGACGACGAGGGCGAGGAAACCGTGCATTTTCTGAACCAGGTGGATGAAGCCGACCTCATGGCACTCACGGAGGACGGAGAAAAGGCGGAAACGCCTATTGTCTGCACCTGTACGGAGAAGTGCCAGGCCGGAGCGGTCAATACCGCTTGCCCGGTCTGCGTAAAAAACCTTAGTGAATGTGTTGGCACAGAACAGAAAGCTGCGGAGCCCACCGAGCCGGAGAATCCGGAACCCGAAAAGAAAAGCAATACCGGGGCTATCCTGGCGGTGCTGCTGATCCTTGCAGCCGGAGGCGGCGCGGCAGTCTATTTCCTGGTGCTGAAACCGAAGCAGGGCAAGAAAGTTCCCGCTGATCTGGATGATTTCGACCTGGAGGATGAAGAAGAATATCTGACCGAGGACGAGGAAACGGAGGAAAAGAATGAGTAAACTGATTATTGCAGAAAAACCGAGCGTAGCAAAATCTATCGCGTCGGCCCTGGGTGCTTCATCCAGGGCCGATGGCTTTTATGAGGGCAACGAACTTCTTGTATCCTGGTGCGTGGGACACCTGGTATCCCCGATGGATGCGGGCGGCTATGACGAGCGTTTCAAGAAATGGCGCTATGATGATCTTCCCATTCTGCCGGAGCCATTTCGCTATGTGCTGGCACCAGGCAAGGAGGATGCTTTTGAAAATCTCCGTGCCCTGATGAATCGCCTCGATGTGGATACCATTGTCAATGCCTGTGACGCCGGGCGTGAAGGTGAGCTGATTTTCCGACTGGTGTATGAAATGACCGGATGCCGCAAGCCGATCCTTCGTCTCTGGATTTCCTCGATGGAGGACAGCGCTATCCGGGAGGGTTTTTCTGATCTGCGCCCCGGCACCGATTATGAAGCCCTGTATCAATCTGCCCTCTGCCGCCAGAAAGCGGATTGGCTGGTGGGGATCAATGCCACGCGCCTTTTCTCCGTTCTCTATCACCGCACCTTGAATGTGGGCCGTGTTCAGACACCCACACTGGCAATGCTGGCGGAGCGTGACGTGAAGATCACGCTGTTTCACAAGGAAAAATATCATCTGCTGCGCCTGACGCTGGATGGAGCCGAGGCGGTGTCGGAGAAATTCACCGATTCGGCAGCGACGGAACAGGCAGCGGCCATGTGCAAGGGTGCGACCGTCACCTGTACCTCTGTCACGAAGGAGCAGAAGAAGGAACAGCCGCCGAAGCTCTATGACCTTACCACCTTGCAGCGGGAGGCAAACCGCCTGTTTGGATATACGGCGAAGCAGACCTTAGACTACGCCCAGAGCCTCTACGAAAAGAAGGTGCTGACCTATCCCCGCACGGACAGCCGCTATCTGACCTCCGACATGGCGGAAACAGCCTCCTGTGTGATCCACCTGGCGGTAAAGCTACCGCCTTTTGATGGCTGCGGCAACTTCTTTCCGCTGGTGGAGGCCATGATCTCCGATAAAGATGTATCCGATCACCACGCCATTATCCCCACGATGGAGATTGAAAAAGCGGATATCAAGGCTCTGCCCTTGGGCGAGCGCAATTTGTTCCTCCTGGTCTGCTGCAAGCTGCTGTGTGCATCGGCAGAGCCGTATGTGTATGAGACGGTCACGGCCACATTTGACTGCGGCGGTCATACCTTCACCGCAAAGGGCAAGCGCATCCTTTCCGAAGGCTGGCGGGAGATCGACCGCATTTTCCGTACCTTCTTGAAGGAAAAGCCTGCGGATGGGGACGGCGGCACGCTCACGGACTTCACCGAAGGGCAGATTTTTGATGGTGCGAAGATTGCTGTTACCGAGCATTTCACCCAGCCGCCGAAGCCCTACACAGAAGATACCCTCCTGTCCGCTATGGAGAACGCAGGCAAGGATGACAAGGTGAATTGCCCCAAAGGGGCAAGAGATGGTGGCCTGGGCCATATTCCCGATAAGGCGGAACGGAAAGGGCTTGGCACGCCTGCGACCAGGGCGGCAATCATCGAAAAGCTGGTAGCCGCCGGATTTGTGGAGCGCAAGGGCAAGAGCCTGATCCCCACAAAAGCCGGTATCAACCTTGTCACAGTCCTGCCGGAGCCGCTGACCTCTCCCATGCTGACAGCGGAATGGGAACAGAAATTAACGGAGATCGCAAGGGGCAGCACTGACCCGGATACCTTCATGGACGGTATCCGCACGATGGTTCAAGAGATCGTGTCCACCTATTCCTGCATTTCCGAGGATGGCAAAAAGCTGTTTGCCCCGGAGAAGGAAGTGATCGGTACCTGCCCTCGCTGCGGCCAGCCGGTTTATGAGGGCAAGAAGAACTTTGCGTGTTCGGATCGGTCCTGCGGTTTCGTCCTCTGGAAAAATGACCGCTTCTGGACGAGCCGCAAGAAGGAGCTGACAAAGAAGATGGCAGCGGACCTTCTGAAAAAGGGACGTACCAATGTCAAGGGAATGTGGTCTGAAAAGAAACAGGCCACTTATGACGCTGCGGTGATCCTGGATGACACGGGCGGCAAATACATCAACTTCAAACTGGAATTTCCGAAAAGAAAGGAAGGTGTCAATGGCAGAAAATAAGACTTTGGAACATTTACCCGAAGTGAGGGCGGCGGTGGCTGCCCTCTCCCCGGAGGACAGGGAACTGTTGGAGGCGGTGCAGGCCTCGCCCTTCAAGCTGACAGCGCCGGAGCAGTTCAAGGAGTTTGCGGACAACATCGACTATTTCGTATTTGAGCCCAATATCCGTGATCTGAACGATCTTGGCTGGCGGTATCTGGCACAGCACATGGATATGCTGCTGCCCCCGGAGCTTCTGAGTGCAATCGACCCCGTTCCTTTTGGCAAGTACGCCATGCAGGAGGAACAGGGCCATTTTACGGAACACGGATATATTTCTTTTTCCGGCGACGAGTGGGTGCATGAACGCCCTGCGGAGCCGGAGAAAAAGCCTTCCATCCGGGAACGGCTGGAACAGGGCAAGAAGGAATGTGCAGAGAAAAACAAGGCGCAGCCCCACAAGGAAAAGTCTGCGCCGGAACTGTAAGGAGGTGCTGATATGCCATATTACGATCACAACAAGGATTATCCTTTTGCCGCCTTTATCACCAATCTTGGAAAGTACAATGAGGGCGAGCTTGTGGGCGAGTGGGTGGAGTTTCCCACCACCGCCGAGGAATTGAAGGAAGTGTTTAAGCGGATCGGAATCGGCCAGAAGGATGACTTCGGCCAGCCCTATGAGGAATGGTTCATCACGGACTATGACTGCTATGTGGACGGTCTTTACAGTAAGCTGGGTGAATATGAAAATCTGGACGAGCTGAATTATCTGGCATCGAAGCTGGATGAAATGAGCGAAAGCGAATACGCACAGTTTCAGGCCGGTATGGAAATGGGCGACCATTGCGGCAGCCTGCAGGAGATCATCAACCTCACCGAGAATCTGGATTGCTATGAGATTTACCCCGATATCCATGACTATGACGACCTGGGCCGCTATTACATCGAAGAACTGGACGTTATGCAGGTGCCAGAGCATTTGCAGAATTACATCGACTATGAGGCCTACGGCCGGGACGTTGCGTTGGAGGAAAACGGCACCTTCACGGATCAGGGCTATGTGCGTGATACGGGTGACAGTTTCCATGAGTATTACGACGGTGAGCGCGGCAGTATCCCCGACGAATACCGGGTGATGACTTTTCAGGACGATCTTCCCGAAGAAGAAAAATCCGAGTGGGCTATGGATATTGCCTTTGACATGGACGAGTTTTTCCGTCAGAACGATCCGCAGTATGCGGCGGAGCACCCGGAAGCACACGCCGCAAAGGAAGAATTGTATGAAAATCTGATGGCCGGACGCATTTCCGCTTTGGATGAAAAGCTGGCAGCACTGGGGCAGACGCAGGAGGACTATCTTCCCTCGGAGATTGAAAAGTTCAAGGATGCCACGGGCTATGAGGAATTTCTTGATTTTGACCCGGCGGAGGTCAAGGCAGCTTTGGAGGACCCGGAGAAGTCCCATGCGGATGAAATGCTGTCCGCTGCGGAAAGGGCTGCCTCGGAAAAGATGACTGTGCTTGTAGTGGAACCTATGAAGGAACCCTATGTGAAGGAGATCGACCCCGATCTTCATTCCCTGCAGGCGGAGGTCGGCGGAGACATTGGCGCAACTTATCCCTATTCTGACCCGGTGGCGCTGGTCTGCAATGATGAAGGAAAGCTCATAGGGCTTGATCTGAACCGTGGACTGCGGGATGAAGATGGCGAAATTTATGATATCGTAGCAGGAACATTCCTGGTGGTTGGACTTGGTGAGGAAGATTTTGCGTCCCTGTCCCCGGAACTGATTCAGAAATACACGGAACAGTTCAAAACGCCGGAACAATTTATGCAGATCAATGGCAATATCGTTGTTCTCCCTGTCCCGGCAGAGAAACAAGACCTTGCTTTTCTGCCAGACCGTTTTGAAACTGGCGAACGTGTGCAGACACCCAGGGGCAGCTTTCAGGTGACAACCATGAGCCGGGAGCAGATGGAGACAGCCGGTTACGGCGTCCACCATGTTTCCGATGATGGAAAGTATCTTATCATGGGAAACGGCACACGGGCCTTTGCCGTGGCAGTGGATCAGCCGGAGAAGGACAATCCTCTCCGCACAGCGGAAATGACGCTGGAGGATGACTACGGCATGATCGACGGCGTTATCAACAACGGCAGACGCGGCGAGGAATTGGAAAAAGCCCAGGGGTACGCAGAGCGGACGACGCCGGAGAAGCCTTCCATCCGTGAGCGGTTGGAGGATGCCAAACGGGAGTGTGCCGAGCACAAGCCCCCAGAAGGAAAAAAGCCCGGCCGTGATGTGCCGGAGCATGACTGCCTATGAGTCGAAGCAAGAAATGGCGGCTGGAATGGGCGTTCTTCCTGGGTGAGAACGGCAGGCGGCAGTATAACCATATCTGTAAAAAATGTGTTCACGGCTGCAAGCAGAGTTTCCGGGCGTGTCTGGTCGCTTGTCCGCATTACAGTTCCAAACGATCTAAAATTTGTGAGGATAAGGGTAGAAAAAACGCAGAATAATTCCCTGTATCCGTACTTTCAAAGAGAGCCTTTATGATTTCTCATGTGTCGGTCTGCTTGCTGGCACATGAAGAAAAGGCTTGATTTCGCACACTTTCTGTCACGCAAAACGGGAGTACAGCTTTTCGGTTCGTCCGATCGGCTGTACTCCCGCTTTTTTTGCTATCATCAAATTACTTTAACACGGTTCTGTTGTTTGAACAGGGGTACAAATTGTACCTCCGTTGAAAAGGAATTTCCATAGTATTTTCTCATTAGGATTGGATAGGAAAGGATGGATAGCCGCCGCAGTAGGCGTTGTGGGAATGTGCGTAAACTGTCAGAATTGCGAGGCTGTGGGAAAGCTGTTTGCAGGCCTGTGGGAAAAGGCTTGTCTTTTTCCATCAGGTTGTGAATGGTTTTTCCATCGGCACGAGCGGCAGTTTTCCATATTTCCATGACGCAAGAAAATCAACCAATAATCAGCCGGTATATTGTCAGTGGCACATACCATACCGCCACAATCAACCGCCATGCCAGAACGAAACCGCCTATCACGCCGCCGATAATAAAGTTCAATGCAAACAGGGCGATCCCTCCACCCAGGGAGCCGCCGCCCGGCACGATCCAGAGGCACATCCGATGGAGGCCAAACGGCAGCCCGCAGAGTATCCAGAGCCATACATAGTCAAGCTCTCCGTTCTTCATGCAGGCGGATTTGAAAATACAATACAGGATCAGCGCCATGATTACGGGCAGTACACTTTTGAAGAAAAATGCTTTGATTGCTTCGCTTCTTGTCATCGGTAAAACCTCCTTCCGCAGTTCCATTATACAGGATGCCGGGAGCTACGCCCAGCGTCTTTCAGAGAAAATTATTCAAGTTCATGCCGCCGCTGTTGTTTCTGTTCCTTTGGAACGGCCAGCAGCGCATCCACATTCTGCTTGACGGTATCGTATTCCTGGGCTTCGGTTCTTGCGGCTTTGTATTCAGCAAGGAGCCGTTCCTTTTCTGCGTTGAGATTGGCAAGCTCCGTTTTCATGCTTTCCGTTGTCGGCAGCGGCACAGCCCCCATCCGTTTCAATTCTCTGGTGGCTGCTTCAAAAAGGATGATCTCGCCCTCATGCCCCCGCAGGAACTTTTCTTTATCATTCGATTTACGGTATCGGTCATAAAGCGGCTTTAGCTGACGGTAAGTTCCGGCGTGCTTCATCACAATGGCAAGTTCGGCACTTCTGCTTTCTATCCGCTTGATCTCCGCATGAGCGGTATCCCTGCGTGCGGATACTGCGTTCAATTTGCTTTCCAGTTCTCCATAACTGCTTATCCCGTGTTCGGTCAGGAAATTCATGGTCTTGGCGGCCTGTTTCAGATTGTTCAGCTTCGCCCAATGGGTGAAGCCTGCACTCTGCTGTGCCTTGATGTTGTTCTGGATATCAATGAGCAGACTGATCTTTCCGTTTTGCTGTTTCGGCTGGTGGGAAGGTCTGGCGCGTCCGGCGATCCGGGCGGCAAGGGCTTCTTCGGTGTAGTCCACACCCAGGGTTTTCAGACGGGTGAATCGTTCCTGATCCGGCGCTCTGGCAGAGATATATTTGCCCCGCTTGATCTCATAACCTTCCCTCTGCAGGCGACGAAGCAGTTCTTCTAAATCGGAACAGGCTGGCAGGAGTCGGTCGATTGCCGCTTTCAGCTTTGCCTTATAGCTGGTACCGTTCTGCGTAGCCTGATGTTCAATATAGCTCTTGCCCTTGTCCTGTCCTGGGATGATGACGGACAGACCGTGTTCTTTGCAAAGCCGGTCCGAAGTGCGGCGGATATAGTGATAACTCCGCTTGTTGGAATGATAGTGCTTGTGATCCGTGAAGCTGACCGCATTGAAAATCAGATGGTTATGGACGTGATCCTTGTCTATGTGGGTGGTCAGCACAAATTCATACTTGCCGCCCAAGATTTCTTTTGCAAGTTCCATGCCGATCTCATGGGCCTGTTCCGGCGTGACCTCTCCAGGCTGAAAGGCTTGGATCAGGTGGCGCCCCAGGTTCGTTCCCTTGTCGATGGCATGGCGGCGGGTCCAGGCAAATTCAATATCCGCAGTTTCGGCGGCGCACCCATAGGAGGATACAAGCAGCTTTCCGTCCGTCTTTTCCGGGTTGCAGATATAGTCAATGGCTGCTTTCAGCGTTGACTTGATAGGATGTGTCTTTGTAACTGCCATATCTCGTCCAGCCTTTCCCGTATCTCGTCCATGTCAGCCTGATACGCAGGGCCTCCGGCGTTAATTCGCTTGGCGATCTGGTTAATATTCCGACCGATGGAGGAAAGCTCTTTGGTGAACGCCTTGATATCTGCGGTGTCCGTATAGATGATATATCCGTCAATCGCCATCTTGCGGAGGTAGGCACCATATCTGCGTGTGGGGAGCTGGCTCATTTTCTCATCTATGAGCCGTTTTTCGTCCTCCGTGACATAGAATTTCATTTGGATATTCCGCTTTCGGTTTGCCATGCGCCGCCTCCGTTCTTTATAAGGGTTTGGGACTATCCCAACAAGCAATTTTGAATTTTCGGGCAAGGGACCTGAAAATCTCAAAATTCGCAAGCGGGTACTCGCTTGCTGTGCTTGCTACCGTATCTTTTCCCTACTTATAAAGCGTTTCGGAAGTCCCCAAATACCCGCAAAAGAGCATAAAATAAGAGCCGCTCTACAAACTGGTAAAGCGACTCTTATTCGTTCATCTTGATTGCCCCATCAATGGTTGCTTCCACAATAGGAAGATACTTCTCTGGGCAGAGTGCCAACTTGTGGCTAACTCGTTGACGCAGCTTGCTTTCTTCTCGCATGACCTCTGGATTGAAATATCTCTCCATCGGCAAGCCGCAGATTTTTACAAGCTGAATGATAACCGGCAAACTTGGAATCGTTTGCTCTAATTCGATATTGGCAAGATAGCGCGGATCAACATGTATCTGCTCTGCCAACACTCTGCGAGACATATTCAAAGCCTCCCGCGCGGCTTTTATATCTGCACCAAAGGTTTCAAAGCCAGGGCAGTCTTTAACTTTTGCCATTCAACATCACCCACATACATTTTATATTTCATAGTTTGCACATGGAATGATTTAATATGCACCGCACCTACATTTTATAATTCTTTGTTATGCCATGCTCTCCTTGACTGACTACCAAATATGAAGTATTATATGCTTAGTCTTGACTAACTTAAAAAGGAGGGCGCACAATGACAAATCAATACATGACAAAGCTGTACCATGATCTGCTCTCCAACTCTCCGCAGACAGTGACAATAGATATTCCGGCTGATATGGGAACAGGTCAGATTTCGCAAGTTGTTACAAAGCAAGGAGCTGTTGTATCAGACTGGAAAATGAACTATTTTTCAGATATGAATGTGCAGGGTGTAAGCTGCGAAGATTATATTCAACTTTTATTTTGCTTTAATGATGGCGTATCGTGGAATATTGCAGATGCACGTCAATGTGTCAGCATACAGAAAGGCGAATCCTGTATTTATCGAGGACATGGTAAGATGGAATATCTGTGTTATTCCGGAAAGACAAACTTTCTTTTCAAAAATATAAAAATTCCCATGCCCTATTTTCATAAAATTTTGAGTGACTACTTTGAAGATAGTGAGATAGATGCTTATGAGAAAAAATTATTGACTGGCATTTCAAAAGTGAGTATCACCCCGTATATGGAACATATTTTTGCGGAGGTAAAAGATTTTACGCAATACCGGGGCGGTTTAGGGTATTTATTTCTGGAAAGCAAGGTCTTTGAATTGCTGTCCGTGTATTTGAGTGAAGTATTGGAACTCAGTATTCTTTCATCGAGTTATATCAGCATTTCTAAAAGTGACAGGGACTCAATTACCGAGGCAAAGCGGATTATCGACAGCCAGCTTGCTTTTGCACCGAGTTGTGAGGAACTGGCGAAAAAGGTCAATATCAGTGTTTCCAAGCTGACAAAGGGATTTAATTCTTTATTTGGGACATCGGTTCACGCATACATCATAGATCAAAGACTGGAAAAAGCGGCAGGGCTGCTTTTGGAAAGCGACTTGAATGTAAGCCAGATCGCAACGCTGGTTGGATATTCAAAACCAAGCAATTTTGCGGCTGCGTTCAAAAAGAAATATGGAGTAATACCTAAGAACTATAAAGATGAAAATACGATTGGCTAAACCTAAAAATACCGATTTTGGGTAGAATGAAATCGAGTTTGGGTTGGATGTAACGACGAAAATTGGTACAATTTGCGATGTGGTTAGAGAAGATTAACCACATCGCATTTTTTATTTTCCAAATAAAGGGAGGAGGAATAAGTATTATGAAACAAAAGTTAAATGCGAAAGATTTTATTCTCATCGGTGTTTTAACGGCCCTCATGTGGATTATCTGCATGGTTATCAGCACCATTATGAGCGTGGCTGGCCCGGTGACAAACGTATTTTACCCGTCCGTTGTTGCGATCCCGAATGGCATCGTTATGATGCTCCTGCTGGCTAAGGTTCCGAAGAAAGGCGTGTTTACCATTTGCGCCGCAATTCAGGCTATCCTGTTCCTGCTGGTTGGTGCTTTCTGGTTTATTCCTATCGGCTTGGTAATTGGCGGTATCATTTGCGATTTTCTGGTTATGAGCCGGAATGAAATCACAATGAAGTCCATGATGGCAGCCTATGCGCTGTTCAGTGCTATCTTCGCTTTTAGTGCTATCTGCCCCATCAAATTTCTTCAAAGCGCATTTGTCGGAGCAATGGAGAAAAACAATATTGCACCAGAGTACATTCAGGGAATGTTGAGCATTACTTCCGTTCCCATGCTGGTAGTCATTGTTGCTGCCGGATTGGTGGGAGGTCTGATTGGTGGCTTTATCGGTCAGAAAGCATTAAAAAAACACTTTATCAAAGCTGGACTTGTTTCAGTAAAATAACAGGATCAGCCCC
>OLPH01001854.1_pt1 | contig 19154 bp, 15 predicted proteins | sample 1672951 | NCBI WGS metagenome assembly OLPH01 (sample SAMEA3136740, study PRJEB25190) | human gut metagenome | reverse complement strand
CGCCGATGCGGGTCAGGTCAGAGAGTCCGTAGAGGTCGACGGCGGCTTTGACGTCGCTGCCGACCTGGAGATTATCGCCTTTGTCGAAGGTTTTCGTGCCGCTGGTCGTCGCGGCCATCGCCGTGAGATAGCCGCCGGCACTGCCGCCGATGATGCCGATTCGTTCCGGGTCGATGCCGAATTGGTCTGCGTGGGCTTTCAAATAGCGGATAGAGGCCTTCACATCTTCCAGGGGTTCCGGGAAGCGGGCCGTCGGTGCGACACGGTACTGGATGGAAGCGACGACATAGCCCGCTTCGGCCAGGTGCATGCGGAGCTGGATGCCATTGTCCTTATTGGCGTTGATGAAGCCGCCGCCTGTGACATAAACGATGGCAGGCAGTTTCGCAGCTGATTTCGGCTGAAGGATGTCCATCTTCATGGCCACGTTGGGATAGCCCCGCATGGGGACTTGTTCATATACGACATCGGAAATCTGGTTGATGACCGGTGTCTTTACCGGCACGGATAGCTTCGTGCTTTCTACTTTTCCCGGCATGTCTTTCGTCGCCGAGTCGACGTTTACCTGGGTGGCCATGGCATTGCCTCCTATACACATCAACCCCATCAAAGCCAGGGTTAGCAGCTGTTTTTTAGATTTTTGGATGTGTCTGAATATTTTCATAATTCCTCCTTGAATTTTTTTGAATCGTGTTGTTTACATTCTAAAGATAATTTACAATGGACGCAAGACTGGTCAGCGAATTGCGGAGCTGAGGGAAGAACCCTTACGGACGGCGCCGCGACGCGAGGTCGTAGGGAAGGGAGACGAAGAAGATGGCCCCGGCTACGTTGCCGGCAGTGACACTGACCAGGTTATAGAAATAATTCGTCAGGTTCACGGTGTCCGGATGGGGTGCCAGCATGACCAGGCTCAGGGCGACGCCAAAGGAGATGCCCATGACGATATGGGCCGATGGCTGTGGCCCGAGATAACTTTCGATGGCATAGGTCAGCAGGATTCCGAATCCCAGATAAGCCCCGCCCAGGAGGGACACCATGACGTAGCCCAGGGGATTTTCCTGGAGGAAATGGACCTTGGCCGCCGCGCCTTTGGCTGATGCTTCGTATTCTTTTTCAAACAAGGGGCTCACCTCATTCGTTTTTTATCCATTATAGCATATTATTTTTCATCTTTTGGCAGGATTTTGGCGGGCCTGTGTCGAAATTTATAAAGTAAAGCAAATTCCGAAAGATAGGGGGCTCGTTATGAGACGATGGAAAGAATGTATCTTAGCCGGGCTGATTTCATGCTTTTTGGCCGTTCCCTGCCTGTCCCTGGCTAACGATGAGAAGATACCGGAAGGCGCGGGCGGAGGAGCCATCGCCTTGCAGACCGATGGGAAAAGCGACCTGTTGCAGGCCGTCCGGGCCAAGGATTATGACAAGGCCCTGCAGATCGTCAACGGCCAGATCGAAGCCCATCCCGGCGATGTCGATGCCTACGACCGCCGCAGCGCCATTTACGCCCTTTTGGGACGCTATGACCAGGCCCTGGCCGATTGTGACAAGGCCATTTCCCTGGAACCGGGCGCAGCCTTCCATTATTTCAACCGCGGCGCTATCTATGAACAGCGTAAAGAATACCAGCTGGCCGTCAACGATTATACCAAGGCCTTGTCCCTGAGCCAGAACGGGGATCACCTGCAGGGACTGATGTATTTCAACCGGGCCCGGGCCTATACAGCCATAGAAGCCTACGACAAAGCCCTGGCCGACCTCAAGCAGGGTGAAAAGCTGGCGCCGGCCTTCCCGCATAATTATTTCCTCGAAAGCCTGGTCTATGAAAAGAAAGGCGATAAGAAATTGGCCGATCGGAGCCGCCATGTCGGCGTCATGTACGAACTCATGCACCGCGGCGATTACTTCCTGGCCGGGTCCGTCGCCGAAGAAGCCGGTTTCTATGACCAATCCCTGGCTCTGCTCCAGGAAGCGGTGAAACGCCATCCCGACGATAGCCGGGTCTATTCCGAACGGGGCCTGGTCTATGCCAAGATGGGCCAGGATGAGCTGGCCATTGCCGACTTGACCAGAGCCCTGGCACTGAAGGAAACGGCTATGGATTACAACAACCGCGGCGAATGTTACCGTCACTTGAAACAGTTCGATCTGGCCAAACGGGACTACGACCAGTCCATCCGCCTGGCGACAGATGATGACGACAAGCTGGCCGTCTACGACAGTCTGGGCCAACTGGCCATAGACCAGGGCGACTACCGGCGGGCGGTGCAGTACCTGAGCCAGGCCCTGGCCATCAAGCCCTATGAAGACGGCTATCGCCTGCGCAGCCAGGTCTGGCGCAAGTTAGGCGACATGAAGAGAGCCGACCAGGATGAAGCAGCGGCCCAGGAAATCGAGCAGCGCGAGCTCCTGGGTTCGTAACTGGACTTTTCAAATTCCCCTGAATATGATATAATTGAAATGTTGTTCGTAAAAACAAGTAAATGTCATACACATAATTTCAGTATTTTAAGGGGAAATTTAATGAAGAAGTCTATCATTACAATTCTGTTTCTCTGCTGTCTTATGGGAACCGTCACGGCTTCGGCTGCACAGGTCAAAGATGCGGAAACCGTATCTCCGGCCGTCGCTGCCATGGCTCAGGTACAGGCACAGGACAAAGCCAAAAAGAAAGATAAAACCACTGAAAATAAAAACTCCGATAAGATCGGTGACCGCCTTCGGGACCGCGTCCACGCCCTGATTCCGGCATCGGCCTTTTCTAATATCGACAACCCCGGGACGATTACGCCCGACACTGTCAAGTACCACTATGCCGAATCACAGCACATGGCTACGCCGGTCACGGCCTGGAACCGTCAGAAATATGAAGACCAGTACCAGTATCAGTACCAGCATGACTCGTATGATGCGGCTATTGCCGACGCCTATGAGTACCGCCGTGATTTCGGCAAGAGCAACCTGCGCAAGTGGAGCAGCACTGAAGGCATGGATACGCCGTGGGACAGCAACTGGACGACCGATACGGCCCATTTCCAGAGTTCAACCATCGCCTTCCTGGACCGTCTGAATACGGAAGCCCGCCAGGCCGGCATTTCCTTCGTCATTACCGGCGGTGCCGAAAGCGGCTACCACGCCAGCGGTATCTATTCCCATGAAAATGGTTATAAAGTCGACATCTCCGATGATGGCATCTACCAGGGCACCAAAGCCTACGAAGTCCTCATCAACGCCTTGTCACCGTATAAACACCAGATTACCCACGAATGGGACAAGAACCACTACGACATCACAATCTATCCGGAAAATTATAAAGGGTAAGAAACAACTTCAAACTCAAAAGGGCTTGTCGTACGACGACAAGTCCTTTTTTGCACCCGAAAGGAGCTATTATGAAGAGAAGGGATTGGAATGGCTATTTTGCCTCCCTTATTGGCGACAGCGGGATCTGTGTGCCCGGCCTGGCCGTCCTGGCCTATGTCAGAGGGCGCGAGGTCTACCGCTTTGCCGGCGGTGTCCGCCGCATGGCCGGGGTACAGACCTGGCCCATGACGGAAGACAGCCGTTTCCGCATGGCGTCCGTCTCCAAGATGTTCACGGTCTTTACGATTATGCAGCTCGCCGAAGCAGGGAAGCTGTCCCTCGACGAGGATGTCAGCGAGTACCTCGGCTTTCGCCTGCGCCATCCGTCGTATCCCGACGTGCCTGTTACGCTCCGCCAGTTGGCGTCCCATACGTCGGGCCTGCGCGATGGCAAGGTCTACAGCAGCCCGCCGTCGGTTGGCGTCCAGGCCTTCTTTAGGCCCGGCAGTCCCTATTGGGAAAGGGGTGGCCATTTCGCGCCGGCCGGACAGGCACCGGGCACCTATTTCACCTATTGCAATCTCAACTACGGCCTCTTGGGGACGGTCATCGAAGCCGTGACGGGCCAGCGTTTCGACCAGTATCAGAAGACCCATATCCTGAAGGACCTGGACTGCCGGGCTGATTACGTGCCGGGCAACCTGGAAGCGCCTGAGTTCGCCCGCTTAGGGACGATTTACCGCAAGCAGGATAGACAGGGCCGGTGGGAGGAAAAAGGCTCCTGGCAGGGAATTATGGACGATTTTGGCGGTGTCCAGCCGCCAAGGGAGACCCTGTCCTTGCAGAATCCCTATGCCCAGGACGTCTGTCAGACTTACGACCTGGCCGGTTATCAGCCTGGGACCAATGCGACGATTTTTTCTCCCCAAGGCGGCCTGCGCCTGTCCTTGGAAGAATTGGGCCACGTCCTGGCGATGCTTCTTCACGACGGCCGTTACGCCGGGCGGCAGGTCCTCCGGCCCGCTTCGCTCCAGGCCATGTTCAGCCCGCAATGGACCTATGACGGCCACAATGGCGATACGTGCGGCCAGACCCTGCTGACCTATGGCCTGGGCGAGTTCTTTGTCGACGGCAGAGGTCCGGCCCGTTGCTGCCGTACCAAGGCCATCGATTTATGGGGCCATACGGGCCAGGCCTTTGGCCTCTTATCGGGCCTTTTCATCCGTCCCGGGACGGGGAGCGGCTTTGCCTATGTCATGAATGGGGAGGCCCTGGCCGAAGACGACGACCCGCGCAGTGCCGGTCAGTTCAGCCGCAATTATATTTGGGAAGAAAAGGTCATGGACGGCCTGTGCCGGTTGATTGACGGCCTATAAGGGCTGTGCTATGATAGTGAAATGTAAATGACATTCCCTATAGGAAGGCGATAACGATGAATGCATATGAAAGTACCATGAATTTTACGCGCCGCGCCGTCTGGGCCCAGATCGACCTGGACGCAGCCGCTCACAATATGCGCCAGATCCGCAAACACGTCGGTCCTGACGTCAAGATTGCCGCCGTCGTCAAGGCCAATGCCTACGGTCACGGCAGCGTCGAACTGGCCAAGACCTTTGCCGAAAACGGCGCCGACTGTTTTGCCGTATCCAGCCTGGACGAAGCCGTCGAACTTCGCCGCTACGCGCATATCGACAAGGAAATCTTCATCCTCGGCCATACCGATGCCCGGCGGACGGAAGAACTCCTGACCTATGACATCGAACCGGCCGTCTTCAACTTGAAGAACGCTGAATTTTTCTCGCAGGAAGCCCAGCGCCTGGGCAAGACCTTGCGCGTCCACATCGCCGTCGATACGGGCATGAGCCGCGTCGGTTTCCAGGTCAATGAATTTAGCGTCTCTGAAATCAAGTCCATCGCCGCCCTGCCCAACATCGAGATCCGCGGCATGTTCACTCATTTTGCCGTCTCCGATATCAAGGACAAGACCTTTACGCGCGAACAGTACGGCCACTTCCGCTGGATGTGCAAGCGCATGGAAGAAGAAGGAATCCACATCGCCCTGCGCCACTGCTGCAACAGTGCGGCTGCCCTGGAACTGCCAGAATACTATTGTGATATGGTCCGGCCGGGCATCATCATGTACGGCTGCGAACCGTCGCCGGATGTCGATATCAAGCCCTATGACCTGCGGCCGGTCATGTCCCTGCGCTGCTGCATTGCCCATGTCAAACTCATCGACGCCGGGGCGACGGTCAGCTATGGCCGCCATTATACGGCACCGTCGCGCCGGAAAATCGCGACCTTGCCTGTCGGTTATGCCGATGGCTATTCGCGTATCCTGTCGGGGAAAGTCGACGTCCTCTACCATGGCCACCGCGTTCCCCAGGTTGGGACCATCTGCATGGACCAGTGCATGATTGACGTTAGCGGCGAAGCCAATGTCCATGCCGGTGACGAAGTCGTCCTCTTCGGCCGCCAGGGAGACAGCTTCATCCCCATCGAAGAAATCGCCGCCGCCTGCGGCACCATCAACTACGAAATCATGTGCGACATCTCGCGCCGCGTCCCCCGCGTCTACATGAAGAACGGCAAAGTCGTAGGCCGCGAAGAATATTTATTTGATAAACCGTAGGAAATCGTTCATCGTAGGCCGTTCATCGATGTAGGGGCCGCCATAGTCGGCGGCCCGCCTGAATCCTGTGAATAGCCTTATTCAGTATTTGTGTGAATCTTCGACAAACGATGAACGACAAACGAACCACGAAAAAGGATTGCTGCGTCAGCAGCAATCCTTTTTTTATCCCTTCCATGATTTTGTTGCAAGTGGTATACTGTATATAAGATACATGCATACATAAATGCAAAATAATCATAAAAAGGCGGTGTTGTATTATGGATTGGAATAACAAAACAGCGGCTAATGTCAAAGCCATCAAACCCTCGGGGATCCGCAAGTTCTTCGATATTGCGGCTCAAGTCAAAGGGGTCTTGTCCCTGAGTATCGGTGAACCGGATTTTGCCGCACCGGACAAGGTCCTGGACGCCATGAAGGCCAGCCTCGATGCCAAGGAAACGAGTTATACCGGCAATTCAGGCATGATGGAGCTCCGTGAAGCCATTAGCCAGCACTTTGAAAAGCGCTATGGCGTCCATTATGACCCAAAAGACGAAATCCTGGTCACTGTCGGCGTCTCCGAAGGCCTGGCCATGGCTCTTTTGGCCATTACCGAACCGGGCGATGAAGTCATCATCCCCGACCCGGCCTATGTCGCCTATCCGGCGTCTGTCGAACTGGCCGGCGGGACGCCGGTCTTCGTGCCGACCTATCCGGAACACGACTTCAAATTGACTGTCGAAGCCTTGGAAAAAGTCATCACGCCAAAGACCAAGGCCATCGTCATCGGCTATCCCAACAACCCGACAGGGACGGTCATGTCTGCCGAAGAACTGATGCCCATTGCCAAATTTGCCGAAGAACACGACCTCATCGTCTTGTCCGATGAAATCTATTGTGAACTCATGTACGGCGATGCCAAATTCACATCCTTTGCCAAATTGCCGGGCATGCGCGAACGGACGGTCATCTTCAACGGCTTTTCCAAGGCCTATGCCATGACCGGTATGCGCCTGGGCTATGTCTGTGCCCCGCGGGAAGGCCTGGCGCCTATTTTGAAGCTCCATCAGTATGCCATCATGTGTGCTAATACGACGGCTCAAGTCGGCGGCATTACGGCGCTCAGAGACTGTGACGACGATGTCGAAGCCATGCGCCAGGAATACGACCGCCGCCGCCAAGTCATCTACCAAGGCCTGTGCGATATGGGTTTGCCTGTCTTTGAACCGAAAGGCGCCTTCTACATCTTCCCGGACATTCGCTGCACCGGTATGACATCAGCCGAATTCTGCGAAAAACTGGTCCAGGAAGAAAAAGTCGCCGTCGTCCCAGGTACGGCCTTTGGCAACCAGGGCGAAGGCTTCGTCCGCATTTCTTACGCCGCCAGCATGGATACCATCCAGGAAGCCTTGAAACGCATGGCCCGCTTCGTCGATAAGTATAAAAGTTGTTAGTGACTAGCCACAAACCATGGAGTCACGAACCACGAACCACTAAAAAAATCGTCCGATAAGGGGCATTTTGGCAGCGTCTTCTTTGGTGACGCCTCCGTTGAGGACCATGCAGCCGATATAGATGGCCGATCCGACGATGCAGGTCAGGAAGAGGTCCAGGAAAAGTCCCAAGTAGGGGAAGAGGAAGCCGTACATGAAATACATAGCTACACCCATGATGGCGGCAGAGACGATGTTTTTCAAGACGACTTTGATGTCGATGACGTAACCGATTTTACGGTAAATGAAGAACATGTTGAGGACAGCAGCGACACCGATGTCGGCTACGGTCGCATAAGAAGCACCGGTGATGCCCAACGTCGGGATGGCGACCAGGAACCAGTTGCACAGGACCTTGGCGACACAGGCGACAGCCATGTTGATGACCGGAATCTTCGGCTTCTTCAGCCCCTGGAGGATGGCCGTCGAAATCTGGTGCAGCCCCAGGAAGCAGATGGCAATGGCCACAGCCCGCGTCGCTTCCGTAGCGGCCGGTGCATTGTAGATGAAGGTGACGATCGGTTCCGCCATGACGTAGAGGATGACGCTGAACGGAATGGTGACCAGGAAGGAAATGCGCATGGACGTCGCCGTCCGTTCGCGGATTTCATCGTATTCCTTCAAGGTGAAGTTGTGGCTGATGGCCGGTACCAGGCTCATGGCCATGGCCGCCGTCAGGATGGTAGCCAGATTGATGAGCGGTACGGACATGCCCGTCAGGTAGCCGAACAGCTCCGTGGCCTGGTGGGTCGAATAGCCGGCCACTTCCAGCCGCCGCGGGACGATGAGCAGGTCCAGGTTGGATACGACGGGGAGCATGATGCTCGACAGGGAAATGGGGATGGCCAGGATGACCAGGCGCTTCAAGATGTGTTTGATGCTTTCCTGTTCGAACGTCGGCCCGCCGACGGGGAGGGACCGCTTCAGTTTATAGTAGTAATAGACCAGGACCAGCCAGGCCGCAAACCCGCCGGCGCCGGCACCGAGACTGGCACCGCCGGCAGCATAATCGAGGCCGTACGGCAGGAGGAGGGCGGCGAAGCCGAGCATGACGACGACGCGGACCAGCTGTTCGACGATCTGGGAAATCGCCGTCGGCGTCATCTTCTGCCAGCCCTGCAAGTAGCCGCGGTAACCGGCGATGATCGTCGTGAAGAAGATGGCCGGTGCTAGGGCGATGAGCGAATAATAGGCCCGGCTTTCGCGGATGATGTGTTCATCGATGAGGAAGCTGGAGCCGAAGAACATGAGGATGCTCAAAAAGAGCGCCGTCGTACACAGCATGGACAGGGACACGTGGAAAATGCGCTGGGCGCCGAAATAGTCCTGTTTCGCTACTTTTTCAGCTGTGATGATGGAAATTGCGATCGGCAGGCCGGCACTGGAAATATCGAGTGCCAGCAGGTAAATCGGGAAGGCCATCTGGTAGATGCCGATGCCTTCACCGCCGAGAATACGGGACAAGATGATCCAGTTGATACTGCCAATGGCTTTGACGACAAAGCCTGACAAGGTCAGGATCAATGTGCCGGAGATAAACTTGTTTGCCATGATAACCCCTTAACTCTATAGAATTTTTACCAACATAACAACTAATTCTAGCACATTTACCCAACCTTGTATATATTATCCACGGCACTTCCCAAGGATGTCCATAAATTCTTTGCCCGTAATCGTTTCTTTTTCGTAGAGGTACTTGGCCAGGGCATCCAGGGCCGGGCGATGGTCTTCCAGGATTTTCTTGGCCTTGGCGTGTTGTTCCTTGACGACGGAGACGACTTTGGCGTCGATGTATTTCTGCGTTTCCGGCGCGCAGGGCGGCTTCATTGACGATATTGGCCAGTTCGGCGCCGGAAGCGCCGGCGGCCATGCGGGCGATGGTGTGGAAATCGACGTCGTCGCCGAGGACGACTTTCTTGGCATGGGCCTGGAGGATGGCTTCACGGCCTGCCAGGTCCGGCAGTTCGACAGGGACGCGGCGATCGAAACGGCCTGGCCGCAGCAGGGACGGGTCCAGCGATTCTGGCCGGTTCGTCGCGGCCAGGATGACGACGTTGTCGTCGGCGTTGAAGCCGTCCATTTCTGACAGCAGCTGGTTCAGCGTCTATTCCCGTTCGCTGTTGCCCATGTCATTGCCCGTGCGCTTCTGGCCGATGGTATCGATTTCGTCGATGAAGATGATGCACGGTGCCTTCTGCTTGGCCTGCTGGAAGAGGTAGCGGACCTTGGATGCACCCATGCCGACGAACATTTCGACAAATTCCGACCCGGCAATGGGGAAGAAGGGGACGCCGGCTTCGCCAGCATGGTCTTGCCGGTGCCCGGCGGGCCGACGAGGAGGACGCCTTTGGGCATCTTGGCCCCGATTTTGGCGTATTTATCGGGATGATGGAGAAAATCGACGATTTCCGACAGGTTTTCCTTGGCTTCGTCTTCGCCGGCGACGTCATCGAAGTGAATGCCGTTGGCCGACGGGACGTAGACCTTGACCTGGTTCTTGGCGCCGAACATGAGGGAATTGCCGCCGCTGCGGTTCATGAGCCTGCGGTTGAAATAATAGCCGATGCCGAAGAAAATCGGGATCGGCAGGATCCAGGCGATGAGGAAGTCCGTAAAGGGCGAATCCTTTTCCTTGATGACTTCGTTGAAGGAGACCTTGGCCTTGTGCAGGCGTTCCGTCAGCTGCGGGTCGTTGACGACGCCCGTGCGGTATTCCTTGCCGTCTTTGTTCTTGAAGAGAATCTGTTTTTCTTCAATCTGGACGTCGGCAATCTGTTCGTCTTCGGTCATATTCATGAACGTTCCGTAGTCGACCTGTTTGACGCTCTGCGAGTCGTAGTACGGCCGGGCGATGGCGTTGAATATGAAAATGACAGCCAAAGCGACGATATAATAGAATAAAATCGGTTTTTTCTTTTCTTTGACTTCTTTCACGATCCGTCACATCCTTTTGAAAAAATAAGCTATACCTTTATTGCACACCCCGTGCCGGACCTGACAAGGGGACGCCTTGCATATTCCCGGCGGATGTGCTAGGGTAGAAGAAAATCCACCAAGAAAGTGATGAAGCATATAATGAATATATTGACAGTAGAACATGTAAAGAAATCTTACGGCCTGCGGGTCCTCTTCGACGACGTGACCTTCGCCATCGACGGCGGTCAGAAACTGGGCCTCATCGGCCTCAACGGCGCCGGCAAGACGACGCTCCTGAAAATCATCGCCGGCCTGACCGACACGGACAGCGGCGACATCTGGCGCAATCCCAAGGCGCGCATCCATTACCTGCCGCAGGAACCGCAGTTCGTCGCGGGCCATACGGTCCTGGAAAGCGTCCTCGACGGTGACCTGCCGGTCATGAAGCTCCTCCAGCGCTACGAAGAAGCGGTCCAGCGCGATGATGATGCGGCTGTCGTCGCCCTCAGCGCCGAAATGGACGAACAGCAGGCGTGGGAACTGGAAGCCCATGCCAAGATCATCCTCAGTAAATTGGGCATTTCCAACTTTTCCCAGTCCGTCGACGAATTATCCGGCGGCCAGCGCAAACGCCTGGGCCTGGCCCGGGCCCTGATCATGCCCTGCGACCTGCTGATCATGGACGAACCGACGAACCATCTCGACGACAAGACCATTCTGTGGCTGGAAGAATACCTGCGCGACAGCAAGGCGGCCATCCTCCTCAGCACGCATGATCGCTACTTCCTGGACTGCGTCGCCGATTCCATGATCGAACTCGACCGGGGCCACGTCTATACCTACGTCGGCAATTACGGCCAGTACCTGGAACAGCGCCAGGCCGGGCTGGAACGGGAAGAAGCGGGCGAAGCCAAACGGCGAAACCTCATCCGCCGGGAAAAAGCCTGGATCCAGCGCGGCGCCCAGGCCCGGTCGACCAAGCAGAAGGCCCGTAAGGAACGGTATGAACAGCTCTGCGCCATCGAAGCGGGCAAACCCATTGGCGAAGTGGAAATGTTCGATACGTCTGTCCGCCTGGGAAAGACCATCATCGACATCGACGACATGGCCTTTGGCTACGACCCGGCCCGCCCGCTGTTCCAGCACGTGACCTACCACGTCGTCAAACACGACCGCATCGGCATCATCGGCGAGAACGGCGTCGGCAAGTCGACGTTGCTCCAGGTCCTGGTCGGCCAGCTGGCGCCGACAGCCGGGACGGTCACCATCGGCCAGACCGTGCGCTTCGGCTTCTTCACTCAGCAGCTGCCCCAGTTCGACGAAGGCATGCGGGTCATCGATTACGTCCAGGAACACGGCCATTTCGTGACTAATCAGTTCGGCCAGCGCATCTCGGCGACGCGCCTGTTGGACCAGTTCCTGTTCACCGAAGAGATGCAGTACACCTACATCGCCAAGCTGAGCGGCGGCGAACGGCGGCGCCTGTACCTGCTGCGCCTGCTCATGGACCAGCCCAACGTCCTCCTCCTGGACGAACCGACGAACGACCTGGACATCCCGACGCTGACCGTCCTCGAACGCTACCTCGACACCTTCCAGGGCGTGGTCCTCGTCGTATCGCATGACCGCTACTTCCTGGACCGGGTGGTTGATAAACTTTTCACATTAGAAAAGGGGACCTGGGACCGCTTTTATGGTGACTATAGCGAATACTTGGAGGAAAAATACAGCCATCACCAGGAAAAGAAAGGTGAAAAGGCCACTGCACCTTCTATTACTAAAACGAATATTACGCCAGCCAAAACAAAAGCCGGCCTGACGTCGCGGCAGGAAGAAGAACTGCGGCGCATCACGGAAGAACTGCCGCGCTACGAAGCCATGCTCAAGGGCCTCAATGCGGCCATTTCCGCGGCGGGGAGCAATTATGAAGAAGTGGAGTCGCTGCTGACGGAACAGAAGGGAACCCAGGAGAAAGTCGATGCGCTGACAGAAAGATGGTGTGAGTTAGAGGACTTAAAGGCATAGGCGATGACAAATTTACCTATATATTACAAAAAAGCATAGAATATATGGTAAAAAGGGTAGATGAATTACACAAAAGTAATGGAAATCTATGGCACTTTGTATTATCCTATAGGTAATGAAGTTTGTGATAAAATGTTACATAGTTACTGTTAGTTACACTTACTGAATTTCTGACCGAAAAGGAGTATCTGCATATGCCTGAATTTCATTCCCGTTTTGAAAAAATTGACCGTCGTGTTCCCATTGATGAACACAACTGTGCCGTTCAATTTGACGTAACGAAGTGTAAGAACTGCACCTTATGTCGCCGGGCCTGTGCCGACACACAGACTGTGTTGGACTACTACTCCCTGTCCAGTACAGGGGACATGCCCATCTGCGTACATTGCGGCCAGTGTTCGTCTGCCTGCCCCTTTGGTGCCATCGTCGAAGTCAACGATGTGGACAAAGTCAAGGCGGCCTTGAAAGACCCTGAAAAGATCGTCATCTTCCAGACGGCTCCGGCTGTCCGCGTCGGCTTAGGCGAAGCCTTCGGCATGGACCCCGGTACGTTCGTCGAAGGAAAGATGGTCGCAGCCCTGCGTACACTCGGTGCGGACTATGTCTTCGATACCGATTTCGGTGCCGACCTGACCATCATGGAAGAAGCGACGGAACTCCTGCACCGTCTGCAATCAGAAGAAATCCCTATTCCGCAGTTCACCAGCTGCTGCCCGGCATGGGTCGAATTTGCGGAAACCTTCTATCCGGACCTGCTCCAGCATCTGTCTTCGACGAAGAGCCCCATCAGTATCCTCAGCCCGGTCATCAAGACCTATTTCGCCCAGCAGAAGAACATCGACCCCAAGAAGATCGTCAACGTCTGCGTCACGCCGTGCACGGCGAAGAAAGCCGAAATCCACCGTCCTGAACTGAGCGCTTCCGGCCTCTTCTGGGATGAACCGGAAATCCGCGATACCGATATCTGCATCACGACGCGGGAACTGGCCCAGTGGATCCAGGACGAAAACATCGACTTTGCCAGCCTCGAAGATAGCAAGTTCGACAAGGCTTTTGGCGAAGCCTCCGGCGGCGGCCGTATCTTCGGCAACTCCGGCGGTGTCATGGAAGCGGCTATCCGCACGGCATACCACATGTTCACAGGCCGTCCGGCCCCGAAGGACTTCATCCCCTTCGAACCGGTCCGTGGTCTCCAGGGCGTCAAGAAAGCGACGGTCATCTTCGGCCACTTCGTCCTTCACGTCGCTGCCATCAGCGGCCTGGGCAACGCCCGCGCCTTCATCGACGACCTCATTAAGAATGACGCCTTTGAAGACTACTCCTTCATCGAAGTCATGGCCTGCCCCGGCGGCTGCATCGGCGGCGGCGGTCAGCCGAAAGTCAAGCTGCCGCAGGTCAAGAAAGTCCAGGAAGCCCGCACGGCATCGATTTATAAGAGCGATGAAGAAACCGATATTAAAGCCAGCTGGCAGAACCCGGAAATCGAAACACTCTACGAAGCTTTTTTCGATGAACCGCTGTCAGAAATGGCCGAATTTACCTTGCACACCTACTTCTCCGACAAGAGCGACCAGCTGGGCCACATGAAGAACCTCACGCCCCAGACCAACCCAATGTCGCCGAAGTACAAACCCCCGACAGAAGAATAGCCTCCCTTGTTGGGGGAGGTGGCCCAAAGGGCCGGAGAGGCTGTCTTAATGCGACAGCCTCTTTTTTTGCTTCCAAACATGATATTGACAACTAATATTATAAAATGTATAATAACTATGTACTTATTGGAACAAGCCATGTGACAAAGGGAACCATATAGGCGAAAGCCTTGTATGATGCGAGAGGAAACTAGGTACACTCGACCGCAGCGGATAGGGGAGGCCTTTATGATTTCCCTGTCACAGGCTTATACACAGAGAAAGAAGGTCATATTGATGAAAAAGAAAATCGTTACCTCCTTAGCCGCTATGATGGCTGTCGGTGCTGCCTGCGCCTTTGCTGCCAATCCCTTTGTCGACGTACCGTCTGACAGCTGGGCTTACAAATCCGTCGTCGAACTGGCTGACGCCGGCATCATTCAGGGTGTCGATGGACAGTATTTCCAGGGCAACCGCAACATCACCCGTTATGAAGCCGCTGAAATGGTTGCCAAAGCCATGGCTCACATGGACAAGGCGTCCGTCGAACAGCGTGCCCTCATCAACAAACTGGCTGACGAATACGCTGATGAACTGAACAACCTCGGCGTCCGCGTCAGTGCCCTTGAAAACCGCGTAGGTAACGTCAAACTCAGCGGCGATGCCCGTATCCGTTTCCAGCACCAGGATTCCAGCGAATCGAACGCTGGCTATAAGAATGATGCTTCCTGGGATTACCGCGTCCGCGTCCGCGCCCACGCCAAAGTCAATGACCGCACGACGGTAACATACGGCATCAGCACGGATGACATCAACTTCGCTGATAACGGCACGGCCAGCGACAACAAGAACATCTTCACAGACGACGCCAAAGTCGACTACAACTTCGGCGGCGACCATTGGAACCTCAGCGTCGGCCGTACCGATACGTATGTCCTGGGCGGTGAAAACGCTTACGGCTTCCAGTATGGTGACGTCTTTGACCGGGCTGAATTGAAATATACGAACGACCACTTCGCAGCTACGGCTGGCTATGGTAAATTTAAAGAAGGCTATGCTGCTGATGATCCTGATGCAGAAGTGGAAGGTAATGGCCTCCTCGGCGTCAAGACAGGCTATGGCGAATTAGAATGCTTCTTTGGCGGTGGCCGCGCAGCTGGTTCGGCTGTTGGCGTATATTACAATGATTTCAGTGGCGGCGCGAAAGGCTTTAAAGCCGATGACCTCTGGGGAGCTTATGCCAGCCTGAATCTCGGTAAATGGAATGCATTTGCTAACTATGAAAAAATCAGTAATGACGTGACCGATGATCCCGAAGTATGGATTGGCAAACTGACTTATGGCAGTGCCGACAGCGAAACCCGCGGCACCTGGGATGCCTGGGTTGAATACATCAACTCCGACAGAGGAGCTCTCCTCGGCGGTGCAACCAACTCCTGGCGCGATGACAGTGTTCTCGATAACGTGAAATCGTGGGGCGTAGGCATCGACTACACACTGGCTAAAAACGTAGTCCTCACAGCTGCCCAGACCTTCGCAACAGAAGCCAAACATGGTTCTGATGATCCCGATGAATTTACCGACGTAGAAATCAACTTCTTCTTCTAATCGCAATAATGACCAAGCCGTGTGCCAAATGGTACGCGGCTTGTTTTTTTTACCCCTAAAATCAGCAATACAGGACCCACGACCGGTGACTGTTTCCATCCTGAATCGTCACCGGCCGTGAGTTCTAATTTATACGTTTAACCCTAAATCAATATGATGTAGATTTATATCTATGCAAAATTGGCATAAGCAATAGTTCCCGCTGGCAAAGTATGTGAAAAAAGTGGTTTTTGCTATGGCTTGTGAAGGGCATAACGATGGGACGGAGAGCGATTTTTTAATAGTTTATTTTACCGCCTGTTTTTGTTACAAATCCGATACAAATTTAATAAATTTTTAACTGCAAGGTTTACATTTACCTTGTAAAATGCCCGTAAATCGCATGGTTGACACATTCTTTACGCCATTTTGACAAAAAATCAATCTTGGGGTATAATGTCATCAAGGTCGCAGGTGGGAATGTTCCCAGGCAGTGACTGAGATTGAGAGCAGACAAACTTATAGAAACCAGGGTAGTAAAAGAGAGGAAACTAGGACAACTCGCCAATGAACCCCTTGTGGAAATAAGTACAATGCTCGACCGTAATGAGTGGTAAAACTTATTTTTAGAAAAGGGGTAATTCACATGAAAACAAAAGTTTTAGCAGCTTTAGTTGCAACCATGGCTGTTGGCGCTACTTGCGCTTTCGCAGCTAACCCGTTCGTTGATGTACCGACCGATTCCTGGGCTTACAAATCCGTAGTAGAACTCGCTGACGCTGGCATTATCCAGGGTGTAGACGGCTCCTACTTCCAGGGCGACCGCAACATCACTCGTTATGAAGCAGCTGAAATGACGGCTAAAGCTATGGCTCACATGGACAAAGCTTCCGTTGAACAGCGTGCCCTCATCAACAAACTGGCTGACGAATATGCTGACGAACTGAACAGCCTCGGCGTTCGCGTATCCAACCTCGAAAATAAAGTTGGTAACGTAAAACTCACTGGTGACGCTCGTATCCGTTACAAATATGAAAATGGCAAAGTAGAAAACGATAACTCTTGGGATTATCGTGTTCGTCTCCGTGCTAATGCCCAGGTTAACGACCGCACGAAAGTAACTTATGGCATCAGCACGAACAACCACAATTTTGGTAATAACGGTGCTGCTGATGGCGCTGATGACCAGGACAGCAACGATACCTATACGGATCTCGCTAACGTCGATTACAACTTCGGCGGCAACAACTGGGATCTCATGGTAGGCCGTTATACCTATATCCTCGGTGACAAAGTCGGCTACCAGTTCGGTGATACCTTCGACGGTGCTCAGTTGCAGTACAAGAACGATAAGTTCAAAGCTATCGCTGGCTATGGTAAATTCAAAGTTGGTGATGCAGACGTTTGGAATGGCAAATGGAAAGCAGATGCTAAAGGTAATCCGACTATTAAAGATACAACAGCTGCAGACTCTCTCCTCGGTGTTAAGACCGGTTATGGCGAATTAGAAGGCTTCTTTGGTGGCGGCCGCTTGGCTGGCTCTTCCGTAGGCGTTTACTACAATGATTTCTTCGGCAAAGATGCTTTCAAGGCTGATGATCTCTGGGGTGCTTTCGCAAGCTTCAACTTCGGTTCCAAGTGGAATCTGACAGCTAACTACGAACAGATTAGCAAAGATAAGAGTGCTACCAGCGTTAACGATCCGGAAATGTGGTATGGCAAACTCCAGTATGGCACAGCTTCCTTCGCAGCTCCGAAGTCCTGGGATGCCTGGGTTGAATACCTCGATGCTGAACAGGGTGCATATCTCAAAGGTTCTACGAACTTCTGGAGATGGGATAACCTCGAAAATATTAAGACTTGGGGCGTAGGCGTTGACTACACATTCGCTAAGAATGCTATGTTCTCTGTAATGCAGTCTTTCGCTACGGATACCAAGAAAGGTAATGACGATACCAACGAATTGACTCGTGCACAGTTCGTATTCGTATTCTAATCCATACGGTGCGGAATCAAAAAGACCACTCGAAAGAGTGGTCTTTTTTTCGTTGGGAAAAGGGATAGTGGGAAAGGCCGTAGTTCGTTCGTTGCAGGTCATTCATCGAAGCCGGAAGGCCCGCAGGTAGGTTTGACGGACAGAGCGTCTTTGCCGTCCCCGCGAGGGGAAGGAGGGCCACAAAGTGGTGGAAGGGGCTTTATTTAAATCCAAAGTCTTATTATGAGTCCGTTTTACATGCGTTGATGAAGCCCGTTTGCAAGGTTGGAGCTAGCCCAGCATGCTACGTTTTTCGGACTCAGATATTGGGACTCAGATGATATAAAGCCCCTTCAGTCAGCAAAGCTGACAGCATCCCCTCACGGGGACGCCATGCTACACGGTGTTTCTAACCGACGATATATACTGATAGCTGGTTCGTCGAACTGGCTATTTTTTATACCCAAAATCAGCAATACAGAACTAACGACTGGAAGCGATTTCTGTTCTGAATCGTACAAAGTGGTTGCTTATAGACCGGAATTTTCGGTTTGTAGAAATGCCGATTCATCGAACTGCATGTTGTTATACATGAATATTAAGCATAGTGCCACAATGGCTTACATTAGAATAATCCTTACTCAAATCTTGCCTCTTGATAGCATTTGTGCTATCATCTAAATAAGGGAATAAAGGAGATCATAATGTACAAGATTGAATTTTATGAGAACAAGCATGGTGAATCAGAAGTCTGGGATTTTCTGGAAGCCTTGCGAGAGAAAAGCCAAAGCAGCAAGGATGCCCGTATTCAGTACAACCAGATTATCTTCTACATCGATCTGCTCGCAAAAAACGGCACCAATCTGCCGGTCAATATCACAAAGCATCTGGAAGAAGATATCTGGGAACTGCGTCCAGGAAACAACCGAGTCTTTTACTTTTACTATGATGAGAGCCAGTATGTACTGCTCCATCATTTCCGCAAAAAATCACAGAAAACGCCAAAACGGGAAATCACCCGTGCCAAGGCAGAACGTGACGATTACATCCGCCAGAAGGAGACAGAACAATGAGAACATGGGAAGATTATAAAAATCATGTAAAGGCAATCAGCGAAGAAGAACGCCACAATATGGAAGAAATTGAAGAAGTAAGCGACATTGTTTCCTCCATCATCCGGCGGAGACAGGAGTTGGGTATCAGCCAGCGCGCCCTTGCAGAGCAATGCGGTATCCCCCAGTCCTCGGTAGCCCGTATCGAAACGCTGAAGACAACGCCAAAGCTCGATACCCTCATCAAACTCATGCGGGCCCTTGACCTGAGACTCCAGGTAGCGACAGCTGGTTGACAAAATCAAAACGCAATAACATCCCCTTCATCATAGATACATTTACTGATTGGACCGTTGCAGATGCAGCAATCCAGGTCCTTATTTTCATTCACAGTTCTATTATGAGTCCATTTTTACATGCGGTGATGAAGCTCGTTTACAAGGTTGGAGCCAGTCCGACATGCCACGTTTCTCGGACTCAGATATTGGGACTCAGATGATAAAAGGACCCCTCTGCCGAAACTACGATATTCATATATATCTGGCAAGGTGCTACAATAGG
>OLPH01001837.1_pt1 | contig 19279 bp, 20 predicted proteins | sample 1672951 | NCBI WGS metagenome assembly OLPH01 (sample SAMEA3136740, study PRJEB25190) | human gut metagenome | reverse complement strand
TGCCTACAAGGATAGCACACATTATTTGCAGGGGCAATATTAACGGTGCAGTAAATGGTCTGCACTAAGGGCTGAATGGAGCCGCACGGAAAGGAGGCGGCTCTATTTGGCCGCAAAAGTAAAGGGCTTGACCCTTGAAATCGACGGTAATACAGTCGGTCTCGAAAAGGGACTTGCAAAACTGAACAAGCCCATAAACGCGATAAAAAACGAATTGAAAGATGTTACCCGTCTGCTGAAACTTGACCCCGGCAATACAGAACTTCTCGCGCAAAAGCAACAACTTTTAAGTAAGCAAATTGCCGAAAGCAAAGATAAATTAGTTGCGTTGCAGCAGGCAAAGCAACAGGCCGACGCGGACATGAAAAGCGGCACAGAGGTAAACCAAGAGGAATACCGCAAACTGTGCCGTGAAATCGAAGCGACAAAGCAGAATATCGACAGTCTGACCGACGCTTACAATAAATCGAACACAGCCGCCCAAAAACTGGCCGCTGTGGGCGATAAAATGCAGAAAGTGGGCAGCGGTATATCTGCCGTCGGCAAAGCCGTTGCCCCTGTCTCTGCCGCCGTGGCAGGTGTTGGCGGTGTCGGCTTGAAGCTGGCCGCAGACTTTGAAGATGCTTTCGCCAAGGTCAGCACCCTGTTGGACGCATCGTCCGCCGACTTTGAAGCGTACAAGGCCGACATCATGACCGCCAGCAATGAAACGGGCGTTTCCGTCAACGATTTTTCCGAAGCTGTGTACAGCGCTATTTCTGCCGGTGTGGGCGCTGCCGATGCTATTGATTTCACCACATCGGCGGTCAAATTGGCAAAGGGCGGCTTTACCGATGCCGCAAAAGCCGTTGATGTTATGACAACAGCCATCAATGGCTATCAGCTGAAAGCAGAGGATGCAACCAAGATCAGCGATTTGCTGATTACCACGCAGAATTTGGGTAAAACCACCGTTGACGAACTTGCGTCCAGCATGGGCAAGGTCATTCCCGTGGCCGCTGCGGCCAACTACGACATGACCGAACTTTCGTCTGCCTACGCCCTGCTTACCAAGAACGGCATTGCCACCGCAGAATCCGGCACTTACTTAAAATCCATGCTGAACGAACTTACAAAGTCCGGCAGCATCACGGACAAGGCTCTGCGCGAACTGACGGGTAAGGGCTTTGCAGATCTGAAAGCCGAGGGCAACTCTACATCCGACATTCTGAATATGCTTTCTGATGCCGCCGCCAAGGATGGCAAGACGCTGAAAGACATGTTCGGCAGTGTCGAAGCCGGTTCTGCCGCAATGGTGCTTGCCCGTAACGACGGTGCAGACTACAACGAAATGCTGACCCAGATGCAGGATTGCAGCAATGCGACGGATGAAGCGTTCCAGAAAGTCACCGACACCACCAACCAGAAATTTGCCAAGGCGCTGAACGAAGCGAAAAACGCCCTTATCGACTTGATGGGCACGCTGCTGCCGAGCATCACGCAGATGATACAGGCCGCATCCGGGCTGGTACAGAAATTCAACAGCCTTGACGATACCGCAAAGAATGTCATCCTGACGATTGGCCGTATTGTGGCCGTGCTGGGGCCTGTGCTGATATTTATTGGCAATCTGACATCCAGCATCGGCGGGATACTGAAAGCGGCCCCGGAAATCGTTTCTACCGTTGCGAAAGTCAAGGGCGCTGTTTCCGGTCTGTTCAGTCTGCTGGCCGCAAACCCGTTTGTGCTGGTCGTGGCGGGCATTGTGGCACTGGTTGCTGGGTTTGCCGCCCTCTGGAACAAATCCGAAGCGTTCCGCAATTTCTGGATTGGGCTGTGGGATGGCATCAAGGGGGCTGTTTCGACTGCGGTTTCCACCGTGCAGAGCGTGCTTGCGGCCATGCAAGCGGGCCTTTCTGCCGCGTGGGATGGTATCAAGAGCGGCGTACAAACTGCATGGGATGCCATCGTAAGCACCATACAGAATACTATGACCGCGATACAGGACGCGATCACAAACGCATGGAACGGCATCCAGACCGCAGTGAACACCGTGACAACGGCCATTGCTACAGGCCTGCAAACCGCGTGGGCGGGCATCACAAGCGCCGCCACTACCGCATTCAGCGGCCTGCAAGCGGTATTTTCAACGATCTGGAATGGTATCAAGAATGTCGTAACTACCGTTGCAAACGGCATTGCCAGCGGCCTGCAAGCGGTCTGGGCTGTCATTGGCGGCGGCGTGACAACCGCTTTCAATGGCATTGTGCAGATTTTTACAAATATCTGGAATGTCATCAAAACAACGGTGCTTGGCATTGTGCTTGTGATTTGCGATCTTATCACCGGCGATTTTAATATGCTGGGCAGCGACATTTCCAACATCCTGTCTTTGCTGTCTACGGCCATATCCGACATCTGGAATGGCATAAAGGCTGTTGTTGAAGGTGTTGTCACCACACTTGTCAGCGGTGTAACTGCCGCATGGAACGGCCTTCTTCTTATCATAAGCACGGTATGCCAGACAATCAGCACCACCGTTCAAACTATCTGGACGGGTATTCAGCAAACCGTCAGCAGCGTCATGGACGCGATCACGGCATTCGTGCCTGCCGCTTGGAACGCAATTCTGTCTGCCATCATTGCCACAGGTAACGCAATAGCGGCAGGCGTAAAAGCGGCTTGGAATGGCATCAAATCCTTCCTGTCGTCCACCATGACCGCCATCGGCACGGGGATTTCTACCGCGTGGAACGGATTCCTTACCACCGTTTCCGGCTTGTGCCAGACGATCAGCACCAATGTTCAAACCATCTGGAACGGCATTCTTGATTTCTTCCGCGCTCTGCCGTCCACGCTGGCAACGCTGGGGCGCACCATGTTCCAGCGCATGGCTGATGCAATTAAAGGCATGGCCGGCACAGTCTACAGTGCTGCTACAGGCTGCATCAACAAGGCTGTGGACTTCATCAAGGAACTGCCCGAAAAGGCGCTTGGATGGGGCAGGGATTTCATCAACGGATTTGCAAAGGGCATCGCCAATGCGGCAAGCGCTGTTGTGGACAATGTGCGCGGCCTTGCCGATGACATCCGCAGTCTGCTGCATTTTTCCCGTCCCGATGAAGGGCCGCTGCGCGATTACGAAAAGTGGCCTGTGGACTTCATCCACGGTTACGCTGATGCAATGCGCAGCGCCATGCCGTACTTGCAAAAGACCCTTGACGGCATCACCGCAGGAATGGCAATCATGGTAAACGGCCCGCAGCTTGCAGGCGCAGGCGCGGCCCCGGTTCCCACCACGAAAACCATCAACTACAACCAGACCATCAATGTGACAAGCCCTGACCCGGTATCCCCCGCAGAGACGGCGCGGGCGACCCGCATTGCAACCCGCGATTTGATTTCCAAAATAAAGGGGTGATACAGTGCGAAACTTCCTGCTTGTCTGTGATAACGGCAGCGGCGAGAAAATCACAATCGGCTACCGCTGGCCGCTCTGGCTGGACGATGTGGACGGTCTGACAAGCTCTGATTTTGACGTTGATACAGAAAAAGGCAACGATCAGGACGGCGAACACTACAAGTCCAGCACAGCCGCGAAGCGCAACATTGTAATTTACTGCTGGGTCAAGGATAACATCCAAGCTATGCGGGAAAAGTTATACAGCTACTTTCCGCGCGGTGAGACCGGCACACTGTATGTGACCGATGAGGGCATCACTCGCAAAATCGACTACAAACCCGAATTTGTCCATGTTGACCCCACGGGCCAGCAGCGCAAAGTCACAATCAGTTTGGTGTGCCCCGACCCGAAATTCAAGGCAGTTACCGATGACCGCGTTGAAATGGCCGTGTGGGATGGCCTGATTGAATTTCCCGATGATGTGCTTGAACTGCCTGCCGAAGAATTTGAAATGACAACAAAGCGTGCCAACTTGGCTGTTGCCGTTGAGAATGCAAGTAATGTTGCGCGCGGTTTGACAGTGCAATTCATTGCAACAGGAACCGTGACGAACCCCAGCTTGTTTGAAGTGCGCAGTCAAAAGGGATTCAAAATCCGCTGTCAGATGCACGCGGGCGATGTCCTGACCGTCACGACAGGATTCAAAAACAAACGAATCATGCTAAAATCGGACGGCGTGGAAAAAGGCGCAAATAACATGTGGGTATTCGGTTCAACATGGTTGCAGGTCGAACCCGGCAGCAATGTGTTCCGTTATGATGCGGAAAGCGGCGTTGACAATTTGGATGTTGTTATGTCCAGCACACCGGTATTCTGGGGGGTGTAGCCTATGGAACTGTATGCCTACCGCGAAAACGGCGAATTTATCGGAACCATTGACTTCTACACATCCCTGCGCTGGCGGCGACAGTATTGGACTGCCGGAGAAGTTGAACTGCATCTGCCCGCTACCAAAGAAAACCTTGCCGCCATCAAAGCGGGCGTTATCCTGCGCAGGGTAGGTTACACCGAATCCGCCCGCATTATGGGCATCAAAACCAAAGGCGGCGAGATCACCGCCAATGCGCGAATGCTTGAAATATATTTTTCGATGGCCTATGTCATCGGAACGAAATCCTTCACGGGCACGCCTGCCGAAATCCTTTGCCAACTGGCCGAAGATGCCCGCGAATCCGTGCCCGAACTGGTCGTTGACAAAACGGCACTACCCAGCGGCGCAGAAATCACGATTCAGTTGGACTTCAAAAACACGCTGAAAGCCATGACCGCCGTTGCGAAAGCCTACGGACTGGGTTTTCGGCTGCTGTTTTCCGAAAATCAAAAATTTACCTTCCAAGTGTACGAAGGCACAGACCGAAGTGCCGATCAGGCCGACAACAACATTGTGTATTTCACCGATGAATTTCAGAACTTCATCGACCCGGAATACAGTTTTGACGAATCCGACTACTGCAATGTAGCCTATGCGCGCGGCAGTGACGGCAAGGTTGCCTGTATTGACCGTTCCAACGGCGGGCGCAAGCGCGTCTGCTTTGTGGATGCGTCCAGCATCACGCCCGATGACAAAACCGAAGCGGCCTATCTGGACGAGCTGAAAACACAATGTGGTTGGGGCCTGTTCGACCACATCAAAACGAAATCTTTCACGGGCACTGCCGTGAACATTGAGAACTTCGCCTATATGCAGGATTGGGACTTGGGCGACATCGTTACAACAGGCGATTCCAGTATTGGCATCACCATGAACGAACGTGTTACCGAGGTTGAAGAAGTCTATGAAAAAGGCAGTGTCACGATCTACCCGGTGACGGGCAAAACAAAATCCGAAACTTTGAATTTGGAGGACATCTAAATGGGAGAATGGAGCGGCTTTTTCCCGTCGTCTGGCGGCGACAGGAAGTACAAAACAGCCCACATTGCCGCGATCACCGATGCGCTGTTCCACTCTGGCGTGTGCCAAAACGATGATCTGACGCTTGCCCCGGCAGGCGCTATGACCGCCGCACTGGGCGCGGGCCGCGCTCTGGTAAACGGATACCACTACCAAAACGACAGCCCCTTGAACCTCACGTTCGGCTATGCTGACGGCACGCTGGCGCGCATTGACGCGGTCATGCTGCGGCGGGATGTCAATTCCCGCGACATCCACGCCGTTGTTGTACCCGGTACGCCTGCCATCAACCCGACTGCCCCTGTCTGCACCCGTGATGCCGACGCATACGATTTGTGCCTGTATCATGTTCGGATTCCCGCAGGCGCTACCGCCATTACGGCATCCATGATTACAGACCGCCGCGCCGACGCTGATCTGTGCGGGTATGTCTACTGCAAGTTTTCTGGCATCGGCACATCCGTTATGCAGGCGGCAGTCGATGAAATGATTGCCAGCGTCAGCGCAGAACTGAACCAGTTGAACGCGGGCACAGCAGTCATGACGAAAGCACAGTACGACCCGAACGGCAGCGGTGTAGATGTCACGGCGCAGATTTACAAGTGTACCAAGAACGGCAAGGTTTATGCGCTGACTGGCCACGGCGGTTTTGGCCGTTTCAAAGTTCCTGCGGCATGGGCCAGCGGCGACACATGGACAGTTAACGGCAAGAGCGTTCCCGCCTACTGCGGCGCGGATGTCGTGGACGGCGACACAATCGTTGCGGGCCGCTGGGTGTTGTTTTCTTACGACGGAACCCAGCTAAATTTTAGCGGCGGCGGTGGGTTATCCCTTGGAAAGCTGGCACAGGCCACCGCCAAGCCCGGTCAAGTGCTGGCGGGCGTTCCGTACTATGCGGGCAACAAAACGCTGAAAAAAGGAACCATGCCTGACCGCGGGCAAAACCAGTACGGCGGAAGCGTGGAAGCCGGAACCGACTATATAGCAATCCGTGATCTGCCCGAAGGCTACTACCACGCCGACAACGCTAGAAATGCCCCCGAAGCCCGCGCCAAAATGACGGCGTTCGGCACGGCGGGCAAAGCTGAATTGATGGCCGGATACACCATGACCAGCAAAGAGGGCTTACGCATTGGCGGTACGCTTATTCTGTCCGGCGATGCTGATACAAGTGATGTCATCAGCGGCAAGTCCTTCTACACTACTGACCCCAAAACCAAAAAGAGGGGCACGCTTGCCCTGTCCGGCAGCGCCACCGCTGCTGATGTTCTGGCGGGAAAAACATTCTATAACACCGATGCCAAAAGCAAGCAAGGGGGCCAGATGGCCGACAACGGCGATTGGAGCGCAACACTTACGCCGGGTGGTTCCGCAAATGTGCCCGCTGGAAAGCATAGTGGAAACGGAAGTGTAACTGCAAAAAGCATTAAAACTACGGAGGTATGGAAACAGTGCAATCCGGGCCAAAATTCATTTCCGTTTGATGGCGGTACGCTTGTAGGCGTTCAGTATGCCGGTTCTCCTTATACTGGCGATAATATTTTGCAAGGTGCAGGAATAAGCGGAAATAGTTATTGGGCGCAATGCGCAAGTTCAGCAAGCGTTCGATTTATTCTTGCTTACTACTAAAGGGGGCTACTATGTGCAATACAACCACTGAAAATTTTATTGTTGTCGATGTCACGACCCGCACCATTTCGATACCTGAATCCGAAGTGAACTTTGGTGTCGCCGGTGACAAAAATGTTGAAACGAAGCACATCCGCATCAACGGCCATGTAACCGCCAGCGGCCTTGACCTGTCCCAAAATTTTGTTTGGCGCGTCGTTGGTAACAATGGCGGCGGCGGGCCGTTCTCCGACCCCATCGACATCACCACGCTTACATCTGATGGTTGCATTGAAATGGACTGGACACCCAGCCCCGCCGCAATGGCGCGCAAAGGCAAGCTGCATTTCAATGTGTGCGGTATCGAAGTTGATGACAGCGGCGTGTCACTGCATGAATGGCACAGCGAAATGGGCACGGGTATTGCCAAGGAAAACGCCGAAGCCCCCGTTGAGGACATCGGCGGCGCTGATCTTGTGGCGCATTTGCAGGCCATGGCCGTGCAGGTTGCAAACAACGCAAAGGTCACTGCCGATGCCACCGCCGATGTAAAGAACGCCGCCGAGCAGGTCGAGCAAGGCAAGAACACTGCCCTTGAAGCTGTGGAATCCATCATTGACAGCGCGAAGGAAGCGTCTGACGCTGCGGCAACCTCTGTTGCCGCCCGCGATATTGCTAAGACAGCCCAGAATGCTGCAACCCAGCAGGCCACGCAGGCCGCCCAGAGCAAGGACGCTGCGGGCAAGTTGATGCAGCAGGCTAAGACCTACGCCGACGAAGCGGCGGGCTATGCGGGCGCGGCAAAGTATTCTTTCGGCTATACCAGCGACGGCAGATTTGCATTTTTCGTAAACGATGAAAGCGAGGTATAAAGCATGAACCCTGTATGTTTTCCTTTTACCGATGACACAGGTAAAGAAATGCGCGATCTTATGTCGCAGCAGACGGAATTGCTGGCCGCGATTGCGGCAGGCAACGCAAGCGCCGAATTCATTGATGCGAGTTTTGGCGCACTGCTGGACGGCACGAACACTACAAAAGTGTTTTGGCTTTGGTGGCCGTTGAGTGCCACCGGTGGTGCATCGAAGTATGACCGCTTGTGCCGCTTCTTTGCCATGATGGCAAAAGCCGGATATAAGCTTGCCTATACGCTGCGCTTCTATCTGGACACGGTATCTTCCGACTACACGGGCACGCCGCTGGACGATCTGGCGGATGGCCGTTCCGCCGCACCGCTTGTGACCGATACCAGCACCGATGTAACCGACTGGGCCGAAGAAGATTTGATGACGTGGTACATTCGCGGTAATGCTTTGAGCCTTGCCGATGGCACTATGAACATCCTTGCGCTGGAAGGTGAACACGAGTTTGACATCACGGGCGAAACAGCCCCCGTCTACTGCTTCTCTTTGGCGCTGTGCCTGAAAGAATGGGAAGATGCCAGCTATATGTATAACAGTTGGCGCACCTATCCCGGCAACGGCTATGTGCCGATGGCGGGCGACGTTGCCCCCGATGGCACGATGCGCGTTATGACATGGCATCCCGCCTACTGCGGCGGTCTGAACGCGAAGGGCGGCATGACAAGCGGCATCGGTAAAGCGCCCATGGTGTGGGTCAGCGCCAACGCTGGCATCCCTCTGGCCCGTAAAACCACCATATACGAAGGACTGTGGAACGACTGCGATCAGCAGTTTGCCTTGTCCGCATGGCGGCTGCGCCACTGGACAAAGAGCAACAGCGGCAAGTTGGAGGGCTGCACGTCCTACAATTACCAGTATACGCCAGCCGTGGCCGAAGCGAACGTCAAGCGCGTTGTACTGACTACGGCGCAGGCCGCAAACATCCTGCCCGGTTCCGGCGTGTGTCTGGGTGAGCGCAGCGGCGAAACCAGCCCCGGCACTGACCGCAATACTTCTTATAACCACAACATTCTGAGCTGGGCAAAGGTCGTCAGCGTCACATCTGAAGTTATCGGCGGTGTTGAATACGGCATTGTGAATCTGGATTTGACGGATGCCATTTCCCCGACCACTACCATGCTGCTGTCTACCATGCCGTGGCCGTCCGGCACGACGGAATGTCTGCCCGGTCATAGTGATGGCTGCATGGGCAACCTGACGAATGGTAAATACCCTTACCGTGTGGCAGGCATTGAAATGCAGATCGGCAGCTATACCGAACAACTCGACCCGCTGTGGCAGGCAAGTCTTGTTGACGATCACTGGCACTATGATGTCTATTCCTGCCGCGATTCCGAGAAACAGGCGGGCAGCATCACGGCGAACTATGAAAAGACCAGTTCGTTCGATCTGCCCAATGCCAACAAATGGAGTTGGAACTATATCCGCGCACTGAACAAACTTGCCGCTGAATCCATGATCCCTGTGAAATTTGGCGGCAGTGATTCCACCTATGTGCGGGCGGCTTTCGCTTCCCCCGGTAGTGCGGGCCTGTACGCGCCTTGGCGTTCTGGCTTTCTCGATGGCTATGGCGCGTGCGGCATCCCGTGCGCGGGTGGCAATTATTCGCCCGCGTACTCGTATTGGGGCGGTTCGCCCCGCCTTGCAGGAAGCGGTAAAAAGCGGGGTGAATGGGTGAGCGCGTAAGCGCCACCCAGAGGGGCAGCAGGCCCCTACATAATCCTGTAAGCAATATTCCTTATGGAGTGGTACAGCGGCGTTCGGCGGCTTTCAATTCCCCCAGTAGTGCGGGCCTGTACGCGCCTTGGCGTTCTGGCAATCTCAATGACAATGGCGCGTGCGGCATCCCGTGCGCGAATGGCAATAATTCGCCCGCGAACTCGAATTGGAACGGTTCGCCCCGCCATGCTGATGAAAATAAAGTCCGCACAATGCGGGCAAAAGCGTTGTACCGCGCCTGCGGCTTTGACCGCTAAGATCATGTGATACCGACACCGTATAGCTGCGCCGATGCGAGAGATACGCGCGGGGTGGTGTGTATGGCCGCAGGCCGTGGGCCTGCGTGGCGGCTAGTAGTAGATACTGCGGCCCTGCTGTAAGGGCCGTTGCAACCGAACGTCGTTGAACATCAGCAAGAAAGAAAGGCTTTGAGGGCTTGAAAAAGAACAGATATATGCCGCTTACACATGAACTGTGTGAGCAAGCGGCCTTAGAAGCCTTTAACAATAAATGGTTCCGCCGTAATTATCTGGCTATGGCGGAAAAGTACGGAGGTGTTACCCGTGCAGAATTGCAGACCGCCGCCCGCGTGGCGGATATGGGGCCGCGCCTTGAAGTAGTTCACGGCATTGCCCTTGAAATGGAACAGCGCATTGATGATCTGCTGGACGGCAGTGCAAACGATCTTGACCTTGACCCGGTGCATACTTTCCCGCGCATTGATGGTATCAGTATGAAACTGCGGCAGTTGTCCGACTGCTGCCCGCTGCATCAATGTTTCGGGCATCTGGCCTATCTTGGCCTGCGGCCACTGCTGCGCGCAAGACTGTTGCCGTATCAGTTCGCCAGCATCCCGAAGAAAGGCCAGACGGCACTAAAGCGGCAAGTTGAACGATGGCTGCGCCGTAAAAGTCTGGGCATCCAGCACGCCTTAAAACTGGATGTCAAAGGCGCATACGAGCATACGAAACAGGAACTTGTGCTTGCGATTCTGCAATATGAAATTCCGCGCGCCGCTTGGCTGCTGGCCGTTGTGCGCTGTCTGCTGGCAATGTCGCCGAACGGCGGCTTGCTGATCGGCGGCTATCTGGAAGCATGGATGTTCAATCTTGTCGCAAGTTATATTCTTGTCCGCATTCTCGGATATGTCAAAACGCGGCGTGGTGTGTCCGTTCCGCTTGTGGTGCGCAGTGGCAGTTATATGGACGATCTTGTGTTGATGGGCCGACGATGGGCTGACATCCAGAGCGCGGCCCGTAAGATTACAAAATGGGTCAAAGACACGCTGCACCTGACAATCAAGGACAGTTGGGTGCGCGTTGACTTCCTATCCCCGGCAGAGGAACACCGCCGCCGACACCTGAAAGGCGCGGCCAAAGGTTGCCCCGGTCTGGATATGGCAGGGTATGTCATGCACCGCACCTATACTACCGTTCGCCCGGGTATTTTTAAGCGAGCACGGCGGCAGTATATGCGCGCAGGGGCAGACTTGAAGCGCAGCCACTTCATCCCGCTTTACCGTTCGTACCGCCTGATAAGCTACAACGGATATTTCAAGGGCACAAAATCCCGCGCCGCTGCCGAAGTGCTGAACCAACAGAAACTATTCAAATCTGCAAAATGGGCGGTGCGTGCCGCCGCGATCAAAGAAAGGAGCCTTGCCGCATGATTATTACGGAATCCCTCGACAACAAACCTGCTGCCGTTACGCTGGAACCCTTGCCCGATGGCACGACATGGCTGTATTTGCGTAAAAACGCCAAACAGGTTGAAGCTGATACCGGTGATGAAACGCCTGATGCTAAACTGTGGCAGTGTGAAACTGCCATCGGCAAGTTGGGTGCAGACCGTTCCGGTGAAACCGCCGATACCATCAACGCCAAGTTTGACGATTGGTGGACGTATGCCGCCGCATGGGCAGAGGATGAACCCCTGCCCACTGTGCAGGAACAAATCAACGCAATCTATGACACACTGGCCGTTATGATGGGGGTGTAACCTATGGCATTCTGGAAACTTATGTACAGGCTTGGCCGCGTCACCGCTGCACAGGTATGGGAACAGGTTGACAGCGGTAATCTGACAGAGTTGCAGGCGACGCAGATTTGCGGCCCGCGCCCGTGATGATGCCGACAGACCTTGCCCGCGCCGCGCTTGATCTGGCCGACGAAGCGCTGACCGCTGCCGAAGCGGCAGGGGTGGACACCGCCGACCAGCGGGCCGCGCTGGCAGAACTCGAATTTAACTACGCGCTGGGCATCCGCCCGGTCAGAAAGGAACAAACCGATGTCTAAAATCTACGGAATCGACGTTTCCCACCATCAAGGCACAATCGACTGGGCAACTGCGGCATCCGAACTGCGCCGCGTCAACGGCGGCACAAGCCCCGGTTTTGCCATCCTGCGCGCTGGCTATTCTGCCCGCCACGGCAAAGGCGGTCTGTACATGGACAGCCACCTGCTGCGCAATATCAAGGGCTGTGAGCAGTACGGCGTGCCCATGGGTATCTATGTCTATTGCTACGATCAGAGCGCCGACGCGGCGGCTGTCACGGCAGAACAGACCATCATGGCTATTTCCGGGCACAAGTTCGACTATCCGATCTATTACGATGTAGAATATGAGCCGTTCAACAAAACGTGCGGCAAAGCCGTCAATACCGCCATCATCAAATCCGCGCTGGAAGTGTGGGAAAAGGCGGGCTATTATGCAGCAGTGTATTGTTCGCGCGATTTCTTCGTAAATTACACGAACCTGTCTGTGCTGACCGGCTTCGACAAGTGGGAAGCGGCCTACACGGCCACGGACACCGATGCTGTGCAAAACGGCCTGTGGCAGTATTCCAGCCGCAACGCACTGGGCATCAAGGGCTTTGGCGCGTCGCTGGATTGTGATGTGTCCTATGTGAACTATCCTGCCATCATGCGCGCCAAGGGCCTGAACGGCTACCCGAAGCCCAGCACCGACACGAAACCCGCAGAGAACGCCACACCGTTGCAGTGCCCCACCATCGGCCCCATGAGCAAGGGCGACTTCGACGCTATCCTTGCCGCTGCCAATGGCAGCACCCCGACGGCCTACACCGTCACATTCCCGCCCATGACCACCGCTGCGGCCAGCGTCTTGCAGCAGAAAGCACACGGCCTGTCTGTTGGCTATTCCAGCGCGTGGGCGGAGGGCTGACCGATGGAACAAATTATTGCACAGATGCTGCCCGGCCTGCTGTCGTCTCTCGTGACGGCCTGCGCGGGCGCTCTGGCGGGCTATCTGGCAGGCCGCAGGAAAGAAGCCAAGGCAGAGGATAAGAACGTAAAAATCGCTGTCAAAGCCCTTCTGCGCGGCCAAGTCATGGATTTGGGCCTGCACTACATAAGTAAGGGCTACATTCCGCCTTACGGGCTGGAAACCCTGCGTAATTATTATGACCCCTATGTTGCGTTGGGAGACGGCGATCCGTCCATCAAGCATATTGTCGAAACGTGCGAATGTCTCCCCGTGCATAGCGGAGAAATGGAAGTGAACACATGAAGAAGAAGTATTTGCGTGCCCTTGCAAAGGCCGCCGCCGTTCGCGCGATCAAGACCGTTGCACAGACGGCCATTGCGACCATCGGCAGCGCTGCCGTTCTGGGGGCTGTTGACTGGCGTATCGTTGTCAGCGCATCCGCCCTTGCTGGCCTGCTGTCTCTGCTGACAAGCATTGCGGGATTGCCCGAAGTGCCCGACAGTGACGGTGACGGCATCCCCGATGATGTAGACAACGACTAAAACAGAACACGGCAGACAGCCCGCATGGGTTGTCTGCCGTGTTCTGTTTATTCTGCTGCATCCTGCGGCGCTGGGTCTGGAACATATTCCATGAGATCGCCCGGCTGGCAGTTCAGCAGGGCGCACAGCTTGTTTATTGAGCGATAATCAAGTCCACCGCCTTTGCCGAGTTTGTCCAGAACGGACGGACTGATTCCGTTTTTTCGCAACCAGTATTTGTTATGGCCCTGCTTTGATAATTGCTTATACAGCCCTTCATAAGTTATCATATAAACACCTCGCTATAAAGTGGCCTTTTTCAGTATCCCTATTATAGCACAGGAAAGCGTACTAAAGCAAGTACAAAAATGCACAAGAATATGCACTAGAGTTAGTGCATATTGCATATTGCAATATTACACTAAATATAGTACAATATAAACATAGCAAGGGGCGGTACAAACAGAAAGGAACCGCCAAATGAAAAGTAAAGAGTTTGAAAAGTTAAGCCCGAAATCAAAACAGCAATACTTCAACCTTTACATCGCGTGGATGCAGTTAAAAAACAAAAAGGCCAGATGGAGACCCGTTCAAAAGTAACCATCTAACCTTTAGCCGCTAAGAGACTACAACCGCCCCTTGCTTATTTTTTATTATAATCAATTTGGCGGGAAAAATCAAGGCCATGGGAGGGCCTACGCAATGAAAAATCCTATATTTCTTGATGGGTACACGGTAGCCGAATGGCTTGCGGATGTCTGTGCCCATGAATGCGCACGCGGCTTTTGTGGCCGCGCTGCAATGTCTGTTCGCCAGCTTGAATTTTTACTTGCCCTCGCACAAGGGGCCGAAAACTACTGATCTACTGCCCGGCGGGCACATACGGGAGGCTTGAACCATGGCACGCGCGTATAAACATCTGACCTACACTGATCGTCTGCGTATTGAAAAATGGCTGAAAGACGGCTATACCTACCGCCAGATTGCGGACAAACTGCGCGTGCATATCAGCACCATCTACCGCGAAATCAAAAAGGGCGAGTACCAGCGTTTAGACTACAGGACATACGAATATAAGACCGCATACAGCCCCGACATTGCCGAAAAGTACTATCAAGACAATCTTCGCGCCAAGGGTGCAGAATTGAAAATCGGTAAAGATCACGAGCTTGCCGCCTACATAGAAAATACGATCTTGACTAAGAAATGTTCGCCCGCTGCCGCGCTGGCCTGCGCCGCGCTGGAAGGACGCACGTTTAAAACATCCGTATGCGCCGAAACGATTTACAGCTACATTGAAAAAGGCGTGTTTTTGAATCTGACAAACGAGGATTTGCCAGAAAAAGCCCGCCGTGGCAAAAAGCATCACAAGGTACGCAAGGCATCCCGCCCGCCTGTTGGCGAGATCATCGACAACCGCCCCGAAAGTATCGACACCCGCGACGAGTTCGGACACTGGGAAATGGACACCGTCTATTCATCAAAAAACAGCACGCGCCGCTGTCTGCTTGTGCTGACCGAGCGTAAGACCCGCAAAGAAATTATAATTTTGATGCAGGACAGGACAGCAAAAAGCACCGTCCGGGCCTTAAATCGGCTTGAACGGCGCTTCGGTGCGGCTTTCCGCGAAATTTTTAAATCAATCACCGTAGACAACGGCGTTGAATTTTCCGACCTTGAAGGAATGCTAAAATCAATCGCCTGCAAGGGCAATCGCACGCAGATTTACTATTGCCATCCGTACAGCAGTTGGGAACGCGGGTCAAATGAAAATCTTAACCGCATGATTCGCCGCCAGTTTCCGAAAGGGACGAACTTTGCCAAAGTGACATCCTACACCGTCCGACAAGTAGAATCATGGATGAACAGCTTCCCCCGCAAAATCCTAGGCTACAAAACCGCCGACATGGTTTTCAAAGAATGCCTTTCCGCTATGCAACAAAATTAAATTTCATCTTTTTTGCGTAAACCTATTGACTCCGCGATTTATCCAGCTGCAAAAGGCCAACCTTACGGTAGACCTTGCTGACAGTGCGGTTGGCCAGGCGGGAGGCACGCTCCGCACCGCTCTTGAGGACCTCGTCCACGTAGGCCTTGTCGGCCAGAATGCGGGCATACTCAGCCTGCACGGGGGCCAGCGCGTCGGCGGTGACCTCGGCCACGGCCAATTTGAAGTCACCGTAGCCCTTTCCCTCAAACTCGGCAGCGATCTCGTCGTTGGACTTGCCCGTGAAGGTGCTGTAAATGCACATCAGGTTGGACACGCCGGGCTTCGTCTCGCGGTCAAAGCGGACTACGCCGTCGGAGTCGGTCACGGCGCGCTTGAACTTGCGCACGATGGCATCCTTGTCATCGGTCATCAGGATAAAGCTGTTGACGTTCGTGTCGGACTTGCTCATCTTCTTGGTCGGCTCGGCCAGCGACATGATCTTGGCGCCCGCGGCGGGCACGTAGCCCTCGGGCAGGGTGAAGGTATCGCCGTAAATGCCGTTGAAACGGCCTGCGATGTCGCGGGCAATTTCCAGATGCTGGGTCTGATCCTGCCCCACGGGCACGAGGTCGGCATTGTAGATGAGGATGTCCGCTGCCATCAGCACGGGGTAGGTGAACAGACCGCCGTTGACGTTGTCGGGGTGCTTGGCGCTCTTATCCTTGAACTGGGTCATGCGCGACAGCTCACCAAACTGCGTGTTGCAGGCCAGCACCCAGGCAAGCTCGGTGTGCGCGGGCACGTGGCTTTGTACAAACAGAACGTGCTCCTTCGGGTCGATGCCTACGGCCAGCAGCAGGGCGGCCAGCTCACGGGTGCGGCGGCGCAGGTCTGCGGGCACCTGGCGCACGGTCAGGCTGTGCAGGTCGGCCACCATGTACAGGCAGTCGTAATCGGACTGCAAGAGGGCCCAGTTGCGCACCGCGCCGATGTAGTTGCCCAGAGTCGGCGTGCCGGTGGGCTGAATGCCCGAAAGAATGCGTTTACGTTTTTCTTCTGCCATTATGATGTATCTCCCTTGTAAGCCGTTCTGCCCACGACGGGCAGGTGGCTTCTTCCTTTATTTATATACTATAAAATATAATCAAACAGCGGACATTTGTCAATGTTTCTGCGCACGGAAGTCCGTAAAATTCACAGCTTCACCCTGATAAAGTCGTGCTCCACAGCGGGAAGGATTTTTTCAATCAAATCCTTTGTCCGCAGCCGCAGGCTGGACGTGTTGATGCAGGGGTGACAGCCCACAAACTCGCTGTTCAGCACATCCTCGTCGATCAGCAGCTGCACGCGGCGCCCGGTGTCATTCATCAGTCCCAGCACGCTGACCGAGCCGGGCGTAATATCCAGAAACTTTTCCATGTATTCCGGCTTGGCAAAGGACAGGCGCGCCGCGCCGATCTGTGCAGACAGATCCTTTGTATGGAAAACCTTCGTGTCCGGGATCATCAGCAGATAAAAGGCTGTTTCCTGTCGATTACACAGGAACAGATTCTTGCAGATGACCGCCTGCAGCGTCTGGTCGATCTCCTGACAGACCTCCATTGTCATAGCCGGTGCGTGGTCGACCCTCTCGTATGCCACACCCAGCCGGTCCAGCAGGTCGTAGGTGCGGATTTCCTTTTCCAATCGGCCCGCCGTGTCCGCAGGCCGCCCCTTCTGCAGCTCCATTCCAAAGCCCCCTTGCGTTTTCTCCCATTATAGCAGTCTTTCCGCATTTTGCAAAGTGGGGAAAAATGTGTTATACTGAGCCGAATGCCAGACTGACCCGTAAATGATACTTTTAGGGAAATGGAATTTTGCTATGAAAAAGATTTTATTCGTGTGCCACGGCAACATTTGCCGCAGTCCGATGGCGGAGTTTGTGATGAAAGATTTGGTGGCGAAGGCTGGGACAGGGGAGCGGTTCGTTATCGATTCCGCCGCCACCAGCACCGAGGAGATCGGCAACCCGGTCTATCCGCCCGCGCGGCGGGAATTGACAGCGCACGGCGTGCCCTGCGGGCCGCACACGGCGCGGCAGATGACGCGGGCAGACTACGACAAATACGACCTGCTCATCGGGATGGACAGTGCCAACATCCGCAATATGACCCGCATCTGCGGCGGCGACCCGGCGGGTAAAATCCACCGTCTGCTCGACTACACCGCCCGCCCCGGCGACGTGGCCGACCCGTGGTACACGGGTGATTTTTCGGCCACCTGGCGGGACGTTGCGGAAGGCTGCCGCGGTCTTTTGAAGGCAATCACCTCACAAGCCATGTAAAAACATTGCATTTATGTGCGATATGTGCTATGATATTAAAGGATTATTTCCATCCAGTCAAGTTCAATCCGAAAGGAAAGAGTGTATACAATGGGAAAATACTTTGGTACTGACGGCTTCCGCGGGGAGGCCGGTGTCACCTTGACCGCCGACCATGCCTACAAGGTTGGCCGCTTCCTCGGTTGGTATTACGGTATGCTGCGCCAGCGCAACGGCGAGGCCACCACACCGCGCATCGTCATCGGCAAAGATACCCGCCGCAGCTCCTACATGTTTGAGTACAGCCTCGTCGCAGGCCTGACGGCTTCCGGCGCGGACGCCTACCTGCTGCATGTCACCACCACGCCCAGCGTCGCATATATTGCCCGCGTGGACGACTTTGACTGCGGCATCATGATCTCCGCCAGCCACAACCCCTATTATGACAACGGCATCAAGCTCATCGACTGCTACGGCGAGAAGATGGACGAGGAAACGCTGCTGCTCGTCGAGGATTACCTCGACGGCAAGCTGCACGTCTTTGACCAGGATTGGCCCGAGCTGCCGTTTGCCAGCCGTGACCATGTCGGCTGCACCGTCGACTACGTCAGCGGACGCAACCGCTACATGGGATACCTGATCTCTCTGGGTATTTACTCCTTCAAGGGGGTCAAGGTCGGCCTGGACTGCGCCAACGGTTCCAGCTGGAACATTGCCAAGAGCATTTTTGATGCTCTCGGTGCAGACACCTACGTCATCAACAACAAACCCAACGGCCTGAACATCAACCTGAACGCCGGCTCCACCCACATTGAGGGTCTGCAGAAGTTCGTTGTGGAGAACCACCTCGACATCGGCTTTGCCTACGACGGCGACGCCGACCGCTGCCTCTGCGTGGATGAAAAGGGCAACGTCATCACCGGCGACCACATCCTGTACATTTACGCCTGCTATATGAAAGAGCGCGGCAAGCTGCTGATGAACACCGTCGTCACCACCGTCATGTCCAACTTCGGTCTGTACAAGGCGTTCGACGAGCAGGGCATCGGCTACGCCAAGACTGCCGTCGGTGACAAGTATGTTTATGAGTACATGGCCAAAAACGGCTGCCGCATCGGCGGCGAGCAGAGCGGCCACATCATCTTCTCCAAGTACGCCAGCACCGGCGACGGCATCCTGACGAGCCTGAAGATGATGGAGGTCATGCTGGCCAAGAAGAAGCCAATGAGCGAGCTGGCCGCACCGCTGAAGATCTATCCGCAGGTGCTGAAGAACGTCAAAGTCACCGACAAGAAGGCCGCGCAGGATGACGCCGATGTGCAGGCCGCCGTCAAGGCCGTAGGCGAGGCTCTGGGCGACACAGGCCGTATCCTGGTCCGTGAGTCCGGCACCGAGCCGCTGGTCCGCGTCATGGTCGAGGCTCCCGAGCACGAGACCTGCGAAAAGTACGTCCAGCAGGTCGTGGACGTCATCAAGGCCAAGGGCTACGCGATTTAATTTGTTGTAAAATTTTACACCGCGCTGTTGAGAATCCGCAGCGCGGTGTTTTGATTTCACTCCCGGCAAAAAAACGCCCGCACGTCACAAAAGCATGACGTGCGGGCGTTTATTATGCCTTTACTTTAAGAGCAATCGCTCAGATTACAGCTGCGGGCCGGCAGAAACCAGAGCCTTGCCGTGCTCGTTGCCTTCGTACTTGGCGAAGTTCTTGATGAAGC
>OLPH01001815.1_pt1 | contig 19473 bp, 6 predicted proteins | sample 1672951 | NCBI WGS metagenome assembly OLPH01 (sample SAMEA3136740, study PRJEB25190) | human gut metagenome | reverse complement strand
AAACACCTCTTATCTCAGGTCAAGCCCTACTTAAAGGGATTGCAGCAGCAGGTGCGGTGGCAGGTGGTGCAGTAGCCACTTACACTGCTCAAGCCGAAGAAACTGCAACGCCAGCTTTAGAGAGTCAATTAACTGGGAATCATGATGTCACAGCCAATTCTGAGTCTGTTGTCTTGAGTGCAGCTCCAACATCAGAAGCTTCGGTAGCACCATCAACTAGTCAAGAGTCTACAAGCTCTTCAGTTGACGCTCAAGCAAGCACAGATGCCTCAGTCTCATTGTCACAATCTGTATCAACAGAATTATCACAATCTATTTCTGAATCTGTATCACTTAGCAAAGAGAGTTCAACCTCCGCTAGTCAGTCACATACTGAAAGCGCAAGTGGTTCAGCTTCTCATTCAGAATCAGCAACTTCAACAGTAGCGACTGCATCAGAAACAGCAACTCAAGAAGATGAAAAAACAATTTTGGATCAAAACGTTTCAGAAGCAGAATTGCTCGTTAATATTGCTAAAGACTATCAAGCAAAATTGACAGACACAGCTGCTAAAGCTGAAATCCAAACAGCTATCACAACAGTTCAAGAAGAAGTCACTAAATCAACAACATTGCTTGCTGCATCAGCAACAAACGCTGCTTATGCAGAACAACGTGAACGTCTTGGTAATGCCGTTGAAGGGCTGATGACCAAGATTACAAACGCAGGTTTTACTGGTAATTCAGTAGTTAACGGTGTTGCAGCAGTTACTGCACAGTTGGATGCTGTGGCTAGAGGTGCTTATGACACTAATGCGTCACTTGGTGAGGCTACCTATAAGCAAAAAGCAAACCTTATTGTTACGAATAAAAACCAAGCAAGTTATTTCAAAACCACTGGAACAGCAAGTCTCAATAATGGAACGGTGACCTTGACTCAAAATACCGGTGGACAAGTAGGTGCTTATACCCTTAAAACCAAGGTGGATATGAATGAAAGTTTCACCTTAACAGGTAAAATCAACCTTGGTGATGCCTACGAGGGTAATAGTTCTGCTGGACACTATGGTGGTGACGGTATTGCGGCGATCTTTTCGACGGGTAAAATCGGTGAAATCGGTAATGCCAATGGAAATGGTTCTGGTGCCAGTCTTGGTATGGGAGGAACAAACCTTACACGTTCCTTTGGATTTAAATTGGATACTTGGCATAATACGTCTCAGCCTAATAGCAGTCAGTATGCTAACGCAGATCCTGCAAAAGTTAGAAACTCAGCTTTTGGGGCCTTTGTTACTACGTCAAATACTGGGGTAGCTACAACAGATACAATTAGTGCTGAAAAATTACAGACACTTCCAACCGATAATACGCTTAAAGATTATGTTGTTTCATATAACGGTTCGACCAAAGTTATGACAGTAACTTATGCCGGTCAAACTTGGTCTAAGAATATTCAAAGCTATTTGAATGCAAGTCGTGCTACAACTGGTCAAAGGTCTGGGCAAGAAGAGTTGGCCTTTGCCCTCTTTGCCTCAACGGGTTCAGGAACAAACTTACAACAATTTAATCTTGAAAGATTTGACTATTCTGCAAGAGGGGCCTATGTAACGGTAAAATTTATTGATGCAGATACTGGTGAGGAAATTCCAGGTAAAGATGAAGTCTTGATTCAACAAGAAGCTGGAACAACGGTGAATCTGTCATCCTATCTTAGCATTGATGGTTATGAGTTAAGAGCAACTAATGTTGCGACAGCAAAAGGTTTTGTTTCAGATAATACAGTTAGAGTCCTTGAAGGTAGTCAAGGAATCACCTATTCATTCCATAAGATTAAACAAAACGAAAAGTACACGGCGACAGCAAAAGCAACAACCGTCTATACTATCCAAGATGAGTCTGCTACAGATCTAACTGCTGCAAGTAACTTTGTCACAATCACACCAGTAAATAGTGCAACAGCAGCAGTATCAGGTCAAAGTGTTACTTGGACTACACCAATTTCTACAACAACAGTTGGAACTCATACTGCTGAAGCAACGGTTACTTACTCTGATGGTTCAACGCAAACTGTTAGTGTAAATTATCAGGTCTTGCCTAAGATTGAAGCAAAGACACCTATCGTTGATATTAAAGGAAATTCTCTTCATAATGGGACCGATTCAGATAGTTATATTACAGCAGAAGCGACAAGTGAATCACATACGACACAGTGGACTAACACATCAACAGGTACTAGCTCAACCAGTCTTCCATTAACTACGGATAATGCAGGAGAATTTAATTACACGGTTACTAGAACTTATGATGTCGGCCGTTACGGGACAACAAGTAGTAGTTCAGACTTGTTATCAACAAGTTCTACCCTTACACATAAAGTGTACGATATTAAACCGGTTCCGCATACTTTCGAGCAGAATGTCAATGATTCTAACTACCAGAATAGTCTAGATTCTTCTGGATGGATTACGACAGATAATAGTTTATCTATTAAAAGTGTAAAATTTGCAAACAATACAGTACCTGATATCACCACTCCAGGTAAATATACAATGACTGTTGAGGTAGTGGTATCAGAAGATGGAACTGGAAATTCCTATACGGTAACAGTCCCAGTTACCTATACCGTTACACCAAACAGTGAAAGCTTATCAACTTCTACATCGCTCTCAGAAAGCAGAAGTGAGAGTATTGTTAAGTCTAAATCGGAATCTTTAAGGGAATCCGAATCCGCTTCAACGAGTGAACGGGAATCCAAATCATTGAGCAAGTCCGAGTCAGCATCAGCATCAGTATCTGCCTCCGAATCCAATTTGCTTTCAGCGTCAGAGAGCGCTTCAGTGAGTGTATCGCAATCCGAGTCTAACTCGCTTTCAGCGTCAGAGAGTGCTTCAGTGAGCGCATCTCAATCCGAGTCTAACTCGCTTTCAGCGTCAGAAAGTGCTTCAGTGTCTGAGTCCCAATCCGAATCCAACTCGCTTTCAGCGTCAGAGAGTGCATCAGTAAGTGAGTCCCAATCTATGTCAAACTCCCTTTCAGCGTCAGAGAGTGCTTCAGTGTCTGAGTCACAGTCTCTATCCAATTCGCTTTCAGCGTCAGAAAGTGCGTCAGTGTCTGAATCTCAATCAGAATCTAACTCGCTTTCAGCATCAGAGAGTGCTTCAGTGTCTGAATCACAGTCAGAATCTAATTCCCTTTCAGCATCAGAAAGTGCGTCAGTTTCTGAGTCTCAGTCTTTATCCAACTCTCTTTCAGCGTCAGAGAGTGCGTCAGTAAGTGAATCACAGTCGGAATCTAACTCCCTTTCGGCATCAGAGAGTGCCTCAGTGTCTGAATCTCAGTCTTTATCCAACTCTCTTTCAGCATCAGAAAGTGCTTCAGTGTCTGAGTCACAATCCGAATCTAACTCTCTTTCAGCGTCAGAGAGTGCTTCAGTGTCTGAGTCTCAGTCTCTATCCAATTCCCTTTCAGCGTCAGAGAGTGCTTCAGTGTCTGAATCTCAATCAGAATCTAACTCTCTTTCAGCGTCAGAGAGTGCTTCAGTAAGTGAATCACAATCTGAGTCAAATTCTATTTCGGCATCAGAAAGTGCTTCAGTAAGTGAGTCTCAATCCGAGTCCAACTCAATTTCGGCATCAGAAAGTGCGTCAGTTTCAACAAGTCAATCTGTTTCAAATTCAGTGGTTTCTTCATTGAGTATTTCGGCTTTTGAAAGCTTATCGCAAGCATTTAGTGCGTCAATTTCGACCATCCTTTCGACAGTTGATTCAATTTCGAAATCAGCATCAAGCTTTATTTCTACAAGTGAGTCACTCTCAATGTCTGCTTCGACATCATTGAGTACATCCGGATCATTAAGTGCGTCAGTTTCGTCAAGTGAATCAATGTCACTCAGTGAGTCAGCAAGTACAAGTGCGTCAGTTTCAACAAGTCAGTCAGTATCTAACTCATTGTCATCGTCATTAAGTGCTTCAGTTTCAACCAGTGAATCAATGTCACTCAGCGAGTCATCAAGTACCAGCGCTTCAGTATCAACGAGTCAGTCAGTATCTAACTCATTGTCATCGTCATTAAGTGCTTCAGTCTCACTCAGTGAATCAACGTCACTCAGTGAGTCATCAAGTATGAGCGCTTCAGTTTCAATGAGTCAATCAGTCTCAACTTCTGTTTCCGCTTCATTAAGTGCTTCAGTCTCAACCAGTGAATCAATGTCACTTAGCGAGTCGTCAAGTACAAGTGCCTCAGTTTCTGAATCACAAAGCACAAGCGTTTCAATCTCAACGAGCCAATCAATTTCTGGTTCATTGAGCGTCTCAGAGTCAGCAAGTGCTTCAACTAGCATTTCAGCTTCAGTCTCACTCAGCGAATCAACATCACTCAGTGAGTCAGTAAGTACCAGCACCTCAGTATCAACGAGTCAGTCCGTCTCAACGTCAGTTTCTGAATCACAAAGCACAAGCGCCTCAGTTTCAACGAGCCAATCGGTTTCTAATTCATTGAGCGTCTCAGAGTCAGTAAGTGCTTCAAGTAGCGTTTCCGCTTCAGTCTCAATCAGTGAATCAATGTCACTTAGTGAGTCAGTAAGTACCAGTGCTTCAGTTTCAATGAGTCAGTCCGCCTCAACGTCAGTTTCTGAATCACAAAGCACAAGCGTTTCAATTTCAACGATCCAATCAATTTCTGATTCGATGAGTGCGTCAGAGTCATTGAGTGCAAGCATTAGTGCTTCAGTCTCACTCAGTGAATCAACGTCACTTAGTGAGTCAGTAAGTACCAGTGCCTCTGTTTCAGCGGGTCAATCCGTCTCAACGTCAGTTTCTGAATCAGAAAGCACAAGCGCTTCAATTTCAACGAGCCAATCAGTTTCTGGTTCAATGAGTGCTTCAGAATCAGCAAGTGCTTCAAGTAGCGTTTCCGCTTCATTGAGTGTTTCAGTCTCAACAAGTGAATCCACATCACTCAGTGAGTCAGCAAGTGCTTCAAGCAGCGTTTCCGCTTCAGTAAGTGTCTCAACTTCAATGAGTGAATCATTAAGCACTTCATTGTCTGCTTCAATGACTACTTCAGCATCATCTTCTGAAGTTAAAGATCCTAAGCATAAGCACGGTAGCCAAACTCTTCCTAAGACTGGTGAGGAAGACGCATCGGCAGCTCTTGCTTTAGGTGCTTTGGCAACGGCAACAGGTCTTGCCTTTCTTGCCAAACGTAAGAAAGATGACGAAGAGAGTGAAGATTATTAATTTGTAGCTTTCTAAACAAGTCATTGAATACTTAGTTAAGTGAAAGACACCTCAAGCGTGGATGTCAAAGACAAGTCACTAGTGGACAAAGACACGATTATCAAAAAATACGAATCCCTTGGTTTTGCGGAAAATGGTATGTAAATGCAGTCCATTTACGGTGCTTATGCCAATGTTTTAAAAATGGAAATTCAAGATATTTTAGGTTTAGAGGAATAGCTATGACACATAACATCTTATGTGTGACGGATTTAGACGGAACTTTTGTCAAAAATTCCATTCAAATCCATCCAGAAGATTTGCAGGCTTATGAAAAATTGTCTGCCTATAGTGATTTTGCCATTGCTACAGGACGCTCTGTTAAGGAAATTACTTATATTGCCGAACGTAATCACCTTAATGTGGTCTGTGCTATTGGCTATAATGGTGCAGTCGTTACTGAGAAGGATCAGGTTGTATTTTCGAAAACATTACCTCCAACGGATGTTGATAACTTATTGAAATATCTCAAGGAAGAATCAATTACTTTCGATGCTCTAGATAATCAGGAAAGAGTTGGGAATTTTAATCATGAGGATAAGCGTCGTTTATGGAATATGCCCATCCTCTGTATGGACAATCTTTATGAAATTGTTCGCCAACGTTGTCTTTACAAATTTAACCTTCGACCCGAGGCGGACAAGGCTGAGACCTATGTCCAAGAACTTAAAGCTCGTTTTCCTAATTTAGAATTTTACCAATCAGGGAGCACTCGTATAGAAGTGACTGCCAAAGGGGTTTCTAAGGGAAGCGGATTAGAGCTTTTAAAAAGGCATTATCAACCAGTTGTAGCATTTGGTGATTCGGGTAATGACATCTCCATGTTTGAGGTGGCAGACATCTCTTACTGTATGTCACATGCCCCAGAGGTCGTCAAAGAAGCAGCAACTTACGTCGTAGATAACTTTGCAGATGCCGTTACGCATTTGGAAAACTTATTAGACTTATGAGCTTAAATCCAATATCTAAAATAAAAGTAGATTAGGGTCAGGTCCTAATCTACTTTTTGTTATGTCTTGCTTGGGATTGAATAGCTTAAAATGAAAAGAAGATACGGCGGAAAACCATATCCTCTCTCTTTATTTCTCTACTTTTTTATACATGACTGTCCCCACTGTTACAAGAAGGGTTAAGAGAATCGGCATGATTCGAAACACTCCCCAGTCAGGGTCGTAAGCCAAAAGGACTGAGGCTAGGTAAAAACCAACACTAGTGTATAAAAAGTATTTATTACCTTTTTTACGGCCTATTCCTATTAAGATGGTTGCAATGACAAAACTAATCAAGCTATAACCTAAAAAAATGATTACAAGCATTCCCAAAGGATTTGACAGCCCCAAAAGTAAAAACAAGGCAAGATAAACCAAAGCGATATAAAATGCGATTGACAGGAGAACAGTGGCAAATCTGTTTTCTTGAGAATTTTGCTTAAGACTGCCTAGATTAGTGACCTCTTGACCACTATTTCTCTTATCTTGGTTTGTCTTGGAGTTTGTATTTATTATTGGCATTTTTCTCACCTACCCCTCTATTTGTTGCTAAATAGACTAACTCTTTCACTTTTATTTTACTCTTTTTTCCTTGGTTTCAGCAGGTTGTATAAGGTTTTGAGAGATTTTTTTGTGATGAATTGTGGCTCTATAATCTGGTTTGTATTCCCCTTCATTTTTGAAGGAAGTGTCTTTTTCTGACACTAAAGTGACCAAACTTGGATCTCATAAACCTCAGAAAGTAGAGAATAGCTTAGATAGTTAGAATTTACTCTTTCTATGAGAAGCTCCCCTAAAAAAGACACCATCTTTAGTGACCTAAGGGGTCGACCAAGGTGATGTTTTTTGAGTTTTGGGGAGAGATAGCCTTAAGGATTTGGCCATTTTTCATTAGATTTCCTTGCCTCAGTATTAAAATTGATGGTTTGTCAATAGTCATTCTAAATAGCAGTAGTATCATCCTTTATTTCTCTTTAAGTACAAACAAAATGGCTGATTTTCTATTTCAAAATGCTCATCTCTAACTAATTGTCTTAAAAAATTGAAGTGACTTTTCTAAAAATTATGAAAATTCATCAGATTTTATTGAAAAAATGCTTTCAATGTTTTAGAATTAAGCTATTAATGGGAAAAAGGAGTCTTTTTATATGGACAAAAAAGTACATTATAAAATGCACAAAGTTAAGAAACAATGGGTAACCATTGCCGTGACAGGATTGTCAGTAGGTGCGGTCTCAGCTGTTTCTTTAGGGACTAACGACGGTGTCGTTCAGGCCGACGAACACACGGATGCTAACGTAGCCATCCCCGATATTACTGTTGACACGGGTACTGTATCTAATGATACAGCAACAACTCAAGATCCAACAGCAGTAGTTGCAACAACAAACGATGTCACTACTGACCAAGCAGCACCGGTAGCAACATTTGCTTTGACAACGGATACAACTAACACAGCAGCAATCAATGCAGTAGATACAACTGCACCAATTGTTACGGACCGTGCGGTTAATACGGCTACCCCAGTTGGTACGGATCGTGCAGTAGATACAACAACACCAGCTGCTACGACAGACCGTGCAGCCAATACAGCAACTGACACAAGAGCAGTTACGGATCGAGCAGCGACACGTGAACGTCGTGCGGCAACGGGGACTCGTCGTGGTCCTTCAGGAGGCCGCCGTGCCACACCAGTTAATGGCAACACAAACACTGCCAATAACGGCAATAATACTGTTACAGTTGTCAATAATGATCTTCCAGCAACAAATAATGTTGTTGCTGACGGTCCAAGCCACATCAAGACCATTAATGGTAAAGAATACTATGTTGAAGATGACGGTACTGTTCGTAAGAACTATGTCCTTGAACGTAACGGCGGTAGCCAATACTTTAATGCCGAAACTGGTGAATTGTCTAACCAAAAAGAATACCGTTTCGATAAAAATGGTGGTACTGGTTCAGCAGCTGATAGCACAACCAACACAAATGTTACTGTAAATGGTGATAAAAATGCCTTTTATGGTACAACTGATAAAGATATCGAACTTGTTGATGGCTACTTCACTGCCAACACATGGTACCGTCCTAAAGAAATTTTGAAAGACGGTAAAGAGTGGACAGCCTCAACTGAAAATGACAAACGTCCATTGCTGACTGTTTGGTGGCCAAGCAAGGCTATCCAAGCCAGCTACCTCAACTACATGAAAGAAAAAGGGTTGGGAACAAACCAAACCTTTACATCATATAGTTCACAAACACAGATGGATCAAGCAGCCCTTGAAGTGCAAAAACGTATCGAAGAACGTATTGCGCGTGAAGGGAACACGGATTGGTTGCGTACTACCATCAAAAATTTTGTCAAAACACAACCAGGTTGGAACTCAACTTCTGAGAACCTTGATAATAGCGACCACTTGCAAGGCGGTGCCCTTCTTTACAACAACAGTAGCCGTACAAGTTATGCTAATTCAGACTATCGCCTCTTGAACCGCACACCGACGCAACAAGATGGCACACGTCGCTACTTTAAAGATAATTCATCAGGTGGTTTTGAATTTCTTCTAGCAAACGATATTGACAATTCGAACCCAGCCGTTCAAGCTGAACAATTAAACTGGCTTCACTATATCATGAACATTGGTAGCCTCACAGGTGGCTCTGAAGATGAAAACTTTGATGGTGTTCGTGTCGATGCTGTGGATAATGTCAATGCCGACCCTCTTCAAATTGCTTCAGATTATTTCAAAGCTAAGTATGGTGTTGAAAAGAGCGAAGAGGAAGCCATCAAGCACCTTTCTATTCTTGAAGCCTGGTCTCATAATGATGCATACTACAATGAAGATACTAAAGGTGCCCAATTACCAATGGATGATCCATTGCGTTTAGCCATGGTATTTTCTTTCCTACGCCCAATTGGGAACCGTTCAGGTCTTGAACCACTTATTACCAATAGTCTGAATGACCGTTCAGAAAGTAAGAAAAATACAAAACGTATGGCTAACTATACTTTTGTTCGTGCCCACGACTCAGAAGTTCAATCAGTAATTGGCCAAATCATCAAAAATGAAATCAACCCACAATCAACTGGGAATACCTTCACTCTTGATGAAATGAAGAAAGCCTTCAAAATCTACAATGCGGATATGAGAAGTGCCAATAAGAGATATACACAGTACAATATTCCATCTGCTTATGCCTTCATGTTAACGAATAAGGACACTGTTCCTCGTGTTTATTATGGTGATTTGTACACTGATGATGGTCAATACATGGCCCAAAAATCACCATATCATGATGCTATTTCTACGCTCTTGCAAGCTCGTATTCGTTATGCGGCTGGTGGTCAAGACATGAAGATGAGTTACGTAGGTTCAGGAAATACCAATGGTTGGGATGCTTCTGGTATCTTAACATCAGTCCGTTACGGTAAAGGAGCTAACAACGCTTCAGATGCTGGTACTGCTGAAACCCGTAACCAAGGGATGGCTGTCATTCTTTCCAACCAACCTGCCCTTCGTTTGAATAGCAATTTGACAATCAACATGGGTGCAGCTCACAGAAACCAAGCCTATCGTCCATTACTTTTGACAACCTCTAATGGTGTTGCCTCTTACTTGAATGATGGCGATGCTAACGGTATTGTTAAGTATACTGATGCTAATGGTTATTTGACCTTCAATCCAGGTGAAATCAGTGGTGTTCGTAATGCTCAAGTGGATGGCTATTTAGCCGTTTGGGTACCATTAGGTGTTTCTGAAAATCAAGACGTGCGTGTGGCAGCAAGCAAATCTAAGAACAGCAGTGGTTTAGTCTATGATTCTTCAGCTGCCTTGGATTCACAGGTCATCTATGAAGGCTTCTCAAACTTCCAAGACTTCGTCCAAGACCCGTCACAATACACTAACAAGAAGATTGCTGAAAATGCTAACCTCTTCAAGAAATGGGGAATCACATCATTCGAATTTGCCCCACAATACGTTTCAAGTGATGATGGTACCTTCCTTGACTCAGTTATTCAAAATGGCTATGCCTTCTCAGACCGTTATGACATTGGTATGAGTAAGGACAACAAGTATGGTTCATTGGCAGACTTGAAAGCAGCTCTTAAATCACTCCATGCTGTAGGTATCTCAGCCATCGCTGACTGGGTGCCAGACCAAATCTACAACCTTCCGGGTGATGAAGTGGTCACTGCAACTCGTGTTAATAACTACGGAGAAACTAAAGATGGTGCCATCATCGACCATAGCCTTTATGTTGCTAAAACACGTACTTTTGGTAATGATTACCAAGGTAAATATGGTGGTGCCTACCTTGACGAATTAAAACGTCTTTACCCACAAATCTTTGACCGTGTTCAAATCTCTACTGGTAAACGCTTGACAACCGATGAGAAGATTACAAAATGGTCTGCTAAATATATGAATGGTACCAATATTCTTGACCGTGGATCAGAGTATGTCCTCAAGAATGGTCTTAGCGGTTACTATGGAACCAATGGTGGTAAAGTTAGCCTTCCAAAAGTAGTAGGAAGCAACCAATCAACGAACAATAACAACCAAAATGGTGATGGTAGCGGTAGGTTCGAAAAGAGCTGGGGCAGCGTTTACTATCGTTACAACGATGGTAAACGTGCTAGAAATGCCTTTATCAAAGATAATGATGGCAATGTTTACTACTTTGATAATACAGGCCGTATGACAATCGGTGAAAAGACTATCGATGGCAAACAATACTTCTTCCTCGCTAATGGGGTGCAATTACGTGATGGCTATCGTCAAAACCGTAGAGGTCAAGTCTTCTACTATGATGAAAATGGTATCATGAGTCAAACCGGTGAACCAAGTCCAAAACCAGAACCAAAACCAAAACCAGATAATAATATCTCTAGCCGTAACCAATTTGTCCAAATCGGTAACAACGTTTGGGCATACTATGATGGTAATGGTAAACGTGTGACTGGTCGTCAAAACATCAACGGTCAAGAACTCTTCTTTGATAACAATGGTGTTCAAGTCAAAGGTCGTACAGCTCAGGTTGATGGTGTTACTCGTTACTTTGATGCCAATTCAGGTGAAATGGCACGTAACCGATTCGCTGAAGTTGAACCAGGTGTTTGGGCTTACTTTAACAATGATGGAGCTGCCGTAACAGGTTCACAAAACATCAATGGTCAAACCCTCTACTTTGATCAGAATGGTCATCAAGTCAAAGGAGCTTTGGTAACTGTTAATGGCAACCTTCGCTACTATGATGCCAACTCAGGAGATCTTTATCGTAATCGTTTCCAAGAGGTTAATGGTAGCTGGTATTACTTCGATGGTAATGGTAATGCGGTCAAAGGTATGGTCAACATCAATGGTCAAAACCTCCTCTTTGATAATGATGGAAAACAAGTCAAAGGTCATTTGGTCCGTGTAAATGGTGTCATTCGTTATTATGATCCAAATTCAGGTGAAATGGCAGTTAATCGTTGGGTTGAAATCAGCTCAGGATGGTGGGTTTACTTTGATGGTGAAGGTAGAGGCCAAATCTAATCATTTTCAAGCTATCGAAACCGAGACAGAAGTCTCGGTTTTCATGGCGTAATCAGATGAAAAAATACTGACCTAAAGTTAATCCTAAATCGAAAAGAGTGCTCTTACCTGCAGATAAGAGAGTTAGATTCCCCTCAGTCTAGACGTCGTAACTATTAAAAAGAGATCTGTGGCTGGCACTTAAATGCAATAAAACTATAAGAATAGAGATTGTCATTAATTGATGACATTCTATTGACGAAGCCCAAAAGTCACTTTATACTAAATAGTAATGCTAGTTATTTCTTGCAGTCTCCTTGTAGTGATGTAGGCATGGCTTGTATTAAGACTATTAAGGTATTCATCCCCAAGGATGATGAATGGTATTTTAGGTGATAGTGAGTTTCTTAAAAAAAGGATCACTTTAAAAGCATTAATCCATTAAAAACTCGTCATTTAAGTCGTTGGTGTAATCTCATTTTCATGCCACTTTCATAAGTTATTTGATAGATTCTGCACATTAAGACGCTATTTTTTCACTTAGTGGTTAAAATGATTAAAGTTCTTACACCTTACTTGTAAAAAATCCATTCTCGTATTATAGTATATATAAAAGATATTGAAAATTTTAATCTTTGATAATAGCTTGTTCTTTTCTCTGAGGGAAAATGAAATCTTCATAGAAAAAGATTTCGATGAGAAGTTAACAAGTATATGATTTTATTTCTTATAAAAGAGGAAAGGGGGAGTATCTTTGAGAGCCTATAGGGAAAATGCGACTGAGGCAGCGGCCAAGGCCAAAACTGCCGAAGAGCATATTGCACACGGTTCAACAGACACTGATCTAGTTGATACGATAGATCTTTCTATGTTGTTGACTAGTAATAAGCGTCACCCTAACCACAGTGCCCCTTCTCATTTAGACTTTGCCAGAGCCAGAGCAGACGAAGCCTTCTTTGATAATCATGATGGTAGTGCAACAGTAAGTATTTCATCTAAACAAGAAATTATTTTTCAAGGAGCAGGTTCTAAAACACCAGACCCTGAAGTCATGGAAAATCATGTGTTTACAGGGACTAGAGATGCTAAGACTGGCTTAATTGAATGGGACAAGGACAGCTTTACCTATCCTAAGATATCAGTACCGCTTGTCCAGGGCTATTTCGCTGACCAAAAAGAAGCAGGCTTTAACGTCGTGACACCTTATGTGCCGACAGTAACGGAGCATGTGACCTATAAGAAATTGGGACGCATTATCCCAGTCACTGAAGATGGTGACTATATTCCAGGTGCTTTGACTAAGCAGTATAACAATAACAATAAAGATCCACGAAAGGCGGGTGAGACAGCAACACCAGCTGTTCAAGATTATATGACAGATATTAAAAGTGTAGTACCGAACAAACCAGGAGTCGATACTCCGGTTGTGTATCGTAAAATTTTCAAGAAAGCCAGCATTACCTATATTGATGAAACAACCGGTGCTTACTTGGTTAGTGACCAATTGACCGGTGAATTAGGTGAAGCTATTGAATACGGGACAGCAACACGTATTCAGACTTTCAAGGATATGGGATATGGCTTGATTCAGGATGATTTCCCTAAAGATGCCATTTTTGATGATAAAGATATTGATGATCAAGAATGGTTCGTTCTTTTGCAACACGATGTTGCGAAAGTAGGGCCTGATCATGATCAAGTTCCAGATACCCCAATCAATCCAAATAATCCCAATGGACCTAAGTGGCCATCTAAATATGCTTACGAAAAAGAAGTAAGCTTTACGGTTTTTTATAGAAGCACAGATGGCAATGCCAACCTTCCGGAAGCTGATGTTCAAAAGGCTTATTGGGTACGTACCCTTACCTTTGACAAGGTCTCAGGAGAGCTTGTTGATGAAACTGAATGGTCTCCAAACAAAACAAAATATTATGACATCTACGCACCAGTTGTTTTAGGTTATTATGCCGATAAAGTGGACGTTAAGGGTAGAGATGTAACAGAAGACAATATGGAAGAAACTGTTACCTACATGCCACTTGGTAAGATTATTCCTATTGATGCTAACGGACGCTTGATTCCGAACGTTCCAACGCCAACCTTTAACAATGATGCCAACAATCCAACTAAGGTCAGTGAGACACTCGTACCTCATATTCCTGGCTACCGTCCAGTCCAAGAGAGTGTTCTTCCTGAAAATTTGACAGATGACATTCTCATTGAATACGCTCCAATCCTTGAAGATGTGACGCAACCAACCTTGCAAACTGTCTTCTTCAAGGGAGCTGGCGCAGCCACACCATCTGTTAATATCCAGTCTGAATTCAGCTTCACTGGTAAATATAATCAGGCAGAAGACACTTATACTTGGGACCAAGACAGCCATACCTTTGCTAAGGTTACTGTTCCTGTGATAGAAGGTTATTATGCTGACAAGGCAGTTGCCGGTATGCAGGTGGTAACACCTGATAAACCAGAGGCTACAGATAATGTTACCTACAAGGAACTTGGTAGAATCATTCCTGTTGATACCTTTGGAAATCCAATCGCAGATGCAGAGCCTGTTCCTTTTGCCAATGATCCTAAAGATGCTACGCAAGTTATTGAGACATTGGCACCAGAGCTTGCGGGTTACCAAGCTGAGAGTGCATTGGTCTTGCCTATTGACCTCAGTCTTGACCAAACCTTGGTTTATGAGCCAATCTTGGAAGATATTACTCAAGATACCAAACAAACGGTTACCTTCCAAGGTGCAGGTTACAAGGATCCTGTTATCAATATCCAAGACAGCTTCAGCTTCCATGGTAAATTTAACCAAGTGGAAGAAACGAGCACATGGGATCAAGACAGCTTCACTTATGATGTTGTAGACGTCCCAGTTGTTGAAGGCTTCTTTGCAGATAAACGTCAAGCTGGTGGTTTGGAAGTTAGACCTGACCTCCCAGAAGTTGAAGATACTGTTACTTATACCGAACTCGGTAAGATTATTCCGGTCGATGAGAATGGTACACCAATTGAAAGCGCCTCTACACCAAGCTACAACAACGATCCTGAAGATCCAACCATGGCTATGGAAACAGTCGTTCCAGATGTATTTGGTTATATCTCTGAAAAGGCCTTTATCACGCCAGAACATCCAGGTCAAGACACCACTGTGGTTTATGCTAAGGATGAACAAAGAGCTCTCATCCTTTACATGAATGAAATGGACAAGTCAGAGTTGACACGTGATGAAGTCATCGGAAGCTCAGGTGAGAAGATTGACTACTCTACTGATGAACAACTCGCTAACTTGCTTAAACGAGGTTATGAGCTCGTCAACGATGGCTTTGCAGAAGCCTTTGACCACACTTATAATGGTGATTCTGACTTTGATCAAGTCTTCGAAGTGGTTCTTCGTGAACGTTTGGTTCTTGTAGACCCAGACATGCCAGCACCAGTTGCAGGTGAAGTCGTCGATGCAAATGATGTCAATAGCCCAGTTTGGCCAAATAGTGTTGAGTCACTCGAAAACCATGCTGATGTAACACGTACTATTCAGTATGTCTTCGAAGAAGGCGGATTGGCAAGCGACGATTATGTTGAAGTTCTTAATTTCAAACGTTTGGCTAATGTTAACCTTGTGACAGGCGCAATCAATTATGAAGCATGGTCAAGCATGCAAACAGGCTTCTCAGCAGTTCCTTCTCCAGAAGTTGTTGGATTTACACCAGACCGTATGGAAATCGCTGGAATGACGGATGTTGCTGTAGAAACACCTGAACTTCTGGAAGTAGTTACTTACCTTAAAGATGCTCAGAAAGCTACAGTGACCTATGTTGATGGTACGACACGTAAGAAACTTGAAGTTGTTGACTTGCTTGGTAAATCAGGTGAAGTGATTGATTACTCAACAATCGAACGTATCAAGTACTACAGTGATCGTGGTTACACCCTCCTTGCAGATGGTTTCACTAACGGCGTTATCTTTGATGGCGATTCACACGTTGACCAAAACTTCATGGTTACCCTTCGTCATGGTACTGTTCAAGTAGGCCCAGATAACATCCAAGAAGCTGGTAAACCAATTAACCCAGCAGATCCAGATGGTGCCAAATGGCCAGAACGTGAAAACTATATCAAAGATGTCACCTTCACAGTTCTCTACGAATCAAGTGATGGCCAAGCAGACCTTCCTGCCAATAACATCCAAACCGCTCAATGGACACGTAGTTTGACCATTGATAAGGTGACAGGTGAAGAACTCGGTTCAAGCTACTGGACTTCAAATAAAGGTCAGTTTGAAACAGTTGTCACACCTGAAGTGGAAGGCTACAGCGCTGACAAGGATAAAGTTGAAGGTAAGACCGTTGGACAACGTAATCTCGAAGAAACAGTTGTCTATATCCCACTTACAGGCGATATTAACGGTAAGCCTAAGGAAGATAAGGCAGATGACATTGTCGTTGAAGATGTTCAAGATTTAGAAGTACTTGACCAAGTCGAAGAAGCTTCTGAATCTCATGACGGTCCAACAACTTATGGCCCTGGTGATGATTTTGAAGCACCTGTTGCCAACCAAGCAGAAGGTACTGGCTCTAAACACAAGATGCCAATTAACCTTTCAAATGAAGACGAAGTAGGCAAGGGCAAGATTGAAGAAACCATCAACATCGCAGGCTTTACCGTATCGGTAACAGGTCTAGGACTTGGCCGTAACGGACGTAAGAAGAAAAATAAAAAAGATCACAAAGATCAAAAAGAAAAATAATCAAAAGACCTGAATCACTCAGGCATGCCCAGACAGAAAGAAAATCTCAAGTTGCTTATGGCACTTGGGATTTTTTTGTTCATTAGCAAATTCATGCCATTTGACTCACTTCTATTTGCACCTTTGACTCATCATTGACAATATGACCAGTTTTTTATAGTATAAAATGGTTAACTTATATATTTTTATAGGTTTATTCATATTTTTTACTGGAGAATGATGATGAGAAAATTATTTTCACTATTGATATCATCGAATACAGATTTACCCAAAGATAGTTTACTCGTAAAACTAAGATGGCAAGAAACGAAAGCAGTAGATCAAACTCTCATTTTAAGACATCAAAAAAGATTGCGGCAGATGTTACTCGTACAAGGTGGAGAGGAATTAAGAGCAACCTTTTTATTGGAGAGACCTTCGTTTTTTGGAAGGAAATCACATGATAAACTAGATCTAACCTCAGCTACTTTTCTATCGAACGTGCAATTTACCAAGGCAGATATTCTGCAGTTTGTAAGAGCTATTGGAGATTACAATCCTTTGCATCAGCAGGCTCCCTTTTTAATCCCAGCCTGTCTTTATTTAGACTATTTGAGACAGGTTCTACCACAAAGAGTTTCTGTCTTATCTTTACGTTTTTTAGCGCCAGCCTATGCGCAAGAAAGATTATCACTTTATTGTCATCAAAAGGACTTCTATCTGTGTAGAGGGGATACTATCATAGTAAAAGGAGAGAGTGTTTAATGGTAGATGTATATATTCAAGGGGGATTAAGGACACCCATTGGACTGTTTCAAAAGCAATACGCCAGTATGCGACCAGAATATTTAGGTGCTGGAATTTTAAATGCCTTAAAGAAGCGTTATCCAGAATGTCACATTGATGACATTATTTGTGGAAATGCTGTTGGAACAGGTGGCAATATTGGTCGTTTAACTGGACTTTTGTCCGATTATTCTGAAACTGTTCCTGCGACAACTATTGATATGCAGTGTGCTTCAGCAAGCGCAGCCCTAGGTTTCGCCTTTGCGAAGATAAAGGCTGGTTTATCGGAAAATATTATTGCAGGCGGCATTGAAAGTTCATCCTTGCAACCATTGCGGACTTATGCTGACAAGGATGATCGTACAGGGAGTTACTACGTTGCTCAGTTTTCACCAGATAGTACGGATTCTCTAGCTATGATAAGAGGGGCCGAGCGAGTCGCTCAAAAATATCAGGTGAGTCAAAAAGAATTGTATCAATGGACTTTAAAGAGCCATGCTAAAGCTCAGAAAGCCTTGGAGGTAGGGGCTCTATCTCCTATTATCCTAGAAATGCCTGGGAAAAAGGATGAGGGGATTCGACCTAAGATTTCAGAAAAACTGTTAAGTCGAATTCCTCCAATCTTAGGTCCAGATAGTCTGACCAGTGCCGCAAACTCTTGTTTAACACATGATGGTGCTGCTTTTCTTTTATTGAGCCATCAAGTCGGTGAGTTTAAGATTTGTGACATGGTTCAGGTAGCAGGAGATCCTCGTTTTAGTCCTGAATTAGTTTACAAAGCAACTCTAAAATTATTAAAGAAAGTCAATCTTTCAATGTCGGATATAGATGCTGTTGAATGGAATGAAGCATTTTCAGTGATTGATTGTATCTTTGAAAGGCATTTCCCAGAAGCTGTCAATCACTACAATCTATTTGGTGGTGCCTTAGCTTATGGCCACCCTTATGGTTGTTCGGGGGCGATCAATCTTTTACATGTAATGCAGGCGCTCCGTTTACAAAAGGGACGATATGGACTTTGTGCTATTGCCGGTGCTGGAGGAGTTGGTATTTCTTTTCTCATTGAGAGGGTGGAAGCTTAATATGATTCAAAAAATAAAAGCTTGGGCTCAAGAGGCTCCTCATCGGCAGGCTTTAGTTATTGATGACAAATCTTACACTTACTGTGATTTATTAAGGATGATGAATCAAATAAGACTTGATTCAAAGTCATCTGATGTTTGCTTTATCGTAGAACACCGTCCGCTTGAACAGTTGATGACATTTTTAGTAGCTGTATCATTAGGCATAAAACCTGTTATTTGCCATCCTAATTTGTCTCCAGAGATCCAACAGGCCTTAGCGTCTGAAGCAGGTGCCTCCGATTTACGTTTAGAAGCAGATTTCGGAATCTTGACTTCGGGAACAAGTGGAAAACCCAAGATTTTGTGGCGAACCATGTCCTCGTGGGTAGATTTTTTTGCTGAGCAAAATCGAATTTTCCATATTAATCAGAAAACGGCTTTATTCTTAAAAGGCAATTTTAGTTTTTCAGGGAACCTTAACATGGCCTTGGCTGTCCTTTATGAAGGTGGGCAATTGATTATAAGTGATAAACCATCTCCGAGAAGTTGGGTGCAATTATGCCAGATCTGCCAAGTTAGTCACATGTATCTCTTACCAAGCCTTCTACAAGTTCTAGCAAGTCATTTAAACAGTAGGAAGATTAACTTGTCTTATATCATCAGTTCTTCTCAAACCTTGCCAGTTTCTCTGATTCATGACCTTTATGACAGGCAACCGACCTGCGACATTATTGTTTTTTATGGCGCTAGTGAATTAAGTTTTATCAGCTGGTGTAAGGGCAGAGAGATTTTAGACAATCCCAATTTAGTTGGTCGAGCTTTTAAAAATGTTCAAATAAAGCTGAAAAACAATAAAATTTATGTTACGACTCCTTATGCAGCTGTCGGAGTAAGATTCCCTTATACTGTAGAAGACTATGGTCATTTTTCAAAAGCAGGATTAATCTTGGAAGGGCGACCATCTGATTGGGCTAATTATGCTGGAACCAAGTTGCATTTGCCAACTATCAGACAAAAATTACTCTCTTGTTCTTTCGTAAAAGATGCCTTTTGTCTCAAGTTGAGCAGTCATCTGGCTGGTGATGAAGTGCATTTCCTGGATGAGGAAATCGAGCTTGCGCCCTACTTCAC
>OLPH01001767.1_pt1 | contig 19970 bp, 12 predicted proteins | sample 1672951 | NCBI WGS metagenome assembly OLPH01 (sample SAMEA3136740, study PRJEB25190) | human gut metagenome | reverse complement strand
TTTCATTGTTGTTGGGGTTGGCTTCCCCAACTGTGTACTATTTCAGAAGAGGACAATGTGGTCAATTTCCTCCGTGGAGAGATTTTTGCTTCAAAAAAGGAACCTCGTGCGTCTCGCTCTGGGAGCGACTTTCAGCCGTTTAATCAGCAATTGATGGAGACTCTTAGCTAGCTAAGCGTAGCTGTGCATCCCGCCGAGGAAGAAGTTGACCCCAAAGTAGGTGACCAGCACCGACACGAAGGCGATCAAGAGATAGACGTGCAGGAACCTCTGCGAGCGGAAGCAGCGCAGCGACTCGCTGTGTAGTGGCAAGGCGTAGATAATGAGCGTGATGAGTGCCCACACCTCTTTGGGATCCCAGCTCCAGTAGCGTCCCCACGAGACATTGGCCCAGACGGCTCCGATGAAGATACCGATAGCCAGCAGTGCGACCGCTGGATAGAGGAGTAGTCTACTGAGTGCCTCTAGGTGCGTCCCGATGGCAGGGCGACGTGACAGGATCAGCGCCATACAGCTATTGAGCATCATAAAGGCCAAGAGACTATACGCTATCATGATGACCAGCACGTGGATGCTCAGTAGTGGCGAGTGAAGCACTGGCATCAGTGGGGTGATCTGCGGATTGCTTCCCCCGAAGGAGGCTACCAAGAGCGACAAACCGCCCATGAGTAGACCAAAGGGAATCAGCACACGATGCTTGCGCCCCGTAAGGATGGTCAGCAGGAGCACGATCCAGGCTAAGGCTTGCATCGTCTCAAAGCCATTGCTCAGGGGCACATATCCCGAGACGATCCAGCGCAGGATCACCATCAGAGTGAGGTAGAGCATGCTAGCGTAGAGGATACCCCAGAAGCCCCACTTGACCAGCGGAGGGTCTTGGAGCCGCCCCACAGAGAGCTGATAAGCGGTCCAGATGAAGAGCAAGATCCCGACGGTAGCGAGTATCTTGGCGAGAAGTCCTATATAAGGCGATAGCTGATTATAGTAGATCTCAGAGCGAAAGCGTAGTGCCGAGGGACAGCTCTCACCGCCCTCCTTGAGCTGATACTGTCGGAGCTTGACGAGAAACTCTTGCGCCTCGTCCCATTCCTGCATGATAATCAGTTCGCTGAGGTAGTTAAAGCCCTTGCGCACGAATGTCCACTGATCTAGAGGCATCTCTGCGGGTAGATCAGTAGAGGCGGGATGGTACCAGACGATACGACCGTGGCTCTGTACGGGGAAGATCGAGAGCGACTCGCCTAGCCCTAAGCTCTGTATCACCTGACACTTCTCATGCGCCTCAAAGAGCGCCTTGCGCCCAGGCTGGTCGGGGTGCTGTATGTAGTTATCCAGCAGAGACTCTAGACGATAATTGCCTTGGAGGTCAAAGAACTGACGATAGCTCACCCGCTGACCCTCGTGGCACTCGAGGAGCTTGCGGATGCTCCGATCTTTGATCCGTATCATCGGCTCATCGACCCAATTGTCGTAGTAAAAGATCCAGCCCGCCAAGACTTGCTCGGCCGAAAGTCCTCGGTAGCTACTGCGTCCATAGAGCTTCTCGGTAAACTCCTGAGCGTAGGTTCCTAGCGGACAAACACGATTATTATACAAGATGTACAGTTCGCCAAAGCTTTTCGCCACACTGGCTGGGATCGTCTTGGGGAGAGGCGTCGCAGGTGCTTTTGCCTCTGCCGAGAGCGTACCACCAGCGAGGAGTATCAGGAGCATCGCAACGGGAGAGACAAGTGCCTGCTTGAAGAGCTGTCTCACCCGATGACGGCGCGCGAACATGCCCCCTACGAGACTGATCGCTAGGAGCGCATAGCCTAGGTAAGAGATCGCTATACCCCACGGATCGTAAGCGATAGAGAGTATCGAGGAGGTCGTCTCTGGATCGTAGCCTGACTGGTAGAAGCGATAGAAGCGGTAACGGAAGATGCGATTCATCGAGACCGCACCACGGAGGCTCTGCGACCGCTCCCCGTCCTGAATGATGAGATTGCTCTGGTAGTCTAGCGGGAATTGGGTACCTGTGTAGTAAGTCAGGTCAAAGCGCTCCAAAGCGACCTCAAAGGGGAGGGTCAACGTCTCTCCCTGATCGCTCTGATAGCGATCCGTGGGGGTAGCACCCTCCTGGAGCTTGATACGTCCATGTATAGCAGTCCAGCTGGTCAGTCCTGCGCCCAGCAAGATGACCAGCAGTGAGACGTGGATCATCCAGATCCAAAAGCGTCGGTAGAGCTTAGCCCGTAAGATGTAAATCAATCCAGCACAGGAGAGTAGCACCCACAAGATGGTAAAGAGCGGTGAGCCATACCAGTGCTCCTGCACAAAGGGCGTACCGTAAAGCTTTTCAACCACAGTGGCTGCCGCAAGGACAGCCACCGTGATGAGTAGTAGTATGAAAGGGAGCTTGCGCCACACCATATTTATATTGTATCTAGTGTGTGAAGCTATACAGCATTGATAAACTTGACAACCGCCTCACGATCCTGGCGATTGAGCTTACGAAACTTCTCTACGGTAAAGCGTGCATCACTATCCTTAGCACCGTGCCACATGATTGCCTCGATCACATTGCGCGCACGGCAGTCGTGCAGACGATCCTGATGCCCTGAAGCCTTCTGGCTCAGACCACGTCCCCAGAGCGGAGTGGTACGGCACCAGCCAGTGCGGATATCGTTTTGCATATGGAGCTTATGCTGGATCAAGTCGGTATAGGGCCAAATCTTTTGCTTGGGATAGCGAGGCATAGCCTTCTTGCCACCCTCGGTCAGACCATACACATCCACGACCACATCGTCGCCCGTAGTCCAAGAGGGACGGTGGCAAGTAGCACAACCTATCTCGGTGAAGAGTTGCTTACCACGCTGTACATCGGGAGCATCTATATCTCTCGCAGCTGGCACCGCTAGACCACGTATCCACACCATCAGATCGTAGCAAGCCTGTGCATCCATCTCAACAGGCAGGTCTGTAGCTGTAAAGAAGTCGTAGATATCCTTCTCCACATTGCCAGTCTTCTTGCGCTCTGGGAAGTATTTGTAGAACTGTGCCTGCACGTCGGGATCTTTGCTTGCCGTCCGTGCGTAAGCCTCAGGTATGTAGAACTTACGAAACATCGGCGTAATGATGTTGGTCACCTCCCATAGGCTCACATTGGCAGAGAGCTTGGTGAAGTCACACGCATAGTCGAAGCGCATCGGGTGCCCCGCAGGGTCTACCCCCGTGGGAGCGAAGTCGTTGCCTGCCCAGATGGCGGGGTTGAGTGGCGTGTGCGGAGCCTCCTTGATATACTGCTGACGTATATCCTCATCACTGATCGCATCAAGCAGACCTGTACCATAGATACCGATAGTGGACTCAAGCGTGACAACGGCCTGATCAAGCGGGAAGGGCTTGCCTTTCACCTCTAGTGGTGAGTAGAGAGCATCCGCAGGTAGGTGGACCTCAGGATAGATGAGGTCGTAGGTCTCGCCATCGTCAAACTTATTGCCCCACTCGTCCGTATAGCTACGCCAGTCGATGGTCATCTTCTTTTCGTCAATCATCGGCTTGAACGGAGGTAGCGCAGCTGTCATAGGTACTAAGCCAAGAGATGTAGCTATATTCCCCTCCTTGTCAGTGACGATGATGAGACATCCATTGCCCATCTGCTCACTATTGTAGCGTGTGACGCGCCTACCATGTCCATAGCCGGGGTGACAAGCCTCACACGATGTGCGGTGATACAGCGGGCCTAGTCCCGTAAAGGTGAGACCAGGCACATCGCCAGCAGCGTGTGCTGTCTCAAAGCGACGCTCACCCTGCTTGAAGTTGGCATCTAGTCCAGCTAGTGCGATAGCCTCCGTGGGCTGCTCAAAGCAGGAGGAGGTGTTGTTGAAGGTAGTGCCGAGCTTACCTCCACTGTAGTACTCCTCGCTAAGCGTCTGAGGAGTGTCCGTCCCACAATCCTGCTGACAAGCTGTCAGACAGGTGAGGATGAGTGCTAGTAGAGCTAGCTGTGTAGTTAAGTGCTTCATAAGGATAAAGTGATTTTTGGGGAATGTGTCTCCCCTCCCCCGACAGCTTATATCTATCATCATAATCTATTGCTCTGGCAAATGCTTGCTCAGGGGAGGGGTAGAAAGTGTGTAGTCCGAGGACTGTGCGTCTCTCTGCTAGGTAAAGCTAGCGGAGTTAGATAGACTCAATGAAGGTAACGACAGCTTTGCGCTCCTCCTTGCTGAGCTTGCGAAACTTCTCAATCGACGCTCTCGCATCACTAGTCTTAGCACCGTGCCACATGATCGCCTCAATCACGGTACGCGCACGGCAGTCGTGTAGTCGGTCGCTAGCTCCTGTAGCCTTCATGCTGAGGCCACGACCCCACAGCGGTGTGGTACGACACCAGCCCGTACGGATGTTGTTCTTCATCTGTAGCTGGTGCTGGATCATGTCGGTGTAAGGCCAGATCTTCTGATGCGGGTAGCGTGGGAGGAGATTGGCACGAGCACCCACGAAGAAGTTGTTCGGGTCACGGATCTTATCCTCGCCCGTAGTCCAGGTAGGACGGTGGCAGGTAGCGCACCCCATCTCCTCGAAGAGCTTCTTACCCTGTTGGAACTCTTCGCTATCTGCATCTCGTGCCGACGGGACGGCTAGTCCACGGTGCCATACCATAAAGTTAATGTACTCCTCGTCGGTCATATCGGCAGGGAGCTCGCTAGAGGTTAGGTAGTCGTAGATGTCCTTCTTGACATCCCCGCTCTTCCTCCACTCTGGATAATAGGAGTAAAACTTTGCCTGTACATCGGGGTCTTCGGAAGCGACCTTAGCATAGGCAGTAGTCATATAGTGGTAGCGACGATCGCTACGAGTTACGTTGGTGATGTTCCAGATAGCATTGGCTCCAGGACCATCCTGTATGCTACCACGTGTCAAGCCATAGGTGTAGCGGGGAAGGTACTTAGTGCCGTCGCCCTGCTTTTTATTGACGTAGTACCTAACGAAGTCGCCATTCTTCCACACGGTGGGGTTGAGGTTGGCGCCATGCTTCTCCTCCGTCTGATACTGCGCACGGAGGTCTTCGTCACTGATAGCGTCGAGCAGACCCGTACCGTAGATACCGATGGTGCTCTCGAGACGAACGCGTAGATCGGAGTATGGGATGTCCTTGCCCTTGGCCTGTAGAGGTACATAGAAGGCATCCTCAGGAATGGTCACCTCTGGGTAAATGAGGTCGTAGGTCTCGCCATCGTCAAACTTGTTGCCCCACTCATCCGTGTAGGGAAGCCAGGCTATCTTGATCTTACGCTCATCAAGTGGTGCCTTAAAGGGTGGCGCAGCTTGCGTCTGAGGCATACCTGTGAGGGAGGATAGGTAGTTATCGTTTTGATCCGTGAGGACGAGTAGATAGCCGTTACCTATGATGTTTGAGTTGTACTCAGTCTGTCTAGCGCCATGACCGTATCCCGGGTGGCAAGCGATACAGCTAGCACGCAGCCACAAGGGGCCTAAGCCACGCAGCGGGAAGTTTGGGTCAGTAGATGTGTCAAAGGGATTCTCGAAGAGGCGCTCCCCCCTCTTAAACCTAGCGACCAAACCGGCCTCCTCGACTGCAGGGGTAAACTGCTCGTAACAAGTGGCCGTGTTATTGAACGCGGTGCCTAGCTTTCCCCCGCTATAGTACTGCTCTTCGTATGGATTCGTTTCGCTTGAATCTGGACAGTCTGAGCTACATGCGCTCAGGAGAGCCAGACAGCCTATCAGGCTACATATGCTTAATACCTTGTTCATAACAACTTCCTCTAAAATACTATCATACATCTGCAGGGTTCCCCTAGGGATCCTGCAGATGGTATGACGGTTGGTTATTGATTACTTCTGTACAGCCTCAATAGCTGCATCGATCTTCTCAAGGAGCGCATTGCACGCATCGATGGCGGGCTTAGTAGCATCCTTGGTTAGGTTATTGCGGAAGGGCGCAGGCATAGCTGCGACCGTCTTGATCGCATTGTCTATGGCAGAGCGGATCTCCTTGTCTAGCTCGGGATGCTGCTTAGCCATGTAGCTAGCCATAGAGTGCTTGTGGGCAGTGCCGTCGAGAGAGCCGTAGTAAGCGTTGCGGACGCTACGGAGGTTGTCTGTGAAGTCCTCAATAGAGTTCCAGCTGTACCAAGACTCCACGTCTAGGACGTTGCCAGAGTTGACAGGGTCAGTAATCTTCGTGTTACCCACCTCATCGGTTATGTCGCTCGCACCTTGTAGGATCTGTACGAAGGCATCCTTCTGGCTCTTGTAGGTCGTATTGCCCTGCTCACCAGCGGCTATCATGATCTCGCCGTAGTCCATTGTGGGGAGGAGTTCGGCATCCTCAAGGGTCTTCTTCTTAGCTGCGGTGATCTTGTCTACACCAGCCCAGCTAGCCTCTAGACGAGTAGCCTGACGAGCTAGATCCTCAGCGACGGCAGCATTGTAGATGCGCTCAGGCTCTGTAATCTCAGCGACCTTGCGAGCCTTACCATCTCTAAAGATCATGTACTCCACTGCGTGGAAGCCTAGTAGACCGTAGCCTAGAGAAGCGAAGCCCTTGGCATCAGCGCCTTCCTCCTTAAGCTCATCGAGGAGGTCTTTGTTCTGAAGGATGTTATCTAGCTGATTCTTCTGTAGAGGCCAAGAGTCAATGTGTGGATCGATATTGTAGTCGCCAGCCGCACCAAAGAGAATAGCCTCGCTTAGCTCCCAGTATGCACGTGCCTCAACCCACTTCTTGCAAGCCTTGTCGACCAGCTCTTGGGAGGGGCTCTTCATCAGCTCCTGGCAGATACCCGATAGCTCGATGGTATTGTCTGCTAGAGACTTGTAGGTGGGTACTACGACTCCGTGGACAAACTGCTCGAGGATAGCTGTCTGCTCTGGGTCGACCTGCTTTGCCTTTGGCTCATCGCTCTCTTGACAAGAGACGAGGAGAATGCCCACGACTGAGAGAAGGAGCATCTTAAAAACGTTAGTGTACTTATTCATAGTTGACTGTATTGTGTTGAATTATAAAAGCCTAGAAGTGAAACATACCAAAGTATGCGATGCCGAGGCTGACGGTCGGCTCATCGTTGAACTGCTTGTGTAGCATACGGTGACTATACTCAGCCTTGATGACGACCTCAGGAATCGGGTAGTAGTTGAGTCCGACGGTAAACTTCTGTCGCTCCCACTCCAGCTCGTCGGTCATACTGGGCACTACTTGAAACATGGAGTCGTAGTAATCATACCGTCCGAAGAGGTAGAGGCGCTGCTTGAGCTGACGCAGCTTGGCCGAAGCAGAGAAGAGGTCATAACCCCCCTCCAGACCAGCAGCTAGAGCCGCCTTGGCGACACTATTCTTTGGCGAGGGGGAGTCCTTGCGGGTCGTACGGTTGGCCTTTGTGATCTCCATTGAGTCGCCTAGATGACCGTAGTCCACATTGCCTCGCAAGATGAGGTGCGGATTAGCATATTGAAAGTCAAAAGCTCCGATGCAGACGAGACCCTTGATATGGTCATACTTGTTTGTCGCATTGAGCGTGTTGCGACCACTCGTCCCGACGTAACCACTCAGGCTAAGACGCAGATTGCGTACCGAGTAGTTGTCCACACGCATCGCGCAGGCATAGTTCGTCGCCATCTTAAACTCGTAGGGACTACCAGCCCCGCCATGGATCCAGTCCTTATTGTTAAAGCGGTCAGCATCTAGCCCAGCTATACCCATCACCTCATACCGCCAGTTAGGTAGTTTACCCCACAGGCCTATACCTGTCTCATGCCAGGTGCAGGGCAGGATCGTGTTCTCGCCCTCGGGGCGGTAGACCGTAAAGAACTCTGTCGGCATGTGAGATGCATTGGTTGCTCCGACTGGCACGACCATATGACCTATGCGCAGGTTGAGCGCTGGTGAGAAGCTCTTCTGTAGCCAAAACTGCTCGAGAGCCACCTCTCCACCACGCTCTATCTCAGACTCGTACTCGCCAGTCTCCTCCTCTTCGATCTCGACAGCACTCTCCGTGCCACCATGCTCAAACTCAATCTCAGAGCCTAGAGACCAACCATGTCCGAAGTCATAACCAACGAAGAAAACAACGTGTGGCAAGTCTACCTGACCGAAGCTACGAGCATCTTTGTAGAGCGCAGCATCGGTGTAGCGCTTGAAGTTATTACTGTAAAACATCCTCGATGCGACAGCCTCTCCATACCCACCGATGGTGAGCCGACGAGGAGCTGGTGCAGAGGTCTGCGACAAAGTGTCCACAGTCTGCGCCTCTGATAGCTGTACGGTACACAGTACGAGCCCACAGAGAAGATACGAAATGAATCGTTTCATATATTATTATAGAGTGTTTGACATCCGAGTGAATCAAACGCAGGGGAAGCCTCTTCAGCGACCCTTACATTGTTTTGTGTATGTATGAATGGGCGGTGGCAGGGTGGGGAAACGAAGATATTAAGGGGAACGAAACCTCCTGCTACAGGGCATCCAGTGGAGCTTGCCGACTACCCGACAAATTCCTACCACAAAGGTACGGCAGGAGCGTACAATGGCTCTCGGTAAAGACTAGCAAATTGTAGGTATACGAGCGAAGAGTAATAATCGTTCAATACTATCTGTTAGGTATTCTCTAATGGAAAGCTGACAGTAAAAGGTGGCAAATGTCTCATGCTACGCACTCATCTAGAGCCTCTTACACGGGATCAGCGCCAGCTTCGGCTTCGTCTAAACATTCCTTTGGTGGAAAGTTACTTTTCCAACGGTGGAATGTGAAAGTTCCTCCGCTGGAACTGAGAAGTTCCCGCCTTGGAACTAAAAAGTTCCAAGAGGAGAACCATTTTTGGAACTCATATATACTAGAAAGCCCGCACGATACAAAGAGATTTGTCGTGGCACACGGACTTGCGCCTCGGCACGCTCACAAGATGAGACTGTTGACTTTTGCAACAGTCTCAAGATAGGACAGCACACCTATATATAATAAGGTAGGGACGAACATCCGCAGATGTCCGCCCCTACCTTTATTTTTGTCGTCTTGTGACGAGTTCGTTGGCTCGCTTTACTTGACAAGATCCATCGTGTCGCGTGCTATCATCAGCTCCTCGTCGGTGGGGACGCAGAGGACGGTCACACGGCTAGAGGGCTTAGAGAGTACCTTCTCCTCGCCACGGCTAGAGCGATTGACGGCAGAGTCAAACTCAACGCCCATAAACTCTAGTCCAGAGACTACCGACTCACGAGTTGTCTGGTCGTTCTCGCCGACACCGCCCGTGAAGACGATGACATCGACACCGCCCATAGCAGCTGCGTAGGCTCCGATGTACTTCTTGATACGGTAGCGATACATCTCGAGCGCAAGCTTAGCACGCTCGTTGCCAGCCTCGGCAGCCTGCTCTACGTCACGCATGTCGGAGGAGACACCGCTGATGCCCATGACACCGCTCTTCTTATTGACCATCGTCGAGAAGTCGCTCGGGGTCATCTTCTCATGCTCCATGATAAAGGGCACGATACCTGGATCAATGCTTCCGCAGCGAGTACCCATCATCAGACCATCCGTAGGGGTCAAGCCCATAGAGGTGTCAAGGACCTTGCCATTGCATACAGCTGCGATCGAAGCGCCATTGCCGATGTGGCAGGTGATGATGCGGGTCTTGTCAAAGTCCTTCCCAAGGATCTCACAAGCACGATGGCTAATGTAGCGGTGGCTCGTGCCGTGGAAGCCGTAGCGACGCACCCCGTACTTCTCATAGTACTCGTAGGGTAGTGCATACATATAAGTATATGCGGGCATCGTCTGGTGGAAGGCCGTATCAAAGACTGCTACCTGCTGCACCTTCGGGAGGAGCTTCGTGATAGCGTCGATACCCTTCAGTGAGGGTGGATTGTGCAGAGGAGCGAGGTCAGAGACACGCTTCACCTGCTCGATCACCTCGTCATTGATGAGGACGCTCTTATTGATCGCCTCACCACCATGTACGAGACGGTGACCCACAGCCTCGATCTGGTCAACACTGTCTAGGACAGCGTACTCAGACTTCGTCAGGATCTCGAGGATAAACTCGACAGCTACCGTGTGCTCGGGTAGCGGACGGTCTATCTGCACCTTCTTGCCATCAGTCGTCTTGAACTTGATGAAAGAGTCGGGCAGGCCGAGCTTTTCAATACCACCTGAAGCGAGGATACGAGCCTCAGGCATGTCATATAGTGAATACTTGACAGACGAGCTGCCACAGTTAAGGACTAGTACGATCATAATTTATCTTTAGTAAGGGGAAGGGGGGTGGTGAATTACTTCTTAGCTGCGATAGCCTGGTTGCAAGTGATCGTGATCACATTGTAGACATCGTCTACAGAGCAACCACGGCTTAGGTCATTGACTGGAGCAGCCATACCCTGTAGGATAGGACCGACAGCGGTAGCACGACCGAGACGCTCGACGAGCTTGTAAGCGACATTGCCCACCTCTAGGTTCGGGAAGACGAGGACGTTTGCCTTACCAGCCACGGGACTCTCGGGAGCCTTGAGCTCAGCGATCTTGCTTACGATAGCAGCGTCAGCCTGTAGCTCACCATCGATGAGTAGGTCAGGAGCCATCTCCTTAGCAATCTTGTAAGCCTCCGTAACCTTGTCGATCATCTCGCTCTTGGCAGAACCCTTTGTAGAGTAGCTTAGGAGGGCAACGCGTGGCTCCATGTCACCAATGCTACGAGCCGTATCGGCAGAAGCGATGGCTATCTGAGCAAGCTCGTTGCTGTCAGGATTAGGCGTGACGGCGCAGTCGGCAAAGATGAAGAAGCCGTTCTCGCCATACTCCTTGAGCGGAGAGAAGATGAGGAATGCGCCACTGACCACCTTGAGCCCTGGGCGAGTCTTGATAAGCTGTAGTGCAGGACGGAGCACGTTGCCCGTTGTATTGTGTGCACCAGCTACCTCACCGTCAGCGTCGCCAGACTTGATCATCAGGCAGGCGAGGTAGAGCGGATTGACCACTAGCTCGTCAGCCTGCTCACGGGTCATGCCCTTAGACTTACGCAGCTCCATCAGGAGGTCACGATAAGCCTCACGGCGTGCGTGATTTTGCGGATCGATGATCTCAGCCTGATCAATGTGCTTGAGCCCTAGCTCAGCAGCCTTAGCCTGGATCTCAGCGGGGTTGCCTAGGAGGATGATGTGAGCGATGCCGTCAGCGAGGATGCGATCGGCAGCTTGGAGGGTGCGAGGCTCGAGACCCTCGGGGAGTACGATGCGCTGCTTGTTTGCCTTAGCGCGCTGTACGTTCTTTTGAAGTAGTTCCATAGAGGTGTATGATAAGTTTATATTGATGTGCAGTCTTTAGCTCCACAAAGTTACAAAATAAAGAGCAGAGCCTCTACGCACCTCTAACTTCTAACCTCTAAAGTCTAACCTCTAGTCTCTCAAAGTCTCTCTCAGGGAGTGGCTCGGCCGAGAGCAGAGCCGAGACCATCGTAAGGTAGCGTGGCGGCTGCCCCTCCTCGCCCCACACCATCGGGATGCCAGCTAGGCGCTCTGTGGTGCCACTCAGGTCAAAGCCCCACGACTCGAGCGACGAACGCATCTGGTCGGGGTGACGGCAAGGCTCGCCAGCACGACGTGTACACTCCTGTGGCTGGCAGAGCCGACAGCGACCTGCCGTAAAGAGCCGACTCCCCGCATGCTGTCGCTCTAGCTGATAGAGGAGCGGATCAATCCAGTCTCGCACGGCTCTCATCAAGCGAAAGCAGTAGTCCCCCACCTCGGCTGGCTGACAAGCAGTCCACGACTGCTCATCAGGCGTGACACGATGCACGAGGATATGCGCATAGCGGTAGTGCGCCAGCGCCTCCCGCACATCAAAGGCAAAGGGCGGGCAAGACCAATTGGTCAAGTAAGTAGGACAATGCTCGCACAGAGCGAGGAAACGCTCAGGGTCAAAGTACTCCGCCATATACGCCTCTAGAGGCAGCTGACGGAGCGTTCCCTCGATATGATAAGCGGGCTCAGTGATGCTACCCATTGGACTGCGTCACCTCAATGCCATCCTTGTATAGGTGTCTCTTGATGCTGCGCTTGGGTGACTTGATGAAGGGGGTCCTCTGCAGGACAAACTTGGTCACCATCTCGTAGGAACCTAGCTTAGCATTGAGATGGTTACGCTGAGCTTTGATCTGCTCCCACGCCTCTTCCATAGTTAGTCCCGCCTGCTTGGCAGCCAGTTCGTCGGGATAGACGAGCGCCTCAAGACGTCCATTCTTCTGATAGACCAAACTCTCTGCCACAAAGTGGAGATTATTGAGCTTCGCCTCAATCTCTTCGGGGTAAATGTTTTGGCCATTAGCCCCTAGGATCATTGTCTTAGAGCGACCGAGGATGAAGAGATTGCCCCGCTTATCCAGACGCCCTAGGTCCCCCGTACGCATCCAGCCGTCCGAGGTGAAGAGATGCTTATTGATCTCGGGGAGCTTGTTGTAGCCAAGACATACATTGTCACCGCACACCTGTATCTCACCGACACCTGGAGCTAGTGGCTGGTCAAAGTCTTCTGGCACCTCAACACGTATATCCATATGAGGCAGGGAGCGCCCCGCAGATAGGGGCACCCAGTGGCGATGGTTGCTGTAAGAAATGAGTGGAGCGCACTCGGTCATGCCGTAGCCTACGGTGAGCGGGAAGCCTATACGATGTAGGAAGAGCCCAACCTCCTTGGAGAGCGGAGCACCCCCGACGATCACCTCGCGGAAGTTGCCCCCGAGTCCCTCGGTAAGCTTCTTGCGGATCACACGGTAGACCAGCTTGCGTAGGAGCGGGACACGCAGGAGTGCCTTGATCGCAGGACGCTCTATGACAGGCACGATAGACTGCTTGTAGATCTTCTCCAAGATAAGTGGCACGGAGATAATGAGCACGGGGCGTATCTCGGCAAAGGCTTGCATCAATATCTTGGGCGAAGGGACCTTACCTAAGATATACGTGTGGACACCAATGTAAAGAGCTGCAAGCATGTTGAAAGCGCAACTGTACGTGTGTGCCAGTGGCAAGAAACAGATAATCTGCTCGCCGCTAAACATGAGATCAAGAGAGTCAGCATAGATGGCATTACCCGCTAGATTGCCCGCTGTGATCAGTACCCCTTTACTAAAGCCAGTTGTACCTGATGTATAGTTGATTACGACCAACTCATCATTGCCCACCTCGGGGTAGACAATGTCAGTGCGACGAAAGCCCTTGGGGTAAAAGCGCGCCACAAAGGGTGCAAAGGGAAGGAGCTGCTTGTAGTCATACGGCATCCCCGAGCGAGCGTACCGCCAAGTGATCTTTTTGAGGTCAAAGATCGTCTGCACCATCGGCAGATCCTCCTCTGGATTGAGCTTTGACAAGATAAGATCGTCTATAAAGAGGAGCTTCGCCTCACTGTGATTGATGATCGTCTTAGCGTCCTCGACATTGAAGTCCTGCAGTATCGGGACGATCACAGCGCCGTAAGTGATCGTAGCCATAAAGATGACGCACCAGTGCACCGAGTCGGCCCCCATCAGGGCGACACGGTCACCGCGCTGTAGACCAGTCTCCTTATATACGTAGTGTAGGTGTGCGATCTGTAGCGCTAAGTCTCGATAAGATATCGTATAGCCAGTGGCGTAATCCGATAGAGCCGGCTGTCGGAAGTGCTCTCGGAAGCTCGCCTCGTAAGCCTTGATAAGATTGTCTGGGTACATAAGTGCTATCTCCTGTTATGTAAGCATGTGGCGCAAAGTTACGAAATCAAGCCCTAACATCACCGAAGTCAAAGCCTTCCTCTAGGATCGACGCAGGATAACCCAACATTCTAAGACGACACCTGACGACAAATACGGGATATGTGGCTTGTGTAGCGCTATAGCCTCACTTTATGGCTACTCATCGATCTCCGTTGATGCCAATCTCTACCGAGGAAATAGGGAATCTCCAGGGAGAAAACGAAAATTCTCCACGGAACCGGGAAATAAAAGTTCGGAAGAATGAAATGAAACTTCGGAAGAAAGATTTCGAAGTTCCGAAGAATTTTTCGATACCTCCGTGGATATTCGACGATTTCCACCGAGGAGTTGCTCAAATTCCTTGATAGTGACACGGATGCCCCCCCCTCCCCTATGCTACGTCACCCGGTGCTAATAGTATTCTCTCCTACACAAAAAGCGTAGCTTTGGGTATGACAACACTCAAAGCTACGCTTTAGTATGAGAGAGGAGCTCTACAGAGCGCCTAAGGCTTCTGATTAGAAGTTTTTGGGATGCCTAGTAAAGGTTATGTTTGGCTGATCTAACTGCGATAGAGGATAGAAGCGAACGAACGCCCAAATCTGCTTCTCTTCGTTGAAGTATTTGCTAATAGCCTTACCCTCCTCACTATCGAATTCAAAGCCTAGCTTCTCTAACTGCTTGGGTAAGTTCTTAGACTTATTGATGCCAAAGTTCACTGCAGTAATAATAATCGAGTGACACTTAGGATTTCCCTCTTGAAAGAAGAAGGACACTCTATCTTTATACGCAGGATTGTCTACAGACACATCTAGAAAAGCAGCAGACGTTTTGAAGTCACAGCCCTTTGGCTCATAGTACTTTTTGATCTCTTCCTTTGTCTTGTCCAAACCATCTAAATAGATGTCAGGCAGGACGACGGTATTAGGGTCAATGTCCTCTGCGATACGGCTAAATATAAATGTGACACTAGGATAGGTCTTCTTGACATTGTCAGTGCGAGTGTGTACAACGACGGATCCAATCTGAGATTGAGCACCATTGATTTCACGACTCAGTTGAAAAGCCGCATCACACTGTCCATTGCTCACTGGCATCGGCCATTCACTCCACCCCTTTTCCTTTAGTTCTTTAGTCAGCTGAGGGAGAATGTCCTCTACAGCCTCGCCACTAGTACTGGGCTGATAGACCTCCACGATTCGCTTATTCTGTAGACGATACACAGTCTCGGAGAATTCCTTTTTGCCAGTGCTAAAGGTGAGGGTTGTAGCATCAGACTGGCTCTTGTCCAATGTATGTCCCAATGCAGTCTCAAAAGCCACAATATCATCTATTGACCCTTTGAAGTCGTAGTCGACAATTGGAAGCTTGTAGGATATTGCCTCCTTCTCTTTTTGAGGCTTTGGAGTCGGCTTCTGGGACTGACAGGAGGTCGCAGCAAAGAGGACTAGAAGGAGTAGTGGAGTACTCCACGAGATTAAAGTCTTCATATCTATATGAGTTTGTTAGTTAGTTTGCTCTATCTAAAGTACCAGACTGCTCGTACCGTAACGTACTAGGCAGTGCTGATTTGCATCTCGAAGGGTTACAGCCCCTGTATCAGCAACTGGGAATGTCACAAGCAACGTACCCGTGATTGAATAAACTTGTAGCTCCACCCCATTTAGGCCTTCAAAATAGATCTGATCGCCACTACGCCACACTTTAGCAGGAGCTGCAGTAGCCTCTTCTACAGATGTAGGCTTCTCTTTAGAGGAGATCTGGATGTTGTCCACTTCAATTCCAACAGAGCGACTAGCAGCCGTTGCCCCCTGATAATAGAACCCTACGAAATACTTTCCAGCTAGGGTGTCAGGAGCTTTCACCTTGATGTTTTTAAGAGTAGCATACTCTGCTTGCTGATCATAATTAACAGTAAACAGTGGAGCCTTTATATCCATCGATCCATCGGCTAGGATACAGTAGACAGACGCTGTAGAACTAGCAAAGAGTTCGTTGGACTTCATTACTGCGAGGTCGTAAGAGATCTCAGGCTGGTACCCCTTGGGATTGGTCATACAAGGGGTAATAAGGAATGATGCACAAATAAAATCTTCGAGCGAAGACTTAGTTGCATTCATCGTTGCCACAAAGTTAGTCTTATCAAAGCTAGAAGGTTGTATACTCCAGTCTTCATACCCAGCAGTGATAAAGGTCTTCCAGCCTTCTGGTAAACCCGCCTTAGCAAAAGACTCCTGTAGCTCTACCTTAGGATTGTCTTGAGGCATACCCTCTATAGGGTTACCACCTAGGCCTCGGCCCTTTAAGTTGACAGTATGCTTAAGACTACCACTAGTGATAACAAGCTGGGCCGTGTGAACGCCAGGCTTAAGGTGAGTTACGTTCACAGATACTTTACCACCGTCTTTTGTCAAGTCACCTGAAGCTGTAAACTTAGCCTCATCCGCATTGGCTCCTTCTATTTCATAAGTAGGGAGCTCCGTGAGATTATAGCCCTTTACGGTTATTTCCTTGGCATAGCTCTCGTCATTGACCTCAGAGTCGAGGAAGGTGACATCAGACTCACTGACGATGAGTTGAGGATCTGTAGTGACCTCTCTAGGATTTAGGACCTCCACCGTTATCTCATCTAGGAAGACTCCTGTAACAGTTCCAAAAAAGCCAGGTTTTGTGGAGATCCGTAAGGCACACTTTTCACTGCCTGCAGGCATCTCAAAGGTCATAGACTGCCAGTCTTTGCTATAGTCATTGTCTATAAACTGAGTCTCTTGCTCGGCTCCTTCTGAGGTTAGTTTGAAAGCAAGTGGAGACATAGCACTAAAGGCTTTTACTTTGCAAGAGATGCGTAGCTTGTCTCCTAGGAGGTTCATTTCTTTAGTGAAAAGCGAAGCTCCTTCAGCATCATAAAAGAGGATTGCTCCACCAGCTTGATAGAGCGACTTAGACTTGGTTAGGTCAAACTTGTCTAGCGTTTGATCTTTGATTAGGAGGGTTGCCTCAGGTTGTGTTGGAGCAGTATTGGTGCCTTGTGAAAAGGCATCAAAGGTCTCGTGAATTACTGTGACCCACTGACCATCTTGAGCATACCCCTTTAGGCTCATTGTTAGCAACGCTACAAGCGTCAGCAAGATAGAGCATGAAGCTGAACTAGATTGTTTCATAAGAATTGCGCTTTGTGTTTAGTTATACTTGATTGGTTTAGTTCCGATGAATGATCTTTTGGACAAGGACAGAGCCATCTCGTAAGCCTATGCGCACTACATAAGTGCCCGAGGAGAGACTTATATCGCTTACTTGCTCAGGAGTTATCCTATACAGGCACTTGCCCATGAGATCATATAGAGCCAATTCTGTAATGCTCTCCGCTTGCGCCAGATGCAGCCTTCCTTGGTTGCTCCAAAGGAAGGGGCGAGTCTCGCCATGAGACTGAGAGATCAGGGCGGTAGGCTTCTGACCATCAATAACAGCAAAGACCCTAAACTTTGATCTGTCAGGATAGTCTGTGAGAGACGGACTATAGGAGCACTGCTCTTCACTTGACATAAGTGTAACTACCTCTTTGTCACCGTACATAATCCTATACCCCACAATCTGAGGAAATGTGCTCGGCATAGCACATCGGATGACTTCTTGAGGCTCACCCTTAGATAGCGATGCAGTAACCACTGTCTCCATCGCTAGGCTATGAGACAATGTCTTGTATTCAAAAAAGTTTTTGCCGTCTAGTGACGCCATCATACTTCGTCCCAATATGCGAGGTTGACTAGTCATAGCGATGAATGGGGTCTTCGTGTCACCTCGAAACTTCAATCCCACAAAGATGGGTTCCCTATCATTAAGGACAAAAGGCTCTTTTAGCTGGATCGTGGTAAGCACATCCAAACTCATTGGATCTGTAATCTTCTGAGAGTACTCTCTATCTCCCTGGCGAATGTATATATACGACTTCACAGAGGAGCTGATGGGTACATACCGTATGGCTGTAATATATGAGTGAGCTAGAGCTGCACGACGCAGTTGATCTGCTCCATACCATACCCCTGCATAGAAGTAGGTCACAACAGAGATGTCACCCACCCTATGTAGTTCCGCAGTATTAATCGCAGGCTCAGCAAAGGACCAAGTCTGCTCCAAGCGAGGCTTAATCCACGTCAAGCTAGAGTCTGTATGCTCATCAGATATAGGCACCTCTATGTGGCGCATTCTATTAGAGAAGTAGGCTCCCATCGGACGGCTCTCGCCAGAGGCATACTGTGTCACAACTGATAAGTAGTGATCTCCTGGCTCTTGAAAGTCCAATACGAGTGGAAAAGGAGCATCAGAGGCTACCTCTTGAAGCTTTTTGTTGTCCACATATATGAGATAGCTTTGAACCTTTTCAGTAGGTACTAAAGGCTTTGACCACTGAACATGAAGCCCTTTCTGAGTCATCCAGACAAGGAGATCCTGTATCTCTGCGAGATTCTCTCCCCCCATGTAACGTCCTGAGAGAGAAATCAGATCTGATTGTCCTGGAGCTAGCCAACGAGATAGCTTCATACTCTCAAAGTGACTAGAAAAGCGCCCATATAAGTTCGTCCCCTCTAAATGAGTACAAGACGCATCGCCACCAGTCAGTGTACCTACCAAAAGATGCTCAGAGTTAAAGAGTCCCGATCCACTTGACCCTTTTTCGGTGACAGCATGTCCATGCGATGTACCTTGGTAAGCGACATTGATATGTGCCGTGGGTTGAGAATCTTCATTCCATGGCTCTACCTTAGGAGGAGTTGTAAAGGTAGATATTTTGGTTGCATCACCAGATGGATGGTGCAATCCCACTCCTGATTGAGGTAATGAAGTCGTTCTAGACCAACCGTTGAGATAAAGATTATAACTTGCGGGGATCTCAGATTTAAGGCGCAAGAAGAGACCATCCGTTCCACCTTTGAGGGGGCTGACAGCTAGGAGTTCTGCGCCAACGAGGGATACCGCATTGAGCGTTGCGACACTACTATTGTCACAGTCCTCCTTCTCGTAGTGAAAGTAGAAGACCCACTGATCCAAATCTTCAGGAGAGGACTTCTGTCCTTCCTCTGGGATGGCACAGTGAGCGGCAGTGATGAGATAAGGAGCTCCGTCCTCTGCCGTGTTATTGAGGAGCGTGCCACTACACACGCCAATATACTCTCCTACTTTAGTCTGGATAAATGCGATCCCTTTCTTTTCGTTTTGCCAAGCACGACCTTCCTCACAGTTTACATTTACCATACAAGAGCCTGAGTTATTTTCTCCAGCAAAGTCATAACTATCAGTATACCGTAAACTACTACTGTTCTGTGGGAGATGGACAATGTATCCAACAGCCGAGGGCTTGACGGTAGGCTCTTCTCCATCGGATGATGACTGATACTCTAGAGTTAAGTGATCTCCTGACAGCATTTCCGTAGCATACCGCCCCTTATTCCCCTGAGGTAGAGAGGTTGAGGTATAGGCTCCTAAGACTCGACCACTACTCAAGGATGGATTATAAATATACAGCTTAGCTCCCTCAGGTATATGAAATGAATCATAGTAGAGAGATAAAGCCTTTGCACCCATAGCCTCAATTTCTAGTTGCCAGATGTCTGTGGCAGGATCATATTGCCACTCTAATGAAGCGGGATCTAGGGAAATAACTTTCCCTATATAAGATGTTCCCTCTTGCTGACTCTTCCAAGACAAAACAGCCTCAGCATCTGAGGCACTTTCCATTATTCGATGGACTCTTGACGATGCACGGATGAGGCGAGATCCCCTAGGGACTCCACCAAAAGATTCCTGAGCCACTAAGCAAGTAGGAATCAAAAATGCTACTAGCTCAAAAAGCAAAATGAATCTGCGAAATAATAGTCTATCCATAACTAATTGATAGTGTATGCAAACAACGCTCTTCCGATCTGGCTTGTCTTAGCTGAACTAATTACAGAACCTATTTTCGCAAAAACAAACCTTGTTCTTCACAGCATAAACTCTTACATCACAAAGATACACAATCCCTAGAAAAATGCAAATCGCTCTCAATCCTGCAGACAGAGCTTAAACAGCTCAATTAACCTTCAAGGAGCCAAACCTGACGACGAGCACGGGATATGTGGCTTGTGTAGCGCTATAGCCTCACTTTATGGCTACTCATCGATCTCCGTTGATGCCAATCTCTACCGAGGAAATAGGGAATCTCCAGGGAGAAAACGAAAATTCTCCACGGAACCGGGAAATAAAAGTTCGGA
>OLPH01001762.1_pt1 | contig 20006 bp, 24 predicted proteins | sample 1672951 | NCBI WGS metagenome assembly OLPH01 (sample SAMEA3136740, study PRJEB25190) | human gut metagenome | reverse complement strand
CGCCGCCGTTACCGGGTCAATGTTCCCGGCTTCCGCCATCGTCACAAACACAATCCCATTGGTGGTATTTGCTTTCGTGATCTCCGTCCCTGCATCAGTCGTTTCCAAACTGACGGTTGCCAAATCCTCCATACCATCCCGGCCCAACAGGTGGTAAGGTGTTCCCTCAAAAACAATGCCCGAAGCGTTCTGCTCCGGGCAAAGGATATAGCAACCGTTTTCAGCCTGCATAATGTAGTTCAATTTTTCGGTCAAGCCAATGTTGGCCCCGTCTTTGATGATTTTATACATTTTGCACCTCCGAAAAAGATAGCATGATAAAGCCGCCGCAACCGCAACAACCTTCCATGGTCATTGAAGTTCCGGTAATATGCGCTCTGGCATTCCATATACTGTTCAATGTCTGAAAACAACCGCTTCCCTTCCAAGAACTCCCGGTGGAACAATTTCAATTTCTTCCTTGCCCTCTTGACACCATCCCGGCTTCCATTCACCTTGATCTTGCCGGTTTCGGTAAGTGTGAACCGGGCTTTGCAGAACCGGAAAGGCTTTGTCAAGGGGATGATTTTACACTTCCGCTTATTCACCCGTATTCCAGCGGCTTCAAACCGCCGTACTACTTCATGCCCAAGTTTCTTCAGGGCTTCCACATCGGGTAGGATCAAATAATAATCGTCCATGTAGTGGCCGAAACAGTGAACCCCGGCTTGGCATTTGATCCAGTTATCTATTGCGCTGGGCAAGGCAACCATTTCTTGCTGGGAAGGCTCCACCCCCAAAGGCAAGCCCCGGCCCGGTGTTGGGCAGGGGGAATACTGGATGACGGTATCAGCCAGCGCCCGAAGGTCAGGATTTAGGATCAGTTCTTGGTGCCGCTTGTAAAGAAGCGCACGGGGCGCATTGGGAAAGAACCCCTTCAAGTCCAACAGCAACACAGCCCCTTCCCGGCCATAGCGCCGGAAGTGCCAGTGAAGTTGTTCCTTCAAGCGGCGATAATGCCAATGAAGGCCCTTGCCCTTTTGACTTGCCCCGTTGTCATAGATCATGCCGGGGTTATACAGGGGAACCAGAACTTCATTGCAAAGGGTTTTGTGGATTTGGCGGTCAGTGATATGGGGCGCATCTATGGGGCGTACCTTGCCCCGCTCTCGAAGTGTGAAATGGGTACACTTCATAGGCTTCCAATTCTGTTCCAATATCTTCTTCCGCCGTTTTGCCGTACCGGAAAACAGGTGGCCTTCAAAGTTCTGAACACTCTGCTTCCACCGTACCCCGTTACAGCATTTCCGGCCATAGAAGAACATCTTGCGGAAACTGAAAACTTTGTTCATCGGCCCAAGGCTATCACACCGGGCCTGTTTCTTTGCTTGCCGCTTGGCTTTGCGGCGTTGGTATCTCGCTTCATGCCGTTCTTGGCTTGTCATAAAAATAAAGTATTCGCCTTTCGTACAGATAAATTGTAGGGTGCCTTCTAATCTGCTTTGCCCTTGCACATGAAATGGGTTATGGCACATTCACCCACCATGCAAGAAGCGTCCGTGTAAGGGCATCAAAGGGCAGTTTTAGGGATTGGCTACCCAAGGAAGTATCTCTCCTTTTGCGAAGGTCGTCTTTCACTTGAAACCCAAATCAAGGCTTCTGTTACTCCGTTTGACCTCGCATTCGCAAAATCCGGGCCGCACACCACCAGAATTGTTGGCGTTATTGTTGTTGTAGTTGCCATCGGTATTGACAATGAGGAAGTTATTGTTGTTGTTGTAATTAGGAGAGCGCAAGAACCACCACACCGCCGAAGGACAAATTATCAGAGATACACCTAATTTTTTTTGAAGTTAATTTTTCAATTTGCCGCTTACATTTTTGATAGCCCCTTTCAGAAGTTCATTTTCCTTGTCGATTAGTTCACCAAGGCTTTGTGACATTTTATCTATTTTCGCCGTTGCATCTTGCCCCTTCACCGCATTCCCCTTGGAGTTGGTAAAGGCTCCTTCCGGGTTCTGGTTCAAAATCAGATAAACATGGGTCAGCCGCACATCAAGCGCCATCAGGGAAGCCCTTGCTTCAAGCAAGTGGGCCTTCCGAAGTTCTATGCGCTGTGGGTCGGAAGGAAAAATGCTGTTGGCCTTCTCCGCATGGTCGATGATCTCACCCGCCAATTTTGCGGTTGGCTCCGCAATCAGACGGGAATACCGGGCGGAAAGCCGGGTCAGAAAATTGATGGTTTCGATATAGATTTGGTTGGCGGTGTTGATGAACTCCGCCTTGCTGGTCGTTCTTTTCTGCTTCAGTACGGACACGGTTACACCTCTCTTGGCGTGCTATCAATTTCAATCGGGCCTTGTTCTCTTTCTACATCTTCCAAGTGTTTCAAAAGCACATATTCAATGTAGTTGGTTATTGACCGATGATCACGGGTTGCAAGTGCCCCGATTTTGTCAAATACTTCATCTGATAATCGCAAGGTAAAAACCCGCTTATTGGTCGCCATCCTATAACCTCCAAAAATTTTGCATGAGATTATTGTATGGCGTTTTCCGGTTCATGTATGCGCTCAAAAGACAGGTAAGTGATAGCACTTTGAACGAAAAAGGCAATTTTTCAAAAATCGCGTCGGCGCTTACGCGCCGAATATTTTTTTATTTCCCGTTCACCCGGCTCTGCCGCCCCCTTGCGGGGGCGGGATGGGGCCGGGATGATCCTGCGGGGGATTAGACAGAAAAGCCAGGCCGCACACCACCAGAAAAGTAGGCGTAAGAGTAGGTGCAGGTGCCATCGGTATAGACAACGAGGAAGCTAGTGGTGTAGTTGTAATCAGGAGAGCGCAAGAACCACCACACCGCCGAAGCGGTGCTGGTGTGATTGTAGGCAATTCTACTATTACCAGCCTGATAATAGGTATACTGAACTTGATAGTTCTGTTCATAACTGTTGGCCCAATATCTTGTGCCGAACACTTCAAATTCTGCCAACAAGAAAAGATAGTCTTGGGTGGAAGTCACATTCCCTTGGACATTGCCCGTATTGTTACCCACATTGTCTGTGTACTTGGTTACGGCCTTCATCACGGCTCGCAAGTCGGAAGGCAACGCCGCCAACAGGCTGTTAGCCGGGGGGCTTGCGGGGGTTCCACTGTTACCCAAAACCGTATTCCGCATATAACTACTTGCCCAACCGCCGCTGTTGGTGTTGCTGGTGTTCATGCGGAAACCGGCGCTGGAACCGGAAGAACCATATTGGCTATCACACAGGGCAACCGGGGTGGTTCCGATCTTGCCAATCTGGAAGTGAGTTCGGTTGTTGCCTTCACGGGAACTGTTGTGGTTGAAATCCAAGATGAACACATTGATGGTCAGGTTTGAAAAGTTAAAACCAACAACGGTTCCGTTGATCACAATGGGCTTGGTATCTCCAACGGCCCAATAGTCATCCGCTGTCCCTGCGGCGCTTGCCTCGCTGATCGTGTCCCAATCATTATCCTTCAGGCTGGTTGTGGGAAGGGTCACGGTCACAGAACAAGTTTTATCGGCCGGGGCGTTGTAGTTATCGCCAGCGGCAACGCTCACCGTAATGGTAGCGTTGCCCTTGGCAATGGCTCTGACAGTCACAATATTTTCATTCACGCTGACGGTGGCAATCCCGGTATTGTTGGATTGGGCGGTAATTGCGCCGTTTCCGGCCCGTGTCACCGTGATTGTGTCGGTCATGTTAGAAGCGGTCAGGGCCAATGTGCTTTTGTTCAAAGAAAGGCTTCCAGCGGCCTTTCCAATCGTCCATATAACGGTTTTGGCGCTGGTGGTGCTATCACCCCACCGGTAGTTGCTTGTGGGCGTGAAGGTGGCGTTGTAAGCCCCTGCATTGGTGCCGCTGGTGGTTCCTCCGATGGTCAGTTTTGCGGGGTCGTACCCATCCCAAGAAGGACTTTGCGCCGAACCGTTATAGGTAAGGGTTCCGCTTTGGCTCGGAAGGCTCACGGTGGCCTTGCCAATCGTCCAAGTAACTTCTTTTGGTGTCTGCGTCCCGTCCGTCCACTTATACTGCCCTTTCGGGGTGAAGGTGGCCGTATAGGTTCCCGCATTGGTGCCGGTTGTCACACCGGCAAGGGTCAGGGTTTCCGGGTTGTAACTGTTCCAAGAAGGGCTTTGTTCTTGCCCGTTATAGGTCAAGGTGCCGTTTTGCGTGGGGACTACATTTATTGTATAGATCAGCCCGGAAACAGCATCCAAGGCCGCATCTGCCGCATCTTGGGCATCCTGCGCCGCTGTCAACGCCTGTTCAATATCTTCCCTCATATCGGTATGGGCGGTTTCACTGGTGTTGTGGGTGCTGATTGCATTATTGATTGCTTCCGTGGGGTCAGAACTGGATTCAGGCAGTTGTTCCGGCTTCACCTTACCATCCGGCCCAAGGTCGGCTTTTCCGTCCAAAGCATCATCATGGGCTTTCAGGGCCGCATCAATCTTATCCATGTTGCGGTTCTGATCGTCCACATCATAGAAATCTTCTTGGGCCGGTTTGATCAGATCATAATTGCTTGTGTATTCAGCCATCATTCATTTCCTTTCTGATAGATTTATTAGCAATCCCGGCAAGTTGGCCGTGAGTAAATGGGAGAAGTCCAAAATGTGGGGTACAGGTATGGGCCTGAAGTTCTTCCGTCCTCACTTCAAAATGGGTGTACCAAGCAAGTTGGGCATGGGTAAAACCTTTCAGGGTTTCATGGATATTGAACAACTGTTGAACTGTCAGAACCAAATTGACCGGGGCAACCCGTTCAAGAAGGGTCTGAACATCTTCAAAGTTCTTCTTTGCGGCCACACCCACTTTTACAAGAAGGGTGTAATCCGTGACTTCCGCCGAAGAATTGCCGGGGCCGCACAGGTTTTCCAAAATCACCCGAAGTTGGGACAAAGTGTAGGGCAGTTCTTCATTCAGACGGGCCAGCACACGGAAGCGCCGATCATCCAAGGTATCTGTCCCCTTGGGGGTAATCCCCAAGATTTTTTCCCATCGGGACAACCCAAGGTTGCCAGCGGTTTTGATGAACTGGTTGGAAAGAAGATCTTCTGCCGCCGCCCATGCGGCTTCAAATTCCGGTTGTTCGGCTCCTGTGATCCCCTGAAATTCCGCATAATCCCGAACAACATAGGGAAGGTAATTGATTAGTTTCCGTTCCATTCAATCACCACCCTTCAGGTTGCTTTGGTGGCTGTGGTTGCCGTGATCTCCCCAAGGATGGGGATATAATCAAGGTTCAAGGTGTAGTTGGCCGCAAGGCCGTTGATTTTGGTGTCCGCAATATCCAAAATCCCGCTTACTCCCAATAGGCGGCTTTCAATTTGGCTGACACGAACCACAAGGGCCTGTTCCTGATCCGCCCATGTTTCGGACAGTTCTTCAAAGTAGGCTTCAATGGTCTGTTCCACATAGGACTGAACATCTTCCCAACTCCACCCGGCCTGATAGGTCAAGGTAAAAGACAAATCCACCGTTTCACTTTCCACGCCTTCCACCTTCACCACATGGCCGATGGGGGCCGTTCCCAAGCCCTCCCCGGCGTTCTGAAGCGGGTCAACGGCGGTTTGCACCTGTTCCACAAGGGTTGGAGAAGGGGCGCTGAAAGTGCTGTCAATGATGATCAGTTTCACGATCCCGCCCACGGTCAACTTGTTATTGATACCGGCTTCATAGACCTTTACCAACCAAGCCTTGATTTCCTCGGACGCTTCCACGGTTGCCATCCACGATGAAACCCCTTCCGGGGGAACCAGTTCAGCGGGGCGAATATCGCCGTTCCAAGCCCGGTAGACCTTCACGCCGCCCACGCCGGGAATGGCGTTCACCTTTTCGATATAGTCAATCCGGTTGCCGCCGAAGGCTTGGGCGTTCAGGCTGTCAAAATAGCGTTGTCTGAAAACCTCGGTATCTTCTTCATCCTCACCGGGGATCAGCAAAGCGGTAATGGTACAGGTTTCAAGCCCCTCCACATACTCAATGGGAATGACTGTGGCCCCGTAGTCATTCCCCGCTTCCCCCGGCGTTTCACAGGTGATTTCATATACCCCTTCACCCCGTTCAGCGGAAACAAAGTAGTTCAGATCACCAATAGAAAACCGGGTGTTCAAGGCCAAGTGCAGGGTAGCCGGGGTAATGGTCATCTGCAAAACGGCGGCGCTTGCCGGTTGGGGGAAAAGGCCCCGTTCCGCCGCCCTCTGGATCAGATAAGGGCGGCTTGCGGTGTCCGCAAAGGTTTCATTCAAAACCGTGTCCAGTTGGATATACAAATTCTGAAGTTCCACAGCGGCGGGGGCGTTCCCAAGCCAAACCAGCGAACCTTCACGGGTGTCTAAATTGCTGTTGATGGACAAGGCCCGTTCCAGCATTCGATTTAGCAACAGCGCATAGGTAATATCTTCATACATCAGATTTCCACCTCCATTTCCGTGAAAATGGGGCCAAAAATGCTGACCACTGTAAAAGTGGTCAGCACCTTTTTCTTGTTCACTTCAAACTGAAAATTTTCAACGGCGGTAATCCGGTCATCCTGAAGCAAGGCTTCCTTAATACTGCGCTCAATTTCAGGAATGCAGTAATCCACAGGTTTCCCAATCAGCCGCTTTTTCTCAAAGCCATAGTTCCAAGAGTAAATCAGCCATTCATACCGTTCCACATTCAGGATCAGGAAAACCGCCTGTTCCACGGCCCTTACTTGGTCAATGGTGCCGGTAATGGTCGTGGTATCGTGGTTCATTTTGAATGTGCGGCTGGGAAGAACCCCAAAAGTGAAATCCTGCCGCAAATCGTCTTGAACTTGTGGAATCATAGCCATTCCCCCTGCAAGGCCGGGTTCGGCGCAATCCGATCCAGCACCAAAAATTTCTTGCCCTTTTGAATCCGGGCCAAAACCACTTGATCCCCCACCACAAGGGCGTTGTGAACCTTGAACTTCTTCCGTCCCTGAATGGGGTGGTTGTGGTCAATATTTTCAGCGGTGCCGCCCCCGGTGTAGGTGTCTGTTACCGGGTGGCCGTGGGTGATCACAACAGTTTGGTGGGAAACCGTCATATCAACTTCATAATCAGTCACATTGCGGGACAGCACCAACATTTTTTCAGTGTAAATTGCTTTCTGATCCACTTGGATTTTCAGCGGGGAAGCGGAAATCACGGTTCCAAACAGAATGTGAACCGGCTTGCTTGCTTCCACGGCTTCCACAGCGGCCTTCTTCACCAGTTCCACCGCATTTGTGGGTTTAGGCAATGAACTCGCCCCCAATCAAGGTCAAATCCATAAAGTGTTCATCCCCTTTGAAATTGTGGGTGACTTTTTCAACCATCAAATAGTTGTTGGTGATAATATCGCCCAAGTCCAGAGATACCACCACAGCGGAACCGGCCCGAACCCGCACATCTCCAAAGGCATTTTTCACCGTCAGTTTGCGGGTTTTCTGGTCATACAATTTCAACAGTGCGTCCGCTTTGGCGGCGGCTCCGGTGGCGGTCTGAAGTTCCTCATAATACTGAAGAACTCCCCAAGTGTTCATCTTTTCCCCATCTTGGGCCACATACAATTCCCGCTTGCCGGTTTCCTCATTGTTATAAGCCAGTTTGATTTTGTTGTAGGTCTGATCATCAATACTGGAAGAATAATCAAAGGTTTCCCCGGTTTCTGAATCAATTAAAAGGTTCAGTTTCATGGAATTGATATTTTTCAAAGTCAGTTTCCCGGCATCATCATACAGACAGTACAGTTGGCCGGTATTCAGAAGGGTTTCATCAAGGGCATTTTGGATCATGTCAAACAAGGTGCTGTTTTCCTCCACGATGGTTTCAATCGTGTACCCGGTATCTTCCACACTCCCAAGGTTTAAGCGGAAATCAGCCGCCAGCCGTTTTAGAAGGTCAGAAGCCTTCAGCCCTTCTTCTATATAGGTGTCCTTGTTCTTCAGATACCGCAACTGATCATAGGCCACAACATCAATGGTCACACTGTCGGCCTTCCGGCTCTTGGTGAACACAAAGCCATAGAACATGGTGGTTCCGTCCACTGTGAACTTCACCGGGTTTCCTTCCTGAAAGTTTAGAACCCCGTCTTTGATTACCGTGAATTCCAGTTTGCCGGGGGTTCCCTTCCGTTCCAAGGTCAGCGCAACCCCTTCTTCAACAACTGGATAATAGATGGTTGAACCGTTCTGAATCAGAAGTTCAATGGACAAACGGAATCACCCCTTTCAGGAAGGCAAGGTTAGAACCTGTCCGGCATAAATCAGGTTCGGGTTTGTGATCTTATCTTTGTTCAGGTTATAAATTTCATTGTAGCGGGAACCGTCCCCCAAGTATTTCTTGGCGATATTCCAAAGGCAATCCCCGGATTTCACGGTATAGGTGGATTGCTTGGGGGCCTGACTGGTTTCCCGCTTGGGCGGCTCCACGGTGGCCGTGGGCGTGGTTGTTTGGGTGGTGGCCGGTTGGATGGTTACGGTTTTGGTGCCGTAGTGCCGGTATTGTTTCAGGCTGACAGTAACCGAAATGTCAAAGCCTTCTTCCGCATCATCCGTGATTTGGTAATCCTCCATGCCCACCGTCAGATTGCTGTAAAACAACCGTTTCCCGCTGGGCATTGATCGGTTCAAAATCCATTGGAAGGGTTGCTTGGAAGTTTTCAGCCGTTCAAACAGGGACAAATAATAATCGGCGGATTGCGCCCCGCCGTTGGTGAAGGGATAGGACACTTGGGGCAAAAGCAGGTCAAAACTAACATCGGTCAGCCCTGCCGCCTTCAGAATGTTGATTTCCTCACCGTTGATCAGCGTCAGGGTTTCATTCTGGTTGTTGATTTTTACCTTCACCTTGGAAGGGGTGATGGGCATTAGCACACCATCCAAGTACATTGTGTACGCCATTACTCATGCACCCCTTCTTCCGAAACATCAAGTTTGGTGGCAAAATCATTGGCCCAAGCGTCCATAATCCCATCCAAATCAGTATCTTGGCTGATATAGTTGGTGTTCTGCTGTTCAACCTTGATTTCAGCGGTGGTGAACCGGTTGATTGCTTCCCGCTCGGCAATGTCCCGCATATAGGCCAAATCTTCTTCCGCAATATCAAGGGCATCACTCATGGCGGCGGTATTTCCTGCCGTGTCCCCGGTGTTGCCATAGATACCATCAAGGGTGTTCCCAAGGCCGTAAGCGTCCAAAGCATCAGCGCCCAAACTGTCCATTGCGGAGAAGTCAAACAAGCCGCCAATAGTATCTTCCACGCCTTGGCCGAACTCATAGCCCATATCAAAGGCGGCTCCATACTCGAAGCGGCCCAACTTCAGATCATCGGCGTTCAGTTTTTCCATGACTTCTTCACCCTTGCCGAAGGTGGAATCCACCCAACCGCCCAAACTGTCACGCCAGCCTTGGACAGAACCCGCAAGGTTAGAACCGAAGATGGTATCAATGGCCGAAGCCAAAGCCTGAAGGACGGAAAGAACCGTGTCCGCCAAGTCAAAAAATAGACGGGCCACAGCCCCAACCGGATCATTGAATACATTGCCGATGAAGTTTGCAACCGTAGCCACAAGGTTATAGATCATCACAAACACATCTACAACCAAGTTCCACAGGGCCACGAAGATATTCCCGATGAAGGCCAGCGCCGCCATAAATGCGCCGCAAATCAGGCCGGTTGCTGAAACGCTGGTTCCGGCAAAGTGGTTGACTGCCGCCACAGCCGCATAGAACAGGGCTACAAGGGCAATGATTAGAATGATAATCCACACCAAGGGACAGGCATACAAGGCCGCATTCAGGCCGTATTGTGCCGCTGTTTCAGCGGCGGTGGCCGCTGTCAATGCCCCTGTTGCGGCAAGTTGGATCATCTTGGCTCCGGCCATAGCGATATGAATACCCTTGGAAATCAGCCCCGCCGCATTTGCGGCCAGTTGTGCGCCATAGTACACCCCAAGGGCGGCGGCTACACCAAAGATAATGGGGGATAGCCAAGACCAGTTATCAACCACCAGAGAAGCGCCGCTGATCAGCAAGTCCAACACCACTGTTGCGATAGAAGCAATCCCGGCCAAGCCGTTGATGATCCCATTTGTAACTTGGGTGAATTTCTCGCTGTTGGCAATTTGGTTGATTTTTGTGAGAATAGGGGCAAAAATAGATAGCGCCTTGTTCTGCATGGAAGTCCAAATTTGCGCCCAAGTCTTGGCATATTGGAAAACTTGGTTTCAATGTCATCTGCCGCCGCAAACATGGCGTTTTTCACCACATCTGCGGTGATTTGGCCTTCAGAAGCCATTTGCCGGATTTCACCAATGGAAACACCCAAGTAATCTGCAATACTCTGAATAATACCGGGGGCATTTTCAAAAATGCTGTTTAGTTCCTCGCCACGAAGAACCCCTGAAGCCATTGCTTGGGTAAGTTGAAGCATGGAAGCGGCCTGTTCTTGTGTGCTTGCTCCACCAGTGACAAACTGCTTGTTGACTAATTCTTGGAAGGCAATCACTTCATCCATGCTACCGAATGCATCACGGGCATTCAGGCCCAATTTTGCAATGGAAGAAGCGGCATCCATGTAGGAAGTGCGGGATCGTTGGGCGGAAGCCATTACCTTCTTTTCAAGGTCTGTCAGCGAACCACCATCATCAAATTGGATCATGGCGTTGTTCAACCGGGCTTTGGCGTTGGAAAACTGATCAGAAATATTCAGGATTTTCTTTGCCGCCGCCAAACCGCCCACAGTAGCCGCAATACCCTTCAACTTGCCCCACAAGCCATCAGCGGCATTGGTGCCATCCCTGATCCGCCGATTGAAGCGGTCTTGTTGGTTGCCAGCATTCCGAATGTTTTCTTCAATGGAATCGAAGGCGGCCCCGGCTCTTGCCAATTCATCACGGGCTTCCCGTATTGCAGATACATCAACAGAGTTGCCGGAAGCCCGTTGCATGGCTTCAAAACTGTTCAGCACAATATTCATGGCCCTGTGCATGGCCTGAAGCGGGGCGGTTACACCGTCATACAGGGCAATGGCCGTTCGGATGGTTGCCAATGGGGGTTCACCTTCTTTCCAAGGGAAAGCCGGGGCCAGTGGTTATTTCCTGCGGCCCCGGCGCTGTTTCCGTTCAAGTTCTTTTTGCTTTTTCTTTTCCCGCTCCACTCGAATATCAATGGCCGCAATGATAAAGGCCCTTTCCTTCCGGGGTAAAGCCAGAAAAGCAGATGGAATCAAGTGCAGTTCATGAAGGCAATAGTAAGCGATATTCGCTTCACCATCACCTTCTTCAATTAGTTTTTTACCTCGTCCACCTCGTCCTGAAGGGTGGTTTCAAAGCCGCAAATCTCCTGAACCTTTTGCAGATAGTCGGCATATTCGCCGGGGGTCAGCATGGTTTTCAGAAGGGCTTCTGCGCCATACGCCTTGTAACTGTCCTGAAGTTCCTTGTCGTTCAGGTTGGGGAACACGGTGCAGGCCACGGCCAGTTTGCCAAGGTACATATCATAGTCGGTTTCCTTCTGATACTGGTTTTTCTTGCCGGGGATGGGAACCCGCTTGGCACAAGATTTCCGAAGGGCTTCATCCTCGGTGCCGGTAATGGCCTTGATTTCCCATTCCATAGGCTTCCGCTTGCCCTTTTCATCCAGTTCATCAGACAAGAACCGCTTGGAAGCAACAAACTTCACATTCTCAACGGACAGGGCATTTTCAGCCAGAAAAGCGGACAAACTCATTGATAAAATCCTCCTATTTTGAAATTGAAAAAAAAAGAAAACCCGCCCACATTCACAAAATGGGGCGGGTTTTAACGGTGTTACTCCATCCCCGCAAGCATTGTGAAGGTTTCGGGCATCTCGAAATCCTCAAAGGTGAAGTCCATATCTTCATCCAAGTATTCCGCATCAGCGTCAAACTTGGCAAGAATGCCGCCATCAATGTTGCAATCCTTCAGGATCACAGTTTGACGGCCCACAGAAGAAGTGGGATCTTCATTGGTCACTTGAATGTCAAAATAGACATCCTCGCCAGTGTCCTTATATCGCTTCATCAGTTCACGGAAAATGCTGGTGTTGTAATGGAAGGTTGCGGAACCCGTACCCGTCCAGCCAGTGGCCTTGTTGCCCTTTCCGGTCTTGCCCAAGATGGGGATTTCCGTCTTGTTCTTCTCAAAATTGGCTTCAAGGTTGATAGCCTGCATGAAGTTGTACCGGTTGCCATCAATGGTGATAAAGCATTCAGCCAAAGAAGCGGAAACGCTGTCTTTTGCGTGCATTACAGTTGCCATATCCTCTTACACCCCTTTCTTACTGCACATAGACAGTCATATAGAGTTGGGCCATAGCGTTGACCGGGGTAACATAGTCTGTCACCACAACGGCCTTCTTGGTATCGCCTTGGGCAACCGTTATATTATCGCTGGTGAAGTTCTCAATGGCCTGGATATTCTGAAGTTTTTTATGGTGCTTCACAATATCGTTCCACAGGCTGATCCGCCCGGAAGCGTCATTTGGAACCTTGCCAATGTATTTCTTGCCAAACAGAACAGCAATATCATTGGCAATCTGATCCAGAACCCGGATGGTCTGATTGCTGGAAAAGTCAGCGGATTTTTCATCCGTCACGGAAACGAAGGTGTTAATATCCTCCAACACCTTCACTTCACCATCCACCAAATGGAACATGAAAGAACCTTCCAGAATGCCGTTTTCCAGTTCCGTTTGGGTATAATCGGTATCAACCTGATATTCCCCATCATAATCCATGCTGGTTGCGGACTTGTTCACAGCGGTTCCAGCAACCACGCCGGTTGCCCACGGAACCAAAGCGGGGTTTTCACTGTCACCCACAAGGCCGTTCTTCACGCTTACCACGCCTTCAAAATCGGCCAGATTGCGGAAAGTAACCACCTGAAACTTCTTGCCCACTTCATCCCGAAGGCGCTTGCAGTAGGACACAAACAGATCGGCCAATGTGGATTTGGTGGTCGGGCACCCCATAGCGTTGAAGGTATAGGCTTCCATCTTATCCAAATAGGTTTGATAGGTGGAATCCTCCACAGTGCCGTTGGCCCCATTGGTCAGGGGCGTGGTGGCGGTCAGGGCAATAGTAGCCGTGGTGATGAAGTCCACATAATCATTGGCTTTCAGGTCAGACATTTTGGAAATGGCCTTCTGCTGATCTACTTGGACGGTGCCAAGGAAGGTGGAAACATCATACAGTTTCGCTTCCTCTTGGCTGTTCTCGTTTTCCTCAATGACAATGCGAAGGTCATTGCCACGGGTGCCGGGATATTTGGCCGTTGCATAGGTACAAGCGGCCTTTGCGCCGGAACTGTTCAGGCGGAAGAAGTGAACCGTTTGGGCGTGTTTGAAAATCTCTCGCATGGGCTTCAGTTCATCCGCCGTGTAAGCATAGCCGAAAATCTTTTGGGAATTCTTCTGGAAATCCCCAAGTTCAACAGTGATAACCTCACCTTCAGGCCCCCAATTCATTTCAAGGGGGATGGTTGCAATACCACGGTCAGAGAGGGTGGCGCTTGCGTTTGCAACCGAAATGAAGTTGATATATGCACCGGGCAGAATTTTGTTCTGCGTCAAAAAAGTGCCGCCGCCAAGGGCCATATCAATTCACCTTGCCTTTCTTGAAAAAGTTTTGGAGCAGGCTGTCCACCTGCTCCATCGTGTATTCCTCGCCATCCTTCAGCAAAACGGACAGAAGATCACGCCGCTTGGCGTATCGCTTGAAGGTCAGGATATTTCTTTTGGTGAAAACCGGGACATTGGAAACAGGCGGGGCCGCTTCCGCTGTCTTGGGCTTTCTGGTTTTGGTCGTAGGCATTTTTAATCCCCTCCAATGGTTCCAACCTCGGTTTCCAAGGTTTCCATCATCGTTTCATCTGTGGGCCGGATCATGGGCAAGTTGTAGTTCACAAAGTAGTGAAGAACATTGTCCACAACCTCATAATTCATGCTGGTTCCATGAAGAAGATCACCATTGGGAAGCGTGATGAAGTCCAAGGCTTCCATCATCGTTTCCGCAACGGTGAACATTTCCGCATTATTGCGGGGGTTGGTCGGAAAATACTGAATGTCGAATGGGTTCCGCTTGATGAAGCGCCGCCCAAGCATGGGCGTGATTTCCGGTTGTAAAACGGCAATCAAAAAACAGGGTTCTTCTAAACCCTGTTCCACATCATTCTGATAGATTTCATACCCATCCCCAAAGGCGGCGTTCAGTGCCATTGAAATTCCTTTAATGATCTCATTAAGCATCGAAACACCCCTTCAGGAACAAATACAACTTCTTTTCCAGAATTTTTGGGGCTTGCTGTTCCAGTTCTTGTGTGGAAATGGTCAGCATATAGCGCCCCTTTACCCAATTTTTCTTCAGCACCATCCCGCCTTCAGCGTCAGGATCATAAACAAAGCGGTCACTTTCCCAATAACCGGGGATGAACCTCCCCGGCGTTTGCCGGTGGCCGTATTCCACATAGGACGCATATTGCAGATTGTTCAGCACAACAACGGTGTAATGGGTTCCCCGGTGGCCCACAGGCATTACCGCCCATGCGTCACGCAAAGTTCCATATACAACCGGCGTTCGCTTCACAACTTTCCGCAACAACCGGCTTGCAAGGTCTTTGGCGGCTTGTTGGCAGAATTTATCCAAGTCAGCCTTCATCAGCCGTTCCATTCGCTTGTTCAACTGTTCCAGTTGCTTGAAATCACATTTTCCCCATTTAGCCATCAGGCATACCCCTTCCAAGGCTCCAACTGGATTTCTTGATGGTTGGTGAAAACCCCGGCTTCACCGCTCTTGGAATAGGTGAATTTCCGTTCAAGGTCGTTGAACCGTGTAACCACGATTTTTGAACCAGCGGGGATTTCCACATCAGGGGAAAGAAACAGTTTCACGGTTTGGGAAACGGCGGCAACGGGATCACCAGAACTTGAAGTTAAAGTTTCAAAGGACAGTTTGCAGGGTTGATCTTGAAGAAGCGGCGTTTCCACAAAATCAGTTAGTTTGGTTGTGGGGTCTTTCACCTTTTCCTGCTTGTAGACGGTGCAACGGTCTTTCCACAACCGTTCAAGGGCTTTGCGCTGGGCGTTCACCATACCAACCGCCTATACCGGTAGATTTCATCCAACCGGCCATTGATCAGGAAATTGATCAGGCTATCCAACCGCTGTTCCGGGGTGGAATTGCCATCCCCAATGGCAAAAACCGTGTTGGTATCGCCTTCCTGAATTTGTTTTACCGCCGCTTCAAGGTCAAACCCTTCCAACTGCCCATTGGCTTTCTTCATGTTCAGATATTCACCAACCGCCATAGATACGGCCATACTTTCCAGCCCTTCAGGGACTTCCCGAAGGTTGGTCAAATTTTTGATCCGCCATTGGACATTGGTAATCACCATATCCAACAGCGGATCATCAGCGGCCCCCGTCACGCCAAGGGCCGTAAGCATTGCAATCACCTGTTCACGCAACGGGGATCACCGCCGTTCCATCAGCCCAAAGACTGAATCCGGGCAATGGGAATTGCCTTGTGGTTGATATAGGTGCGCTGGGAAGCGGAACTCTCCCCGCTGTGAACCAGCGTCCAGTTCTGCCCGTTCTCCAACTCCGCATCGGTGGGGGAGGACTTGGGTTGGCTCTTCTTCTCGTAAGAGATACCAAAGGGGCTGAACACCTTGCGCTGACGCATATACAGGGTATCTTCACCGCCCTTAGTCTTGGGGTCACGGGCCATTTCATAGGGAACCTTGGCCCCAATATCTTCATAGGAGATAGCACCGTTGCCCATGATAAAAGTGGTGTACTGCGTAGCGGGAACCACATACATATCAGCCGCAAGGGTACGGGTGCCAAAGTAAGGGGTGGCATTCGCAAGGTCAATTTCGTTGGCGGCGGAAGCACCAGAAGCCTTGATCACCAAAGCGCCGGGGGTGTCTGCATCGGCATCAGCATAACCGGCCACGGCGGGAAGGTCATCGTCCACAACCACGGTACGGCCATTCCAAGTGGCAAGGGTCAAATCCTTCTGAATGCCGTCCCCGTCCGTCTGCTTCATGAACTCCAACAACTTCATATTTTCAAGGTTGGTGGCAACATCACTGTGCATGAACACCAAAGAAAACTTCTGCTTGTTGGCTCCGCAAGCCTTGTTCACGGCGCTGTTCAGGGTGGTGGCACTCATAGGGGCATAAATCGTGGTGCTATGCTTCTCCACAAATTCCTTATTCTTGGCATCGGTGGTGGGCATAGCAAAAACACCCTTCAGGATAGACAGAAGGGTTTTCTGATCCAAGGTGTCCTTGTACTCGGCAACTTGGGCGGAAACATTACCCATGAAGTCAACCCCACCGGTAATGTCATAACTGAAATCTTTTTCCGTCCATGCCTTGGCACGGCCAACAACCACCATACCCTGTTCAAAGGTCTTGGTGGAAGTGGCGGTAATGTCGGTTTCGCCATCATAGTTCACCGCATCACCATCCAACAGGCCACGCATGGCAAGACGGGCGTAAGCGGTGCCGTTCTGACTGGTGAACACCGCCCGAATATCGGGGTTCCCGGCCAGCGCACGGGATTTCTTCAAGGCGTTCAGGGTCAGGTTAGGCACACGGCCAACCATGTACTTGAACGCTTCAGGATTGAAAGACTTTGCATCAAACTTGGTGTTAGCCATTGTTCAAACATCCTTTCTGTGTGTTCAGATTGTGTGGTTTACTCCAAAACCGCATCAGGGTTTTCCTCCATGTACTTGCACAGTTCGTCATAGGACATTTTGGAAAGGTCATCCCCGGTGGGCTGATTGTGGGGATCGCTCTTTTCAGCGGCCTTGGCTCCCTTGAACTTGGCTTTGCCGCTGGTGTCGAACAGAAAAGCGGTGTCCTCACCCTTTACCAACTTGCCGATTTCTTCATCCAGCCCCTTCACGGTGCCATCCTCGGCCAATTCCGCCTTCTCCAAGAATGCGGCCAACAGCGCCTTTACAGCGGTGTTGTTCTTGGCCTTGGCATTGGTCAGGGCCATATCAACGGCATTACCGATTTTCAGGGCCTTGATTTCCGCTTCATGGGCTTTCTTCTGCTGGGCGTTATCAGCCTGAAGTTGGGTGATTTGGGTCTGAAGGGCTTCTGTGTCACCGGTGGATTTCTTCAGGGCTTCCAACTGCTGATCCCGTTCACCAATGGTTTTCTTGGCGGTTTGAAGTTCCGTGTTCACTTCATTGAACCGGGTCTTGGTCACAAAAGAACCGTTCAGCCCTTCCATAACCTTGTTGGCCTGTTCCTCGGTCAAGCCCCATTCCATCAACTTTTCTTTCGTCATAGTGCGATACCTCCATAAAATCCTTTTTTACCGTGGGTAAGGAACCACGATTTCCCCCGGCTCACTTTACCGCCCAAGCCGGGAAGGGGCGATTGGGTATGAAAAAACCACCCACCGGCCAAGGCCGGGGGCGGCTCATTCAACGATATTGTTTTGTTCGTTCTCTTTCAGGCGCTTCATATAGGTTTCAAATTCTTCCACCACTTCAGGCGGTGCGCCTTCTTTCAGGTGCCAATTATCAACTTCCGGCACAAACCATTCGCTTGTGAAAAAGTCAGGCATCGGCATTGGTATTCATCCCCTTCATCAATTCCAAAAGTTGTTTGCCAAATTCTTCAGCAACCGGGCGGGGGCTTTCACTGTCCATCCACTCACAGAAGCATTCAGCAAACCATTCTTGGGCATCTTGGGTGGCGTAGCCGCTCACCGCTGTTTTGGTATCGGAAACCTTCAACCCACAAGCCTTCATCACCCGTGGGCGAAGATATGCGGAAACCTTCTTGGCTCTCCAACCGTTCATTCCTGCCAACTGGTGAATTACAGACAGGTAATCATCCACGGCATGGCCCAATTCATGGGTGACAATGGAACCAAAGGTGGTTCCTGACGGGTGGAAACCATGTTCCAAATCCCTTGCATAAAGTTTGGTCAATCGCTCCACATCAGAAAAATAGGTTCGGTTCACAGAAATTCCACCACGGCCCAAACCATAAGAACATTGGGCATAGGTGCCAGCATTCAACTTTATGGCATTGATGGAATTCAGTTGGCCCCGCAATTCAGGAAGGCGGTTGAACACATTTTCATGGGATTTGAAAATCGCCTTGGCTGTTTCAAGATCACAACCTTGCAAAGAAAGAAGTTGGTTCCCGTCAAAGGGTTTCCCATTGGGAAGGGTAGTGGTATAAAACCATCCTTGTTCCTTCATCAAGGCTTCCACTTCATCAACGGTGGTACAATCGTCCACGGTTTTCTTCATTATAGCGCCCACGGCGGCAACCGTCAAACCGTCCTTCACGCCATCCACAAACGCTTTCTTCCACTCGGAATATTTCATGTTTTCCGGGACATAGTACACTTTCCCATCGGCGGTGCGGGCGGCTCTCTCACCGTCCATATCGTCATAATAAGGGCAAGTGGTTCCCCGACAATTTGGATGGAAGGGCGGAACAGTCACCCCCGGTTCATATTGGGCCAGCGGGATCACCTTTCCATCAAGGGGTTGGCATACCGCACAAGTGCGGGAATCCAGCGTTTCCACAATTTCAATCTGATCTACTCCCAAATCCTTATACATCTGGATTTTGGAAACGGCGTTGAAATAACTGGTTTCTGTATGCACCAGCCGCCTTGCCTTATAGCGGGAAGTTCCGAACCGCTTTTGAATGGCCGTGATAATCTTGGCCGGTGGATCACCCCGCAACATTCCCTGAATCAGTTCTTTGTTTACGGTGTCCACCAATTCAGCCTTGTTTATCCAACAGCGATCCCGAAAAGTGCGCCCGTCCGTTGTCCAAGGCTTTGAAAGTAAAGTTTCAAGTTTCTTTTGGTTTAGGGCGGTGAAATCCCACCCAAGGCCAATGCCCTTCTGAACCTCAAAGGCTCCACGGGTGTACCCGTTGGAAGTCAGTTCCTTCAGAAGATCATCAATCCCATCCACCTGATTACCATACAGAAGTTCGATTTGCTGTTGAATTTGCAGTTGGATTGCTTCAAGGCGGCTGACATGAAACCGGGTGGAAGCGTTTTCCAGTTTCTTGATCCATTCTTCAGAAAGGTTGGCTTGCTGTGCGGCCTTCACATACTGTTCAGCAGTCCACTTGAATTCTTCCAGTTGTCCGGCGGTCAGCATTTTCCGGGCTTCCGCCAAAGTCACCTTGTTATTGGTGGCAAAACGCTGATACCAACTTTCAATGTCACGCTGAACCGAATGTTCCGCTTCCCGGTAAATATCTTCAAGGGTCTGAAGGTATTCATCACTTTGTTTGTGGGCCGAATTTTCAAGAACGGCGAACCGGCCCCGCCAATAGTCAGCATTTTTCACGGGGTCACGCTCCCTTCTTGAATGGCTGGGGTGGTTGGAATCGAACCAACGCTTCAGGGGGTCAAAACCCCTTGCCTTACCTCTTGGCTACACCCCAATATTGGTGCCGGGTATGGGAGTTGAACCCATACGCCAAAGGCGGCGGATTTTGAATCCGCTGTGTCTGCCTGTTCCACCAACCCGGCAAATGGTGACGCATGGGGGAATCGAACCCACCGATCCCGGATTGAAAGCCCGGTGGCTTAACCTCTTGCCAAATGCGCCATGTAAAGTGCCGGGGAAAGGAATTGCACCTTTGACCGGGTAAGGAGGTGAACCCCGGCCCCGCCCCATTATTGCCCCGGCATATAGGGAAGGCGGGGATTATTCGTCCCCGCCTTCATCATCAGGATTGTTGTTCTGACCGTTTCCAAAAGCCCCGCCGTATTCCTGCGCTTGGGCCATTGCTTCTTCCTTTTCTTTCTGAAGCCGTTCCAATTCCGCTTCAGCGTCCGTTGTCCACGGGTGCTGGGCCACAATGGTTTCATTGGACAGAATACCAACAGATTTGGAACAGTTTTCAATGGCTTCACTCTCATTGATCAGCATATCCCGGTTGAAAACAATGGTGACTTCCTCGCTCTCAAAGTCACC
>OLPH01001737.1_pt1 | contig 20183 bp, 14 predicted proteins | sample 1672951 | NCBI WGS metagenome assembly OLPH01 (sample SAMEA3136740, study PRJEB25190) | human gut metagenome | reverse complement strand
GAAGCTTCATTCTGACAGCCGTCATCTTAGGCAGTTTCAAATATTTTCCTTCCAGAAAGATATTTCCATTCACTACGTTTGTTGTATAAGATTTTCTTGATGACTTCTTTGATTTGAAACGCGGAAATCCTGCAGATGGTTCACGAAAAAACTTATGGAATGCGCTTTCCAGATGCATCTGTACATTTGCTAACGCCAATGAATCCACCTCTTTCAGCCAGGGATATTCTTTCTTGTAACTGGCTGGTGTGTTCCTTAACATCTTTTTTTCTTTTTTATAATGTTCCATTTTGTCAGCAAGCATACAGTTATAGATAAATCGGCTGCAGCCGATTGTTTTTTCTATTTGCACACGTTGTTCTGCATTTGGATAGATTCTTATTTTTACTGCCCGATTTATTTTCCTCACCTTATTCCTACATATGAATGATTTCAATCATCGTTTTTTGAACAATATGTTCTCTTTTTATTATTATAATACAATCCCAACATGCGAACAAGTGTTTTCTTTTTTGTTTATAAAATTCTTTTGAGCATTTATGCTCAGATCTACAATTCATCTCCCACCTATAGAGGAAGGAGAATTCTTGCTATGTTATGTTAAATATTCGAAGGAAAAAGAAAAACTGATGGAACTCCTTAAAAACGATACAGGTTTCCGGAATTTGAAGACAGAGACAGCTATTATGCTGAATACATTAACCAGTTCGGAACTAAAAATCAATGAAGAAAGGGAGGAAACAAGCATGTGTCTAGCAATTGATGAATTACGGGAGGAAGCAATTGAATTGGGACGAAGAGAAGGAAGTGAAAACAGTAGAAGAGAATTAATCAGGAAAATGCTTATGAATCATGAAACTATGGACAAGATAAAAGAGTATACCGGTTATACTCAGGAAAAAATAGATGAGATAGCAAAGGAATTATTTGCTAGATAGAGCTTAAAAGACTGTTATTAGCGGATTGAATAATAATAACAGTCTTTTTTTGTGTATTTTGGAGGTAGAACTTTAACATATTGAGTGATATACTAAATAAGGATAAGTCTAATCAAAATGAAAAGACAAGAAACAGAACACGATATCTGTTGAAGGAGAAAAGTATGAAAAATATACTGAAAGTTCGAATGTTAGGTGGATTTACACTGGAATATAAAGGAAAAGAACTGGTCCTGGACCGTAACAATGTATCAAAGACCACACAGCTGTTTCAATTATTACTTCTACATACACAGGATGGAGGAATCTCCAAAGCAGCACTCATCGATGCCCTGTATGGCCGAAGCGATGTCGAAAATAAAAACGGCAGCCTCAACAACACAATATTCAGGCTCCGAAAGCAGCTCACCGCAGCGGGGCTTCCGGAAAGCAGTTACATCAATATAAATGGTGGAATGTGTACCTGGGACCCGGATATCGAAACTTCAGTAGACGTATGCGACTTCAAGCAGACGATCGAATCAGCACGTCACGAAAAATCCCAAAAGACCAAAATGGAAATCTACGCCAAAGCATGGAAACTCTATACCGGAGAATTCCTCCCGGATATGATGGGCGAGGACTGGGCGGCAGTCGAAAACATCGCATGTCGAGATATGTATTTCGACTGTGTCGAAGAACTGTGCCACTACCTGAAAACCGAAGAAAAATTCGAAGAACTCTACCGTGTTGCACACAGCGCAGCCGAAATCTATCCATTCTACGACTGGCAGATATGGGAAATCGACAGCATCATCGGAATGTCCCGCTACAAAGACGGCCTCGATGTCTACAAAAGAACAACCAAGCTGATGTTCGACGAACTCGGCCTGTCACCATCTGCCGGAATGCTCGAGCGATTCAAACTTATGGGAGAGCGAACCTCTCAGGCAGCAGGCGCGATCGAAGACATCAAGTACCGCCTCCGCGAAAAAGAATCCATCGAAGGCGCTTACTACTGCACCTATCCAAGCTTCGTGGACGTTTACCACGTGTTCGGCCGCATGATGGAACGAACCGGCATGTCCGTATTCCTGATGCTCTGCACCCTGGACTTTATAAATATCGAGGCAGACGACGAAAATCAGAAATACTATTCAGAACTTCTCCGCGAGTCCATCCAGCATGCAGTCCGCAAAGGCGATTTTTACACCCGATACAACATCCAGCAGTATCTCGTAATGCTGATAGGGATAACCCAGGAAAACTGTACACTCGTATCAAAACGAATCAACATAGAATTCAACAAAAGACTCACCCGCCGCAAGAACGTATCAATCGACTACTACGTTGCCTCACTCGGTGAGGTATGCGATACAGAGACGACAAACAATGACCGCCGGACTTCATAAAAAGTCCTTAAAGTAGATAAAAATGATTCTGTTGCAGAAATTGTAGCAGAATCTTTTTTAATAGGAAGTTATTCCGTAATGTTTCAATACCCCTGTCGAATTATCAGAAACATTGTCGAAAAAATCGAAAAAATGTTCAAAAAGCAGAATCACGAAATAGTTGAAGAAATAACCCCGATGCTATAATAAAAATACTCTGAAATAAGCGCGTGTTATCGTGTGGTTAAAAACAAAAATACCGTGGTCGGATTTTGACGGAGGATACAAAGCAGATGGAAAAAGGCAAAAAAAAACATACAGGGACATTTGTAATACATGTGAGTCACTGTGATAACGCCACATGGCAGGGCGAAGTGACCTGGGCGGAAGCCAATAAAAAGAAAAGTTTCAGGAGTGCACTTGAACTGATCAGATTGATTGATGGAGCACTGGAGGTGGATGAATGATGAAAGAAAAGCTCAACGTTTCTGCTTCCAATATCGTGAATGTCTGCATAGACAACATAGACGGAGTAGAAAGGTCCGGAAGATTCTACTGTTATTACAGTGAAAATCCGATATTCTTCCGAAGTATTCATGAACTCTTCCGCTATATGGAGCGCTTCATGAATGAGCTGAACTTTCCTCAGTCATCAACAGAGCTACGGACATACGAAGATAAACAGCAGAAACCAGAAAACGAAAAACGAATCTCTTTTACAGAGGTCAGCAACCGCGAACGGATCCTTGAACAGAGAGGCAGCATAGACACCCTGGCTGTATATGTCAGATACCGTCAGAACGCTACATGGCAGGGAAGTGTCTATCATATGAAAAACAACGAGCGGGAAGATTTCAACAGCGAGCTCGATTTACTCAAAATAATCGAAAATTGTCAAAATAGTACTAAAAATGTTGCTGAAAGCGGCTGACGAAATAGGTGACGAAACAGTTCACCTGTTATAATGTCGTTAAATCTTAAATAAGTTGTACGTGAAGCAGTTAACGATAATTTTTTTATTATCATCATGCATATAATAGGGGATGTTAATATGAAAAGAGAAAATAATAAAAAATTCAAAAAAAGGAAACGGAATCAGAACAGAAGCCTGACATGTCGGGTGCTCAGTATGATGTTTGCAATCGTGCTGTTCTGCTCCACTGTATTAATAAATACAGACTATGTATCTCAGGCAAGCTCCTTCGATGACATGGTAGACATGGTCGAAGTTGAGGAGGATTCCGCAGCAGCTGATACATCCGAAGATACAGGAGACGATCTCGACACAGATGTGAATTTTGAATCGGAATCGGAAGAGAGTCCGGACGAAACATACAGCGAATCCGATGACCTCGGTTCCAGCGATGCAGACTTCTCATCAGGCGAGAACATGTTCACAGATGGAACATCCGAGAGCAGCGCTCCAGCCGAAGAAGAAGCACAGCCTGTAAGCTGTATCGTAAATCTTAAAAACGATACCATCGAGATCAAAGCAGAAGCTCCGGCAGGTGTCCTTCCAAACGGAACACAGATGAGCGTTAAAGCAGTCGAGAACAACACCGAAGATGCTGAGCTGACAGACCAGTACAACAAACTGGCAGCCAAGATTACAGAGCAGCTTCAGAGCCAGGGCAAAAACCTCGACGGCTTCCTTGCTTACAACGTATCTTTTACAGATGCAGATGGCAACCCGGTTGAACCGTCCGACAAAGTTACTTACAGCTTTACTTATAAAGAAGCTTCTTCACCGGAACTGACAGATCCGGCAGCATCCACAGTGACAGCAGCCATGATCAGAACCAACAAAGAAACTTCCGAACTGGAACTGACAGAGCTCAAAGCCGAAGAAGACCAGCTTACAGTTGAAACAAACGAAAGCAGACAGCTCACCAAAGCAGCTTTCCAGTCAGCAGCTACCGCAGCATATACATTTGTATGGAGCAGTACACCGGCAGCAGATGATAATGAAAACAATGAGAACAAAGAAGAAAACAGTGAAGTAAATAACGAAGAAGTTAATGCAGACACCAACACCGAAAATACCGAAGAGAACGGAGAAGAAACCAACACAGAGAATAATGTAGAAAACTCTGAGGAAGAACAGAATCCGGAAGAAGCACCAGATCAGGAACAGATCAAAATGATCCGCATCATCGCAGATGAAGTTAACCTTCGCAAAGCTCCTTCCACAGAAGCAGAAGCAATCGCAACAGTAGCTACAGACACTCAGCTTCCACTTCTCGAAACAGTAACCGGTGAAGACGAATTCACCTGGTACAAAGTTTCCTACGAAGAGACAGATGCTTATGTAAGAAGAGATATGGCGGAAGTTGTTGAGACTGAAGAGCAGGGTACAGAAAACGAAGATGCAAATGAAGAAGCAGAAGTTCAGGTCGAAGACGAAGTAACTTACTCTAAGACAATCGGCAATGTGGTTGTAACTGCAACAGCTGCAAAAGACGTTCTTCCAGGAAATGCAGAGTTTGTTGTAACTCCTATCGTACAGGAAACAGACCCTGACCAGTACGCAGAAACAGAAACAAAGCTTAATGAAAAAGCTGAGGAAGATGGATACGAAATCGCAGGTTTCCTGGCATACGATATTTACTTCCAGGACAGTGAAGGAAATAAAATAGAACCAGTTGATGGTTCCGTAAAAGTTTCCATGCACTACACAGAACCATCCGTACCGGCAACCGTATCAGAAATCAGTGTCGTATCTGTTGATGAAGAAGTTAATGAAGAAAAAAATACAAATATTGATGTCATGCATTTTGTTGAAGATCAGAATGGTAAAGTTCAAGACGTTGTTAATATGACAGAACAGGGGCAGGCAAACGTTGAAACTACTACAGATGGTGAAATTCAAAAAGCAGAATTCAATACAGAGAGCTTTTCAGTATTTACAATCACATGGAAAAGAAAAAGCGGAAATACAGAAGAATTTAGGTTTGACAAAATAATACATTTGGTAAGACAGAATGGACAGAATGGTAGTACATATGTTGATTTGAAGAATTCAGTAAATGCAACAAGTAGTCTAGTTTTGGAAACAGAAGATACTAACCCGGTTCTATACATGAGCACTATTACATCAAGTGGAATAAATAAAGAAATATATCAACTTGATGAAATGGGAACAACATATCGCTTTATAGGCGCATACATTGCAACAACATCAAGTAATGAATATAGTCTGGTAGATAGCAATAAAGTAACGAAACTTATGGGAAGAAAAGAAAAAGATTCCGATAGTGAAGTTATGAAGTATCAGTATAAAGGAGATACAACTTATAGAAACCTGGAAACTGATCAGACTGTTATATTTGTTTATTCAAATGCAGAACTAACACAAAAGGCAAACCTTTATTCAGAAAACGGAATAACGTTATATGCATCAGGAGAATCAACAGTAAATTTGACAAATATAAATGATATCTTAGATACAACAAGTAAAAATGATATAATTCCGGAAAGTGCAAAAAACGATAGAAATGGAGGAGATAACTATACATATAACCGTACAGTTGTAGGAATCGGAGAAGAATCAGTTGAAGTCAAAGCCCTAAGACAGGAACCAATTACTTTACAAATACAGTATAGTGAAGATGGTGAAAACTGGATGGATGTTGGAAGTAATCCTGTGAAATTTATTTATACAGCAGATGCTAAAGGAGATGTTCCAAAAACAATAGAGACAGCTGATACTAGAAATCTTATCAATATCAGTATGGCAAATTATAGGGAAAACCAGAATTATCAAGGTTCTTTTCAATTTGGTAGCGCAGATTATACAGGAAGTAATGCGGTAACACAGAATTTAGTAAAAAGAGGTCTTGAGGATGGATATCCGGTATTAAACAATGGTACATCATTAAATGGCCTTTTTGATGGTACCTGGAATCAGGTTATATCAAATACATATGTTACAGGATTGAATCATCTGTTTTCATATGATTCAAGGACAGGAACATATAGCTATGATAGCGATAAGAATTATGCATATTATGATATTGATGCTACTAGGAATACGGAAAAGAATTTTATAGTATATGAGAGAAGTAAAGACAAAGGTGAGGGAAAGCGTCACGTTGCTTCATTCATGCCATATTCTTCTTGGGATGATGGTGCATCTCAGAATAAATTTGCTTTTGGTATGATGATATCTTTTGATTTCTTACAACCGAAAAATGGTAAAATTAATGGACAGGATATGGTATTTAGTTTCTCTGGTGATGATGATGTCTGGGTATTTATAGATAACAAATTGGTGCTTGATCTTGGAGGTGTCCATGATATGGCAACAGGAAGTATCAATTTTGCAAATGGTGAAGTATACGTAAATAACCAGTCAAATCCAACATTAAGGAGTGTATTTAATAGTGATAGTAATACATTTGCAAGTGATAGTAATACATTTGCAGATTATACCAGTCATTCATTGAAACTCTTCTATATGGAGCGTGGACGAGGTGATTCAAACTGTTCAATTAAATTTAATCTTCCACCAAGACCAACGAATTCTATTGAAATAGTAAAAAGTCTTGCAAATTCAGATAAAGAAAAGTATACAAGTGCTGATTTTCAGTTCAAAGCATATCTTGAAGATGAAGAAGACAGAAATCAGGATCCGGTTCAGTATAATGCAATTCCAGAAGGAACACCATACAGAGTTAAGAAAAATGATTCTCTTACAGATGAAGTAAGATATGTGGGAGCACATAATATATTTACTTTAAAGGCAGGAGAATCAGCGGTATTCGAGGGGATTGATTCAGGACTCCGGTTCTATGCGGAAGAAGTTGGTATTCTTTCGGATCAATTTGATAGGGTTGACATTACAAACTGGGAAGTAACATATCACGATTTGGATGGAAATCTAGTTGAAACATCCGAAGGTAAGGTATCAGAGCAAACTAAAACTTACTTGGCACGAAGTGGAGTGAAAACTGCTGGTAATGCAGCAAGGGTAGAATTTAAAAATACCTGTAATGCAAAGAATTTGAACAAACTAAAGATTACCAAGCAGATGAATGGGTTATCTACTACAGATAAATTCAGCTTTGAAGTATATCTTACAGGACAGAATGGGCAGTTTATCCCTTATGATGGAAGATATGAAGTCATAAATAAAGCTGACAATTTTCTTAGAGAAGGAAATGCTAGTTCTCAGGGAATAATATCTGACGTAGCACCGGATGAGACGATTGTAATTGATCAAATTCTTTCAGGAACCGAGTTCAAGGTAAACGAAATTGAACCAGATAATTCAAGATATGAGAAGCCGATAAAAGAAGTTGAAAAGGGTTCATGTGATGTTGGTAGAGTAACAGATTCTGACGGAATGATTGCTTTGGAAAAGGATGCTCATGTAATAATAACAAACACATTAAAAGTAAATCTGACAGTTGAGAAAAAATGGTCAGATACAGGTATAAAGCACAGTTCTATATATGCAGGACTTTATAAAGCGGATGGAACACCATTAAAATATGTTGAACTGAATGAAAATAATCATTACAGAGATGTTTTTAGCAATGTGAGTTCATCTGATTTGGTTTATGAGCTTAGACCGGTAACAGGAAATGAAAATGTAGAATTTACAATCAATAATAAAAGATATGTCAAAGTAGAAGCAGATAAGATTATTGTGGCAAAAGCAAATAATACCGATACAAAATATAAAGTGTCTTATGATGAAAAAGCAGTATCAGAAGATGGAACAATGATTACTCAGACAATTACAAATACAAAGATTGTTACAAAATTGAATCTGATAAAAGTTGAAAAAAATAATAAAGAAAATCTTCTGAAAAATGCAAAATTTGCACTTTATACAGCAAATGATGACTACACATATAAGGAAAGTAACCTGGTAACTGGCGATATCAAGACTGATTCGGATGGAAGAGCAACAGTGAATGAATTAGTTCCTGGAAAATATGTTCTGAAAGAAACAAAAGCACCAGATGGATATTCACTTTCTGCCAATGTATGGCATGTCCTAGTAAATGATGATCAGTCAGTTGAAGTAAAATTAAATGTAAATGGAGTTGATGTTGATGTTGATAAAAACAATGATGAAGTATTTTATATCGAAAACATTAAGCTCTACTCACTCCCATCAACCGGTGGCAGCGGAATTTACTGGTATATGATCGGCGGCATGGTACTTATGTCTGCAGCCGCATGGATCTTATATAAAAACAAATGCAGGGAGGTGCTGGGAAAATAATTGTAATGATTAATTTTTCAGTGGCTCCTGCCACAAAAGAAAGTAATTATCCCGAATGAGGGAACAATAAAATGGGCAAAGCCCGATAATGAAAAGGAGACAAGATTATGAAGAAGATGAGAAGAATCTTTGCAGTGTTATTAACACTGGCCATGGTACTCACAATGAGTATGACAGCATTTGCAGATGGAACTGCATCAACTCCACCAAGCGCTAACGACACAGCAACTATAACAGTAACAGGAATTGAAGATGGCGCAACTGTTAAGGCGTATCGTATTGTAGAACCATTATACAATACGAATGGATTGTATGGATATCAGGTGGTATCTCCGTATGTTATTGCAGATCATGATAAGTTTATTCCAACATTTGCCGAAATTACAACAATTGCTAAGCAGGTTAGCGGAACGGCTATTCCTTTAAGCGGAAATTTAGCAAACGGTTATTCAGCAACAGTGGGTGCTGGTGAATATATTGTAATTATTGAAAGTACAAACTATACATACAACCCTGTTGTTGTAAGTGCTGCTTATGCAAATGCAAATAATAAGGCATCTCTTGCTAATGGAACAATAAGCGCAACAGGAAGCTGGACTCTTGAAGGTGGAAAATCCGCAGCTAAATCATCTAAAGTTGAAATCAATAAAACAGTTTCACAGCCAGATGCAGCAGTAGGCGATAAAGTAGATTATACAATTACAGGTACAATTCCATCCTATGGTGCACAGTTTGAAAATCCTGTTTATAAGATTACAGATACAATTAAAAATGCAAAATATGCAAGTGATATTAATGTAACAATTGGTGGAAAGAAAGCTGTAGCAGATACAGATTATTCTATTACTGGTGGAACAGCAAGTGACAAGGGTTTTGAAATTACATTCAATAATGTTGGTAGCTATTATGATAAGTCTGATGCAGAGAGAGCAGTAGTTATTACATATAAAGCAGAAATCTTAAAAACTGCAATTTCTACAGATCCAGCAACAAATACAGCTAAATTAACTTATAGCAATAAACCAAATGAAACAAAAGATGCTACTGAGAAGAAAACATACACATACACATTTGAATTAGACGATGAGTTTACAAAAGTAGATGAAAATGGAAAAGCTCTGGATAATTGTACCTTTACATTAACAAATACAGTTACAAAGAATGTATATACATGTACAACAGAGAAAGATAAAAATGGAAAAGCAAAAATCCATTTTGAAGGATTAGATGCTGGTACATATGAATTAGTAGAGACAGTCGCCAAAGAAGGATATAGCATCAATAATACAAAATATACAGTAGTAATTACTCCGGAATATAACGACGATGGAACACTGAAGGATAAAACTATTACAATTGATGGTAAAGAGAAAAAAGTAGAAGTAAAAAATACCAAACTTTCCTCTCTTCCATCCACAGGTGGTATCGGTACTACAATCTTCACAATCGCTGGATGCCTGATTATGGTTACAGCAGCTGGCTTATTCTTTGCAAGCCGCAAAAGAACAAACAAATAATCATTCGTGATTGTTTATAACCAAATATCGAATCCGGGGCGAATGCCCCGGATTCATAAAAAAATAATACAACAGCAAGGAGAGCTCGGATGAAAAAAAAAGCAGGCAATTTAGTAATTTGCATCATATTTTTAGCTGGTTTGTCCTTGCTGCTGTATCCCTTTGTAGCCAATCAATGGAATAACTACAGACAGAAACAGTTGATCAGTGGTTATGAGCAAGTGGTTTCTGAAAAGGAAGCAACAGAAGGAATTGACTATGATGCAGAGCGTAAGAAAGCAGAAGACTATAACGAAGCCTTACTTCCATGTGTTCTTCCTGACTCTTTTGCACTTGCAGAGTCAAGTGGAGTAGATCCGGTTTATATGAATACGCTGAACATCGCTGGTGATGAGATGATGGGAAGTGTAGAGATTCCTAAGATCAATATTAAAATCCCGATCTATCACACAACGGAAGAAGAGGTTTTGAATAAGGGCGCAGGTCATCTGGAGGGAAGTTCTCTTCCGGTTGGCGGAGCAAACACACATGCTGTTATTTCTGCACACCGTGGACTTCCGAGTGCATCACTTTTTACAGATCTGGATCAGATGAAAGTAGGAGATCATTTTCTGCTCCATGTGTTAGACGAAACCTTATGCTATGAGGTGGACAAGATTTCGGTTGTAAAGCCGGAAGATACGACTGCTCTTGCAGTAGAAGATGGGCAGGACTTAGTAACTCTTTTAACCTGTACTCCTTATGGAGTAAATACAGAACGACTTCTGGTTCGTGGCCACAGAGTACCTTATGTAGAAGAGGAAGTCAAAGAAGAGAAGACAGTGCTCAGTGGAAGCAGTCTTCACACAAATTATCTTCTTTGGGTATTTGTTGGTCTATCCGTTACCGCACTCTTTATTCTTGTGTTATACTTAAAGGAAACAAAGCTGAAGAGGCGAGCAAATAAAGGCGGTAAAAAATAGATTATGGCAAAAGAAAAGAAGAAAAAAGGTTCTATAGTTATCAACATATTTATCATATTACTTTTTATCGTCGGTGCGGGTATCTTTACTTACCCAACGATCAGTAATTACTGGAATGAGTACCGAAACGCGCAGCTTGTAACCAAGTACAACGAATCCGTCAGTGATCTGTCGGATGACCAGTACGAAAAGCTCTGGCAGGAGGCTGAGGAATACAACGCAGAGCACAAGGTCAATACGATCGTAGATGCTTTTAACGAAGATGATTATGTTCTCAGTCATCCTTACGATGAGGTTCTTGATCCAAATGGTGACGGGCTGATGGGAAGTATCGAGATCCCCAAGCTGAATCTGATACTTGCTATTTACCATGGCCTCAGTACAGAGGTTCTGGAAAAGGGTGTCGGGCATGTTGAGGGAACAAGTCTTCCGATAGGTGGAGCGAGCACACATGCGGTGCTGGCTGGACACAGAGGACTTCCGAGTGCAAAGATTTTTACAGATCTTGACCAGATGAAGAATGGAGATATTTTTCTGATCCATGTTCTGGGAAAGACTCTTGCATACAAAGTAGATCAGATTAAAACGGTTCTTCCGGAGGAATCCAGTGAGCTGGATATCATCGAGGGAGAGGATCATGTGACGCTGGTAACCTGTACTCCTTATGGAGTCAACACTCACAGGCTTCTTATAAGGGGAATCCGAACGGAGTATGTTGAACCGGAGGAGAAAGCTGAGGAGACACCGATCCAGCAGATCGCAAAGGTTGATCCGGTGAAGATTATGATCATTGGTCTTGTAGCTATGGTCATAATGATCATCATTGTTTATATAGTTATTCGACGTAAAAGCCGAAAAACAGAGGAGAGTAGCCGCAAAGACGAATAATGATCACAGAAAATAACAAGGAGGCCGATCGTGGTGAAACAGAAGAAAAAGAAATTTAAAATGTGGAATAAGCTTTTGGCTTTCCTGGGAATGTTTGTCATGTTGACAGGCTGCCTGGCAGGAACGGTTCAGGCAGGTTCTTACGAAGCCGGAAAGAAGGGAAGTCTGAATCTGACGGTACAGCAGACGGATGAGGATGGCAAGACAACACCGCTGACAGGTGTCAAGTTAGAACTTTACAGAGTTGCGGATGTTTCATTTGATGGAAATGTGCATTTTGTACTGACTAGCTCCATGTCATCTGCAGGATACGATTTTGATTCCTTCAAGAATGCAAGTGAATGGTATTCAGCAGCCGAAAAGCTTGCCGAGGTTGCAGCTGCTTCTTCAGTAAAGCCGGTTGAGGCTGTTTCGGATGAGCAGGGCAAGGTTGTTTACAGCGATATGGAAGAGGGCATGTACCTGGTAATCGGTGCAGCGGAGAGTTCCGTTAAGGTTACTCCAATGCTCTTAACAGTTCCTTTTGCAAGCACAGAGGAAGGCTGGATCTACGATGTACAGGCTTATCCAAAGGCAGAGAAGAGCAACACTGCAGGTATTACAGTTGAGAAGAGACTTTATCGTATTAATCCGAATACGTTTGAACTGGATGAAATAACTGCTGACGATGCAACTTACAAGGTTGGTCTTTTCCTTGATAAGGATGGTACGATCCCATATGGTGATGATTACATCAGAACGATCCATATCCAGAATGCACAGTCAGGCAAAGCTTCTTACAGTAATGTTCTTAGAGGTACCTATTATGTATTCGAGCTTGATGAGAATAACAAGGCGATCAAGCTGAATGATGAGGTGCAGATTGATAAAGAAAACAGCTTCCATTACAATGTTACGAATGCAGCAGACAAGGAAGACAACAGTGTTGTAGTGGATGACAATACGGTTGCTACAGATATTGCAGCTTATGTAAATAACATTTTTTCAACTCTTCCGGAAGGCTTCTTTGTAAATGGAAAGATCGAGATTACAAAGAACGTTGTAGTGGACGGTGTGAAAAAGACTGTAGACGACAAGTTCTATGCAACTGTATTTGATGATTCTGGTAAGGCGGTAAGCACCGTTGAACTGAAGCAGAATGATAAAGTTACTGTTACGGTTCCATTCTCAGAAGATATAAAAGATACTGTTACTTATGCAGTTAAGGAAACCGATAAGGATGGTAATGTACTCGATAAAGATTCTTTCGCATATGTAGTAAGTGGTGAAGGCAGTGTTAAGCTGAATGAGTCTGATCAGTATCATGGAAGCATCGAGATTACCAATACCAAGAAGGATGCTGCTGTAACACCTGGCGGAAGCAATGGTGGTTCTGGTACATCTAACGGTGGAAGTGATGCATCCAGCCATGGCGGAAGTGCAACAAGTCGTCCGGTTAAGACTGGTGACCCGATGAATCCGGCATTCTGGGGTCTGGTTCTTCTGGTATCTGTGATCGTGATCGCAGGTGGAGTAGTTGCTTACAAAAAGAGAAAACAGAAATAAAGTGTAAGACGTTTGACGGGAGTCTGGTGTAAACCGGGCTCTCGTTTTTTTCTTCTTATTTAAAGGGATTTTGTTGGAATGAGGGCTTTTTTGTGCTATAATAATCTAGTATTATTATGCCTATCTGGAAACCGGTGACTGCGAAAATTGTCGAGAAATCGGTTTCCATTATAATGAATATAGAATGACAGGAGGAAGCAAATGGGCGGAGAGAATACAGAGTACGGCGCGGATCAGATTCAGATTCTGGAAGGACTGGAAGCTGTTCGTAAAAGACCTGGTATGTATATTGGAAGTACATCGAGCCGGGGCCTGCATCATCTTGTATATGAGATCGTGGATAATGCGGTAGATGAAGCATTAGCAGGATTTTGTACCGAAATCCAGGTAACGATCAATCCGGATAATTCCATTACAGTAATTGATAACGGACGAGGTATTCCGGTAGGAATTAACCATAAAGCAGGAATACCGGCAGTAGAAGTTGTATTTACCATCCTTCATGCAGGTGGTAAATTTGGCGGTGGAGGATACAAGGTATCCGGTGGACTTCACGGTGTAGGTGCCTCTGTTGTAAATGCACTGTCTGAATGGCTGGAAGTTACGATCTGCCGTGAAGGTAAGAAATATCAGCAGCGTTATGAAAGAGGACATACTATGTATCCTCTGAAAGAGATTGGTGTCTGTGATCCTGAAGAGACAGGAACAAAGGTAACATTCCTGCCGGATAAAGAAATCTTTGAAGAAACAGTTTATGATTACGATATTCTGAAACAGCGTCTTCGTGAGATGGCTTTCTTGACCAAAGGTCTTCGCATTGTCCTGAAAGACACCAGAGAAGATCAGGAAAAAGAAAAAGCCTTTCATTATGAAGGTGGTATCAGGGAATTTGTTACTTATCTCAACAGAAGTAAAGAAGCACTGTATCCAGAGGTCATTTACTGTGAAGGTGAAAAAGATGGTGTCATGGTTGAGGTTGCCATGCAGCACAATGATTCCTATACAGAGAACAGCTATGGCTTTGTAAATAATATCAATACACCGGAAGGTGGTACACATATCGTTGGTTTTCGTAATGCACTGACAAAGACATTCAACGATTATGCAAGAAAGAATAAGCTGCTTAAAGACAGTGAACCGAATTTAAGTGGTGATGACATTCGAGAAGGTCTGACAGCAATCGTAAGTGTTAAGATCGAGGAGCCACAGTTCGAAGGACAGACGAAACAGAAGCTTGGTAACAGTGAGGCTCGTGGAGCTGTTGATTTTGTAGTCAGCAAACAGCTGGAGATCTTTCTGGAGCAGAATCCGACGGTTGCGAAGGCAACAGTTGAGAAATCAGTACTTGCGCAGAGAGCACGAGAAGCAGCACGTAAGGCAAGAGATCTTACAAGAAGGAAATCCGCACTTGACGGAATGTCTCTTCCAGGTAAACTTGCAGACTGCTCAGACAAGAATCCGGAAAACTGCGAGATCTACATCGTAGAGGGAGATTCCGCCGGTGGTTCCGCCAAGACAGCACGTAACCGTGCCACACAGGCAATCCTTCCTCTCCGTGGTAAGATCCTCAACGTAGAGAAAGCCCGTCTGGACCGAATCTACAGCAACGCCGAGATCAAGGCGATGATCACAGCCTTTGGTACCGGAATCCACGAGGACTTTGATATCAGCAAACTGCGTTATCATAAAATCATTATCATGACGGATGCCGATGTCGATGGTGCGCACATTGCGACACTGCTTCTGACATTCCTTTACAGATTTATGCCGGAACTGATCAAGCAGGGATATGTATACCTGGCTCAGCCGCCACTGTACAAAGTCGAAAAGAACAAAAAAGTCTGGTACGCTTATGATGATGCGGAACTGAACAGCATCCTTGAGCAGATCGGACGTGACAACAACAATAAAATCCAGCGATACAAAGGTCTTGGAGAAATGGATGCAGAACAGCTCTGGGAGACAACCATGGATCCGGAGAAACGAATCCTTCTCCGCGTAACTATGGATGAGTCTGCAACTTCTGAAATTGACCTGACATTTACCACTCTTATGGGTGACAAAGTTGAACCAAGACGTGAATTTATCGAAGAAAACGCACGCTTTGTAGAAAATCTGGATATCTAGGAGAATAGAAAATGGAAGACAATATTTTTGATAAAATCCATGAGGTGGATCTGCAGAAGACCATGGAAAAATCTTATATAGATTATGCCATGAGTGTTATTGCCTCCCGTGCTCTTCCGGACGTCAGAGACGGTCTGAAACCGGTACAGAGAAGGGTGCTGTATTCCATGATAGAGCTGAACAACGGTCCGGATAAGCCACATCGTAAATGTGCCCGTATCGTTGGTGATACCATGGGTAAATATCATCCGCATGGAGACAGTTCCATCTATGGCGCACTTGTAAATATGGCACAGGACTGGTCAACCAGATATCCGCTGGTAGACGGTCATGGAAACTTTGGTTCTGTGGATGGTGACGGAGCTGCTGCGATGCGATATACAGAGGCACGTCTGAGTAAGATTTCCATGGAAATGCTGGCTGACATCAACAAAGATACCGTTGATTTCCAGCCGAACTTTGATGAGACAGAACGGGAACCGGTCGTACTGCCATCCCGTTATCCGAACCTTCTTGTAAATGGAACCTCCGGTATTGCCGTTGGTATGGCAACCAATATTCCGCCTCACAATCTGAGAGAGGTGATCAGTGCCGTTGTCAAGATCATCGACAATATCATTGAAGAGGACAGAGACACTACGATAGAAGAACTTCTTGAGATCGTAAAAGGTCCTGACTTCCCGACAGGTGCTACTATCCTTGGTACAAGAGGAATTGAAGAAGCATATCGTACCGGACGCGGCAAGATCCGTGTGCGTGCGGTGACAAATATCGAGACACTGCCGAACGGTAAATCACGTATTATCGTTACGGAACTTCCATATCTTGTTAATAAGGCCCGTCTGATCGAAAAGATTGCCGAGCTTGTAAGAGACAAGAAAATCGATGGAATCACAGACCTGAATGACCATTCCAGCCGTGAAGGTATGCGTATCTGTATCGATCTTCGTAAAGATGCCAATGCGAATGTAGTTCTGAATCAGCTGTATAAACATACACAGCTGCAGGATACTTTTGGCGTTATCATGCTGTGTCTGGTGGCTGTAAACGGAAGCCTTCAGCCGAAGGTATTGACACTTCCTGAAATGCTTAAATATTATCTTGCACATCAGGAAGATGTTGTGACAAGAAGGACAAAGTATGATCTGAATAAAGCACAGGAACGTGCGCATATATTAGAAGGTCTGCTGAAAGCTCTGGATAATATTGATGAAGTTATCCGTATCATCCGTGGATCCAGAAGTGTCCAGGTAGCCAAGCAGGAATTGATGGACAGATTTGAACTGACAGATGTTCAGGCACAGGCAATCGTGGACATGCGTCTTCGTGCTCTCACCGGTTTGGAAAGAGAGAAGCTGGAAGCAGAATATGCAGAATTAATGGAAAAGATCCGCAAGCTGAAAGCAATCCTTGCAGACAGAAATACACTTCTTCGCGTTATCCGTGAGGAGATTCTTGCAATTTCTGAGAAATACGGCGATGACAGAAGAACAGCTATCGGATTTGATGCGTTTGATATTTCTATGGAAGATATGATTCCGAGAGAAAATACTGTCATTACCATGACAAAACTTGGTTATATCAAACGTATGACAGTAGATAACTTCCGCAGCCAGAACAGAGGCGGCAGAGGTATCAAGGGAATGCAGACGCTGGATGATGACTATATTGAAGAATTGATGATGACGACAACACATCATTATGTCATGTTCTTTACCAATACTGGTCGTGTATACAGACTGAAAGCATACGAGATTCCGGAAGCAGGCAGAACCGCCCGTGGTACTGCAATCATCAACCTTCTGCAGCTGATGCCGGGAGAACGTATCACAGCAGTCATTCCGATCAGTAAGTTTGAAGAAGGTCAGTATCTGATGATGGCTACCCGTAAGGGTCTTGTTAAGAAGACTCCGATCCAGGATTATGCAAATGTCCGTAAGATTGGTCTGGCAGCTATTTCTCTGCGAGATGATGATGAACTGATCGAAGTTAAGGCAACGGATGACAAGAAAGATATCATCCTTGTAACGAAATACGGTCAGTGTATCCGCTTCAAAGAATCCGACGTCAGAAGTACCGGACGAGTATCGATGGGTGTTCGAGGCATCAATCTGCTTGATGGCGATGAAGTTGTTGCAATGCAGCTGAATACACAGGGATATTATCTGCTTGTTGTATCTGAAAACGGTATGGGTAAACGTACTTCTATCAGTGAATTTACCTGCCAGAACAGAGGCGGTAAAGGTGTGAAGTGCTACAAGATCACTGAGAAGACCGGTAATGTTATCGGAGCAAAAGCTGTCAATGAAGAAAATGAGATCATGATGATCACCACAGAAGGAATCATTATCCGTCTGCAGTGCTCTGATATCTCTATCCTTGGAAGAATTACATCAGGAGTCAAACTGATCAATCTTTCTGATGGAGTAACGGTTGCAAGCTTTGCGAAAGTCCGTGAAAAAGAAGAAGATAAAAATTCTGAAAAGACAGAGGAAAGCTCTGAAAGTGTCTCCGCAGAAGAAAACAGTAACGAAAATACAGACAGCACAGAGGAATAAGAATCATGGATAAGGAAAATGCTGCAACAAATGTCAGACGCAGATCCGGTTCAAGCGCATCCGGACGGTCAAAATCCGCAGCAGCAAGAAGAAAACCGCAGACCAGACGTAAAACTTCAGAAACCCGGCGCAAAGCTTCCAGAGGTTCTGATATCGCTGCAGTGATTGCCAGATTACCGAAACCGGTTCTGGCAGGCGCTGTTGCGCTGATCGTTTTGATCATTATCATTGTATTTGCTGCAAAGGGATGCGGAGTCAGTCATAAGACTCCGGAAAGAGTAGTCAGAACTTTGATCGAATCCTACACAGGTGGGAATGAGAGCAAAGTCAAAAAATGCTATGGTGTGTCCAAAGCAGATGATACTCTGCAGCAGGAGATGGATGCGACTGTGAAATATTTCAGTGCATTTGAGGCTGAAAAAACAGAAATCACACAGTGTGATAAAATCTATCAGGATGGTAATTATACATATATGTATATTACCTATGATCTGGTCCTGAAGAATGGACAGAGCTACCCTTGTATCAGCACTTACATGGTACAGAAGAAAGATAACGGCAAGTATTATGTAATGACACCGTCGGAGATTACCGATGATCTGAGCAAGCAGGCGGCGACGAAGTATGCTGATTTTATGAATACACAGGCATATAAGGATTATACGACTGCTTATGACAAGTTTATCAAGAAGAATCCTGGATATGAGGAAAAAATAGCTGCAAAATTAAAATAGCTAAGCGAACAGCAATATAGAATCCTTGAAGGGATGGTGACAGCAGAATGAAAAGAATCATTATGATGGTGCTGAGGAATCTCTTTTTTGTGCCATGGGGATGGTTTATGCTGAACAGGTATGCTGCAAACGTTGATAACTATACAGAAGGGGAACGATATGCCCTTTTGAAGAAAATAGACCGGCGTGCGAATAAAGGCGGTAATATTACTGTTCAGTCATATGGTGTAGAAAATATACCGAACGAAAATGGATTTATGTTTTATCCGAATCATCAGGGATTGTATGATGTCCTTGCAATTGTGGATGCCTGCCCGACACCTTTTTCTGTAGTGGCAAAGAAAGAAGTGGGGAATGTTCCGTTTCTGAGACAGGTTTTTGCCTGTATGAAAGCATATATTATGGACAGAGAGGATATTCGACAGTCTATGCAGATTATCCTTAATGTTACCAGGGAAGTGAAAGAGGGACGAAATTATCTGATCTTTGCAGAAGGAACGCGAAGCAAGAATGGAAATCATCCACTGGAATTTAAAGGCGGCAGTTTCAAAGCTGCAACAAAAGCCAGATGCCCGATTGTGCCGGTTGCATTGATTGATACGTATAAGGCTTTTGACACTGGTTCCATAGAACCACTGACAGTGCAGGTGCATTTCCTGAAGCCAATGTATTATGACGAGTATAAGGACATGAAGACCACGGAGATTGCGTCAGAAGTGAAGCGAAGAGTGGAAGAGACCATCAAAGAATATGGTGGCTGGGATTAAGAAACCATTAGAATATATGAGTTTTATGGAAACAGTCGGGAGAAATTCCGGCTGTTTTTGGGCTTTTGAAAAGCAGGTAAAGGCTGTATAAAAAATATTAAAATAAATGCAAAAAAAGTGTTGACAATGTAAAATCAGTTATGTATAATTAATCATGCGTTTCGGAAAGAAATGCGCTTCAAATTGCATAAAACATTATGAATTCGGAGTCAGGAGAAGTACTCAAGAGGCCGAAGAGGTGCCCCTGCTAAGGGTATAGGTCGGGTAACCGGCGCGAGGGTTCAAATCCCTCCTTCTCCGTTTGAAGTTTTGGATTTTGAAAAAACTTCAAAAAAGTACTTGACATTCAGAAATGAATGTGATAAAATAAACGAGTTGCTGATAAGCAACGAATCACAAAAGTCATTAAAAAGTTTTGAAAAACTTAAAAAAGTTCTTGACAAACAGAAATGACTGTGATAAACTAAATGAGCTGTCGCAAGACGGCAAACAAAGAACCTTGATAACTAAACAGTGAAACACATACGATTCTCGAAAATTCT
>OLPH01001725.1_pt1 | contig 20367 bp, 11 predicted proteins | sample 1672951 | NCBI WGS metagenome assembly OLPH01 (sample SAMEA3136740, study PRJEB25190) | human gut metagenome | reverse complement strand
GTACGCGTCTGGGGGGCGTGTGGTCGCTGGTTCGAATCCAGTCACCCCGACTGGTTAAAGAGGTTAGAAACCGAATGGGTTCTAACCTCTTTTTATTTTAGAAAACAATGAAAGAAGATCCTAGACATATCCATATCAGTGAATACAGTTATCCTCTTTTGGATGAACGTATTGCTAAATTCCCGTTGCCTACCCGCGACCAGTCCAAACTCTTAATATACCGTCGTGGAGAAGTTAGTGAAGATGTTTTCACGTCTTTGCCGGAATATCTGCCGCAAGGCAGCCTGATGATATTCAATAATACAAAAGTCATTCAGGCACGCCTCCATTTTCGAAAAGAGACGGGAGCACTGATCGAAGTGTTTTGTCTTGAACCGATCCAGCCAAACGATTATGTCTTAAATTTCCAACAGACAGCACATGCCGCCTGGCTTTGCATGATCGGCAATCTGAAGAAATGGAAAGACGGACAGTTGAAACGCGAAATGACCGTCAAAGGATTCCCCATTACTCTGACCGCTACCCGAGGAGAATGCAAAGGAACCAGCCATTGGGTAGATTTTGCATGGGATAATCCGGAAGTGACGTTTGCCGATATCCTTGAAGTATTCGGAGAACTTCCTATTCCTCCTTACTTAAACCGGGATACGGAAGAAAGTGACAAGGAGACTTATCAAACTGTTTATTCTAAGATTAAAGGTTCGGTAGCTGCGCCTACGGCGGGATTACATTTTACTCCACGAGTATTGGATGCTCTTCAAGAAAAAGGGATTAATCTTGAAGAATTAACTCTACATGTAGGAGCAGGCACATTCAAACCTGTAAAAAGTGAAGAAATCGAAGGTCACGAAATGCACACGGAATATATATCGGTCAACCGGAGCACCATCAAAAAACTGATTGACCACGACGGTTGTGCTATTGCAGTAGGGACTACTTCTGTACGGACTCTGGAAAGCCTGTATCACATTGGAGTTACATTGGCTGAAAATCCGTATGCTACGGAAGAAGAACTACGTGTCAAACAATGGCAGCCTTATGAAAAGTACGACCAGATTCCTCCCGTTGTTGCGCTGCAAAAGATATTGGGATATCTCGACAGGAATGGTTTGGAAACCCTTCACACCAGTACACAGATTATCATAGCACCGGGATACAATTATAAAATAGTGAAAGCGATGGTTACTAATTTCCATCAGCCGCAAAGTACCTTGCTGCTTTTGGTTTCAGCTTTTGTAAAAGGGAATTGGCGCACTATTTATGATTATGCACTGGCGCATGATTTCCGGTTCCTAAGTTATGGAGATTCTTCTTTATTAATACCATAAGATATTCTTCTCTCCAAAAGATTTTACGCAATATAAAAGACACTATGCCAAGCGATAATAACCAGGAAATGTTCCCTATCGTAGACGAACAGGGAAATATCACCGGAGCTGCCACTCGCGGAGAATGTCACAGCGGTAGCAAACTGCTTCATCCGGTAGTTCACCTTCACGTATTCAATGCCCAAGGAGACATCTACTTACAGAAACGCCCCGAATGGAAAGACATTCAACCGGGGAAATGGGATACGGCTGTAGGCGGACATATTGATTTGGGCGAAAGCGTAGAAATCGCCCTAAAGAGAGAAGTCCGTGAAGAATTAGGCATCACAGACTTCACTCCCGAGCTTCTCACCAGTTATGTTTTTGAATCCAGCCGGGAAAAAGAGCTTGTTTTTGTCCACAAAACCGTTTATGAGGAAGAAATCCATCCCAGCGACGAACTGGACGGTGGACGATTTTGGAAGATCGAAGAAATAAAAGAAAATCTGGGTAAAGGAATCTTCACTCCCAACTTCGAAGAAGAGCTGAAAAAAGTCTCTCTTATTCCTTCTCTATCCAAGTAATAATCTTTTCAGAGAACGGACTTTCTTTCGGAGACACAACTCCCGCCCAATGTCCGTTCTCATCAATCATAAACTTCTGAAAGTTCCACTGAACCGATGCACTTTCTTTTCCATTCTGTTTTTTCTCCGTCAACCATTGGTAAAGAGGAGCCATATCTTTTCCTTTAACGGAAATCTTAGCCATCATCGGAAAAGTAACATCATAGTTCAAAGAACAGAACTTGGCTATTTCCTCATTACTACCCGGTTCTTGTCCCATAAAGTTATTCGCCGGAAAACCGATAACAACAAAGTCTTTTTCTTTATATTTTTCATATAGTTTCTCCAGTTGAGCATACTGGGGCGTCAGCCCACACTTAGATGCCACGTTGACTACCAGCACTTTCTTACCTTTCAGTGAAGAAAGAGGAAAGTCCTTACCATCAATAGTTTTCACTGTAAAATCATAAAAAGACTTGTTTTGCGCTTCCGAAGAAATTGCAAACAACAGGCTTACCATCATCAAGACGAATGTTTTCATGTTGAATATACATTTAGTTTGTTTTTATATTAAACGAGTAAACTGAAAGAAATGTTTGTTCAGCAGTGAAACAAGAACTATGATTTTACATCTTTCAATTCCCCAATCCGTCACTTCACCCCACAATCTTTCCGCTTCATTTATTTTTAGTGATAACGGATGAAGATAGGCAGTAATTTTGTACTGTGAAATAATAATACAACGAAAGTCATGTTTACAGCTATTGTACGTTTTTCAATCAAGAAGAAACTATTTGTAGGACTCACTACTCTCTTCCTGTTTATCGGAGGTATCTATGCGATGCTGACACTACCTATTGATGCCGTGCCCGACATTACCAATAATCAGGTACAAATAGTGACCGTATCCCCTACACTCGCGCCACAAGAGGTGGAACAACTCATCACTATGCCTATCGAAATAGCGATGAGCAATATTATGAATGTCGAAGATATCCGTTCTGTCAGCCGCTTCGGGCTATCGGTCGTAACGGTCGTTTTTAAAGAAAGTGTCCCCACACTCGATGCACGGCAGTTGATAAATGAACAAATACAAAGCGTAACAAGCGAAATTCCCTCCGAACTCGGAACACCGGAGATGATGCCTATCACCACCGGTCTGGGAGAGATTTACCAGTATATATTGAAGGTAGCTCCCGGATATGAGAAGAAATATGACGCAATGGAGCTCCGCACCATTCAAGATTGGATGGTGAAACGTCAGTTGTCCGGTATACCCGGTATAGTAGAAATCAATAGTTTCGGCGGTTATTTGAAACAATATGAAGTAGCCGTCGATCCGGACGCCCTGTTCTCTTTGAATATCACTATCGGCGAGGTGTTCGAAGCACTTAGCAGCAACAACCAAAATACCGGAGGAAGCTACATTGAGAAGATAAAGAACGCCTACTATATCCGGTCGGAAGGTATGATTACCCGCATCAAGGATATTGAACAGATTGTAGTGACCAACCGGAATGGGATTCCGGTACATATCAGTGATGTAGGAGTTGTCCGCTTCGGTTCTCCAAAGCGTTTCGGTGCCATGACAAAGGATGGTGAGGGCGAGTGTGTCGGCGGAATTGCCATGATGCTGAAAGGTGCCAACGCAAATGTAGTGACTCAAGAACTCGAAAAACGGGTAGAAAAAATACAGCAGCTATTACCCGAAGGAGTCAGTATAGAACCTTACTTGAACCGTTCGGAACTGGTAAACCGGAACATCTCTACAGTTGTCAACAACCTGATTGAAGGAGCGGTTATCGTCTTCCTTGTACTCATCCTCTTCCTCGGCAACCTCCGTGCCGGACTGATTGTCGCATCCGTCATCCCGCTGGCAATGCTTTTCGCTTTTATCATGATGCGTGTATTCAATGTCACCGCCAATCTAATGAGTCTCGGTGCCATTGACTTTGGTATTGTAGTAGATGGCTCTATCGTTATCTTGGAAGGTATCCTCGCCCACATTTACGGAAAACAATTCCGAGGCCGCACACTGACCCGCAAAGAGATGGACAAAGAAGTGGAAAAAGGAGCTTCCGGCGTTACACGTTCGGCCACTTTTGCAGTGTTGATTATCCTTATCGTCTTCTTCCCCATCCTTACATTGAACGGGATTGAAGGGAAATACTTCACCCCCATGGCTAAAACACTTGTGTTCTGCATTATCGGAGCCTTAATTCTCTCACTGACTTATGTTCCTATGATGGCCTCCCTCTTTCTGAAGCATACCATTGTTGTGAAACCCACCCTTGCCGACCGCTTCTTCGAGAAACTGAACAAGATCTACCAGCACACCCTGCGCGCCTGTCTTCGTTACAAATGGCGTACCGTCATCATAGCCTTCTCCGCGCTGATCGGTTCACTTTTTCTCTTTACCCGCCTGGGAGCAGAATTCATTCCTACTTTGGACGAAGGAGATTTTGCCATGCAAATGACACTACCCGCAGGAAGTTCGCTGACCGAAAGTATCGAAGTTTCCCGCTTGGCAGAGAAAGCATTAATGGATAAATTCCCTGAAATCAAACACGTGGTAGCCAAAATAGGAACGGCGGAAGTTCCCACTGACCCGATGGCAGTGGAAGATGCCGATGTGATGATTATCATGAAACCATTCAAAGAATGGACAAGTGCCGGAAGCCGTGCAGAAATGGTGGATAAAATGAAAGATGCACTTGCTCCGCTCTCCGAACGTGCCGAATTCAACTTCTCGCAACCGATACAGCTTCGCTTCAACGAGCTGATGACGGGAGCAAAAGCAGATATTGCCATCAAACTATATGGAGAAGACACGCACGAATTATATGAAAGAGCCAAAGAAGCAGCTACCTTTGTAGAAAAAGTGCCGGGAGCAGCGGATGTCATCGTTGAGCAGACGATGGGATTACCCCAATTAGTAGTGAAATACAACCGTAGCAAAATAGCCCGTTACGGCATCAACATACAAGAGCTTAACACCATTATCCGAACTGCCTATGCCGGAGAGTCAACAGGTGTAGTCTTTGAAAACGAACGGAGATTCGATCTCGTGGTACGGCTTGACCAGGAGAAAGTGGCCGACTTGAATCTTGACAAGTTGTTTGTACGCACTTCGGAAGGAATTCAAATCCCTGTTGGAGAGGTAGCAAGCATCGACCTTGTCAGTGGGCCACTGCAAATCAACCGGGATGCAACCAAACGGCGCATCGTCATCGGTGTCAATGTGCGTGACGCAGACATCCAGCAAGTTGTCGCCAATATTCAAGAGACACTGGACAAGAACATCAAACTGAAGCCGGGATATTACTTCGAATACGGCGGCCAGTTCGAGAACTTGCAAAATGCCATCAATACCTTACTGGTAGTCATCCCCGTGGCATTAATGCTCATTCTATTGATTCTGTTCTTCGCATTCAAGAACATCACCTATACCCTGATGGTATTCTCAACCGTCCCCCTATCGCTCATCGGTGGTATCGCCGCACTTTGGCTACGCGGGCTCCCGTTTAGCATATCGGCCGGAGTAGGATTCATTGCTTTGTTCGGGGTAGCAGTATTGAATGGTATCCTGATGGTAAATCACTTCAACGAACTTCGTAAACAAAATACCTATTCCATGACTACAAACCAGATTATCAAAAGAGGGACTCCACACTTGCTCCGTCCTGTATTCCTGACAGGACTGGTTGCATCTTTGGGATTCGTCCCGATGGCAATAGCCACTTCAGCCGGCGCAGAAGTACAACGTCCGTTGGCAACAGTGGTCATCGGTGGCTTGATTATTTCTACCGTACTGACTTTGCTCATCATTCCGGTGTTTTACAAAATTGTAAATTCATTTGCTACCTGGAGACGTCCGGGAATCAAACTGCGCCGGCCTTTCAGGGGATTGTGTCTCCTGTTCTTGTTTCTTCCCGCGTTCGTTTCCGCTCAACAGACACAAACAGTCAGTCTCGAACAGGCGATAGAAATAGCCAAACAAAATCATCCTCGCCTGAAAATAGCCAATAATGCTATTCAACAAGCCAAAGCCACTCGCGGAGAAGTGATAGAAGCAACGCCTACCTCGTTCAGCTATTCCTGGGGTCAACTTAACGGAGAAAACAAAAAAGACAAGGAACTGGCTTTCGAGCAAAGCCTGGGCTCTCTTCTAACGCCATTCTACAAGAATGCGTTAGTCAACCGTCAGGTAAAAACGAACACCTATTATCGGCAGATGGTAGAGAAAGAAATCACAGCAGAAGTGAAAAGGGCGTGGGCCTACTACCAATATGCCACTAATCTCTGTTCAATGTATCGGGATCAGGATAAAATGGCAGAAGAACTGCAGCGCATCGGAGAATTACGATACCAACAAGGAGAGATTACCTTGCTAGAGAAAAATATGATGACCACCATAGCTGCCGATCTGCATAACCGCTGGTTCCAAGCAAAAGAAGAAGAGAAAATGGCATTGGCACGTTTCCAATGGAGTTGCTACTCCAACGATCCCATTGTTCCGATGGATTCCACTTTATCCTTATTCTATACCGGCATTTCGGATGGAAACCTGTCGGGAGCACATACTGCCTACTTTCAAAGCCAGGCAGATGAAGCGAAAGCAATGCTCCGTGTAGAGCAGAGCCATTTCTTTCCTGAAATCAGTGTGGGGTATACACGTCAGGACATTCTCCCACTTAAGAATCTGAATGCCTGGATGATCGGGGTTTCTTTCCCCATCTACTTCCTGCCACAAAAGAGCAAAGTGAAGCAGGCACGGCTAACTGCCACTTCAGCGCAAATACAGGCAGATGCCAACATCCGGGAGTTAAGAAATAAGACACTCGAACTGGAAGCATCCCTCCGCAGATATAATGAGAGTTTACGATATTATACCTCATCGGCCTTGAAAGAAGCGGACGAACTGACAAAGGCAGCCAACCTGCAATTGCAGCAGAGCGAAACAGGCATTGCCGAATATATACAGTCGATTACCACCGCCAGAGAGATCCGCAGAGGCTATATTGAAACAGTCTACCAATACAATATTGCTGCACTGGAATATGAACTTTTCAAGTAGGTGGAAGATCGAGACATTGAATGACATACATCACCCAGAATAATTATTATAAAACATAAGATATGAAAAAGATAGTTTATCCCATCCTTTTACTAGTTCTAACGGCTTGCAAAGGAAACCAGCAAACTACAAATAACGAATCCGCCGCAATTCCCGTTGCCGAAACGATAGCAGATACCATCGCACAACCCGAAGTGGATGCCATCACTTCAGCTACCTCAAAGCCTAATCAGGTTTCGTTCAACGGACGAATCGTTCTTCCTCCTCAACGTCAGGCAACCATTGCTTTAACCATGGGAGGCATTGTAAAAAAGGCTTCTCTGCTTCCAGGGCAATGGGTGGCTGCAAACAGTGTAATCGCCACGTTAGAGAATCCGGAGTTCATCACCCTGCAACAAACTTATCTGGACAGTCACGCACAGACCGAATATCTCTTAGCTGAATACGAACGGCAAAAAAATCTGTCTGCCGAACAAGCAGCTTCTCAAAAGAAATTCCAGCAAAGTAAAGCGGACTTTCTCTCCATGAAGAGTCGCCAGGACGCCGCTGCTGCACAACTTTCTCTTTTAGGCGTTCAAACGGAGGCATTACTTAAGAACGGAATACAACCGCTACTGGAAGTCAAAGCCCCCATTAGTGGTTATGCCGCTAATGTAGCGATGAACATCGGCAAATATATCAATCCGGGAGAAGCCCTTTGCGAACTTATCGATAAAAGCAACCCGATGCTTTGCCTGACTACTTACGAGAAAGATCTTGCAGACATACAAGTCGGCAGCCCGGTACAATTTCGTGTAAACGGAATGGGGACACAAACCTTTCACGGTATCGTGATTTCCATCGGACAAAAAGTGGACGAAACCAATCGTTCGCTCGAGGTATATGCTTCCATCAAGGAGGAAAATGTGCAATTCCGCCCCGGTATGTATGTCACGGCACACATTCAGAAACAATAATTGACCAACTGCGCCAACAGCATTCACATTTTATAACCGGTAACTCATAATTTACCACTATCTTTGTTGTATGATAGCCAAAGCAATAAAAAAAGATAAGTATATACTTTCCACAGTCATCATCTCCTTGGCGGTTGCTGTACTGATTCATTTTCCTGAATCAGTATCTCTTTTCGACCGTTTCGAAAGCCATTCCTTATTCCCAGGGATGAAGTTTATAGATGTGGCAAACGAAATACTGTTTACCTTTCTGTCACTATTGTTACTTTTTGCCATCAATACCCGTTTGTTTCATTTCAATCAGGCGTCCATTAAAATTACAGGGACAAAGATTTTGCTTTCCTTTATCGTGACATGGATATTGAGTAACTTGTCAGGACAGTTTTTTGTTTTCCTTCACAGAACGTTTGATATTCCGGCCATCGATGCCATGGTACATCATTATTTGCATCCATTGCGGGATTTCATTGTGGCATGTCTCGTCACCAGTAGTTGCTGTATCATTCATCTTATATTCAAGCAGCAACTGGTACTTATTGAAAACGAACAGCTTCAGGCAGAGAATCTCCGCAATCAGTATGAAGTACTGAAGAATCAACTGAACCCACACATGCTGTTCAACTCGCTGAATACCCTGCGTTCGCTGGTACGCGAAAATCAGGATAAAGCGCAGGATTACATTCAGGAACTCTCCCGGGTACTAAGGTATACTTTGCAAAGTAATGAGTCACAATGTGTCAGTCTCCGGGAAGAAATGGAATTTGTTTCCGCTTATATATTTCTATTAAAGATGCGTTTTGAGAACAATCTACAATTCGACATACAGATAAGCAATGCCTACGAAGAATATCTCCTCCCTCCAATGGCGGTGCAAGTGTTGATTGAGAATGCAGTAAAGCACAACGAAATCAGCAACCGGAAGCCGTTGACCATTCATATCACGACGGACGATAACGGCAATTTGTCTATCAGCAACGACATTCAGCCCAAATGGACTGCAACTTCCGGAACCGGCATCGGACTTGCCAACCTTGCCAAGCGATACAGGCTCTTGTTTAAACGGGATATACAAATAACGGAGGACAGAGAGTTTACAGTTTGTATTCCTTTGATTGAAAAATCACAACTAGAACAATAATCACCATGAAGATTGTCATTATAGAAGACGAAAAAGCAGCAGTACGAAACCTGACTTCACTGCTTAATGAGATAAAACCGAATGGAGAAATCGTGACCATACTGGATAGTATCAGTTCCACTATCGAATGGTTCAGTTCTCATCCGATGCCGGAACTGGTATTCATGGATATTCACCTGGCAGATGGTTCCGCCTTCGAGATATTCAATCATATCAATATTACTTGTCCGATTATCTTTACAACTGCCTATGATGAATATGCATTACGCGCATTCAAAGTAAACAGCATCGACTACTTATTAAAACCCATCGGTAAGGAAGACATAGAACACGCTTTCGATAAGCTGCAAAGTTTACAGGATGCTGCTGACAAACACCAGTTTCCTTTTCCACAACAGGAGAATGAGCTACTGAAACTGATACATTCACTCCAAAAGCAGGAAAACTATAAAAGTCATTTCCTTATTCCTAGCAAAGGAGACAAACTATTGCCCGTTTCTGTAGATATGATACAATTGTTTTATATTAAGGACTGTCAGGTCAAAGTAGTCTTAACCGATGAAACCGAATACTGTTTTTCTCAAACATTAGATGAACTTACGGAGTGTCTCAATCCTTCTCTTTTCTTTCGGGCTAACCGCCAATATCTTATTTCGCGAGAAGCTATCAAAGATATTGACTTATGGTTCAACAGCCGACTGTCCATCAACTTGTATTATTCAGGAATCAAAGAAAAAATACTTGTCAGTAAAGCCCGAGTAGCAGAATTTAAAGAGTGGTTCTCTAAGAGAAAGCGTTGATTCCGAGGCATTGCCTTCTTAGAACAAATAGCAAAACAAAGTGTTTCGTGCCGTGAAACGATTGGTTTCAACGCTTGAAACTTCTATTTACATACCAGCTTATATTTATATGCAGGCATGTTCATTTCAGACGGTGATAGATGAATGATTAGGTGATAGGTGGAGAACAATCTATCACCGCCCTGAAAGCTCGATGAACAAGGTGTTTCAGAAGGATGGTGATAGATTGAAAGATGATTTCCATTTTTATGTATGGAAAGTTAGAATATGTGCCATCATTCAATGACAGCTGCAAAGCCACCATTTCTAACCATCTTTATAGTTAGCTGCTCCCCGGCTTTCACCTGGGATGACTTGCAACGATAATCCATCGCCTGACGTCCTGCGTTGATACCATCCTCAAAAGATATCATTTGATAAGAGCGATCTTTATTCAAGAAATCTAACTTTATGGTAAACTCACGTTCCTTTTTACCATTATTAGTCATTCCTCCTATAAACCACTTATCGCCTTTCCGTTTTGCCACAATGACATATTCACCCGCTTTAGCTTCCAATGCCACAGTCTCGTCCCATGTTACGGGAACTTGTGTGATGAAACGGGTACAATCTTCATTACGATAATAAAGAGTAGGATTATCCGCCAACATCTGCAGACCACTCTCAAAAACCACAAAGAGTGCCAACTGATAAGCACGTGTTCCGATACTTGCAGCATTAGGACGTTCCGACCGATACACATTAGGCTGCATACTAATCATCGCTCCGGGAGTATAATCCATCGGGCCGACAGCATTACGCATAAATGGTAAATACAAACTATTATCCGGATAACAACCGCCCATTTGTTCCATGCCACGCACTCCTTCGTAAGACAGCACATTCGGATATTTATATTCCAGCCCGGCAGGTTTGAAAGAACCATGAAAATCGACAAACAAATGATGTTTGGCTGCTTCTCGGGCTACCCGTTCGTAATAGTTGACCATCCACTGATCGCTTCTGTCCATAAAATCAATCTTAAGTCCTTTTACTCCCCATTCATTGAAAGTCTTGAAGAGATCAAAATTGTTTTCTACCGTCAACCATGTCAACCAAAGCACAATCCCTACATTTTTTTCTTTGCCATAACGAATCAACTCGTGCAAGTCTACTTTGGGATTAGGCGTATAAGGATCACGCGTACTTTTAGCCCAGCCTTCATCCATAATGATATATGGAATACCAAATTTAGAAGCAAAATCAATGTAATACTTATAAGTATCCAAATTATAACCGGAAACAAAATTCACATCCGGTCCGTAAGGAGAAGCGTCATTCCACCATTCCCAGCTTACCTGTCCCGGCTTAATCCATGAAATATCCTGAAGTTGATTCTTTTCAGCCAGTTTATAAGTCATTGTGTTCTCAATCAACTGCTTATCATTTTTACTTATCACAAAGTAACGCCAAGGATAATTTCTCGTACCTTTTGTTTTAGCAATGTAATCAGCTTCTTGAGTAATCTTCACACTACGATCACTGTTTTCGGCAAACGCAAGCGGAGCTTTAGGAAAAACAGAAATTGCTCCGTTCGTGCCCGTTCCTTTGAGAAACATACATGGATAATCAGCCAAATCCGACTCGCTGATTAATATTTTATAGTCTTTTTGTGTGTCAATCAATACCGGCAAAACAGCTATCCGTTCTTCAGGCTTCCACGCATTACTTTGAACATGTGTGTAAGGTTCCTCATAAGCTGTATGGAAACTTCCCGGTTGTTGCAAGTGAAGAAGATAATCCGACGGGAAGTTGATAGCAAACTCTTCGTTCATTACTTCAACATCACCTTTTTGTGAGGTAATAAACCGGTAAGCAACTCCATCGTCAAAAGCACGGAATTCTACTGAATAATCTTTAAAGGTCAGTAGCAATTGATTATAACGATTATTGACTTTCGCATATTTCAAAGGAACAATAGGAGTTAATTGCTCGTCGACACTCGTACGTTTCTGACGGCGCAGTTTGGGATTTTCTCCCAACACCTGATTCCTCAATGTCAACTGAAGGGTATTGTCTTTCAACAATACATCTCCGTTATAATCTATACTATAATAGATTTTATCCGAGAGATTCAAGGACACTTTCAGCTCTCCATTGGGAGAAATTAACTCTAACTTATTCTGTGCACGAAGTAGTGATGCCAAGCACAAACACACAACTAACAGGAAATATCTTCTCATGATTTAGATATTTAATTAATAATCGTTTTACATTGGCAAATGTAATAAAAACATCACTTCGTACTATCAAACGGACTGGGTAATACTCCTTCAAAAGTCATTTTCACTAATTTGATATACCCGTTTTCATCAAATTTGCCTGATATTTCATTGTCTTTCCGGGCAACGACAAAGAAGGAGCTACCGCTTCATCCGATACCGCACGCTTATAGTTCGGTTTACTGCTCATGACAAAACGTAGTTTCACGCCATCACGTATATCCTCATATTTCAAATAAGACTTGTCATACTTCTTGCCGTTCACATACAATTCCTTTACATACACATTCTTCGGCGACCAATTATCTGCTACCATTTCAATCACCTTTCCGTTACTCATCCGAACAGTTATTGCCTCAACGCAAGGAGAACCGATGTTATACATATTGCTTGAAGGAGCCACCGGGTAAAAGCCTATGCAATTGAACATATACCAAGCCGACATCTGTCCGCAATCGTCATTGCCACTTAATGCATCCGGAGTATCGCCATAGAAACGGTCAGCAATCGTCCGTACCCACTTCTGACATTTCCAAGGTTCTTTCAAGTAATTATAAAGATACGCTACATGATGGCAAGGTTCATTTCCATGCCAATAGGCTCCGATACGACCTTGAATATCATGTGCTCCCGGAATGTCATCCGGCAACTCTACTGTGAACAGTTCATCCAACCGGTTGCGGAACCAGTCTTCGCCAGCTTCGTTGATATATCCTTGTACATCTTGTGGTACGTACCAGGTATATTGTACAGTAAAGCCTTCCGTAATATCCCCCCATCCATTTACAGATCCGGGGCCCTGATAAGCTACCGGAGTAAACGGTGTACGCCAGTTTCCCTGACTGTCCTTGCCACGCATATACTTCGTTTCCGGATCAATCAAAGTCTGATAAGAGAGTGCACGATTCAAGAAATAATGATAATCATCCTCTTTACCCAAAGCCTTGGCAGCCTGTGCCATACAATAATCATCATACGCATATTCCAATGTTTTAGATACTGATTCCGCCTCTTTATCGAAAGGCACATATCCCATCATACGATACTCCGGCAAACAGTCATAATTCGGATTCATCGCCGTGGTCTTCATAGCCTCATACGCACGTTCGTAATCGAACCCTTTTACTCCCTTCACAATCATGTCAGCCAATACGGAAACTGCATGATAACCAATCATACACCAAGTCTCATTTCCATAAAACGACCAGATAGGAAGCATTTTCTCCACACTCTTATCATAATGAGCCAACATGGAATTGGCAATATCGGCATTCACTTCCTGTTGAACCAGATTGAACCAGGGATGCAAAGCCCGGTAGGTATCCCAAAGAGAGAATACCGTATAGTTGGTAAATCCTTCGGCTTTCTCTATATTTTTATCTAATCCGCGAAATTGTCCGTCTGCATCCTGAAAGATGAACGGATGCAAAGCCGCATGATAAGCCGACGTATAGAATGTTCTTTTCGTTTTACGGTCGGCAGTAAGGGTATATTTTCCAAGTTCTTTTTCCCATAGTGCTTCTCCTTTAGCTTTCAGATCATCGAAAGTGAGTCCGGCAAGTTCCGCCATATTGTTTTTTGCCCCGTTTGTGCTGACCGATGAAATAGCAGTTTTTACAATCACTTCCTCTCCGACTTTTGTATCAAAAGAGATGCAAGCCATCAGATTCTTTCCCCAAGCTTCATAGCTGCTACGAAACCGGGAGGTATTGTAAATCACCGGTTTCTTATTCTGCATAAAGCGCAAGCCGGTCAACTTTTTAGAGAAAGTAGCCGTGAAATAGATATGCCGTTCCGGTCCCCAGCCTTTTACCAGTTTATATCCGGTGATGGTAGAATCATTTTCCATGCGCAGATTCGCCCATTCACAAGATTGCCATAAAGTATGGTTCATATCAATCATTATAAAAGCTTTATCCGATTGAGGATAGGTGAAGCGAAACATACCACTACGTACTCCTGACGTCATTTCAGCCTTTACTCCATAATCTGACAGTTCCACCGCATAATAATTAGGTGATGCCCATTCCTTTTCATGAGAATAACGTGAACGGTATCCCTTTTCCGGCTCCTCACGTGTCCCCGGATCCAGTTTCATCTCTCCTGTTCCGGGAATAAACAAGAAGTCTCCCAAATCAGGTATACCAGTCCCGCTTAAATGAGTCAGACTGAACCCCAACAAGGTGGAATGATTATATTTATAACCGGAAGCCGCATCATAGTATTTACTATCCGTGTCCGGACTCATCTGAATTCCTCCGAAAGGAATCTGCGCACCCGGATACACATTACCATAACCATTTGTTCCCACAAATGGATTCACATAATCAATCAGTTTCTCGGTTTGAGCCATGCCCGGCAAAATACTCACCAGGCACAGCCATACTAAAAACAATCCTCTTTTACCCATAACACTCACCATATTTACATTATTATGCTTGTATATCACCTACCGCAACTTGATATTCATGCCACAGTTCATCAATATTATATTCATTCCCTAAAATATGTTTGATAGCACCATCAAACGACCAAGGCACCACCTCCAACGTACTGCGATTGAACTTACGCAGAAATTCAGGATCTTTGTTATCACGCAACCAGACAAAGAAATAACCGGCTGTACGATAACCGTCCATATAGTTCCCGCCTTTCGGACGGGCATTCGGTCCGTCAAATCCTCCATTGGCAACCCGCACAGCATCTGCCATTCCCTCGATAAATGCCCAGAACACACGATTGGTTCCATAAGAACCAATTCCCTGCGGTTCCAGCTGATATGCGTGCGTCAGTTCATGCAAGAGCACCCCGCGCGTTTCGAAAAACAACTTTGCCGTATCATTCGCTGCAAAAGATTTTTCAATATGACATGTACTGTAGAAAATCGTCACATCACCATTGCCACCGCCTTTAGCAGAAATACCGTTGATATCTTCCAAAGTATAATGTATCTTGTGCACTGCGGGAATACTATCTTCCGGAGAATTGTAAAGAGTAGCTAATACAGTACGTGCCTGTTCCTTGATGTACGATTCAGCATCGGGAATAATCCGGTGATAAATGTCCGATCCCAACGTTTCCGGTGCTTTATCCTCAAACAATATAGCACCTGTATTGTACTCTTTCCATACATCAAAATTATCCTTCACCTGTTTTTGCACACTTGCAGCACAAGCCCCCATACCTACCAGCAGGCAAGCAGCATAGATTAAATGTATCTTTTTCATATTTCTTTATTGATTATTGATTGATTCCGTTAGTTAATGAATAAGGTTTATCTTCCGGTGATAATCCGCGGCGTTTGTTAGGTGACGCACCCATCTTGAATTCAAGCACGCCTCCTTTTAAAATGTCTTCATGTGTAATATACATCTTGTCGTATACTTTGCCGTTCAATTTCAGCGACTGCACGTAACGTTTCTTGTCGCTGACACCCGGCGCTTTGATCTCCAATGTCTTTCCATTAGGAAGCGTCATCTTCAGATAAGGCAGGTAGGGCGCTCCTAATACATACTGGTCTGTACCAGGACAAACCGGATAGAAGCCCATCACGGAGAAAAGGTACCATGCTGACATCTGTCCGCAATCATCATTTCCACCCAATCCGTTAATATCATTCTTATACATCTTATTCAGAATCTCACGCAGCCAGTACTGTGATTTCCACGGCTGGGAAGTCCACGCATATAAATAAGGCACATGGTGGCTTGGTTCATTACCATGCACATATCCGCCTACTAAACATTCTTCCGTAATATCCTCATTATGCTCATAGTACTTCTCCGGCAGATGCATGGAGAACAGTTCATCCAGTTTCTGCACAAACGTCCCTTCTCCTCCCATCAAGTCGATCATGCCAAATACATCGTGCGGCACATGAAAAGAGAAATTCCATGAATTGCCTTCGATAAAACCTTCACCATAGGTTTGTAATACATCAAACTCTTTCTTGAAAGAACCATCACTATAACGGGGACGTGCAAAACCAATACTTGTATCATAGATAGTACGATAATTGAGGGCACGCTTTCGGTAAGTCTCCGCTATTTCCTTGTTACCTGCCTTCAAAGCTGTCTGATAGATAGTCCAATCATCGTATGCATACTCCAAAGTAGAAGAGGCTGCTGTACCACTTTTGTCAAGCGGAATATATCCCAGCTTCATATAATCAGCTATACCTTCATAATACGGAACGGTGGATGTACTGACCATTGCCGCCAATGCCTCATCCACATTCAAAAAGACACCTTTGGTTATTGCATCCGCCAGTACAGACACAGCATGATAACCGCTCATACACCAGTTTTCATTTCCCATCAGACTCCATATCGGCAACATTCCGTGCACGCTTTGTTGCTCATGTTTAATCATGGATTCCACCATATCCGCATTGCGTCCCGGTTTCACCAGATTCAGGAAAGGATGTTCCGCACGATAGGTATCCCAAAGGGAAAATATAGTATAGTTGGTAAATCCTTCCGCCCGGTGTATGTTATGATCCAGCCCACGATAGGAACCGTCTACATCCATATACACAGATGGATTAATCATGGTGTGATAAAGGGAAGTGTAGAACATTGCTTTTTGATCGGGCGTACCTTCAATCTCGAAATGCTCCAGTTCGCTATTCCAATCTGTACGAGCAGCTTCCGCCAACTGTTCGAAACTCTTTCCGGAAGCCTCGGCACGCAGATTCTTAATGGCCCCTTCCGTACTGACTGCTGACAATGCCACTTTTACAACCAGTTCCGAATTGTTAGCGGTATCGAAGTTAAAGTAAGCCACGATTTTTCGACCTGTGATTTCGGGGAAGTTCTTTTCCAACTTAAAACGACGCCAGAAGCCATTGTACAATACTTTTTCCTTATCCTTATATCCGTAGTCTTTAATCGGCTGTGACAAAGAGATAGCAAAATAGGTATAATTCGTACGCGCCCATCCGTTAGTGATACGATATCCGGTCAACAGAGTATCGTTTTCGACTCTCAAGTTGGCCCATAGAACTTTGCCGTCATAATTATAAATACCATGCACCAGATCCAAAATCAAATGCCCATCTTCTCCTTTCGGGAAGGTATATTTATGTATGCCCGTTCGTTGCGTTGCTGTCAGTTGGGCTTTAATGCCATAATCATCCAGCATCACTTCATAATATCCGGGAACAGCTTTTTCTGTAGCATGGTTAAAACGTGAACGGTATCCCTCTTCCGGATAATCCGCCCGGCCGGGATTTAACTTCACATCGCCAACAGCAGGCATCAACAAGATGTCTCCCAAGTCAGAATGTCCCGTACCACTAAGATGAGTGTGACTGAAGCCAACAATGGTCTTGTCCCTATATTGGTAACCGGCACAATACTCGTAGGCATTTTTCTGATAAGATCCATTTACATTATGCGGAATTGTGTCTGTGTCCGGACTCAACTGTACCCATCCGAAAGGAGTACAAGCACCGGGAAAAGTGTGCCCCATCCCATTGGTCCCGATAATCGGATTCACATAGTCTACCGGTTGTTGAGCTATGGCGGACAAAGTTGCTGCCGCCATAGTCATCATCAATACTTTCTTTCTCAAATTATTCATATCAACTTATTTTGCGTCACGAGAGAATGAATACGGGAAGTCAGATTCGTTGACACCTCTTCCCTTATTCGGCTCGTTATCCATATCAAACGCCAGACGCCCGCCTTTCAACAGGTCGAAATGGTTCAGATAATTCTTCGTATAATTCTTGCCATTATAGTTCAATGAACGAATATAACGATTATCATCGCTATTCTTCGGAGCGGAGATTTCCAATTTCTTGCCGTTCTCCAGTGTAATCGTTGCTTTCTTGAAGTAAGGAGCTCCCATTACATATTCATTGCTGCCGGGACATACCGGATAAAATCCCAATGCAGTAAATACATACCAAGCCGAAGTCTGACCGTTATCTTCATCTCCACAATAACCGTCCGGAGTAGGAAGATAGAGGCGGTTCATCGTCTCACGCAACCAATATTGGGCTTTCCAAGGCTCGCCGGCATAGTTATACAAGTAAATCATGTGCTGGATAGGTTGGTTGCCATGTGCATAGTTACCCATGTTAGCAATTTCCATTTCACGAATCTCATGAATCACTCCTCCATAATAGCTATCATCAAATACAGGAGGAAGATTGAATACAGAATCAAGCATACTGACAAACATCTTCTTGCCGCCCATCAGGTCAACCAGTCCTTGTACATCGTGGAATACCGACCATGTATAATGCCAACTATTTCCTTCCGTAAAGGCATCCCCCCATTTCAACGGAGAGAATGGTGATTGGAAGGTGCCGTCTTCGTTGCGTCCACGCATTAACTTAGATTCCTTATCGAAAAGATTCTTGTAGTTCATGGCACGTTTTGCGAAAAGATTAATCTCTTTTTTCGGACGTTTAAGTTCCTTTGCCAGTTGGTAGATACACCAGTCATTGTATGCATATTCCAACGTACGGGCAGCGTTCTCATTGATTTTTACATCGTATGGCACGTACCCCAATTTATTGTAATATTCATATCCCAGACGTCCTGTTGATGATACTTGTGGATGCACATTTTCCGTTCCATGAATCAGTCCTTCATACAATGTTTTTATATCGTCCACTTTCACTCCTTTCATGTAGGCATCCACTAAGACAGAAGCAGAATTATTGCCAACCATACAGCCTCTGTGCCCCGGACTTGCCCATTCAGGGAAGAAACCGCTCTCTTTATAGGTATTGATCAGCCCTTCCTGCATTTCCTTGTTGACTGACGGGTACATTAGGTTCAATAACGGGAATAGGCAACGGAAAGTATCCCAAAAGCCTGTGTCGGTATACATATACCCCGGTAATACTTGCCCATTATAAGGACTGTAATGAACCGGTTGTCCGGCAGCATCCAGTTCGTAGAATTTGCGTGGGAAGAGCAATGAACGATATAAACAAGAATAGAATGTGCGATATTGGTCGAGATTGCCTCCTTCTACTTCTATTTTGCCTAATACTTGGTTCCACGCTTCTTTTCCTTTTTGGGCTAGCTGTTCGATATTATCTTTGCCCAACTCTTTCATATTCAAAGCTGCCTGTTCAAAACTGATGAAAGAAGAAGCAATTCTTGCATGTACTTGTTCGCCCTTATGTGTTTGGAAACCAATAATGGCTTCGGCATGATCTGTTGTCTGTTCGGTAACATTTTCCTGCAGATTGCCATTGACTACCGTAGCTTTATATGTGAAAGGCTTGTCGAATTCAATAATAAAGTAATTTTTAAAGTTTTCGGGAACTCCACCGCTGTTGCGAGTCGTGTAACCGATAATCTTGTTTTCTTCCGGAATAACCTTAATATACGATCCCTTATCAAAGGCATCCACTACAACATACGAATGATCGTTTTCCGGAAAAGTGAAACGGAAAAGAACGGCACGCTCGGTTGGAGTCATTTCTGTCACTACATCATGCTCTGCAAGATATACCTTATAATAATAAGGAGTGGCGGTTTCTCCTTTGTGGGCAAACCAACTGGCACGCTTCTCTTCATTGAATTCCGGTTTGCCTACTACGGGCATAATAGAGAATTGTCCGTAATCATTAATCCACGGACTGGGTTGATGTGTTTGTTTAAATCCACGAATCTTATTAGCCGTATAAGTGTATTGCCATCCGTCTCCCATCTTTCCTGTCTGTGGAGTCCAGAAATTCATCCCCCATGGACGGGCAATGGCCGGATAAGTATTACCTGTTGATAACTCGAAACTCGATTGAGAACCCATAAGCGGATTGACATACTGCGTCCAGTCTTTGGCTTTAATAAAGAAGGTACAACTTAATGCACATACTAATAAGAGAAACTTTTTCATGGTCTTATTTGTTATTTATGGCTCAATCGAATAGAAATCAATTGAGCCAATTTATTGTTCAAGTTTTTGTTTAATGTGAACCGTCGGAACTAACTCATTTCCCTTCTTCTTGGGAGAGAGTCGGGGAGACGATCCCCCATTTGGTAGGCTGGTTAGTCATCTTGATTTCCATCATTCCTCCATTCGCAATATCTTGATGGTTAAAGAATGGGGTGTTTAGAGGCTTACCGTTCAGCAGTACACCTTCAATGTATTTATTCTTTTTCCCATTATTCTTTACTACAATACTAAATGTCTTTCCTTCTGGCAGATTGATAACCGCTTTGTCGAAAGCAGGACGTCCGATAGAATATACCGGCTTGCCGGGACATACCTGATAGAATCCCATAGAGTTGAGTATAT
>OLPH01001705.1_pt1 | contig 20583 bp, 13 predicted proteins | sample 1672951 | NCBI WGS metagenome assembly OLPH01 (sample SAMEA3136740, study PRJEB25190) | human gut metagenome | reverse complement strand
CGCGGCGGCATCCAGTTCCGCGATTTGCAGGTAGCCGTGATAGATGAACCGTTTCCTTGACATGAGCGCTCCCCCTTCATAGACGGATTTTTCAACCCGCCTGTTCAGATAATCGTAAACGCACTCCATACGCCTGCCCCCCTGCGTGAAGCTGACCGCCTGATTCAACGCGTTGTAGGCGGCTTCCCATTCTCCCGTGGACGTCTTAATCTTCGTCTGGTTGCCGTCGGCGTCATAGTTGGGAACAAAGGGCGGCTCCGTGCCTTCGGTGATATCCGTGTATTGATTGAGCCGGTTGGCAACGTATGTGGCGGGAAGGAAATCCGTTCCCTCCCGGGAGGTTGTGCGGTTGCCGATGTTGTCGTAGGAGTAGCTGTATGTTCCTCCCCGGCTCATCGCGTCGCTCACGAGTTCATTCCTGTCATTGTAGGCGTAGGCGTGGGTGAGGTCGGGCGAGGATGTGTTGAAATAGTCTTTTTTCGTGACGGGCCGCCCCAGCGCGTCGTAAGAGTAGTCGGTTTTGGCCGGGTAGTTGGCGCTGCCGGGGCGCAGGTAGTCAATCTTCACCGGGAGGTCGCGCTTTTCTTCCAGGGTGCGCCGCCATTTTAACGTGTTGGGGTAATCAAGAGTGGCCAGCAGGCCGTTTTCCGCATTGTAGCCGTAGGTGAAGGGCTTCGCGACGGCGTTCAGCGAGACGGAGGAAAGCCTTCCGGAGGCGTCATGCCCCCATGCCGTCTGCAAGGCGGCGGCGCCCGCATAGCCCAGGCAGTAGCCCGCGGGCCTCCCCACTCCGTCACGGCGGAGGGTCAAGACGCTTGCCGCAAGGCCAGCCGTCGTTTCCGTTTCCTGTTCGTTATACTGGTTGTACGTGAACATGCGCGTTCCGGCAGCGTCGTCAATTTGCGTCAGTTGCCCCAGATGATTGTAGCGGCTGCTGATGGAGGGGGTAAAACCGTCGTCATTAAAGGTAATGGAGGTAAGCTCCCCGGTAAGGGGGGCGTAGGAGCGGGAGGCAACGGTTCCCCGCGCGTCCGTCGTAGAGGAAACGCGGTTGAGCGCATCATAAGCGGTATCCACATGGGTGGCATTGGCATAGGTCTTGCGGACAACCAGCCCCGTAGCGACATCGTACGTCCAGGTGGTGATGTCCCCATCCGTCCGGAGGCGGGGATCAGTAGTGATGACATCCCCGGGATCACGGAAGGTGGAAAGGCTCACTATATGGCCGGCGGCGTCATAAGCATATACGGCGGGCTGTATGGCCGTCCCCCATTCGGCTTCCTTGCGGCCCCGGATATCATAAACGGAACAGGCTGTTTTACCAAGGGCATTGGTAACGCAGGTAGGCAGATCAAAGGGCTGGGCATAAGCGTAGGTGGTCGTGTTGCCCGCGGCATCCGTGCCGGAAATGATGCGGCCGGCGATGTCGCAGACGGCGGTAAAGACGTTGCCGCGCACATCTGTGTCCGCATAGGTGATGCCCGTTTCCGTATAAGTGCGCTGCCGGCGGGCGGTCGCGCCGTCAAAACCCGTAACCGCCGTCGTGAATCCGTCCACGACGCGCGTGAGGGAAACGCTCCCGACGCCGGGCACGGTTTTCTTCTGCAGACGGACAGAACCGCCGCCATACTCCGTCCACTCCACGGTATCATGGCCGCGGGGATCCGTCATGACGGTTTTGCCGGCAAGAACAGAACTCAAAGCAGAGAGCAGGGCCGCCTGCTTTTGAAGAACGGGAGTACCTGAAGAAGTATAACTTGTTATGGAAACAAGTCTGTAGATGCCGTCTTCACGGCTCTCGGCCACATAAGCGTAGTCAGTAATGCGGGAGTTCAGGATGGTCGGTTCATCCTCCAGGGCGACGATTGCCCTTGTCCTGTTCCCAAAAGCATCATAGGCATAGAGCGTCGGCGCCATGTCCGCCAGCTGTTCCCTGATAAGGCGCCCCTTGTCATCGTATGCAAGCGTGCGCACGTTTTCCCCATTCAGGGTATTGGCGGCAGCAATCCGTACAAGATCGCCAAAGCCGTTGACGGTGGAGCTTCCCGTCACGACGCGGGGCTCTCCCCCCTCCCCGCCCGGCACAGCCTCCGTCGTGCGGATCCCTTCCGCCGTAGCCTCAACGGTATAAAGGATATCCTGCTGCCCGGTGCCGTAACGCCGCACTACTGTTCCGGAAGGGCTTTTCCGGGTGATGAGCGTAGCGCCGGCGGGGGTGGTAACAGTTTCTACCAGGCCATCCCCGCTATAGGAGCGAACGGTGGTGCGCCCCAGAATATCGGTTTCTTTTACCAGACGCCCCAGCAAATCGTATTCCCGGCTTTCCACCGTCGTCATTGGGCCTGTATCCCTGCGCAGGGAGGTAATTTTACCGAGGGCATCACGAGTGTAACTCGTGATGGTTTCCGGAGTGATCATGGTTTCCCCGTCTGCAATGGCTGAACGGATGGTTTCTGTCAGCTGGCGGGCCGTATTGTAGGAATAGGAAGTCGTCACGCCATTCTCATCCTTTTCCCATAAAGGGCCGCAACAGGTCATCATGCGCTCGTAAACGCGTCCATTGGCGCGGGTGCGCTTTACCCAACGGTTCTCAATATCATATTCATAAGAAGACGCATCCGTCATTGACCAAACACCATCGGCAAGCTGTACGTATTGCTCATAACGCATGTTATTGCCCTGGCCGGAGACGTAAGTAACCTTCCGTGAACTCAGGCCGGGCACGCACGCACCCGCTATCCGCGTTTCCGCGGTCACCTTGTAAAGGGCTCCGTACTGGTCCGTCTCTTCATAAGCGTAATGCGTCTGAATTCCGCCCATGCCCTGTTTCATTTTCAAGCGTCCGCGGGCATAAACATTGGGAGCCGTGCCAAGCCAGGATTCCTTCACTTCCAGCCGTACATTTTTTTCTCCCAATGCGGTGGTGCGTTTTTCCACGCGCCGCACATGATTTTCCTCAATGTAAGTATAATCCGTTCGCCAGAGTTCCGCCGCAGTAGCCGTCAACGTCACCCATTGGGTGAGAATATCCGGATCCGCCTGCGTCTGATCCCGATAAGTGGTGTAAGTGACTTTATCTCCAGCTTCCGCCCAGGGGACACTGGACACGATTTCACGCCCAAAACGGTCGTACGCCCATGTTTTGACACTTCCGTCAGGAGCAGTTTCCTTCGCGATTTTTCCCATGCCTGTGTACTCGTAGGTCGTCTCCCGGGCGTAATCCGTTCCGTAGCCTTCAATACGGCTGGTGCACAAATTGCCATTGCGGGTGACGGCATAAGTCTCACAGACGCGGGAGATGGGAGCGCCGTTTTCCCCCCGCTGGATGGTGGTGATGAGTTTCCACGTGCCGGGCGAAACGATCTGTTTTTCTTTCAGAGTGAATATGGCGTCTTCTCCTTCCCCCTGCGCCATGTTCCATGCTCCGTCGGCTCCCTGCCAGTAGCGGGTGGTGTAGGGCGCGCGCCCGGCGGTCTGTTCGGTAACGGAGAGTCTGCCCGCAGCCGCGTCCCCGGTAATTGTGAAGGTTTTAAAGGGGTCGCCCGTGACGGAATAAAGGCCGATGGAACTGTCTTTCCCGCCCACCTGTTCGGGGAGATAGAGGGCAATGCGGTAACCGGACTCCGTGACATTTTCAATGTTGGCGAGCCCGTCCCACAGGTTCCATATCTGCCGAATGCTTCCGTCCGAAGCCCGCACGATATCCAGCTTTCCGTCAAATTCTTCTCTTGTGTAAGCCGCGCCGTTTTTAGCGGTGTAGCCGGTGGCGTATTTCAAGGAAGAGGCCGCACCTGCGGTATAGTTAACGGTATTGCCCGCGTTTGAACGGATACTGAGGCAGAATTCTCCCGCCCTTGCCGGAGAAGCGGATTTCCTCCCGAACCACGCCGAGCCCCCGCGCTTGGCGGATCCTGCAATGGGGGCCACGCTGTCAACCCTGCTGCCGTCTCCATCCGCGTAGCAGTAGTAGTTAATGGCAGTTCCGCCGCTCCTGATTTGGAAAGCGGTATTCGCCCCGATGCCCGATGATGGCGCGGAGATGATTTCACGAGTCATCGGATGCCAGTAATGGAGCGCACGTGGGGACCAGAGCTCAGCCGAGAATGTGTACCCTACCATTTCCAGCAATCCCTGAGGCAGACCCGTCATGCCCCGGAAAGAGCCGAAATTGGTACGCCAGATCATTTCCGTCTTGAGCGTCCGGGCGACCACGCGCCTGCCGGCGGTCGACGAACCATAAAGGGTGGAGGAAGAGCGCGCGCCGAAGAGCTGCTGCTGCCGCCCTCATTGTTTTCACAGGTGCAGGGAGCCTCATCTTCACCGTTATCCCCTTCTCCGTTGTCTTCCTCCGGACAGGGAGAACTGGAACTGCTTTGGGAGCCATTGCCGCCAGCAGCCTCCTCCCCACATTCACACGGCACGTCTTCCCCCTCATCTTCCGTACTTACGGGTTCCGGATAACCTTCATCCGGCTGATAGGAGGATGAAGAGGTTCCATCCGAAACCAGGACTTCAATGGAATAATTAAGGATGGCGAGATTAGTCCATTCAGGAGGAACAGCCACGTTTTCATAAGTCATGTGCACGCGGTGCGGTCCCGGTTCAATGGGGAAGCTCAAGCTTCTTTCCCTATAAGACCCTCCATGGTATTTGCCCTCCCCAGGAATGAAAATTCCCTCGCCGTCAACAGTAAGAGAGCCGTTATCATCCACCCCCAGCATTAAACGGCACTCTGCCGTTTCCCCCGGACCGAGCGGATCAACAATAATCCCCCAGTCCCAGCTGCCGCTAAACGCCCCGGCCTCCTTGTCAAACGGAGCCGGCCCACCTCCGGACACTGTGAGAGCATTATCAGGCAGAGAATTCACATGATGCTGAAACTGCCGTTTTTTTCATGAAATCCAAATAGTTAGATATTAAGGGACGAATATCGGGAAGCCAATGCTTCCCCGTATTTATTACTCTTTTCTATTTCAGGAAATAAAACAGAACAAGGATTTATTTTTGAATAATTGTTATTAATAAGAATAAATTTCTATCAATTAACATTTTATAAAATATATATCTTTCTTGAAAATTCATAAGGGATAACCATGTGTTGACGCGTTTCCCAACTCCCGGCCATTCACTGCCGGCCAGGATATCCCATCCGGAAGGTCTAAAAATTTCCCGGCCTCCATTAAGACAAACTCCGGCGGTTCTATCTGCATCATCCCTTCAACGAAAGGGTCTCCCGCCTGGTCGTCCAGATAAGGCCGGTGTCGGCACTTTCTTTACGCCGTCCCAATTCTCAACCCGGAATAAACCAATGAATAATACGACTCAACCAGGGGCTGCTCCAACAGGCCCCGCAACAACCAATAACGCTCCGGCGGTAAAATCCGTCCTCCGCATGGGAGTATTCACTCTCGCCATGATCAACGTTTCCGCCATTGTCAGCCTGCGCGGCATGCCTGCGGAAAGCACTTACGGACTGAGTTCCGTTTTTTATTACATTTTCGCCGCGGTATTCTTTCTGGTGCCTGTTTCCCTGGTCGCCGCGGAGCTTACTACCGGATGGCCCCAAAAGGGCGGCGTTTACCGCTGGGTAGGCGAGGCATTCGGGAAAAAATGGGGGTTCCTGGCCATCTGGCTGCAATGGATTGAGAGTACCATCTGGTTCCCTACCGTTCTGACATTCGCCGCCGTTTCCCTGGCTTTCATGGGGCCCGGACAAAGATGGGATGAAGCGCTTGCCGCCAATAAATGGTATGTTCTCATCGTGGTGCTGTGCGTGTACTGGGCGGCCACCCTGCTTAATCTGCGCGGCATGAAGACTTCCGCAGGCGTCACCAAATGGGGAACCATCATCGGAACCATTATTCCCGGAGCCATCCTGATCCTGCTGGGCCTGGGCTATTGGGCCGGCGGCAACCCGATCCTGCTGGATATGAGCTGGGACAAGCTGGTGCCGGACATGAGCAATTTCAACAACCTCGTTCTGGCAGCCAGCATCTTCCTGTTTTACGCAGGGATGGAAATGTCCGCCGTGCATGTGAAGGATGTGAATAATCCCGGACGCAATTATCCGCTGGCCATTCTGATTTCCGCCATCATTACGGTGCTTATTTTCGTTCTGGGCACGCTGGCCATCGGCTTCATCATTCCCAATTCCCAGATTAATCTGGTGCAGAGCCTGCTGATTACTTATGACAGCTATTTCAGCTTCTTCGGCCTCGGCTGGATGAACTGGATTCTGGCGCTTGCGCTGGCCGTCGGCGTTCTGGCCCAGGTAACCGCATGGGTGGGAGGCCCCTCAAAAGGCCTGTACCAGGTGGGCCTGGCCGGCAACCTTCCGCCTGTCATGCAGAAGCGGAACAAGAACAACGTCCAGATGGGCATCCTTTTTATCCAGGGGGGAATCGTCACCCTGCTTTCCATCATGTTTGTGATCATGCCTTCCGTGCAATCCGCCTACCAGATTATTTCCCAGCTGACCATCATTCTGTACCTCATCATGTACATGCTGATGTTCGCGTCAGGCATTTACCTGCGCTACCGGGAACCGAATACGCCCCGTACTTTCCGCATTCCCGGCGGCAGAACCTTCGGCATGTGGATTGTCGGAGGGCTCGGCTTCCTGGCCAGCCTGGCGGCTTTCCTGGTGAGCTTCATCCCGCCTAACCAAATTACCGTAGGCAGCAGTACCATGTACATTCTCCTTCTGGTGGTGGGCACCTTCATTTTCGCGGGTATTCCCTTTATCATCCATGCCATGGCCAAACCCTCCTGGAAACGGCCGGTGGATCCCGAAGACGCCTTTGAACCCTTCGGATGGGAGAAAAACAATGATTCCCATCCCGCAGCAACCCCTAGCCATTCCATATCCCATGAGTAACATTCCTTCCAATGAACAGATCCGGACGGCCCTGGATAACGCATACGCCTACGCCAAAACCGTCCAGGGAGGCAAAAACGCCTCGTACATTCCCGCCCTGGCCCAGGTGCCTTCCGACCTGCTGGCTATTGCCGTGGTCACCATCAACGGAGACCTGCTGACCGCAGGCTCCGCGGACGCGCCCTTCGCCATTGAATCCATTTCCAAGGCATTCAACCTGGCTTATGTCATGGATCTGATCGGCATGAAGCAGCTGCGCGCGAAAATCGGAGCGGACCCCACCGGGGAACCCTTCAATTCCGTAATGGCCATTGAGCTGCACGGCGGCAAGCCCCTCAATCCCCTGGTCAACGCAGGGGCCATGGCGACGGTCAGCCTGGTCAACGGTTCGGATTCCGATGAAATATGGGGAAACATGATCCATAATTTCAATAACTTCGCCAACACGGCCCTGACCGTGAACCAGGAGATTTACAAGTCGGAAAGCGCTACCAACCAGCACAACCGCGGCATTGCCTGGCTGCTGGACAGCTACGGCTATTTTTACAATACGCCGCCCATGATTGTGGATTTGTACACACGCATGTGTTCCCTGAATATCACCGCTTCCCAGCTGGCCCTGATGGGCGCCTGCTACGCCAACGGCGGGGTCAATCCCGTCAGCAAGAAGCGGGTGGTGAAAGAGGAGAACGTTCCCCCCATTTTGGCGGAAATGTGCATGTCAGGCCTTTATGATTCCACAGGGGACTGGATGTACAAGGCCGGCCTTCCGGCCAAGTCCGGGGTAGGAGGCGGCCTGGTGGCCGTAGCTCCCGGCAAGCTGGCCATGGCGGCTTTTTCGCCTCCCCTGGATGCCGCAGGGAATACCGTCAAGGGGCAGGCGGCGCTTCAATCCATCATCAGGGAACTGAATCTAAACCTTTTCCGGAGCTGATCCGGGATGAGAAGGTAAACCCGCGGAGCCAAAATCCGAAAGGATTCCCGCGGGTTTACTGTATCCTGTCCAGCCCCCCGAGGCAGACCGCAGTTTCTCGACTGTGGATTTCAGCCATAAAAAACAGCCTTCCGGAACAGTATGCTGAAAAACGGATATATCCGGCGGACAACGGCCGCATCGCCTGCGCCCCGGCAGCCGCAGACAACCTCTCCCCGGCGCCCCACATCAGCTCCTGTTTGAAAAGTTGCACAGCTGCATGGCTACGCCGTCTTCCATAACCCGGAAGCCGTGCTTCTCATAAAAAGCGGCGTTTCTGCTCTCCTCCGGCATGATTTCAAGATACAGGTAGTCCCTGTATTTTTCCTTAACCATTTCCACCATTTTTCCAGCAATCCCCCTGCCCTGATAAGCGGGATGCACCAGAACATAATGCATGTAGGCAACCATCTCGCTGTCGTCCAGCACCCGCACCAGCCCTGCCAGGCGGTCACCGTCCCAAGCCGTAACAACAGTGGACGAATTCATGAGAGCCTTGAACAGACGCCCCGGATATTGTCCGGAAATCCAGCCAACGGACAGGAACAATTCTTGAACATCTTCCCTGGAAAATTTCTTCTCTTCCGTAAAAACAATCATTTTTTCTTTAATTAATTATTGATTATCCGCCTGTACCGTCACGGCCACACAACCGCCTGAGCGAGAAACGCCTTTCCCTCGGCCGGATTGACACCCTGTTTCAAGGTTTTATCTGCTCCCACCGCCGCAGTCAACACCGTCTTGTCCGAAGGTTTTAACCATTCCAAGGACATGGCGGAGCCTGTGATAAGAATGCGCGCGCCGGAAACAGGCAACCCTTTCCACAGTCAGCAGCTCGTCCGCACCTGCCTCCTCCGCTTCCGGGGAAGGAAGAGCCGCACCAGGAACACACATCTTCTTTTCAGGGGAACGATACTCGAATACGGGAGACGGCATTTTTCCTGGAACCGATTCCCCAAAAACGGAAAACTCCGGGCCCAGGCTCATGACATTGTGAAAAACCTTTCTCCGTCATTTGTTTAAGGACTTGTCACCACGCTTCTTTTCCCTAGAATCCCCCGGTATGCTTGACGCCCTCCAAAATGCCTTTTTCCAGACCGGGGACACGCTCACATCCTGGCTGTCCGCTTTCAGCAGCTTCCTGTGGGGATGGCCCCTGCTCATCATGCTGCTGGGCACGCACCTGTACCTCACCGCCATCCTGCGGTTTCCGCAGCGTTATCTGCTTAAGGCCCTGAAATTGTATTTTGTGAAAGATCATACGGACAAGGGAGATATCTCCCCGTTCAGCTCCCTGATGGTGGCCCTGGCAGCCAACATCGGCGCCGGGAATATCATCGGCGTGGGCGTGGCGATTGCAGCCGGAGGCCCCGGCGCCGTCTTTTGGTGCTGGCTGACGGGAGTTCTGGGAATGGCAACCCGTTATTCGGAAGGATTGCTCGCCATCAAATACCGGGTGGAAAACAAGGACGGCAATATGAGCGGAGGCCCCATGTTCGTGCTGGAACGCGGTCTGAACAGCAAATGGCTGGGGGCAGCCTTCGCCGTCTTCACGGCCATTGCCGCCTTCGGGATCGGCAATCTGACGCAAGGGAACGCAGCGGCGGAACAGCTCCACCACGCCTTTTCCATTCCCTCCTGGGGAACAGCCGCCGTTCTGACGGCATTGACGGCTCTGGTAATGCTGGGAGGCATCCAGGGCATTGCCAGGGTATGCGCTTTCTTCGTGCCGTTCATGGCCGTCATCTATATCATGGGATGCCTGTATATCCTGACCGTACAGGCAGAGTATATTATTCCCGCCATCCGGTATATTCTGGACTGCGCCTTCACGGGAGAAGCCGCCGCCGGGGGCGCAGCAGGAGCGGCCGTCATGGCGGCAATGAGAACCGGTGTGGCCCGGGGCCTCTTTTCCAATGAGGCCGGCCTGGGATCCGCAGCTATCGCCTCCGCCGCAGCGCAGAACCGCAACCCCGTCAGGCAGGCGCTCATCTCTTCCAGCGGCCCCTTCTGGGATACCGTCATTATCTGCGCCCTGACGGGAATTGTGCTGACCACCAGCATCATCGCGCATCCGGACATTTCCTGCACGGACGGCCCCAGGCTTACTACGCTGGCATTCAGCAAAATTCCTTACATAGGCTCCCCTCTGCTCACGCTCAGCCTGGTTACGTTTGTAGTTTCCACCATTCTGGGCTGGTCCTACTTTGGAGAAAAAGCGCTGGAATACCTGGGAGGCATCCGGCTGATCATGCCTTACCGCGTCATCTGGGTGGCGGTGGTCTTCATCGGCTGCGTCTCTAAAATAGAACTGGTATGGATTTTTGCAGACTGCGCCAACGGACTGATGGCCCTGCCCAACCTCATTTCCCTGCTGGCACTTTCCGGCGTGCTTGTCCAGCAAACGCGGTACTACCTCTGGCAGCACAGGCTGGACGATTACGACGAATCCCACATACCGGAAGGAAAATAACGATTTTTTTAACTCGGATTCAAATAATTCTTGCCTTTCGGCTTCCGGTAGTATTTACTTCGCCGCGCAGTCCCTGCAAACCTCAAAGTCGCGTTCGTCTAGCGGTCCAGGACTCCCGCCTTTCACGCGGGCAACACGGGTTCGAGTCCCGTACGCGATGCCAGCTTTACCGCCGCAGCAGTTACGACAATTCCGCTTTTCCCCTTTTCAGGGAAGCATATTGGAAAAACGTAATGGCTGCGGTTTTCTTTTGGACCGGTTTTCCGGATTCAGGAAAGCGCGGCAGAGGCGCCGGAAGCCGAATCCCCCCCTGCTTTTAAATGCCGGAACATGTCTTACATCCCCCGGATTTGGCTTTCAGAAAGCCCCGCCATCTTTTAAAATTCTTTACACGCAAACGCCATGGATTACACACCTCTCATTGAAAAACGCCGCCAGCGCCTGGAAGAATTGGAAACAGTCATTGCCGAACCGGACTTCTTCAATGACCAGAAAAAGGCCTCGGAAATCATGAGAGAGCACCGCCGCCTGAAGGAACTCATGGAAACATGGGATTCCCTGAACGCCACGGAACAACAGCTGGCGGACAACCAGGAACTGGCCAAGACGGACGATCCGGAACTGGCGGAACTGGCCGCCCTGGAGATTCCAGAACTGGAAGCCGCCCTGGAAAAACTGCGAAGCGACGTGCAGTACAGCCTGCTGCCCCGCGACACGACGGAAGACCGGGACGCCATCATTGAAATCCGCGCCGGAACGGGCGGGGATGAAGCCTCCCTGTTTGCCGGAGACCTGCTGCGGATGTACCAGCGTTTTGCGGAAGAACGCGGCTGGCGCTTCGAGCATCTGGAAAGCAGCCCGTCGGACGTGGGCGGATTCAAGGAAGTCGTCTGCCGCATTGCCGGGGAAGAAGTGTTCCGATTCCTGAAATATGAAGGCGGCGTGCACCGTGTGCAGCGCGTTCCCGCTACGGAAACGCAGGGGCGCATCCATACTTCCACCGCCACCGTGGCCGTCATGCCGGAAGCGGAGGAAGTGGACATAGAAATCCGCCCGGAAGATCTCCGCATCGAAGTATGCCGTTCCGGCGGAGCCGGAGGCCAGCATGTGAACAAAACGGAATCCGCCGTTCAGATATGGCACATACCCACGGGCGTTTATGTCCGGTGCGAGGAAGAACGCAGCCAGATGAAAAACCGAGAAAAAGGCATGAAAATCCTGCGCGCCAAGCTCTTTGAAGCCAAAAAACGGGAAGAGGCGGAAAAATACTCCGCCGCGCGCCGCAATCTCATCGGCTCCGGCGGCCGTGAAGAAAAGATACGCACATACAACTTCCCGCAGAACCGTCTGACAGACCACCGCATCGGCTACACTTCCCACAATCTGGACGGTATCCTGATGGGGCAGCTGGAAGACCTGATTATGGCCCTCCAGCATGCGGAAATGCAGGAACGCCTGGCGGAGGCCGGAATGTCCTAACTTCCTTTTTCCTTTCATGAAAACTTTACTGGAAGTCCTTCAAGCCGGCACGGATTATCTGGCCCGCCAGGGGTGCGACGAAGCACGCGCCACCATGCAGCATTTGCTGGCCCATGTCCTGCACTGCAACCGCACGGCTCTTTACTCCCAGTTTGACAGGCCCGTGGAAGAAGCGGAGCTGGCACCCCTGCGCGAACTGCTGAAACGCAGGGCAGCGGGAGAACCGCTGCAACATCTGCTGGGGGTCACGGAATTTTTCCGGAGGGATTTCCTGACGGATGCCCGCGCCCTGATTCCCCGCCCGGAAACCGAGGAACTGGTGGAAATGGTGTTAAAGAAAATCCCGGACCATCCGGTACGCATCCTGGACATGGGCACGGGCTCCGGCGTTATCGGCGTCACGCTGGCGCTGGAACTCAAGGAGCGCGCCGGAGAAGTCGTGCTGGCGGACATTTCCCCGCAGGCTCTGGATCTGGCCCTGGAAAATGCCATGCGGCTGGGAGCCAGAGTCTCCACCATCCAGACGAATCTGTTCGCCAACATTCCCCAGGAAAAAACGGATCCGCATGCGGAGGATGCCGATTCTGCTCCGGAGGGAGGAAAAGGGGAAAACGGGCGGAACATGCTCTTTGACGTTATCGTGGCCAATCTGCCATACATTGCAGAGGGGGAAAAACTTGCCCCGGAAGTCATGAAAGACCCCCATACAGCCCTGTTCGGAGGTCCTAAAGGCTGGGAAATCATTGAACGCTTTCTGGCCCGCGCCCGGGATTACCTGAATGAAGACGGCTTTGTAGCCCTGGAAATCGGGTACGACCAGGCATCCGTCGTAACGCAAATCATGGATGGATACGGCTACAATTACATTGAAGTTCTGAAGGACATGAGCGGCGTCTCCCGTTTCCCCTTCGGCTATCGTTAATGTTATCCTCCTTTTCACTCCATGCAGGCGGCGCGCATTCTGGTTGACGGACAAAGCGATCTGGTACTGGATTACGGTATTCCTCCGGAAGCGGGAGACGTCAAGCCGGGCTGCCGCGTACAGGTGCCCCTGCGCAACAGAACGGCTACCGGAACCGTGCTTACGCTGTCAGAACCGGCCCCGGCCTGGAAGGACAGGCTCAAGCCCATTCTGAAACTGATCGATCCGGAGCCCCTGATTTCCCCGGTGATGATGAATCTGGCCTCATGGGCGGCGGACTATTACTCCGTGGCTCTGGATCAGATGATCCGGTGTCTGCTCCCGGAAACCGTTCGTCAGGAAAATACGGCGGAAAAAATGCGCAAAATGGTGTATCTGGAAAAAACTCCGGCACGGGAGGAACTGGACGCCCTGTACCGCAAAGCACCCCGGCAGGCCCAAATGCTGGATTATTTCTCATCCGCGAAACAACAGTCCGCCCCCCTGGCGGCATTCGGCGCCGGAGCCCTGAACGTTGCCCGCAACCTGGAAGCCAAAGGCTTCATCTCCCTGAAAGAAGAGGCCGTGCACCGGGATCCCAGCACCGGGGAGCAATTCGTCCCCACCCAGCCCATGAAGCTGAACAGCCAGCAGCAGAAAGCGCTGGAAGAAATCACGGCCATGTGCACGGCAGAGCGCAAAAAACCGGTCCTGCTGCAAGGGGTTACCGGTTCCGGCAAGACGGAGGTTTACTTACAGGCCGTTTCCCAAATAGTAAAATCCGGAAAATCCGCCCTGATCATGGTGCCGGAAATTTCCCTGACGCCCCAGACGGTTCAGCGTTTCAAATCCCGTTTCGCGGAACTGCCTTCCTCCGTGGCAGTGCTGCACAGCCTCCTCTCGGACGGGGAGCGCTTTGACGAATGGCATGCCATCCGTTCCGGAAAAGCCCGCATCGTCATCGGTCCCCGTTCCGCCGTCTTCGCCCCCCTCCAAAATCTGGGCCTGGTGATTGTGGATGAAGAACACGACGCCTCTTACAAACAGGAAAGCTCCCCCCGCTACCACGGGCGGGATCTGGCCGTGCTGCGCGCCCATCTGGAAAATTGCGCCGTGCTTCTTGGCTCTGCCACTCCCTCCCTGGAAAGCATCCATAACGCCCTGACTGGAAAATATTCCCTGGTAAAACTGACGGAAAGGGCGGACGGCCAGCAGCTCCCGCTCATTCGCATCCTGGACATGAAAACGGAAGGAAGGAACAAATCCGGTCCCAACGTTATCTCCGAACGCCTCAGGATGTCCATTGACCGGCGTCTCGACAAGGGGGAACAGGTCATCCTGCTGCTCAACAGGCGCGGATTCGCACGCTCCATCCAATGCCCGGACTGCGGCCACGTAGTCACGTGCCTGCACTGCTCCCTGCCCCTGACCTACCACCGTACAGAAGACCGCCTCATGTGCCACCTGTGCGGATTCAAAGCCCTCCCGCCCCGTTCCTGCCCGGAATGCCGGTCCGCCAACATCCTGCTCCAGGGGTACGGAACCCAGAAGGTGGAGGAACTCCTGCGCCGCACTTTTCCTGCGGCGCGCATCACGCGCGTGGATGCGGACGTGGCCCGGCGGAAACACGCCGTCCGGACCATTCTGAACCAGTTTCGCGCCCATAAGATAGATATTCTCCTGGGCACCCAAATGATCGCCAAAGGTTTGGATTTTCCCAACGTGACGCTGGTAGGCGTACTGAACGCGGACCTGGGGCTCCACATCCCGGATCCCCGTGCAGGGGAACGCACTTTCCAGCTCCTGACGCAGGTAGCGGGCCGCGCCGGCCGCGGCGATCTTTCCGGAGAAGTCATTATCCAGACTTTTACGCCCCAGTCCCCCTCCCTGCAATACGCCCGGCACCATGACACGGACGGCTTTGCAGCCCAGGAACTGGAAATGCGGCGTACTTTCGACCTCCCCCCCTTCACCCATATCGCCGTCTTGACCATACGTTCCCAGCATGAAAGCATGGCGGAATTCGCCACGCAAACCCTCGCGGCCCGCCTGCGCGGCATGCTCCCCCCTCCCGCCACGATGACCGACCCCATGCCTGCCCCCATCCCCCGTGCGCACGGACAGTTCAGATTCCAGATTACGGTCAAGGGGCCATCCGCCCGCATCCTCTCCCGCACTCTCCGGAAACTGGTGCAGGAAGCCGGCCTGGGGGAAGACCTGACGGCTGTCATTGATGTGGATGCCATGTCATTCATGTAAGCCGCCTTGCCAAAACCGGCCGGGAACATTAGACTTCCGGCACAACACAACTTACTATTATGCTGCTTCACTTCTACAAGATGACGGGTGCCGGCAACGACTTTGTCATGGTGGACAATCGTGACCTGAGCCTTTCCTCCGTGCTGGACAAAGAAACCATAGAAGCCCTGTGTGACCGCCGCTTCGGCATTGGGGCTGACGGGTTGATCGCCGTGGAACCCTCCCAGGGCAAGGGGGGAATTGTTCGTATGCGTTATTACAATGCGGACGGCGGAGAGGCGGAAATGTGCGGCAATGGAGCCCGCTGCTTCGGCAACTTTGCCGCCGCCCTGCTTCATCACGACAAGACAGCCCCCCTTCCTTTTGAAACCATGGCCGGCGTCGTCACCGCAACCTTTGAAAAAGACGACAACGTCACCGTAAACCTGACCAATCCCCACTCCATGCAGCTCTTCGTGCTGAATGCCGATCCGACTGTGGGGGCGGATGTCCATTTCCTGAACACGGGCGTCCCCCATGCCGTTGCGTTTCTGGACAAGCTGGAGGGCCTGGACATTTCCAGGCTGGGAGCCTATCTGCGTTACCATGAGGCCTTTTCACCCAAAGGCACCAATGCCAACTTCGCCAGAATCCTGTCTCCGGGGCACATTGCCATACGTACTTACGAACGCGGCGTAGAGGATGAAACGCTTGCCTGCGGAACGGGAATGACCGCCTGTGCGCTGCTGCATGCCGTATTGACGGACGCCCCCTCCCCCATTCAGGTGGACGTGGCGGGCGGAGACACGCTTAAAGTCGGATTCCAACGCACAGGGGACCGTTTTACTGACGTCACGCTGACCGGACCGGCAGACCTTGTGTTCACCGGAGACATTCAGATCTAAACAGCTTCGACCTGAAAAGGCGGACTCCTTCCCATCAGGGAAATTATCTGTTCAGCAGGGAACATTCCGCCCGCACATAACCGCCGTAATTATTGCAGAACGCCTTGTACACGGCAGGGCCCATATTCGTTTCGCAATAGTACTTTACGGTAATACAGCCGTTTTCGCGTTCCATATTAAGAAAACGGCTGGACAGCAGTACCAGATTGCTCTGGTAATTCCACAAAGCCATGTCACGCTCCATTTCCTCATGAATCCTGTCGCATATAAAGCTCTCCGGAGGAGGAAACAGAATGGCGCTGACAACACCGATCAGACAGATTCCCGGAATGACCCCTACGGCAAGAACCCCGTGACATTTCCTGACCAGGGGAAGGTGATTCCTGAATTTCCGGAAAATGGTGAAACGGAATAAATAACCCGCCAGCAGCGCCACCGGAAAGAACACATTCACGTACTCAAAAGCCAGGCTCATTCCTCCAAGAACGAAAAAACCGATGCCCTTCCACACCTTCCGGTAAACAGGAATGCAGGCGCAAAGAAACACGTACAGAAGATATCCCAGCAGGCAAAGGAAAGGCAGAAACGTTCCCGTAAAAATATGCTCCACCATGCAGTCCCACGGATATTCCCTGCTGGGAGCGAAGGCTTCATGGAAAAACATGCATACCATGCTCAAAAGCACCAGCGCGGCAAGGAGGGTGGTCTTTACTTTTTTTGACTCGTACAAAAGCCACAGCAAAATAACTCCGAACGGCAATAAATAGCAACCTATACTGTTGAATACAGTGGACAACATGGGAATATGAGGAAAAAAATTCATGGAGCGGATATGGATAAATGAGCGGTTAACAACTAAAATGCAGCAGCGGCTTCAGCAACAGTAATTGGAAATAAAATAAATTCAAACACTCGTTTTCAAATAACCCATAAAAAATCATATTCTTTTCACGAAAAGCCGTTCAGCCGGACTCTCCCACTTGACAAAACAACCCTCTGAAAAGGATAGTAACGCTCTTGTGAAACACTCCCTTTTCATCCAGGCCGTCCTCCTTCCGGTTCTCTTCTGCCTTCCCCAATGCAGCCGCAAACCGCTCCTTCCGGAATATACGCCTCTGTGTTCCGGAATGGTGCCGGGGGAACACACTGCCCACCGGGCCCTCCGGGCACGGGAAAACAGAACCTACCGGGTCGGTCCGAAAGGCGGCGTATATTACATCAATTCCCATAATAAAAAAGTTTACATCAAATCCAGGAGGGTGCAATAGAAGACCACACGGTTTCTCCGTAATTTTCCAAATGGGAAACAAATAACCGTCCTATCATGTTTTTATTGTATAATTGAGAAAATATTCCGTTCAAAAAACTCATTAAACTCATTTTCTTCTTGCCAAAATGGAAGAGGACGGGTAATGTCTGCCGCACCACAACACTAAATGGTGTCGGTAGTTCAATGGTAGAGCCCCAGATTGTGATTCTGGTTGTTGCGGGTTCGAGCCCCGTCCGACACCCCATCCCCTTTCCTTCATAAAAAGAGCACTTATAGTGCTCTTTTTTACTATCCCCAGCCCTTTCCGCATGCGTAATCCAGAATTCGTCAAAGCCGCTTTTTCCGCTATTGCCCCGCGCTATGTGGCTACCAACCATGTGCTGAGCATGGGTGTGGACCTGCTATGGCGCCAGCGCGTCGTTCAGCTTGTCTCCGAATGGAAACCGGAAAACCTTCTGGATCTGGCGACTGGAACGGGAGACCTGGCCCTGGCCATCCTGAACGCGATGCCGGAAATCCGCCTCACCGGGTCCGACTTCTGCCAGCCCATGCTGGACATAGCGGCCAGGCGGGGACTGGATCATCTGGTTTGCGCAGACGCCATGAACCTGCCCTTCCCCTCCGCCTCCTATGATGCGGTCACTGTCGCCTTTGGCCTGAGGAACATGGCCAGCTATCCGGACGCCCTGCGGGAAATGGGCCGTATGCTGCGCCCGGGGGGCCATCTGCTCATTCTGGATTTTTCCCTGCCTGAAAGCCTGTTGAAAAGCCCTTACCGGTTTTATCTGCACCGCATCCTTCCCGTCATCGCAGGGTGGATGACCGGCCACCGGGAAGCATACGACTACCTGGCGGACAGCATTGAAGCCTTCCCCTGCGGGCAGGCCATGAAGGCTCTGCTGCGGGAATGCGGCTACAGCAATATCACGGCGGAAGCTCTGAACGGGGGAATTGCCAGCATTTACACAGCCCAGCGATGAGTGCGGGGGACGCAAGAGAAGGCATCATACGCGGCAAGGCGGCACGCGCCCGCCTGGGCGGAAAACTTGCCGGACTATCCCTGCCCCGGCAAATCGCCGTTATTGCTTTCTGGCCATTCCTGGAACAGCTGCTGAGCTTTTTCGTCACCTCGTCCGACCTTTTCATCGCCACTAAAATAGGGGTGGACGCCCAGGACACCATCAACATCTCTGACGGCATGGGCGCCGTCGTCTTCATCATGTGGTTCGGCTTCGTCATCCAGGGGTCTATCATGATGGGAGCCACAGCCATCGTTTCCCGCATGACGGGCGCCAGGGACTATCCCCAGGCCCAGCATGGCCTGCACCAGGCCGCCATGCTGGGGCTCCTGGCAGGAACCATCTCCTGCGGACTTCTCTTCACATGCAGCGATTTCCTGGTCACGCACGTACTGACCATGAATGAAACCGCCCGGGCCTACGCCCTGCAATACGTTTATATGGCCGCATTTGCGGCCCCGTTCAGCGGCGTGGTCTTTGCCATCAATGCCGCCCTGCGAGGCTCCGGAGACACGCGGCTTCCCTTCTGGATCATGATGAGCGTAGGCATCCTCAATGTCATCTTCAGCGTCATCTTCGTCTTTGCGGACGCTCCTCTGGGCGGCTGGCGCATCGGAGGAATTGCGGCAGGAACGGTCTGCGGCTACGGCATCAGCATGTGCATCCTGCTGTTCATCATGCTGCGGCGCAGAAAAAAAATCTTCACGGGCAGGAAAAATGAATCCCTGGAAGAACTTGTCCGGGAACGGGGAGAACACTATGCCCCGCCCCTGTACCTCAGCTTTTCCCAGCTGCGGCCGGACATGGGCATGCAGAAGCGCATCCTGAAAATCGGGCTGCCGCAGGCCGTGGAAGTCTTCGGCATGTGGGGCATCCAGATGTTCTGCCTTTCCATCATCAGTGAACTGCCTGTTAAAGGCGTGCTGGGCGTCCACAATATTGCCGTCCGCATTGAATCGCTCAGCTTCCTGCCCGGCTTCGCCATCGGCATGGCCGCTTCCACGCTCGTGGGGCAATACCTGGGTGCCCGGAACGCGCTTATGGCCCGCATCACCATCTGGAAATGCATGCGGTACGCCGTCATCTTCATGACAGGCCTGGGAGTGCTCTTCAGCGCCTTTCCCGCCCTGTTCATGGAGATATTTTCCAACGGCAGCACGACCCTCATTGATACCGGAATCCCCGTGCTGCGGACCATGCTGGTGGTGGAACCCTTCTTCGCCGCCTGCATCGTGATGAAAATGTCCCTGCGCGGCGCGGGAGACACCCGGAGAGTCATGCTTATTTCTTACGGCATTATGGGCTTTTTCCGGGTCGTCTGCACCTGGGTATGGTTCAGGCTGGCACCGGAAACCATGACCCTGTGGGGCATCTGGCTGGTTTTCGCCTTTGAAATGGCCGTCCAATCCGCCATCCTCTATAAAATCGTCAAGGGGCGAAGCTGGACGAAGCTGCAAGTCTGAACCTTTCTCCGTCCTCTCCCGCCTCCCGCCCCATTCGCAAATCCAAAACGTTTACTGCAGGATAAAAACTTTGCTTTCCTTCTCCAATTCTGCTAGCATTCTTTCACGTTGTTCTGCAACGGGCTCGTAGCTCAGCGGTTAGAGCAGGGGACTCATAATCCCTTGGTCGTAGGTTCGAACCCTACCGGGCCTACCAAAATAAAGCCTTACAAGTTAACCACTTGTGAGGCTTTTCTTTCTCTTCCCGCTTCTCTCAAAAATTATTAAAAACGCGTAAAAACGTACCAAAACGCAAGAAAAGTTGCACCACTTTAGCATCACCATTTTTGCTACAGTAGCAGAAACCGCATGAGAAGAGGAGTCATTGCCGGAATTACAAATAGCTGGCAGAAGAACTGAAAAGCAGGAAGACTTCTCGTAATTCCCTGTAGATTCCTTAGATCATTAGGTCATACAACACACCTGTGCAGAGAGTATGTAAACTGTAAAAAACACTCGGTAGTGACGAAGTTTTTTATGCTCTCGATTTATCGGAAGAAGTTGTTGGAGTTCCAGATGAGAGGATTAGCTTAAGACTCCAAAAATCGGAAATAGTTCTATCAATCATACAATTTTAAGGGTTGCGACAAATCCGAGAAGACAAACTAGGGAGACGGCAAACACTCTTTTTCCATGGAATAAACGTTTTTCACAGGAATTTGAATGACACCAGAAAGGAACGACATCCTATCAAAATTTTTTCTAACAAATAGAAAATAATTGCGTCTATAGATAGAAAGTATTGATTGTAAAATAATATTATTATTTTTAAATGGAAAATATTTGTTATGTTTTTGATGATAACAGAAATATTCAAATAAAATTCTATCGACACCGACTTCGGATCATACTATTGATAAAACGATCAGGAAAGGGCGGCCCCCTCGCATCATTCATTACTCCCAACTCTTGAATACCTGATGAATCCGCCTCATCGTTCTTCCTC
>OLPH01001703.1_pt1 | contig 20593 bp, 20 predicted proteins | sample 1672951 | NCBI WGS metagenome assembly OLPH01 (sample SAMEA3136740, study PRJEB25190) | human gut metagenome | reverse complement strand
GGGGGGCTGATTCGATTTTACGTCAATACGCCTGAACCGATATTTTACATCGGCAGCTTCCATTCCTCCTACACACCCAGCCGGGTCCAGAGTCGGTCATACAGACGCAGAGTCTCCGTGGGGAGATTCTCATAGATCTCGCAGCGGTGGAGCACCTCCTCCGAGGGGGCCATGACCTCGTAGATCTCCGGGTCCAGCGGCTCCTCGTTGACCTCCTCATAGTAGGCCGGGTACTCCTCCAGCGCCTCGCCGTTGGGGGAGGCGTACCAGATGTAGTCCATGTTGGCCAGATTGGCCTTTGTAGATGCGATGAAGTTGATCCACTCCTCCGCCTCGGACATATGCTGGCTGCTCTTCAGGACGCACATGGCATCCACGAACCAGTTGCTGCCCTCCTCCGGGATGACGAAGGCCAGGTCCTCGTTATTCTCCAGCATGGTCAGGTAGTCGCCGGCGTAATACATAGCCACGGCGGCATTGCCGCCCTCCATCTTCTGGAACACCTCGTCCATGACGAAGGCCTGATACACGCCGCTGTCCTTGGCCTGCTTCAGCAGGGCAAAGGCCTCCTCCAGCTGGCTCTCGTCGGTGGTATTGATGCTGTATCCCAGATACAGCAGGGCCGCCGCCAGAGCGTCACGGGAGTTGTTGATCATCAGCACCTGTCCGGCGTACTGGGGGTCGAACATGGCGCTCCAGCTGGTGATGGGCTGAGAGACCATGGTGGTGTTGTAGATGATGCCCAGCGTACCCCAGGTGTAGGGGACGGTGTACCGGTTCTCCGGATCGTAGCTGAGGTTCTTATAGGTATCGGCAATGAGGTCAAAGTTGGGGATGTGGCTGTAATCCAGCTCCGCCAGCATATCCTCGTCAATGAGCCGGGCGATCATATAGTCCGAGGGGACGATGACATCGAAGTCGGCGCCTCCCATTTTGATGAGGGAGTACAGGGCCTCGTTGCTCTCCGCCGTCTGGTAGTTGACCCGGATGCCGGTCTCCTCCTCAAACTGGGTGATGAGGCTCTCGTCGATATACTCGCCCCAGGAGCACACGTTCACCACCCGGTCGGACCGGGCGGAGCGGCCGGTGACGATCAGCGTCACCACCAGCACGCAGGCTGCCAGTCCCGCCCCCACACGGCGCAGGGTCTTATGGAGCTTGCTGCGGTTGGGGTGGGGGGCCGCTGGGGCGGTGTGGTGCTCCGCCTTCAGGCGGTGGTCGGCACGGCTCTCCCGCAGGTTCACGACGGCCAGCAGCACCAGCACCGTCACGAACAGCAGGGTGGAGATGGCGTTGATCTCCGGGCTGACCCGCTTCTTGGTCATGCCGTAGATGGTCATGGCCAGCGTGGAGGAGCTGGTACCGGCGGTGAAGTAGCTGATGATAAAGTCATCCACAGACATGGTGAAGGCCGTCAGAGCGCCGGAGACGATGCCGGGCCTGATCTCCGGGATCACCACACGCCAGAAGGCCTGCATCCACGTGCAGCCCAGATCCTGCGCCGCATCGATGAGGTTGCGGTCCATCTGGCGCAGCTTGGGTCCCACGGACAGGATCACATAGGGGATATTGAAGCAGGTATGGGCCAGCAGCAGCGTGCCGAAGCCCATGGTCAGGCGCTCCGGCAGCACCACCAGCGACTGCCACGAATTCATCCACCCGGCGAAGGCGCCCCAGCCGTTGAAGAACACCACGAACAGCAGGCACAGGCTGACGCCGGTGACGATATCCGCATTCATCATGGGGATGTTGTTGACGGCGTTTACCGCCGCACGACGGCGGCGGCTCATGGCGTACAGGCCGATGGCGGCGAAGGTGCCGGCGATGGACGCCACGATGGTGGACAGCAGCGACACCAGCAGCGTGGTATAGACGCTGTTCATAATGAGCCGGTTGGAGAGAAGGGACTCGTACCACTTCAGGGAGAAGCCCTTCCACACGCTGGAGCTGGTGCCGGCGTTGAAGGAAAAGACGATCAGGATGATGATGGGGGCATAGAGAAACAGGAACACCAGCGCCATCAGCAGCCGGTCGCCAAAGCGATTCTGGGTGCGGTTCATAGCTTCACCGCCTGTTCCTCGCCCTCACCGAAGCGATTCATCACCAGCATACACACCAGCACAATGATCATCATCACCAGCGAAATGGCGGCGCCCAGCTGGGGGTTGTAGGCGCCCCCCAGAAACTGCCGCTCAATGAGGTCGCCCAGCAGCAGCTCCGTGCCGCCGCCCAGCATCCGGCTGATGGCGAAGGTGGACACCGACGGCACGAACACCATGGTGATGCCCGACACCACGCCCGGCAGGGACAGGGGCAGGATCACCCGGCGGAACACCGTCAGGCTGCCGGCCCCCAGATCACGGGCGGCCTCCAGCAGGGAGTGATCCAGCTTGATGATGACGGAATAGATGGGCAGGATCATGAAGGGCAGATAGTTATACACCATGCCCAGCACCACAGCCCCCTGGGTATTCATCATGGAGAAATACTCCAAGTTGGTGCCGAAGATGTGATTATAGAGGCTGATGAGGCCGATCTTTTGGAACAGCTGGTTCAAAAGACCGTTGTTTTCCAGAATGGTCATCCACGAATAGGTCCGCAGCAGGAAGTTCATCCACATGGGCAGCATAATGAGCACCATGGCCGTACGCTGAAAGGAGGCGCCCTCCCGGCTCATGAGATAGGACACCGGGTAGCCGATCAGCAGACAGATCACCGTGGCGATGATGGCCAGCTTGAAGGACCGGAGGAACACCTCCGTATAGCCCCCCATCTGCACGAAGTTATCCATCGTAAAGCCGCCGTCGGCGGAGGAAAAGGCATAGGCCACCATAATGACAATGGGGGCCACCACGAAGATCGCCATCCACACCTCGTAGGGTACGGCGAACCGGGAGAGCTTATTCTTCATCCCCGCTCTCCTCCTCGTCCGTCTCCAGAGAGGCGTCCGCCAGCTCCTCATACTCCTCGGAGTAGGAGCTGTAATCTCCGAACTGGCCGGAGTATTCGCTCTTTTTCATGATGTGGAAGCCGTCGGGATCGATCTTCACGCCGATGCGGGCGCCCTCCGGGGAGTGATCCGTGGTCTGAATGAGCCACTTGAAGCCCCGGAAGTCCACAATGATATCGTACTGCATCCCCTTGAAGGTGACGCTGGTGACGGTGCCTACCAGCTGCCCCTGCTCCACGGGGACGATGTCGATGTCCTCCGGACGGATGACCACGTCCACCGGCTCGTTGGGTGCGAAGCCGCCGTCCACGCAGGGGAACTCCCGGCCGTACATCTTCACTACCTTGTCCCGGACCATGACGCCGTTCAAAATATTGCTCTCACCGATAAAATCCGCCACGAAGGCGTTCTTCGGCTCGTTGTAGATATCCTCCGGGGTGCCGATCTGCTGGATACGGCCCTTGTCCATCACCACCACGGTGTCGGACATGGTCAGGGCCTCCTCCTGATCGTGGGTAACGTAGACAAAGGTAATGCCCATCTGCTGCTGGATCCGTTTCAGCTCGATCTGCATATCCTTCCGCAGGCGCAGGTCCAAGGCACCCAGCGGCTCGTCCAACAGCAGCACCTTGGGCCGGTTCACCAGCGCACGGGCAATGGCCACACGCTGCTGCTGGCCGCCGGAGAGCTGATGGATCCTCCGGTGCTCAAAGCCCTTCAGGCTCACCACGCCCAGCATCTCTGTCACCCGCTGCTCGATCTCGTCGGCAGGCACCTTGGCGATCCGCAAGCCAAAGGCGATGTTTTCAAAGACATCCAGATGGGGAAACAGGGCGTACTTCTGAAAGACGGTGTTGATCTGCCGCTTATGCGGCGGAACATCATTGATCCTCACACCGTCAAAGGTGACGTCTCCCGACGTGGGCGTCGTGAAGCCGCCAATGATCCGCAGCGTCGTGGTCTTGCCACAGCCGCTGGGGCCAAGCAGTGTGAGGAATTCGGAATCGTTGATATACAGATTGATGTGATCGAGAACCAGCTCGTCGTCAAACGCCATGCAGAGGTCCCGCAGGCGAATCAACTCTTTGGACATTTATCCTCCCCCGTTCGTTAAATAATATCTACCTCTTTTCTCTGTTCAAAGGGAGGCCTTGCGGACAGGCCTGATATCTCTCGTTGAAATTTGGCAGATTCACTATATATAAAAAGCAGGGAAATGTCAATGTATATTTTCCCCTGTTTAAGGAAAATTCTGCACGGTGGAGAATTTTACTCGTTTTTGCCGGAGATTTCCGGGGAATGGCAGAAAAAAGCCCAGTGCAGCCGGGGCGGCGGTCAGCCGAAGTATTTCTCCCGGAAGGGGACGCTCTCCACCTGAAAGCTGCGGCCCCGGAGGTAATTCAGCAGGCCGGCGTCCGTGGGGAAGTCGAAGGTCAGGCGGTAGGAATACAGGGCCTGCCGGGTCTCGCCGTAGCGGCGGTTCACCTGCCCGTCGCCGTACTTGCCGTCCCCCAGCAGGGGGCAGCCCAAGTCCGCCATGGTGGCCCTGATCTGGTGGGTGCGGCCCGTCAGCAGCTCCACCTCCAGCAGGGACAGCTCCTGACGGGTCTCCAGCGTCCGGTAGCGGGTAACGGCGGTCTTGCCGCCGGGAACGGGCCTGTGGTATACGGCCACCTGCTTTTTCTTCTCGTCCTTCAGCAGGAAGCAGGATACCTCCCCCTGCGGCGGCCGGGGCGTCCCCACGGTGATGCAGAGGTAGCGCTTGTCGATCTCACGATCCCGGATCTTCTGGTTGATGATCCGCAGGGTTTCGGCGTTTTTGGCGGCGATGACGATGCCGCCGGTGTTGCGGTCGATGCGGTTGCACAGCGCCGGGGTGAAGGCGTTCTCCCACCGAGGGTTCCACTCCCGCTTCTGGTAGAGGTATGCCTGAATGTGGTTGATGAGGGTGTTGACCTTCTCCGTCTCGTCGGCGTGAACCACCAGACCGGGGCGCTTGTTCAGCAGCATCAGATTCTCGTCCTCGTAGACGATATCCAGGCTGGGGCGGAACAGGGTGAGGAACAGATTATCCTCCCTGGGCTTGTCGAAGAACTCGTCGTTGATGTATAATTGCAGCACGTCCCCCTCCCGCAGACGCTGATCCCGCTGGGCCCGGCCTCCGTTGACCTTGATGCGCTTGAGGCGGATATACTTTTGCAGCAGGGCCGGCGGCAGCAGCGGCAGAGCCTTGGAGACGAAGCGATCCACCCGCTGTCCGGCGTCATTTTTCCCGATGGTCAGCTCCCGCATGGCGTGTTTCCTCCTTTGATGGATGCTGTTTAAGGCTATTGTACCTGATTTTTGGAAATTGTCAAAATATTTCGCAGAAAATGTTTGACAAGCAGGGTGCAATCCTCTATAATACTATTCGTGTCATTAAGAGGTGTACTATGCGATTGAATGTAAACCGACTGCTGCATACCCCCGACGCCAGTCAGGAGGTCCGGTTTGAGATGGATCTGTCTCAGCTGGATTTCGGCGGCGCTGCGCCCATTATCCGTCCGGTCACTGTGGAAGGCCGTCTTCGGAATCAGGCCGGGGTTCTGCTGTGCCAGCTGGAGATGCATACGACGCTGCACTGCGTGTGTGACCGGTGCATGGAGGAATTCGATGCGCCCAAGTCCGTTTCTTACTCGTGCGTTCTGGCCGAGGAGAAGCAGGAGGAGGACAGCGACGAGATCATCCTGCTGGAGCACGACGAGGTGGATCTGGCGGAATTGGCCAGAGATGCGTTCATTCTCGACATGGACACGAAAACTCTTTGCTCCGAGGACTGTAAGGGTCTTTGCCCCGGCTGCGGCGTGAACCTCAACCGGGAGCCCTGCCGCTGCAAAAAGCAGGTGGATCCGAGGCTTGCCAAGCTGGCCAGTCTCCTGCAGGAGAAGGAGTAAAGCGCTTCTCTATACTATCAATTACTGCTCAGGCAGTTAAGACCAAGGAGGTGTCAACATGGCAGTACCCAAGGGAAAAGTATCCAAGCAAAGACGCAACAAGAGACGCAGCTCCGTGTGGAAGCTGGCGACTCCCGGTCTGGTGGCTTGCACCAAGTGCGGTGCGCTGCATCTGCCTCACAGAATGTGCCCGGAGTGCGGTACCTACAATGGCCGTGAGGTCAAGCAGGTCAAGTCCGTGGCCGCTGGCAAATAATGATCGTGTGTCCTTGACAGGCGGGAAGCGTGGCTTTCCGCCTGCTTTTCTTTTTGCAGGGAAGGTCTGTCTGTAGGGTGCCTGCTTCGGCGGGATATCATGGTCGGTGCCGCAGCATGGGTGATGCCATGCCACGGCAGAAGATCGCTGCGGGGTGGTGGGAGGACACAGTTGCGAAAAGCCTGCCGCCATGCGCAAAGCGCAAGGCGCAAGCTTCATAACGAATCAAGCGCAGGGGAGACGAGCCGTCTCTCCTGCGCTTGATTTTACTCCATCTCATCCAGCGTCAGCCGGAAGCTGGGGAGGAAATGCTCCCGGAAATAGGTCAGCTCCGGCAGATGGAAATCGTCCAACGCCTGCTCTGTCTGCTCCGCCGCCCGGCGGAACTCCAGATTCCCGGCCTTCAGCTCCTCCAGACATTTGATGTGGGCAGACAGCTTGTCCGCCGCCTTCACCAACTCCTCCACCTCCGGGTCTGTGGGGGTCAGGGCCTCGGCAAAGTCCGGCTGCAGCTCCGGCGGCAGCATCCCCACCAGCTTGCCGCAGGCGATGTGCTCCACCTGCTTGTAGGCATCCCGGATGGCGGGATTATAGTACTTGATGGGGGTAGGCAGATCCCCGGTGAGGATCTCGCTGGCGTCGTGGTACAGGGCCGCCACCGCCACCGTACCGGGGTCCACCTGACCGCCGAAGCAGCGGTTGCGGATCACCGCCAGCGCATGGGCCAGCACTGCCACCTGATGGCTGTGCTCCTGAATGTTCTCCGGCTGGCTGTTACGCATCAGCGCCCAGCGGGAGATGAACCGCATCCGGGACGTATAGGCAAAAAAGTGTTCCATGTTATGTCACCTCTCCCATCAGGATATCGTTTACTACGCCTGTGATCTTCACATGGCGAACGGTGTTATGGTAATCCTCCTGTGTCTGCACCTCCACCGGCATATAGTTGGGGGCATGACCGGCGGCGCAGCCGTCCTTGCGCTGCTCGAAGAGCACAGGATAAGTCTGGCCTACGCAGCCCTGCAGATAGGCACGGTGCAGCTCCGCCGCCACCGCCGACGCACGGGCGGCACGCTCCTCCTTCACCGGGCCGGGGACCTGCTCCATCTCCGCCGCCTTGGTGCCGGGGCGGATGGAGTAGGGGAAGATGTGCATCTGGGCAAAGTCGCAGCGGCGCAGGAAGGCCAGCGTCTGGGAAAATTCCTCCTCCGTCTCGCCGGGAAAGCCGCAGATCAGATCCGTGGTGATGGCGGGCCGGAGGAAGTACTGCCGCAGCAGAGTCACGGACCGGAGGAACCGGGCGGTGTCATACCGGCGATTCATGCGCCGCAGGGTGGCGTCGCAGCCGGATTGCATGGACAGGTGGAACTGGGGGCAGAGGTTGGGGAGCCGGGCGGCCCGGCGGCAGAAATCCTCCGTCACGGTGCGGGGCTCCAGACTGCCCAGCCGCAGGCGCATCTCTCCCGCCGCCTGCGACACCGCCTCCAGCAGGTCGATGAGGCTGCGGCCGTCCTTGAAATCCTGTCCCCAAGAGGAGATCTCGATGCCGGTAAAGACCACCTCCCGGTAGCCCTCCCGCCGCAGCTGCTCCGTCTGGCGCACCGCCTCCTCCAGCGGCAGGGACCGCACCGGCCCCCGTGCATAGGGGATGATGCAGTAGGTGCAGAAGTTGACGCAGCCGTCCTCCACCTTCAGCATGGCCCGTGTCCGGGCCGCCATGCCCCCGGCGGGCAGCACCTCGAAGGTGCGGCGGCGCAGGGCCTCATCCACCGCCACACGGCTGCGGTGATCCTCCGCCGCCTGCTCCAGCAGGGTCAGAAACTCCATCCGGTCGCCGGTGCCGCCGATGAGGTCGATGCCCAGCTCCTGAGCCTCCGGGGTGTGGGTCTGCACATAGCAGCCGCAGGCAGCCACCACGGCCTGGGGATTGCGGCTCTTGGCCCTGCGGATCATCTGCCGGGATTTTTTATCGCTGACGGCGGTGACGGAGCAGGTGTTGATGATGTAGGCGTCCGCCGGGGACTCAAAGTCCACCAGCGTGTGGCCACGCCGCTGAAGCTCCTGCTCCATGGCCTGCGTCTCGTATTGGTTGACCTTGCAGCCGAGGGTGTAAATAGCAACTCGCATGGGGATTCTCCTTGCACTTTGCGGTTTTCTCCGATATAATAAGAATTTGTCTACATTATACGGTATCCGGCCGCCGGTGGCAAGAGGGTCTTTGCCCCTCCCCCCTGTCCGGCGCCGGTTTTTCTGAAAAAACGGGAGGTCTGCGCTATGATCTATCTGGACCACGCCGCCACCACGCCCCTGCCGGAGGCTGTGGCGGATACCATGTACGATGTGCTGCGCCATCAGTTCGGCAATCCCTCCGCCCAGTATCCTCTGGGTCGGGAGGCCAAGGAGCTGGTGGAGGAGGCACGCCGCACCATCGCCGGGGCACTGGGGTGCCAGCCATTGGCCCTGCACTTCACCTCCTGCGGCACGGAGTCGGACAACTGGGCCATCCGGGCCGCCGCATGGCAGGGCCGCCACACGGGGCGGCACATCATCACCACCGCCGTGGAGCACAGCGCCGTGCTGGAGCCCTGCCGCCAGCTGGAACAGGAGGGGTATGAGGTCACCTACCTCAAGCCCGACCGCACGGGGCATATCTCCGCCGGACAGGTGGCGGAGGCCCTGCGGGAGGACACGGTACTGGTGTCCGTGATGCTGGTGAACAACGAGACGGGGTGTCTCTTCCCCGTGGCGGATATCGCCCGGCTGCTGAAGGAGCGGGGGAGCCGTGCGCTCCTCCACTGCGACGCCGTGCAGGGCTTTCTGAAGGTCCCCTGCAACCCGGCGGGGTGGGGCGTGGATCTGATGAGCCTGTCCGCCCACAAGATCGGCGGCCCCAAGGGCATCGGTGCTCTGTACGTCCGTCCGGACCTGCGGAACCTGCGGCCCCTGCTGGCCGGCGGCGGGCAGGAGGAGGGGCTGCGCTCCGGCACGGAGGCCACCGCCCAGATAGCGGGCTTTGCCAAGGCCGTGGCGCTGCGGCAGGAGGGGCTGGAGGAAAAGCTTGCCCACATGGCCCGCATCAAGGCCTACTGCCGGGAGCGGCTGCTGAGCATCCCCGGCGTGGTGCCGGTGGGCGGCGGCGAGGCCCCCCACATTCTGGCGGTGTCGCTGGTGGGCTATCCCAGTGCCAACGTCATCAACGATCTGGGCAGTCAGGGCATCTGCCTGTCCGCAGGCTCCGCCTGTCACCGGGGCAAGGCCAGCCGGGGCTATGCCGCTCTGGGGCTGGATAAAAGGACCGCCGCCGGGGTGCTGCGGCTCAGCTTCGGGCCGGAAACCACGGAGGGCGACATCGACGCCCTGTACGAGGCGCTGCTGCGCCACAAAAATACGAGATTTTCCATGCTGTGAGGGATACCATGCTGCAATGTCTGAAACGTGAACCGGGCTTTTACCGGTATCTGTGGGGTCTGACCGGCCCCATCGCCCTGCAAAACCTTATCACCTTTACACTGGGCCTGATGGACACGCTGATGGTCAGCTGGCTGGGCAACACCCAGATGGCCGCCGTCACCACCGCCAACGTGCCGGTGTTCCTGCTGATCTCCATCGTGTTCGGCGTACAGAGCGGCCTGAGCATTTTGGTGAGCCAGTACTGGGGCAAGCGGGATATGGAGCACATCAGCCGTGCCATCGGCGTGGCGGCCATGCTGGGTACCGGCCTGACGGTGGTGCTGGCGGCGGTGCTGTACCTGTGGCCGGTGGAGATCATGGATCTGCTGTCCAACAACCATGAGCTGTCGGTGCTGGGTGCGCCGTATCTGAAGCTCATCGGCATCTCCTATGTGTTCAATATGCTCTCGTCCCTGTATGTCAGCGCCCGGCGCAGCGCCGAGGACGCCGGCTTCGGCATGAAGCTGTTCGCCATGTCCACGGTGCTGAACACGGGGCTGAACTACCTGCTGATCTTCGGCAAGTGCGGCCTGCCTGCGCTGGGCATTCAGGGTGCCGCCGTGGCTACCCTGCTGGCCCGCATCACAGAGTTCGCCGTGTGCAGCTTCTGTGCCGTCCGCAGCAGGCTCCTGCCCATCCAGTGGCGGGCCTTCTTCCGCCCCGGCTGGGAAATGCTCCGGCGGTTCGTGAAGTACTCCTCCCCCGTGATCCTCAATGAGACGGCATGGGGCCTCGGCAACAGTATGCTGACGGTGATCCTGGGCTACACCGACAACTCCGTGGAGATGCTGGCGGCCAACGCCGTGATGGGCAACCTCAACCGCCTGTTCCTGGTGGTGTGCTTCGGTCTGGGTGCCGCCACCGCCGTGATAATCGGCAAATCCATCGGTGAGGGCCGCAGCCATCAGGAGGTCATGGACCTGAGCCGGACGCTATTGGTGTTCACGGCGCTGGTGGGTGCGGGGCTGACGGTCCTGTCTCTGCTGCTGGTGCCGACGCTGTTCGTGCCGGTGGTGTTCCCGCTGTTCAAGCTCTACGGCGAGTCCGCCGCCATCGCCACGGCGCTGGCGGTGACGGGCTTTCTGTCCATCCCCCTCCACGCCTACTCTATCTCCGCCGTCACCGGCGTGCTGCGGGCGGGCGGCGACGTGTTCTGGTCCACCCTGCTGGACGTGGGACCCCAGTGGTGCATGGCCCTGCCCCTGACGGCGCTGCTGGCGCTGGTGCTGAAGGCGGACTACTGGTGGATCGCCGCCGCCATCCAGTCGGAGAGCCTGCTGAAGGTGCCGCTGTGCGCCCTGCGTATCCGCACGGGACAGTGGATCCACGACGTCACCGTCCGAAAGGAGCGTGGGCAATGAGCCTGTTCGTCTGCCCCATCTGCGGGGCGGCGCTGGAACGGGAGCCGGGGCGCTACCGCTGTCCGGCGGGCCACAGCTATGACGTGGCCCGTGAGGGCTACACACATCTGCTGCCCGCCAACCGCAAGCATTCCAAAATGCCCGGCGACGACAAGGGCATGGCCGCCGCCCGCAGTGTCTTTCTCAGCAAGGACTACTACGCCGCCCTGCGGGATGCCCTGTGCCGTCTGGCACTGGACTATGCCCCGGAGCATCCGGCGGTGCTGGACACCGGCTGCGGCGAGGGATACTACACCAGCGCCGTCTACCGGGCGCTGCGGGACGCCGGGAAGGCCCCCTGCATGGCGGGGACGGACATCTCCAAGGCCATCCTCCGCCGGGCCGCCAAGCGGGAAAAGGACGTGGAGTTCGCCGTGGCCTCCTCCTATCACCTGCCGGTGGCGGATCGGTCCATCGACCTGCTGCTCAACTGCTTCTCCCCGCTGGCGCTGGAGGAATTTCGGCGGGCGCTCCGGCCCGGCGGCACGTTTCTCTATGTGGTACCGTCGGAAAAGCACCTGTGGGAGCTGAAGCAGGTGCTCTATGACCACCCCTATCCCAACGAGGTGAAGGAGACTCCCTACGAGGGCTTCGCCTACGCCGAGATCCGCCACGTGGAGGACCGCATCCGGGTGCTGGGGCAGGAGGATATCCACGCCCTGTTCCAGATGACCCCCTACTACTGGAAAACCCCCAAGTCCGGCTGTCAGCGTCTGGCGGCGCTGGAGGAGCTGGCGGTCACCATCAGCTTCGATATCCATGTCTTTCGCCGGGAGGCGTGAGGCTGCCGAAAATTTTCCTGTCGATGGGCGCTGCGTTGCAGCGCCCAATTTTTGTGAAATTCTCTGTTTTTTCTTGACATATTGCAGTCTACATTATACATTATAGTCATAATTTGTCGTCATCTGGTGTAAAAAGGAGGTATCCCATGAACCGTTTTTCCCGCCGCCTGTCGCTTCTTCTGTGCGTCCTACTGCTGCTGATAACGGCTCTCAGCGGCTGCGGTACATCCCCTGCCGCTCCCTCTGGCCCCTCCACACCTCAGGCCCCCACGGCGGAGGATGCGGCCCTGCGCCGTGCGCCCTTCCAGCCGGTCATCACCTGTGAGCTGGCCGGGGAGGTGGAGACCCTGACGGAGGAACAGCAGCAGGCCATCCTCTCCTATACCACCATGCTTTGTACCGCTCTGGCCCGGCCCGATGATCCTCTGCCGGAGGAGCCCTATACCACGGACACCCTGCGTCAGGAGGCACTGACCCGTGGCTTCCTGTGGTCCAGCTATATCTGGGGGGAGCAGCGGGTACAGGTGTATCCCATGAACCCTATTTACCGCAGCGAGGATGCGGTGGAGGTGTGGGCCTCTCTCCGGGTGGAGGCCAATTATTCCAGCGACCTCACCCAGACCACCGGCGATACCTTCGGCTACGGCTCTCTGCACCATCTGACCCTGAACCGTACCGCCCAAGGCTGGCAGGTGGTGGGCGACGACTGCGAGGAGTCCGATCTGTGCGGTTATCTCAGCGGCTGCGGCACCGCCTCCCTCCCGTCGGAGGACATCCTCGCCGCCATCCAGAATTATCTGGACCTACGGGCCGCCGTCATGGCCGGGCGAACCCCCGCTGCCCCGGCGTGCTGCACCGCTCCCCTACGGGAGGATGCACAGGCTCTGGCGGAGGCCGCCGTGGACGAGTACGCCGTCATTTACGATGTACAGTGCCGCCCCGCCTACTTTGCCCCCATGCAGCAGAGCGGCGAGACGGTGCAGGTGACCCTTCGGGAGATCCTACGGGTGGATCACCTACGGCAGGGCGTCATCGCCGCCACACGGACCTCCGTGGATCATACCCTGACCCTCCGGCGGCAGGCGGACGGCTGGTGGCAGGTCTGCGGCGACAGCTATGAGGCGCTGGGACACACCTGCGCCGTCACGCCCTGATGGGCAGCTTTTTCAGGATATAGCTTTAGGAAAAAACAGGCAGACGCATGGCGTCTGCCTGTTTTTGTTGGCTGCACCGTGTCATGGGGCCTTATGCTCGCTGGCGCTCCTTCATTCGTCTCCAGTTGATGAAGCCGTACAGGTCGTTCACCAAAAAAGCCACGAAGCAAACGACCACCGAGAGATACCGGGTGTCGGCAAGGCTGGCCAGCACCCACAGTGCGATCAGCACGATATCGTTGCTGGCATAGGCCAGCGCAAAATAGGCACTTCTGCGGAAGGTCAGATACACCGCCAGAAAGCTGGTGGTAACGGAGAGGATACTGGGAAGGAGGTTGGCCGTGTGGAACATCTTCAATATCCAGTAGAACACCCCCGTGGCCACCACCGCCGCAAGGCACATGAGCACGATCTCTTTTTTGCCGATGGTATTCACCTTGACCTCCGACCTCCTCCCGTTGTAGGGGTTTTTCAGCCATGAGATCAGGGCAAACACCGCCATCGGCATGGTCATGCCCAGATAGGTGATCATCTCGCCGTAGTAGGCAAAGGTATAGGAGATGATGCCATACAGCAGGCTAAAGAGCACCATCAGCACCTGTCCGATGGGGTTTCCCTTGGCGTTGAAGATAAGCGACGTGACGCCTATCAGCGAGGCGGCCAGCGTCAGATAATTCTCCCGGTCAAAGGCGCAGAAGGATCCGACGATGAACACCACCGACAGGCCCCACAGGAGCCTCTCGGCTCCGGAAAAGTATTGAAGCAGCTTTCTCCGCATAAGATCCACCTCCAAAAAAACAGCACCCGCATACACATCTTCTGAGACCTGACGATGTGCAAACGAATGCTTTCCCATCTACTACTCGGTAGCAATATCCGTATTCTATTGATGTGAGTATTTTACCATGAAAGCTCCGGAGATACAAGCCCCTGTTTTTATATGTGGCAGGGCGGCGCAGAGTTTTTCTACGCCGCCCTGTGGGTTTTATGGTTTTCTCATGGGGTGTGTGGGCTTCCCTGCCCCGTTACCGCAGCGCCACACCCTCCGGCGTGAAGCGCAGGCTGCTCTCATAGCAGGCCCGCACGGCCCGGACAAAGGCCTCCACGTCCCGGCTGCCCATGGTCTCGAAGCAGGAGTGCATGGCCAGCTGGGCCATGCCGATGTCCACCGTGGGGATGGGCAGCTTGGTGTCGGCGATGTTCCCCAGCGTGGACCCGCCCATCTGATCGGGACGGTTGGCGTAGTGCTGCACCGGCACCTCTGCCCGGCGGCAGAGCTCCGTAAACACGGCGGCGGACACGCCGTCCGTGGCGTAGCGGGGGGAGTGCTTCACCACCACGCCGCCGTTGAGCACCGGGGCCTCGTTGGTGTCCGCCAGCTCCGGGTGGTTGGGATGGCGGGCATGGCCGTTGTCACAGGAGAGCATCATGCTGTCCGCCAGCAGCGCCCGGTGGTCGGCGGCGGAGAGGCCCAGCGCCTCCGAGATGGCCGCCAGCGTCTCCGGCAGGAATACGGAGGCCGCCCCCTGCTTGGTCTCGGAGCCGATCTCCTCGTTGTCAAACACGCACAGCACCGGCACCATGTCCCGCTCCTGCGCCGTCAGAAAGCCCTCGGTGCAGGCAAACACACAGGCCAGGTCGTCCAGCCGGGGGGCCGACACGAACTCGCCCTCCGCCCCCCAGACGGTCCCCGGCTGGTTGTTATACAGCACCAGATCCCCGGCTACCACGTCCTCCGGGGCGCAGTCCGCCGTTCTGGCCACCTCCCGATAGAAGCTGCCGCTGCCGGTTCCGGCGGCGTACAGGGCCACCAGATCACGGGCCGGGTCGTACTTGACCCCGCTGTTGGTCTCCCGGTTCAGGTGGATGGCCACACGGGGGATCAGGGCCACATCCCGCTTCAGATCCACCAGACGGGCCTCCAGTCCGCCCTCCCGGCGGACCAGTACCCGGCCCGCCACGCTGAGGGGCCGATCCAGCCAGCTGTCATTGATCATGCCGCCGTAGCGCTCGGCGGACAGGCGGATATACTCCCCCGTCAGCTCCGCATGATCCCGCAGACGGAAGCAGGGGGAGTCGGAATGGCTGGCGGTCAGCAGGAAGCCGGCAGGGGCCTCCTGCGGGAGGCGGAAGGCCATCATAGAGGAGCCGTTCTTGGTGGTAAAGTACTTCCCCCCTGCCGTCAGCTGCCACCGGCCGGGCCGCAGCTCCGTGTAGCCCTCCCGCAGCAGACGCTGGCGCAGCTCCTCCACGGCGTGGAAGCAGTCGGGGCTGCGCTGGATGTATTGCAGCATTGCAGAGATCATCTTATTCTTCCTTTCTCATCATGGGTGGCTGCTCTCCCGGAGAGCAGCGTATGGCATGAAAAAGGGTGCGCTGCCGGAAGCAGCACACCCTTTCGGTTCAGTGCAGAAGCAGCGTCAACAGCCAGATACACAGGCCAAGACCGCCCAGAAACGCCAGTGCGATCAGCAGGGACGCCTTCATGGTACCCAGCAGGAACGCCCATCGGTCACCTCGGGACAAGGGCGGCACATAGTCGCCGTCGGACGGCTCCTGCCGCTTCTTCCGGGAGACTCCCTCTTTATGACCGAACAGGGGCGACCGGTCCAGACCGGACATATCCGCTATCGTCCGGCCGTCGTCCTCCCACTCCTTGTGCTGGTCGCTCATGCCTCGTCGTACAGATGGCAGACCACATAGTGGCCCGGCTCGATCTCACGCTGCTGAGGCACCTCGGTCTTGCACTTCTCCATGCAGTTGGCGCAGCGGGTATGGAACTTGCAGCCAGCCGGCGGATTCGCCGGGGAGGGAATGGAGCCCTCCAGCACGATACGATCCATCTTCACCGTGGGATCCGGCACCGGGATGGCGGAGAACAGGGCCTTGGTGTAGGGGTGCAGCGGATTGCGGAAGATGTCCTCCGTAGCGCCGTACTCCACCAGATTGCCCAGATACATGACGCCCACCGTGTCGGAGATGTATTCCACCACGGACAAATCGTGGGAGATGAAGAGATACGTCAGGTTGTACTTCTTCTGCAAATTTTTCAGCAGATTGATGATCTGTGCCTGAATGGACACGTCCAGAGCCGACACAGGCTCGTCGCAGACGATGAACTCCGGGTTCAGAGCCAGCGCACGGGCGATACAGATACGCTGCCGCTGGCCGCCGGAAAACTCGTGGGGATAGCGATCCTTGTGGAAGGGCTGCAGGCCGCAGTTGTCCATGACCTGGTCGATGTAATCATCGAATTCCTCCTTGCTCACCAGACCGTGCTCACGCACCGCCTCACCGATGATCTCGCCCACGGGCATACGGGGCTGCAGAGAGGAGAAGGGATCCTGAAAGATGATCTGCATCTTCGTGCGCATATCCCGCATTTCCTTGTCGGAGAGGGCGTACACATCCTTGCCGTTGAACAGTACCTGACCGCCGGTCTTTTCACCGGCCAGACGCAGGATGGTACGGCCGGTGGTGGTCTTGCCGCAGCCGGACTCGCCCACCAGACCCATGGTAGTACCACGCTTGAGGTTAAAGGTGACACCGTCCACGGCCTTCACATGGCCCACAGTCTTGCTGATCATACCGCCCTTGATGGGGAAGTACTTCTTCAGGTCCTTGACCTGCAGAATGTACTGGGGATCATACTCCAGCGGCGTTTCAACGGCTTTCTTCTCGTTTGCCATGGTTATTCACCCACCTTTCCGTCAAAGTAACGATAGCAGCTGACCATATGCGTGGGGGAGAGCTGGATCATATGGGGATACTCGCCGCTGCACTTCTCCACCTGCATCTCGCAGCGGTCCTTGAAGTAGCAGTAGTCCGGCATATTGATGGGGTTAGGCACCTTGCCGGGAATGGAGTACAGCTTATCCACCTTCTTGCCCACCACGGGCTTGGAGGCCATCAGGCCGATGGTGTAGGGGTGGGCGGGATTGGCGAAGATCTCCTCCACCGTACCCTTCTCCACCACACGACCGGCATACATGACCACCACGTAATCCGCCATCTCAGCGATAACGCCCAGATCGTGGGTGATGAGCATGATGGAGGAATTGATCTTATTTTTCAGATTCCGCAGCAGATCCAAGATCTGTGCCTGAATGGTCACGTCCAGAGCCGTAGTGGGCTCGTCAGCGATGATCAGCTTGGGGTTGCAGGACAGGGCCATGGCGATCATGACACGCTGGCGCATACCGCCGGACAGCTCGTGGGGGAACATATTGTAAACGCCCTCGCAGTTGGCGATACCGGCCATCTCCAGCAGGTGGATGGAGCGTTCCTTGATCTCCTCCTTGCTCTTGCCCTCGCCGTCGTGGAGGGCAATGACCTCGTCCAGCTGAGCGCCGATGCGGAACACCGGGTTCAGGCTGGTCATGGGCTCCTGAAAGATCATGGACATATAGTTGCCCCGCAGATTCTGCATCCGCTCCGTGGGGGTCTTGGTGATGTCGTAGCACTTGCCGTTGCCGAGGTTCAGGCGAATTTCGCCGTCCACGATCTGGCCCTGAGGCCGCTGCAGCAGCTGCATGATGGAGAGGCTGGTAACGGACTTACCGCAGCCGGACTCGCCCACCACGCCCACGGTCTTGCCGATGGGGACGTCGAAGGAGACGCCGTCCACAGCACGGACGGTACCCACATCCGAGAAGAAGTAGGTATGCAGATTCTCGATTTCCAGTGCGTTGTTGGGATCCTTCATCTGAGTCAGATACTCGGACTCCGGCACATTCTTGCGCTTATGGCGCTTTTCCAGCTGATCTGTGATGCGGCGGTTCTCACGGGAGATGCGCCGGGATTCCTTAGCGGACAGATAGCCGGTCTCATTCTTCTTAGACATACAGGCTCCTCCTTTCTCAGCGCTTCATCTTCGGGTCGAACGCATCCCGCAGACCATCGCCGGCCAGGTTGAAGGCCAGAACCGTCAGCAGCAGCAGCAGACCAGCGGGGATCCACACCCACCAGTAGTTGGTCAGCACGTGGGTGTTGTTCACGTCGCTGATAATGTTGCCCCAGGAAGCGAAGGGGAACTTCACGCCCAAGCCAAGGAAGGACAGTGTGGCCTCGGTGATGATCACGGAGCCCAAGCCCATGGTGCAGTTGACGATCAGCTGAGGAATGACGTTGGGGATCAGGTGCTTGAAGATCCGGCGGGAGACGCTGATGCCACAGGCCTCGGTGGCCGTCATGAACTCCTGCTCACGCAGGGACAGGATCTGGCCACGGACCAGACGGGCGATACCGGCCCAGCCCAGGAAGCCCAGGATCAGCATCAGGTATATCATTCGCAGCCAGCCATCCACACGCTGAGCGTCCATGGCGGCGCCCAGAATGATGATGATGGGCATGGAGGGGATGCAGTAGAAAATATCCACCACACGCATGATGAGGTTATCCACCCAGCCGCCGAAGTAACCGGCAATGCCGCCGAAGATCACGCCGATGACGGTCTCAATGACGATGACGATGAAGCCGATCATCAGGGACACACGGCCGCCGTACATCAGGCGGGTCAGCATATCCATGCCGTAGCCGTCGGTACCCATCAGATGCTCCTTGCTGGGAGCGGAATACTTATCGTACTGGCGGCTGGTCTGCTCCTGCAGAACGGACCAGCTGTTGGTGGCAGCGTCGAAGGAGATATCATACTCCGCCGTAGCGCTCTGGGGCGTGTCATCAGGCATCTGACTGTCGTCGGGGGTGATGGCGCTGCTGGTACCCTCCTCCTCATCGGTGGCGGGCTCCTCATCCACGATGAGGGACTCGTCGGTGTAGGTGAACTTTTCGCCGCCGGCGTTGATGGTGTCGATGAGCTTATCCTTGAAGTCACGGGACAGGAACACGTCTGGCATCAGAGCCTGCACCACGTAGGGGCTGACATAGGCCACCTCGGTGGCGCCGTCCATGACGCTGCCGCTTTCATCCACGGTGTAGGTCTTGCCGTCCGCCGTGAAGGTATCCGCACCGTCGGTGAGATAGGCTTTCAGGGCCTGATAGGTGAACTCGAAGGACAGGGTGGCGTCCGAAGCGGAGGGACTCACCACGCTCTTGTAGGCAAGACCCACCACCTGACCATTTACGGAGACGCTGTAAAAGTCCTCCGCCTCCTTGGTCAGGGTGAATCTGTTGTCACGGTAGGTAAAGCCGTCCTTCTGCTGTTGGATGGCCAGCATAGCCTGCGCCTGAGCAGGCAGGCCGAACACGGAATCGTCCGCCGAAGAATAGCGGAACTCCGTATTCTTGATGACCGCCGCAAACTCCCGGCGGATGGTCTTATCGGCGTAGAAGAACTGATCCTGCTTATAGGGGGAGATCAGTCCGCCGATAAAGGAGAAAACAAACATGAACACGAGGATCGCCATACCGGTCACCGCCAGACGGTTCCGGAAGAAGCGCTTGGCCACCAGCATACCGGGGGACAGCACCTTCACACGGCGGTCATCGTTCAGAGAATAGTGCTCCTCCGCCGGCTTCTGGTCGGCGTGCTCGATCTCTTCATTCAAAGTATCCTTCAGATTCTCGTTATGATCTGCCATCGTTTATTTCCTCCTTTCTTAAGCGATACGTACACGGGGATCGACCACCGCATACAGGACGTCGGAGATCAGGTTGCCCAGCAGGGTCAGGATCGCCAAAAACGTCATATAGAACATGGAGAACGGGATATCGCCGCCCACCATGGCATTATACGAGGTCAAGCCAATGCCGGGGATGCCGAACAGGGTCTCGGTGATCAGAGCACCAGAGAACAGGCCCGGCAGGCTGCCGCCAATGATGGTGACCAGCGGGATCAGCGTGTTGCGGAAGGCGTGGTGATAGATGACCTTCCGCTCGGACAGGCCCTTGGCCCGTGCGGTACGGATGTAGTCGGCGTTCAGCACCTCCAGCATATTGGTGCGGGTATAGCGCATCAGGGAACCGACGCTGATGACCACCAGCGTCACGATGGGCAGCACCAGATGATGCGCCTTGTCCCAAAACTGACCGGCCGCAGACAGCTGCTGGTAGTTACGGCCGATGAGACCGTACAGGTCGAACCAGCCCAGCTTCACGGAAAAGACCAGCTTCAGCAGGGACGCAAAGAAGAACGTAGGCAGGGAGATACCGGCCAACGCAAAAACAGAGATGGCATAGTCCGTCTTGCTGTACTGCTTGGTGGCAGCCAGCACGCCCAGGGGGATGGCAATGATGATCTCCAGAATGAAGGCGATACCGCCCATGATAAAGGACAGCCACACCGTGTCGTTAAACTTCTGGAGCACCGGCACCGTATACAGCCAGCTGTCACCGAAGTTGCCAGTGAACATCTCGCCCAGCCACGCAAAAAAGCCGGAAATGATCCCGCCGTTCATATGATACATCTCTTCCAGCTGGGCCAGCCACTCCTCATAGCTCTTGGAGCCGGGTGCCATAGCCTTCTGCTGTGCCATTCTCTCGATATAGGACGTCGGGAGACAGCGCATCAAGCCATAGATGATGAACGAAACAAAGAACAGGATCACAATGGAAATCAGTATTCTTTTCAAAACATATTTTCGCACAAATTCAACCTCCGTTCTGATGATACAACGGGCCGGCGCCGCTCAGACGCCATGCCGCAAAGCCCACTGCACATCAGGCAGCGACCTGCAATTTTTGAAAGTCACTTCCCGATATGCAGCCGGG
>OLPH01001699.1_pt1 | contig 20631 bp, 10 predicted proteins | sample 1672951 | NCBI WGS metagenome assembly OLPH01 (sample SAMEA3136740, study PRJEB25190) | human gut metagenome | reverse complement strand
TGAAAAAGAACGTGGAAACTTCGGACCGAGAACGTATGCAAAAGTGTGTGAACTGCTGTTGCGTCTTCAGGCTAATTATCTTTGTCCGGCTATGCACGATGCATCTATGGCATTCCACCGTATTCCTGAAAATCGCCTGGTAGCAGATAGCTTTGCTATTGTCATGGGATCCTCTCATTGTGAACCGTTATTGTTCAATACGGCAAGTGAGTGGAAGCGTGATAAAATGGGTGAATGGGACTATATCAATAATAAGGATGGAGTCAACAAAGTGTTGAAATCACGTGTAGATGAATGTGCTCCGTTTGAAAATGTATATACTTTGGCTTTGCGTGGATTGCACGACCGGGCAATGAATGCAAGCAATAATATGAGCGATAGAAAGGAAATGCTTCAGGAAGCTTTGATGGCACAAAGGCAAATGTTGGTGGATGCAATCGGCAAGCGTGCGGAAGATATTCCTCAAGCCTTTACTCCTTATAAAGAGGTACTCGATGTATACGATCAGGGATTGGAACTTCCGGATGATGTGACTATTATCTGGCCGGATGATAATTATGGATATATGAAACGTTTGAGTAGTCCGAAAGAGCAGAAACGTTCCGGACGTTCGGGAGTATATTATCATTCTTCTTATCTGGGTAAACCTCACGATCATCTTTGGATGAACACAACTTCACCCACATTGATGTATGAGGAACTACGTAAAGCATACGACTTGACGGCCGACCGTATCTGGCTGCTCAATGCCGGAGACATCAAATCATGTGAATTTGCTGTTGATTACTTCCTGACGATGGCTTTTGATATTGATTCATTCAACTTTGAAAGAGCGGCAAATTATCGTACCGAATGGTTGTGCGGCATGTTAGGAAACGATTATCGCAATGAATATCAGGATGTAATAAACTCTTTCTATAAACTGGCCTTTGCACGTAAACCGGAGTTTATGGGATGGGGTTACCAGTGGGCTACCGACAAACACGGAAGAGAACGGAATACAGATACTGATTTCTCACTTGCCAATTATCGTGAAGTGGATACTCGTCTGGCTGAATATCGTCGGATAGGGAATATGGCAGAGAAAATTCTGAAAGCTCTGCCGGAAGATAAGAAGGCATGTTATTATCAATCATTATATTATCCGGTCAAAGGATGTGAACTGTTGAATCGTATGATTCTCAACGGACAGAGAAATCGTTGGTACTCTATTCAGCAAAGGGCAACTACCGCAGAATTGGAGAAAATGACTAAGGCTTGTTATGACAGTCTGGAAGTAATTACAAAAGGATATAACTCATTACTTGGAGGTAAATGGGATCATGTAATGACCATGAAACAAGGATTTGCTGCAGCCTACTTTGAACTCCCAGCTCTGCGGAAGGTTAATTTGGCACCTACAGCCTCTTTGGGTATATTAGCTGAAGGAGAAGACATTTTGAAAGGGCAGAAGAGTTTCCATTCATTGCCATCTTTCAACACATATTTCCGTCAATCATATTACGTAGACGTTTTCAATAAAGGAGCGACTCCTTTGAAATGGAAAGCATCAGTTTCAGATAACTGGATTCTGCTAAGTCAAAAAGCCGGAGAAACTGCTACAGAAAATCGTATAGAAGTCTCAATCGACTGGGCTAAGGTCCCGACTGGTGAGAAAGTATTCGGAACATTGGAAATCGCATCTGAACGTGGTGAGAAGGAGAATGTCTATATTTCTGTCTTCAATCCTTCCTCTCCTTCATTAGCCGAAATGGATTCTTTATTTGTAGAACACAACGGATATGTTTCCATTGATGCTGCCGGTTTCCACCGGAAAGTAGAGAACAAAGCTATTCAAATGAGAACGATTCCTAATTTGGGAATAGAAAATACGGCTATTCAACTAGGTGACCCGACAGCCGCCCCGCAGCGGACAGCAGGTCGCAGTACCCCTCGCCTGGAATATGATTTCTATACATTCGAACAAGGTTCGGTTGATGTCTACACATACGTATTGCCTACATTTACATTAAGTAAGGACCGTGGGTATGCCGGACATGAAGCAACGAATGTGGAAACGAAATATGGAGTATGTATTGACGAAGGTCCTGTGATGAATCCTTCTACTTCTTCTTTTGAGTATGCACAAATCTGGTACGAAAGTGTGTTGAAGAACTGTAGAATCAACAAAACCACTTTGCATATCGACAAACCGGGTAAACACACAGTGAAAATTATATGTGGCGATGCCGGAACTGTATTGCAAAAGATTGTCTTGGATTTCGGGGGAATGAAGCGCTCTTATTTGGGACCGCAGCCGACAAGACAGGGGAAATAGTAAGCTGAATAAAATATAGTACAGCTATGAAAAACACTTTTTTTATGTTATTTTTCTCCATGGCTATTTCATTTATAGCGTGTGGGGGCGGTGGGGAGAATGATGAGAATTTATCTACTGATAACGGGAATACGGAGAAACCAAAGGACGACGAATCCCAAGAACCTGTGCTCTGTAGCATCACACCTATAGGGGAATTGAATCAGGGGACTCCTATTATAAATTCTCATACAGATGTTACGAAACGTTCTTCATTGATGATGAATTATCGGATGTTTGTGACTATGGAATCTTCTTATCCTCGCTATCCTCGTATAAAAAAGATGAAGAATGGCGACTATATTTTGTTCTATCACAATGGTAGTGCTAATAATAATATTGGTCGGCGTTGTGTTTATGCACTTAGTAAGGATATGAAAACGTGGATCAATAAAGGAGAGATATTTAACAGTTATGACATTATCGATAGCAAAGGCAATAAGAATATACATTGCTATGCTAATTGCGATGGACTGGTGCTTTCTAATGGAGATATATTGGCAGTTGCATCTTGCAGAGCTAATTCCGGCTATCGCGATTTACCGGAAGATGCAGGAATTGAATTAAGGCGCAGTACGGATAATGGTGTCACCTGGAGTGAACCTGTCAAGATATATCAGGGAGTTAATTGGGAACCTTTCTTGTTGGAGTTGCCTACAGGTGAATTGCACTGTTACTTTACAGATAGCAGTCGTACTGGCTTGGAAGGACATGGCACAGATACAGGTACGGCAATGGTTGTTTCTACTGATGGAGGAAAGACATGGAAACCGGACTTTAGTTCTTCTCCTTATTATGTATTGCGAATGAGGTGGGAGAAAAACGGAATTGTCGGCTATAATCATCAGATGCCTTCTGTTGTGAGACTCAATGATAATAAGGGATTAGCTGCTGCTGTGGAAACCAATAATTCAGGATATCATATTTCGCTTTGTTATTCAGATAAAGACAAATGGGAATATTTGGCTGCCGACCAGGAAGGACCTGTCGATAGTAATAATTGTGTTTTCTCCGGTATGGGACCATATTTGGGACAGTTCCCTTCGGGAGAAACCATCCTTTCGTATGAATCGTCAAGTAAATATACTCTTAAAATAGGAGATGCCACTGCGCGTAATTTCGGTAGCGCTTATCAACCTTTTTCTGGTGGTTATTGGGGATCATTTTGTATTATTGATTCACATACTCTGGTTGGAACTAATATTAAAGCGAAAGAAGGACCGGTTCAGATGGCACAGTTTGTACTTAATCATCGTATTGATGCCGTGAAAAGAAAGGTAATGGTAGATGGTAACAATAAAGAGTGGGCAAATACAGATCATGCACTCTTTGTGGGCAGTCAGTCACAAGCGCAAGGGACATTACGCTGTTCGCATGATGATGATAATATTTATTTTCTGTTAGAAGTACTTGATCGAAACTTGCTAGCTTCTGATTACGCTTCCTTATACATATCTCCTGTGGGTAATAATAAGCTGTCAAAAGGGGCTTGTTGCATACAAGTAACAATGAATGGACTGAAAAATTGTGAAATATATGATGCATCATGGAAAGAAGCGCAATTGGATGCCCAGGTCAAAACTTATGTCTGCGATGAAACAAACGAGAGGCGTATTGATAATTATGGATATATTGCTGAAGTTGCTATTCCACGTTCAAAATTGACTATCACTTCCGGGCAAGTACTTGTCAATTTTTCTATTACAAAGCGGAATTCTTTAGATGCCATTTGTGATGTTGCATCTACAAGTACGGCACGTTGGATACCGGTGACTGGGTTATGATTCGGAGAATTTAATATTGAATAATTAATTATATAGAACACTACGATTATGAAAAGGAATTATTTGATTTATGCCTTATTGATGACTGTTTTTTTGAGCTCAAATGTGATTTCTGCTCAAAATTATTTTGGAGATTTTCCTGTGAAGGCAGATCCAAAGACGGTTGGAAATAAATTGAGCAGACGTTTAATGGAAACTAAACATCAACTGTATTTTGATAGAGGAATACATTATGCAGAGGTGTGTACATGGTATGGAGCTCTTCGTTTTGCAGAATTGACAAATAATAAAGAATTGATAAAGCTGTTAAGAAACCGTTTCGAATTATTGTTTCATCTGGAAAAAGAACTTCTACCTCCACCGATTCACGTAGACCAAAATATGTTTGGTTGCTTACCTCTAAGATTTTATAATATAACGAAAGATAAGCGTTATTTAGATTTGGGACTGCCCTATGCTGACACTCAATGGCAACTTCCTGCCAATGCAAACGAAGAGGAGCGTAAATGGGATAAAAAGGGATATTCTTGGCAAACTCGTCTTTGGATTGATGATATGTATATGATTACTATTGTGCAATCTGAGGCTTATAAAGCTACAGGTGATCCTAAGTACATCAATAGGGCTGCCAAAGAAATGGTTCTGTATTTGGACGAATTGCAACATCCCAACGGTCTTTTCTATCATGCACCGGATGTGCCTTATTATTGGGGACGTGGTGATGGTTGGATGGCTGTCGGTATGACGGAGTTACTTTATAACTTACCGGAAAAGGATCCTAATCGTGCACGTATCATGAAAGGTTACTTGTTGATGATGGATAACTTGAAAAAATACGTGAACAAGGACGGTCTTTGGAATCAGCTGATTACCGAACCGGACTTTTGGACAGAGACATCTGGTTCGGCAATGTTTGCTTATGCCATGATTGTGGGTGTCAATAACGGCTGGTTGAATAAAGAGGAATATGCTCCAGTGGCACGTCGTGCATGGCTTGGCTTATGTAATTATATTAATGACAAGAATGATCTTACTGAGGTTTGTGTTGGAACCGGAAAGAAAAACAGTAAACAATATTATATGGATCGTCCCCGCATCGCCGGTGATTATCATGGACAGGCACCGATAATATGGTGTGCTTATGCATTATTGAATAAATAAAACAATAAAAGACCGGATACAGATCTAGGAGTTTTTTTGTTCATATTGTATTGTTGCTTTTAACATAACATATATTTATTTTTGAAGGGTCTGAAATTATAATGCTTGAATATGAAAAGAGAATTTTGTATTTTTATTGTACTTTTTTTAGTGTTTCATATACATGCTCAATTAGTATACCGCGATGCTTCGAATTTTCCACTATTAGGAAGAGCGACAGAGAGTGCTGGGGCACGATATGAAAGGTTCCCGGATTCATTAAAGAATATTTCTCGTGCTCCATTATGGAATTTAAGCCGTAACTCTGCGGGAATGGCAATACGTTTCCGCAGTAATTCCACTACGATAGCAGCTAAATGGGTGGCTCTTTTTAATACCCACATGAATCATATGACTGATACTGGTGCAAAAGGTTTAGATCTTTACTGTCTTCAGAAGAATGGTGACTGGCGTTTTGTCAATAGTGCCCGTCCGAAAGGAAAAACAAATCAGGTCACCATTATAAAAAATATGCATCCTGAAGAAAGGGAATACATGCTTTATTTGCCATTGTATGATGGTCTTGTTTCTTTGTCTATCGGAGTTGATTCTTTGGCTACTATTAGTCAGCCGTTAGTGGATTATCCAATTCGTAAGAATCCTGTTGTTTTTTATGGAACCAGCATTCTTCAAGGAGGTTGTGCTTCACGTCCAGGAATGGCACATACCAATATTATATCGAGAAGATTGAACCGTGAATGTATCAATTTAGGATTCAGTGGAAATGCATTTCTAGATTTGGAAGTAGCTAAAGTAATAGCTGAAATAGAAGCAAGTGTTTTCGTTTTGGACTTTGTGCCTAATGCTTCTGTTGCAAAGATGAAAGAACGGATGGAAACATTCTATTGTATCATTCGTGGTAAACATCCGGATACGCCAATTATTTTTATAGAGGATCCTATTTTTCCTCACACATTTTATGATGAAAGAGTTGCTAAAGAAGTGCGACGAAAGAATGATACGTTGAAAGAGATATTCAATCATTTAAAGAAAAGAAATGAGAAAAATATCATTCTTATTTCATCAAAGAATATGCTGGGAGAGGATGGAGAAGCTACTGTAGATGGCATTCATTTTACAGACTTAGGTATGATGAGATATGCTGATTTAGTTTGTCCGGTTATAAAGAAGGCAATTAGATAAAAATAGCTTGCTGTTAGCTTAGGATATAGTTATTATCTTAGAATAGTGGATTGTTGAAGAAGAAATTATCCAATAAAAGAAAGATATTGTTCAGATGGTTGCTAATAAAAACTCCTCTGTATAATCTTTGAATACTTTAGATTAGTTTGGGACTAATTTTTCATTTATTGACCTATATTTAATATCTTAAATACTCCTGATTCTCTACTTTTGTATCACACAATAGGGGCACTAATACCTTTTATAAAGATAATGATCATTATTATATAATACGGAATTTAGTTTTAGATGCAGTTAAAAAGATAGTTCAAGGGATAACGTTTTTTGATAAAACACAGGGTATTACTTAAATCTATATGTAATGAATTACAATTCAATTAAAAAAAATATTCGAGAAATTGGGCTAATGTTTCTTAGTGCAGGGCTTTTGCTTTTTTTGTCATGTGGCTCTGATGATACTAAGGATGTTTCTGGTGAAGATGGGGATGTAAATTCGAATCAGTATTTACAAGTACAGCCTAATGGACTAAATGTAATTAAAGTTTCCAGTAGTGATGTGGCGCAAGTTGTCTACCCTTTCTCTGTAGAATTGAAGGGGGGCAGTGCGAGTGTCGCTCTTACTGCACAGTTGGAAGCGTGGAATGAAAAAGATCTGGAGGCATATAATAAAGAGGAAGAAACAGCTTATAAATTGTTGCCCTCTTCATTATATTCGATAAGTGCGCCACAGATTACTCTCGAACAGGGCATTACTTCAAAGAAAGTAGAGGTGAAATTTGCTCCGGATAAAGTATTCACTGAGTTTAAAAAAAATGGAGCAGAATATGTTATTGCATTGAGACTTACTTCATCTGTTGCCAAGGTCCGTAAAAGTCATAGTGATTTTCTTTTGCATATATCGTTTGATTATCCAACGGTTAGTTTGGTTATGCCATCACAGGAAATTAGTGTTAGTAAAATGTCAATGCCGGTTTCAGTTGATGCTACTTTTAATTGTAGAGCAGACGGAGAAATAAAGACTAATCCTTGGAACTTTACATGTACATTAGCAGTGCCTTCTAATGCGGAGGAACTGGTTGCTAAGTATAATGAAGATTATAAGACTTCTTATCGTCTTCTTCCTTCGGCTAACTATGATTTAGGAAAAGGGATATCTTTTAAAGCTGGAGAGAATGAAGCTACTGGAGGAATTACAGTGAAGCGTGAAGGAATGGAAGCTGTAAAATATTTGTTGCCTGTACAGTTAAGGGAGGCTTCTCATGAAAGCGTTGCTCTTCATAATGAAATTTGTTATTTCAAAATAGGTATGACTTATACAAATCCGGTAATAACTTTTTCTAGTGCAGCCGATCCTACGGTTATTCGTACTGATGAAGGCTTTTATTTGTATGCTACTCAAACTAATTCCTATTGGATTCCTATTTATTTTTCTAAAGACTTGGTTAATTGGGAATTTAAAAGAAGTGCTTTCAGAAAAGCAACTAGACCTACTGAAGATGTACTTCCTGGTGGAGGTGCATTTTGGGCACCGGAAATTCGCTACATCAATGGAAAGTATGTGCTTTATTTCTCATGGGCAAAATGGGGGGATGGAAGTATCAGTTATACAGCGGTTGCTACCTCAGATAGTCCGGTCGGTGATTTCTTAAATGCTAAACCGTTGCTGATAACAGATGATTTCGGTTCTAATTGTATCGACCAGTTCTATTATGAAGAAGATGGTAAAAAATATATGTTTGTCGGGAGTTTCAACGGTATTTATGTGACGGAACTTACGGATGATGGTCTTTCTGTGAAACGGGGAGCAGATGGTAAGCCTGTGCTGAAGAAACAGGTTTGCGGCAGGGCATTTGAAGGCACCAATATTTATAAGAAAGGTAAGTACTACTATTTGTTTGCATCTATAAATAATTGCTGTCCGAATAATGGAATGGATAGTAAGTATAAAGTCGTGGTAGGTCGTTCGGAAAATCTCCTTGGTCCGTATGTCGATAGAAAAGGAAAAGATATGCTGGACAACTCTTGGGAGTTAGTGTTGGAAGGTGACGGTGAAACATTCTTTGGTCCTGGTCATAATTCCATAATAATTCCAGATGATGCAGGTACAGATTGGATGATATATCATAGTTATGTAAAAGAGAATGGTGCGGTTGGAGGACGTCTGGGCATGCTTGATCGTATTGTATGGTCAGCAGATGGCTGGCCGACTATTAGAAAATGTGTGCCTTCAAAGGGAGATTTACTGCCGGTATTTAATAACTGATATGTTGAAAATATTGTAAATATATAGACTTCTAAGTAAAACTAAAATTTAATGTATGAAAAAGAAAAGTGATTGGAGAACTCGGTTTATCCGATTATGCGCAGTGGTATTGCCATTGATAGTGCTTTGCTTTACAGCTTGTAAGGATGAAGACAAAGAAGAGAATCTTCCTTTCGATCCTACTAAGCCAGTGGTAATTACAGATTTTTCCCCAAAATCGGGTGGTATTGGTAACAATATTATATTGTATGGAGAGAATTTTGGGAACGACCCCAAAAAATTGAAAGTGATAGTTGGTGGTAAAGAAGCTAATATCATTTCAGTTAAGAACAATATATTGTATTGTGTAGTACCACGTATGGCTACTGAAGGTGATGTAGAAATTAGTGTGTATGATGACAATGGTGAAGAAGTGGCTTTTGCTGAAGCAGAAGAAAAGTTTACTTACGTAAAACAATGGTTGGTTTCTACATTAGCTGGTCAACGTTTTGAGAACGAGAAAGATGCTTTTCAGGGCGAAGGGGCATTCGATGCATGTGGATGTATAAAAGGAGCTACATGGTTTTCGTTTGATCCGAAATCAAATTTTGACCATTTGTATTTAACTTGTTATAATATAAGTTCTATTCGTCTGATTGATTTGGAAGAAAAAACGGTGACTATGCAGGCTTCCTTAAGTGCTACTGGCGATAAACCTGCTATCATTAATTGGACGGTAGATGAGAATCAAGATATGATTATTTCTCGTGATTTAGGTAAAGATGGAAATGTAAACGTGTTGAAGACACGTGCTTCAGAGTTTAAAACGGAAGTAAAACTAGGAAACTCAAAACAACAAGCTGTTGTTGGTGCTTTTGTTCATCCCCAAACAGGAAATATTTATTATACGTTATATAAAGACCAAAGTATTTATGAGTATAAATTTGAGGATAAAACGACAAGTGTAATAGCTTCTCATCCACGTGTAAAAGAAACATTGCGCATGGTAGTTCATCCTACAGGAAAATATGCCTATTTGCTTCGTCAATACAATGAAAGGGGAAATGGGTATATTTCCCGTATGGATTATAATTCTACTACTGATCAGTTCTCGACACCTTATATTGTGGCGGGAAGTGCGAGTGGAAGTGGTTATCGTGACGGAGTAGGTAGCAGGGCGCAATTGAATGGTCCGACTCAAGGGGTATTTGTTAAAAACCCGGAATATGCAGGTGAGGCAGATGAGTATGATTTTTATTTCTGTGATGAGTATAATCATTGTATTCGTATCTTGACTCCGACAGGAAGAGTTGTAACATTTGCCGGACGTGGAAATGACTCTAAGGATCCTGGCTTTGCAAACGGTGCCCTGCGTACTGAAGCTCGGTTTGCTCATCCATGGGCACTTGCATACGATGAAAAGAGAAAATGCTTCTATGTAGGTGAAAGAGGTATGAAACATAATGGGGATGAACAAGCGGTGATACGTAAAATTGCTATGGAAGAATAATAAATGATAAACACATATATTTTATGAGGAGTAAAAATTTAATTGCATGTATGTTATTGTTGCTCTTTTCCATAACCGTTTGGGCGCAGGAAAGTGCAGTGATAACTGGAGTGGTAACAGATGAGAATAAAGAGCCTTTGATTGGTGTGAATATTGCGATACAGAATATGCCAGGATTGGGTGTTATCACTGATATAAATGGTCGATACAAAATAAAGGCATCTGCTTATGACAGACTTGTATTTTCATATGTAGGGTATGAAACTGTGGTGGTGTTGGTAAAAGAACAAAGAACTATCAATGTAAAAATGAAAGAATCGTCGAGTACGATTATTGATGAGGTTGTAATTACAGGAACGGGAGCACAAAAGAAAATAGCAGTGACTGGTGCTATTACTAATGTGGATGTTGATGCATTGAAATCAGTTCCTTCTACTTCTGTGGTGGATGGATTGGCAGGTGTTGTTCCGGGTGTAATGGCCATGCAAACTTCCGGACGACCGGGTAGTGTGTCTGAGTTCTGGATTCGTAGTATATCTACTTTTGGTGCTAATACGGCTGCATTGGTATTGGTTGATGGATTTGAACGCGACATTGATGAAGTGAGCGTAGAAGATATTGAATCATTTACGGTGTTGAAAGATGCTTCTGCAACGGCCATTTATGGAAGTAAAGGAGCTAATGGTGTAGTCTTGATTAATACAAAACGTGGTAAGGAAGGTAAAATCAATATTAACGCAAAGGTTGAAGGCTTCTATAGCACTTTTACGAAGGCCCCGGAATTTGTAGACGGCTACACATATGCTTCTATGGCTAATGAAGCTCGTTTGACAAGAAATCAAGAGGCTTTATATTCACCGTCGGAATTGGAACTGTTTCGTACACAACTTGACCCAGACCGTTTTCCAGATGTAGATTGGATGGATATGGTATTGCGTGACGGTTCTTGGAGTTCACGTGCTACGTTGAATATGCGTGGTGGTGGTAAAACTGCGCGTTATTTTGTTTCCGGAAGTTATCAGGACCAACAAGGTATGTATAAGACTGACAAAGGTCTCAAGGATTATAATACCAATGCACATTTCAGAAAATGGACGTATCGTATGAATGTGGATATTGATATTACGAAATCTACTTTGTTGAAGGTCGGTGTGTCTGGTTCTTTGCGTAAACAGAATGATACCGGTAGTGGTACAGATAATTTGTGGTCTGTATTGATGGGATATAATTCTATCATGATGCCGGCAGAATACTCGGACGGAAAAATCCCGGGATGGGCAGACAAGGATGATAATATGAATCCTTGGGTAATGACTACACAATCCGGATATAATGAAAGTTGGAAGAATAATATTCAAACTAGCCTTACACTGGAACAGAAGTTGGATTTTGTAACCAAAGGATTGAGTTTTGTAGGTAGATTCGGATATGATACATACAACTCTAATTGGATTAAGCGTTACAAATCTCCAGCAGCTTACAAGGCCGACCGTTATCGTCAGCCGGACGGAACACTGAATTTTACGAAAATCAGAGACGAGAAAGTGATGACGCAGACTTCCAATTCGGAAGGAGAAAAGAGAGAGTTCTTTGAATGGGAACTGCACTACAGTCGTGCTTTCAAAACCCATCATGTCGGAGGTGTCTTGAAGTATACACAGGCATCTAAGATTTTCACCCAAAATTTGGGTACAGACTTGAAAAATGGCATTCCTTATCGTAATCAGGGATTGGCCGGACGTTTCAATTACAACTGGAATTACCGTTATTTTATCGATTTCAATTTCGGATACAACGGTTCGGAGAACTTCCATAAAGACCATCGTTTTGGATTCTTCCCAGCTATCTCTGGAGCATGGAACTTGGCTGAGGAACCATTCATGAAAAAGATTGCTGGAAAGTGGCTGAATATGTTAAAAATTCGTTATTCTTATGGAAAGACCGGAAATGATGCTTTGTATGAAGGTAATAAAAGAGTGCGTTTCCCTTATTTGTATTCGATAGCAACCGATAATAATGTTTACCATTTTGAAGATATAGGGACCGGTGAAAAATTGTGGAATGGAAAATATTATTCAACAGTGGCTTCTCCTGCTATTTCATGGGAAGTTGCTACCAAACAAGATTTGGGTATTGACTTCTCTTTCTTTAATGACAAACTGACCGGTGAGATCGATTACTTTAAAGAACGTCGCGATGGTATCTATATGACTCGTTCTTATATCCCTTACGAAGTGGGAATTGGCAATGCTTCAAAAGCAAATGTCGGTATTGTAGAAGCAAAAGGATTTGATGGTCATTTAGCATTCAAACAGAAATTCGGTAAAGTGAATTTTACGTTACGCGGTAATATTACTTTCAGTAAAAACGAGGTGATAGAAAAAGATGAAGAGAATACCATTTACGAATATAAACTGGCACAAGGACATCGTGTTAATCAGGCAAGAGGGCTTATTGCTTTAGGATTGTTCAAAGACTATGAAGAAATTAGAAATAGTCCGAAACAAACCTTTGGTGAGGTGATGCCTGGTGATATTAAGTATAAAGATATCAATGGTGATGGTATAATTGATTCGAATGACCGGGTAGCTATTGGTGCTACCACCCGTCCTAACTTGGTGTATGGCTTTGGTTTCTCGGCTAAATGGAAAGGGTTGGATTTCAATGCTCATTTCCAAGGAGCGGGCAAGTCGTCTTTCTTTGTCAAAGGTACAACCGTCTTTATGTTCCAAGGTGGTGATGGCTGGGGAAATGTTTTGAAGGAAATGGCAGAAAGCAACCGTTGGATTCTGGGTGAGAATGAAGACCCAAATGCGGAATTCCCCCGTCTGACTTATGGTGATAATAAAAATAACTATCAAGAATCTAATTATTGGTTGAGAGATGGCTCTTATCTTCGTCTGAAGACTTTGGATATCGGTTATACCTTTCCGAAAGCTTGGGTTAATAAGATTCATTTGAATCAAGTACGTGTTTTCTTTATCGGAACCAATTTGCTGACATTCTCTCCGTTTAAATATTGGGATCCGGAATTGGGAAGTTCGGACGGAAAGAAATACCCGTTGAGCAAGACGCTTTCGTTAGGCGTATCAGTTAATCTATAAACAAGAACAGAATATGAAGAAACTTATAATAAATTTAGGCTTTATATTAGGAGTGAGTACCATGGTTGTCGGATGCACCGATTATTTGGACTCAGACTACCTTTTTGAGGAACGTGTTAACATTGAGAATGTGTTTCAAAGTAAGGACTATACCAATGAATGGTTGGCAAACGGATACGCTTATATGAAGCATGATTATCTGCAACAAGTGAATAGTAAAAAGAACACTAGTTTCAACTTTGCAGATGATATGTACTACATAGATTTGAATTATGTAGACTGGAAAGGTGGAAACTATACGGAAAAAGGATTAGGTAGTGGAAATAGTTTGTATATATGGCAGGCTGCTTATCAAGCGATTCGTCACGTCTCCATTTTTATTCATAACGTGGATGGTAATAAAGAGCTTACTGAAGCTGAGATTACGGATATGAAAGGGCAGGCTCATTTCTTGCGTGCGTATTTTTATTGGATGTTGATTCGTTCGTTCGGTCCAGTACCCATTGTTCCGGATGAAGGAGTGGATTATACGAAAGAGTATGATGAAATAGCTTATCCTCGGAGTACGTATGATGAATGTGCGGATTATATTGCCGAGGAATTGGTGAAGGCGGCTACAATGTTGGACGACACACGCGATGTACAAAATATTGTGCGTCCTACGCGTGGTGCGGCATTGGCACTTCGTTCACGTGTGCTTTTATATGCGGCAAGTCCTTTGTATAATGGACAAGCACCGTCAGAGGTGATCGATGCATTGGTTGATAAGAGCGGGCGTAAGTTGCTGTCTGATACATACGACAATCGGAAGTGGGCAAGAGCTGCTGCTGCTGCTAAGGATGTTATGGAATTGAAACGGTATCAATTGTATGTTGCTTATAAAAGAGAAAGTGATGATATGGCTTACCCGACAACTATTACTCCGCCGGACGATAATGGAACTTTCCATTCTCAGGATTGGCCTTACGGTTGGAAAAATATTGATCCGTTCGAATCATACCGTTCTTTGTTTGATGGAGAAGTGGGTGCATACAATAATGACGAAATTATATTTACCAGAGGTGTCAATCAGGGTGCTGAGAATATCAGGGTAATGGTTATCCATCAGTTGCCTCGTTCACAAGGAGGCGGATATAACTGCCATGGCATGACGCAGAAACAATGTGATGCTTATTATATGAAAGATGGTAGCGATTGTCCGGGTATGAATTCTATGTATAAGGGTATGGACGGATATATCGACCCAAGCCGTTACAATGAACAGCCGCGTGTTTCAGGGGTGGTTGAAACGTCTGAATTGTCTAATTATCCTGAATTAGGCCCATTGGGAAAAGGTGTTTCCAAGCAATATGCGAACCGTGAACCTCGTTTCTATGCATCAGTAGCCTACAATGGTAGCGTATGGCATATGTTGAATGCAAATGCAGAGGATAAAGAAGAAACGAATGTTCCTATTTTCTACTACAGAGATGCTCAAGATGGTTATAAAGCAGGTACCAACTATTTGAGTACAGGTATTGGTATTAAGAAGTTTGTACATCCGAAGGATTTAGCTGATTCTGAAAAATCGTATGACGTGAGTCGTGTAGTGCAAAAGTATGCTCCGGACATTCGATATGCAGAAATTCTGTTGAACTATGCAGAAGCACTGAATGAAGTCGACGGTTCTTATGAGATTCCTTCTTGGAATGGTGAGACTATGTATACTATCACACGTACGGTACCAGCGTTGAAGGAGGGCATTCAGCCTATTCGCATTCGTGCCGGATTACCAGACTATGAGGTGTACGATGATGTAAAGAAGTTCCGTTTTAAAGTAAAACGTGAACGTCAGATTGAATTGTTTGCGGAAGGTCATCGTTTCTTTGATATTCGTCGTTGGTGTGATGCTCCAATTGAAGAGGCACTTCCTATTTATGGTTGTAATATCTATTTGACTTCGGAAAACCCAGATAGTTTTCATACGCCGATAGAGGTCACTTCGTTACCTACTATGTTTACTACGAAGATGTGGTTTTGGCCGATCCATCACAATATAATGAAACGGAATATGTGGATGATTCAGAATCCGGGCTGGAAAGATCCGGAATAAACCTACTAAATTTGGATAGAAAAGATGAATAATATATGTAAATTATTGATTGGCATGATGGCGGCAGTATGTTGCACTTCATGTAACAATGAGTGGGAAGATGAGCAATTCAAACAGCTGGCATCTTTCAAAGCAGAGATTAATAATGAAGGAGTAACTTCTACTTATGTACGCTACAAACCAGGAGGAGTGGTGACTTATCAGCTTCCGGTTTTGTTGAGTGGTTCAACCATGAATACACAGGCAAGAACTATTCATGTAGCACTTGATAAGGATACTTTGGATGTGTTGAATCAGGAACGTTTCGGTGAACGTCGTCGGGAACTTTTTTACCATTTGTTGGATCAACAATACTATTCCATACCGGAAACTGTAGAAATGCCTGCGGGTGAATCTGAAGCACTGTTACCTATCGATTTTACGTTAGGAGGGCAGAACAATGCGAAACCGTTGGATATGTCGGATAAATATATTCTACCATTGACTATTCAGGCCGATCCATCTTATAACTATCAGGTGAACAACCGTCTGCATTATCGGAAAGCATTGCTGAATATTATTCCGTTCAATGATTACTCCGGTTCGTATGATGGTAGCCTATTAAAGATTTTTTTGGAGAATCAAAAGGATAACTTCATGTTAGCTACCCATAAAGCTTATGTGTATGACGAGAAGACCATTATGTTTTATATGGGAGTTCGTGATGTGAATTACATGGACCGTAAATACTATAAATTATATGTAGAGTTTACAGATGAACCGCTGAATGAGGGGAGTGAGATGAAGAAGAAACTGAGATTGTGGACCGATAACGGGGGAGAGGATGGCAACAACCTTAATATTCTGTTGTTGGGCGAAGGAGACGACAAATTTAAGGAAGCTCCTTATTATACGATTGTCGAAGAGAACGATCCTGTGAAGCCTTACTTGAAGCATATTTATATCACTTTGTCTATGGGATACTCATTTGAGGACTATACACTTAGCCCGGGTAACCGTATGAAGTATAGAGTAGAAGGTACATTAAGTATGCAACGTGACTTGAATACGTTGATTCCGGATGAAGACCAACAAATTGAATGGAATTGATGGATTGTTGATTGATGAATATAATATTGAGAGGCAGTGTTCAAATTTGGGATTGGGTACAGCCTCTCAAGTTTTTTAGAACTATAAAACAATTTATTAATGGTTTAGACAGCTCTTTTGGGATAAGGAGCGTAATTAATTTGTTTACATATGAAAAACTACAAAATTCTAAAGAATATTTATATATGTCTGGCTTTGTTCTCAACCGTTTTATTAGTTGGTTGCTCGAAAAGTGATGAAACCCCACCCCCCGAGGAACAGCCTTCAGGCAAAGAAAAAATAACGTTTAATGTGCATACTCCGGGAGCATTCCTTACCAAGGCAGTAGGTGTTGGTAACGAAAATGGAGGCACTAATGACAAAATAGCTTTTTATCAATTTAGCAAAGAAGGTAAGTATGAACAAAGGTATATCTTAAATTATGCGGCTGCTTCCGTGGGTGCAAACGGTGATACAAGGTCATATACTGTAGAATTAGCTTCTTCGACTGGAGGAGAAAAGAGATTTATTATTGTGGAGAGTGAGGATGAGAACAACTTCCCTAATTTGAGTGCAATAAATACAATCGATGAATTGCTAAATAGTAAGACTGTTGCAGAAAGTGGTAAGTTGAATCCTCCATTTGTTATGTCCAATGTCAAAACAGATGGTAAGGAGTACGTAACAATTGCCGATGTGGAATCTTCCAACAATCAGGTTAATGTAAAACTTAAAAGACGCGTAGCTAGGTTTGATTTACTGAATGATCCGGCTGAATCAGGAGTAGTGCTTGATAAAGTGTATATCAAAAATAGATATACTCAAGGATTTGTAGGTGATGTAAGTGGAAATGCAGGCAATATATCTGCTGATATTCTGGAAATACCGGCAGCTGATTTAGCTAATGATGGAAAGAGTTTCTATCTTTATCCGACTCAGTTGACTTCAACTCTTGACCAGAATGAAAAGACAGTTGTATGGGCTACCACTAAACTTGCCAATACCAATACAGAAGGTCCGACTCTTTATCTTAATCTTACTGCTGATATTAATGTGGAGGCTAACTATCTCTATCAGCTTAATACGAAAAAGATAGCTGGTTCTACAGGCTTTGATATTTCAGTAGAAGAATGGAAAGACGGAACTTCAATTGATTGGGTAACGATTGAGGACGGAATCTCCGTAATGGATGACAAAGCTACTATCATTGTTGGTACAGAGATTAAAGGGACTTATGTAAAGATTGCAGCTGATGCTGCAATGCCATATACTATAAAACGTGTTGTTACAGATTATAATTCCACAGCTTTGGAAGCATTGCATGATGGAAGTTTACCTTCGTGGCTTACAGTTTCTTCAACCACAATCGCTGCAGGTAGTGGCCTTTATCGTCACGAAATTGTTTATACGGTGACAGAACATCCAAAGAGTTCTTATCAATATGCAGTTACATATCTCAATGGGGCAGTATCGGATGAAAATCTCCTTGTGATAGGATTTATTGATCCGTATCCAGGAACTCCTCTTCCATGTCTATCATGGAATACTAAACTTTATTCACCCGTTCATGCCAAACAGTCCACTTATCTTACACATAACAGTGTAGATAAAGCTTATTATTGTGGTGCAGAGGGATATACATTCAGTGCAAATATGTCTTCTATTAATAATAATGTTGCTGTAAACCCGTGTCCGGAAGGATGGTCTACATTAAATGATAAAGAAGCGGAAGATTATATCTCGTGGGTAGGCAAGAATCTCAAATCACAGGTTTCTGAGTCAGTGTATGCCTATCGCTGGTTTGAGCCAGAGGGTGAAGGCACCTATATGCGCATACTTGCAGGTTATCCATCGACAAAGGCGAATTTAAAAGATTTGGCGGCTTTTGGTACGTGGCCAAACGTGGCATGGGTAAATATAAAATTGTCAGATCTTACCGTACAGGATCAGACTTTTGGTAGTGCCTGGGTAGTGAAGAAGGAATATGGAATCCCTTACAGATGTGTCCGTGATAAAGCTGGTTGGAATTGATTGGCATATTCATCGGTTTGTATCTTCTAATATAATGACTAAATTTGTAAGACAATGCTAAAGAATACTTTATTTGTGATTCTCTTGATGATTTCTAGCTTGTTCACGGCTTGTGCTGAGGGATATGTGAGTGATATACAGAAAGAGGATGACACAAAAGAAATACGTTTCAGCTTGAACACGGAGGGGGGGATAACGATGTCTCCCACCAGATCTTCAGCGTCTTTGGTCGGAATGAAATGGAAAATATTCTGTTTTGATGACCAATATAACTATCTGTTTGATCAAACAGGCAGGGTAGGTGATGTGACGAATGAAATAAAAGTTTCCGTAACTAAAGGCATCATTTATCGATTTCTATTTTTGTTTGCTACGGCCGATAATACATTTCCTGTGTTAACTTCTGGTGATACTTATTGGAATTTGGAAGCATATTCTCCTCAATTACCGATAACTGATCCTATGACAATGCTCGTCAGCAAAGGTGAACAAGATGGTACACTTCGTGTGGCTGCTTCTACTTCATTGGTACAGGTTACTCTTGCTCCACGCGCATCCCGAATAGTGCTACAGAAAGATGCGGATACTGCTTCAGATATTATAGTGAATTCTGTAACTTATACGGATGCTGTATCTTCTGTTCCTTATGCCCATATTGAACCGCAACATTACAATGAGTATGAGAATCTTCCGGTAGCTGCTAAAACAACTTATCAGTGTGTTCCTCAAGAAGATGGTACTTGCTATATACTTCCGGATATGTGTGCCAACTCATTTGGAATGAATGCTACTCTGCATATTACAGATCCGGCCTTAGGGAGTCAGGATATACCAGTAGCAGTACCGGTAGGTCTTGCGCTTAATGCTGGTGGAGGAAAGACTTATTATATTGAAATAGCAGCCGATGCAAAAGGAAAAGTATCTGCTACTTGGGCAACGCGTGTTGTACCTAAGACTTTGAAGCTTGCTACACAGAATTTATGGGGTAAAACAACCTCTGTGGTTCTGGACTATTTTGACAAAATTGACGTCGATGTACTTTGTGCCCAAGAATGCAGTAAACTTTCTGAATCAGAGGTAAACGCGCGAGGACTTTATATCCATACTCATTCTAATAACGGTCAGGGAAAATGTAGTATTATATCACGCTATCCGTTTTCAGGAACCACTCCAAATAAATATGGAGTTTATATTGATTTGGGAGAGGGAATTGTTGTGTTGGTGATGAACTGTCACGGTGCTTTTTATCCTTACGGTCCTTATCAATTGAATGGTATCGAGTACAAAGGATATCCAGGCACGGATGATGTTGACTATGTGGTGAGAGTCAATAAAGAAGCACGTCAGGGTATGGTGGACAAGCTGTTGGAAGACTTGGCTTCGGCTACTACTCCTTTTGTTTCCCTTTCGGGTGATTTCAACGAACCGTCATGGCTTGACTGGACTAAAGATGCCCAAGCAGCAGGCATAGTCCCTTATGTGGTGCAATGGCCCACGACCCATTCGTTGTGGGAAGGTGGCTTAAAAGGTGATGCATACAGAACAATACATTCGAATCCTGTTACACATCCTGGATATACATGGACTCCTTTCCCGAGCGAGAAAGACACAAAAGATCGTTTGGATCTCACTCTTTATACCTTGTCGTCGAATACGACGGTGAAAAGTTGTCAGATAATAGGGGAGAATGCGGAAACAGCAGATATTGTTTTTCCATCTTGGATTTCCGATCGGATATTCGATCATAGAGGATTGCGGACAGAGTTTGTTTATAGCAGATAAAATTCGAATTAAATATCAACAATCTTAAACCAATTAGTGAACATGTACAAATTATCAAATTTACTTTTTACTCTTTTATTGTTGTTTCTTTTTTCCCCTTTTTCCATGGGGCAAACTCCTCCGAATTCTTCGAGGGCATCAGAACGTCTTTGGCTTGATTCTGAAATTGCCCATCAGGGAGATTACCAATGGAAAATGATTAAAGCAGGAGATGCAACAGACCCCGGTGAAAAAATTTCTTTATCAAATTATGTAACTGCAAACTGGATGCCGGCTATCGTTCCCGGAACAGTTCTGAATTCTTTGGTGTATAACCAAA